>RCUH01000130.1_pt1 | contig 114798 bp, 99 predicted proteins | sample 2166191 | NCBI WGS metagenome assembly RCUH01 (sample SAMN09932848, study PRJNA488358) | compost metagenome | feature: garden; material: soil; isolation source: compost soil in an enriched community after 214 h of incubation | place: Germany: Experimental Botanical Garden Goettingen | collected...
ACCAGTCGCTGCGGTGGCGACGATCCCAGTCACGCCGCCACTGGTCGCGGTTCCATCGATTGTGGAAGTCGCGATAGTCGCGGTTGTTGTTCCAGTTCGGCCTGTCGGGACGATTGGGTCGATCCGGACGATCTGGACGGTTTGGGCGATCCGGTCGGTTCCAGTCGGGGCGATCAGGCCTGTCAGGACGGTTGGGCTGCTGATTGTTCGGTCGGTCGGGACGGTTCCAGTCAGGCCTGTTCGGCCGGGTCGATTGATCCGGACGATTGGATTGGTCGGGCCGATTGCGGTCCGGGCGGTTCGGCCGGTTGGGCTGCTGCGAACCGGGGCGGTCCGGCCGGACATCGGGCCTGTCCGGACGGCCAGGGCGGCTGGGTCGGTTCGGCTGATCGGGACGAGGCGTCTGCGGGTGGCCCTGATCCGTAGGGCGCGTCGGCCGGTCGGGACGTTCGCCTTCAGGTCGGGCAGGGCGCTCGGGGCGCGCTTCGGCGCGAGGGCTGTCGCGCCTCTGCTGGGGCGAGACGGACTGTTCGCTGCGTTCTGCGCGATGTTGAGGACGCTGGCGGGGTCCATCTTCGGATTGGGCCTGTCGTGACTGCGCCAGGGTCGCAACGGGCGCGAGGGCCGGAAGGGCGAAGCTGGCGATGGCCGTGAACACCATCAGGGAACGTTTCATGGTCTTCTTCCTCGCACGCCGAGAGGGGCGGCTTGTGCATCAATCTGATGCGCCCGCCATGAACCAAGGCTGAACGGCGGTTGCCGGAATTATGCAGAAAACGCCATTTAAAAAGCCCCGCAAAGCAGGGCTTTGCGGGGCTTTTCCCAAATCCTGCGCGAGGTCTAATAGACGTCGTGCAACACGCTGGCGATCAGCCCGGTGGCGACCGCGATCAGCAGGATATCGTTGTTGGCGTGGACATAGCGATAGCCGCGCGGGGCCGGGCGCAGGTTGTAGTAATAGGGATCGTTCACATAGTAGCCGCGATAGGCCGCGGGCAGGTACCCGCCCTGACGCCAGCGATAGCCGTAGTAGCGCGGATCGACGCGATAGTAGCCGCGGCCCGGAGCGTACCAGTAACCGTTGCGCGCGCCGCGGTAGTCGCGGAATTCGGGTCGGCCCCGCCACCAGTCGCGGTTGTTGCGGTCCCAGCGCTCGGCGCGGCGCTGATCCTGGCGATAATCGCGGCGGTCGTCGCGTCGATCCTGACGCCATTCGCGGCGATCATCGCGCTGGTCCTGACGCCATTCGCGACGGTCGTTCCGATTGTCGCGACGATCATCACGTCGGTCTTCGCGGCGCTCCTGGCGATACTCGCGGTGATCGCGGTTCTGGGCCTGAGCCGCCAGCGGCGCGGCCGTGGTGGTCAGCGCCAGGGCGACGATGGCGGCCTTGGTGAGGCGGTTCATCTGGTTCGTCTCCGTGGTCAGGGCGCCGAAGAAAGCTGCGGACGGCCCGTTGAAACAGAAGGCCAAGGTCGTTCCGGGCGCATGAACTCATCCTGAACGCGCCCGTCAGGTTTCAGCCTTGTCGTTTCATCATGACCGCGCCATCTCTGGACGATCCGACACGAGTGAAGGCGACCGCGATGACCCAGCCCATCGAGCTCTGGTACTGGCCCACGCCGAACGGCTGGAAAATCTCCATCGCCCTGGAGGAAATGGGCCTGCCATATATGGTCAAGCCGGTGAACATCGGCGCGGGCGAGCAGTTCACGCCCGCGTTTCAGGCCATCAGCCCCAACGGCCGGATGCCCGCCATCGTCGATCCCGAAGGCCCGGATGGCCGACCACTGTCGATCTTCGAATCTGGCGCCATCCTGCAATATCTCGGCGCCAAGTCGGGGCGCTTCTACCCCGCTGATCTGCGGGCGCGGGTCGAGGTTGACGAGTGGTTGTTCTGGCAGGTGGGCGGCCTGGGTCCGATGGCGGGGCAGACCCATCACTTCCGCCAGTACGCCCCGGCTATGATCAAGGATCAGCGCCAGATCGCCTATGGCGTCCAGCGCTACACGAACGAAACGCATCGGCTATACGGCGTGTTGAACCGGCGTCTGGCGGACCGAGACTATGTCGCGGGCGACTATTCCATCGCCGACATGGCGATCTGGCCGTGGGTCCTGCCGAAGCATCAGGGGCAAGACCTGAGCGAGTTTCCGCATCTGGCCGCCTGGATGGAACGGGTCGGGGCGCGACCGGCGGTTCAGGCGGGCAGGGCGGTGGGCGAGGAACAGCGCGCCAATCTGGCCGCATCGGGCCAGGCGGCGGAGGCGGCGCGCGCTGTTCTGTTCGGTCAGCGCGGGCGTTAACTCTAATTTCAAACCGGCGGTATTTGAATAGGGTTCGAAAGGCAGGGTCAGAACGACCGACGCCCGGAGGACTGGCTATGACCGCGCACGAAACCGCGCCTGAGGCTATTGAGACTGCGGCCCTGCCGCTGCCGACCGTCGACATGGATGGGGACGCCCTGTTCCGACTGGGGCTGGCCTATTCGGCCGGTCTGGACGGCTGTCCCATCGACCGGGTCTCGGCCCACATGATCTTCAACCTGGCGGCCATGAAGGGCTCGCTCGAGGCGCGCGAGTATCGGCGCGACCTGAGCCAGGAGATGGAGCACGACGAGATCGCCGAGGCCCAGCGCGCCGCGCGTCGCTGGATCGACGCGGGTTCGACCACGCTCGCCGCCTGAAGTCGCGGCGGACGGCTGGACCGGGCGGCGAGGTCGGGTTATGGACCCGGCCAAGACACGTCGCCGAAGGATTATGCCCATGCTCGCTCGCATCTATCGCCCGGCCAAGACCGCGATGCAGTCGGGCAAGGCCAAGACCCACGACTGGCGTCTGGAGTTCGAACCGGCCTCGGCGCGGACACAGGACCCGCTGACCGGCTGGACCAGCACCACCGACATGAACGGTCAGGTGCGGCTGAGCTTCGAGACCAAGGAAGAGGCGGTCGAATACGCCGAACGCCACGGCATCGCCTTCCGCCTGCACGAGCCGCAGGACGCGCCTTTGATCCTCAAGGCCTACGCCGACAACTTCGCCACCAACCGCAAGCAGTCCTGGACCCACTAGGTTCGGGTGACCGCTGCGGTCCAGGCCCAGGCGCCCATAGCTCAACCGGATAGAGCACCCGCCTTCTAAGCGGGATGTTGCAGGTTCGAGTCCTGCTGGGCGCGCCATGCCTCTAAACCCTTGTCGAGATCTGCGATCAGATCGGCGGGGTCTTCCAGTCCCACGTGCAGCCGCAACAGCTGACCCGGCAGGTCGGGCCTGTGCTGGCGGTAGGCCAGTTGCGGCGTCTCGTGCGTGATAAGGCTTTCAAAGCCGCCCCAGGAATAGCCCATGCCGAACAGGTTGAGCGCCCGCATCAGGGCGTGGGCCGCCGCCTTGTCGCCGCCCTTCATCACGACGCCCATCAGGGCGGCCCCGCCGGAATAGTCGCGTCGCCACAGGTCGTGGCCGACCGAGCCGGGCAGGGGCGGGAACAGGACGCCCTCGACCTCCGGCCGAGCTTGCAGCCATTCGGCGACCTGAAGCGCGGACTTGAGCGCCTCGTTGTAGCGCAGCGGCAGGGTGCGCAGGCCCCGCAGCGCCAGCCAGGCGTCGTCGGGCGAGACGTGCCAGCCCATGTCCTCGATCGTGTGCAGGATGGCGCGGGCGATCCCCGCGTCCTGAACCGCGATGGCGCCCATCAGCAGGTCGGAATGTCCGGCGGCGTATTTGGTCACGGCCTGGACGCTGACGTCTACGCCGTGTTCGAGCGGGCGGAAGGCCAGGCCTGCCGCCCAGGTGTTGTCCATCACCGTCAGCACGCCGCGCGCCTTGCAGGTCTCCGCCAGAGCGGGAACATCGACGATCTCGAACGTCAGAGAGGATGGGGATTCGATCAGCAGCAGCCGGGTCTGTTCGCCGCAGAGCGAGAGGATTTCCGCGGTCGAGGCGTCTGCGGGGTGAAACCGCGCGGCGACGCCGCGTGCGGCCAGGTGGCGGGTCAGAAAGCGGCGCGTGGGGCCATAGACGGCGTCGCTGGTCACGACTTCGTCGCCAGGACGCAACAGGGCCAGCAGGGGCACGGTGACGGCGGCGAGGCCTGACGGGACCAGGAAGGCGTCGGCTGCCGCCTCCAGATCGGCCAGGGCGGCGCGCAGTTCGCGGGCGGCGCTCGTCCCGTCCAGGCCATAGACCGGACCCGACGCCGAATCCTGCATGGAGGCCGGGTCGTCGCTGAGCATGGTGGAGGCGCGCTCAAGCGGAGGATTGACCGGCCGACGGCCCTGGCCGCGTCGCGTGGCGGAGGCGATCAGGCGGGTGCGGTCGGAAAGGCGAGGCATGCGGGCTCCGGCGGGTTGCGGTTCTGGCGTTAGAGGGCTCTAAAGAAGGCGGGGGCGCAAGCTGGAGAGGGTGCCGGAATGCGGACGTCGAAGGTCGTGACGGGAATATCGTTGGCGCTGCTGCTGGCGACGGGCGCCTGCGAGCGGCAGGCCAAGACCGATCAGGCCGAGGCGCCGACTCCCTCACGACCGACCACGACCGCGATGCCGGACGACAGGGGCAGCCCCACTCTGGCGGCGATCAAGCAGCGCGGGCGCCTGAACTGCGGCGTCAATCAGGGACTGGTCGGGTTCGCCTACACGGATAATCGCGGCGCCTGGCGCGGCTTTGACGTCGATTTCTGTCGGGCGACGGCGGCGGCGATCTTTGGCGATCCCGATGCGGTGCGATTCGTGCCCCTGACCGCCGAACTGAGGTTCGAGGCTCTGCGCGACGGGCGGGTGGACGTCCTGTGGCGCAATACGTCCTGGACCATGAGCCGCGACACCGGCGGCGAGCTGAGCTTCGCCGGGATCAACTATTACGACGGTCAAGGCTTTCTGGTGCGTCGCGCCCTGAACCTGAACAGCGCGGCTGAACTGAACGGCGCGCGCATCTGCGTCCAGACCGGCTCGACCACCGAGCTGAACGTCGAGGACTATTTCCGTACGCGCGGGATCGAGTTCCGTCCCGTCATGGTCAAGACCGAGGAAGAGGCCCGTCAGGCCTATGCGCGCGAGGAATGCGACGCCTTCACCGCCGATATCTCGGCCCTGGCGGCGGCGCGAACGACCCTGGCCAATCCGCAGCAGCACGCCATTCTGCCGGACGTCATCTCCAAGGAGCCGTTGGGGCCTGTCGTGCGCCAGGGCGACGACCAGTGGACGGCGGTGATCCGCTGGACCTTGAACGCCCTGATCCTCGGCGAAGAGCTGGGCGTGACCAAGTCCAATGTGGCGGGCTTGACGCGCGATAGTCAGGAACCGCGCATCCGGCGCCTGTTGGGCGAGGACGGCGAGTTCGGGCCGTCGATCGGCCTGCCGCGGAGCTGGGCGCGGGACGCCATCGCGGCGGGCGGCAACTATGGCGAGATTTTCGAGCGGAACCTTGGCCAGCAATCGGCGCTGAATCTGGCCAGGGGGCTGAACGCGCAATGGAGCGCGCGGCCCGGCGGCCTGATCTACGCCCTGCCGATCCGATAGGGCTCAAAAAGGCCGACCGAACGGGGGACGCATGACCACGACGACGAGAACAGCCCTTCCACTTCATGTGCTGATGTTGATCGGCTTTCTGGTCGGACTGTCGGGCGGTCTGGCGGTCAATCTGACCATCGGCGGCGATACGCCCTGGGTTCAGTGGCTGACGTCGAACATCACGGGGCCGGCGGGGCAGATCTTCCTGCGGCTGCTGTTCATGCTGGTGCTGCCGCTGCTGTTTTCGGCCCTGGTGGTCGGCGTGGCCGAGATGGGCGACATGAAGACACTGGGTCGGGCCGGGACGAAGAGCCTGCTGTTCACCGTCTTCATTTCAGCCGTCGCTGTCATCATCGGCCTGGTCATGGTCAATGTCTTCCGCCCCGGCGACGGCGTGGACCCGGCGCTGGCCCAGCAGTTGCTGGAGCAGGGGCGCAGCGGCGCGGCCTCTATCGTCAGCAGCGCGCCGGACTCGGTTCGGGCCGGGGACTTCTTCCTCGATCTGGTGCCGTCCAACGTCTTCACGGCGGCGGCGCAGAACGAAATCCTGCCGGTCATGGTCTTCGCCCTGCTGTTCGGCATCGGGCTGGTGATGACCAAGAGCCCGGCGACGGATCGCCTGCAACAGACCATCGAAGGTCTGTTCGAGGTGATGATGAAGCTCATCAACCTGGTCATCCGACTGGCGCCCATCGCCATTGCCTGTCTGATGTTCAATCTGGCCGCCCTGTTCGGTTGGGAACTGCTGGTGAGGCTGGCGGCCTTTGTCGGTGTCGCAGTGGGGGCCATGGCGATCCATATGTTCGTGGTCTATCCGATCTGCATCGCCACGATGGGCGGCATGTCGCCGCTGAAGTTCTTCCGCGACATCCGCGAGGCCATGGTGGTGTCCTTCTCGACCGCCTCCTCCAACGCCAGCCTGCCGGTGTCGCTGCGTGTGGCGGAACAGAACCTGGGTCTGCCCCGCAAGATCGCCCGCTTTGTCCTGACGGTCGGGGCCACGGCCAATCAGAACGGCACGGCTCTGTTCGAGGGGGTGACAGTACTGTTCCTGGCGCAGTTCTTCGGCGTGGATCTGAGCCTGGGTCAGCAGTTCATCGTCATGCTGGTCTGTATCCTGGGCGGGGTCGGCACGGCGGGCGTGCCGGCGGGCAGTTTGCCGGTCATCGCCATGATCCTGGCCATGGTGGGCGTGCCGCCGGAGGGGATTGGCTTGATCCTGGGCGTCGACCGCTTCCTGGATATGTGCCGCACCACGCTGAACGTGACGGGCGATCTGGTCGTGGCGACCGTGGTGTCGCGCGGTGAAGAGGATACGGACGCGGCGATCCCGGCTGCGGCCTAAACGCTCTAGTCGACCACTATGGGGGTGTCGGAACGCGCGCCCCATTCGGCCCATGAGCCGTCATAAAGCTGTGACGCACGGCCCAGTTCGGCCAGGCCCAGGCTCAGGATGGCGGCGGTCACGCCCGAGCCGCAACTGGTGATGACGGGTCGATCCAGATCGACGCCGGCGTCGCAGAAGGCGGCTTCGAGCGCGGCGCCGCGTTTCAGTGTCCCATCCGAGTTCAGTAACTGGCCGAAGGGCAGGTTTATCGCGCCGGGCATATGGCCGGAGCGGACCCCTGGGCGGGGTTCGGCGGCTTCCCCTCGGAAACGCGGCGCGCCTCGCGCGTCCACGACCTGAACCTCGTCGGCTAACGCCTGACGCACCTGATCCAGGTCGACGACGTGGTCGGCGTTCAAGGCGGCGTCGAAGGTCGCAGCCTTCCTTCGAGCGATAGAACCGTGTTCCAGAGGCTGCCCCTCGGCGCGCCATTTCGGGAGACCTCCGTCCAGCACGCGGACTCGCTGCGCGCCCATGATCCGCAGCGTCCACCAGACGCGAGCGGCTGAGAACAGGCCCTGAGCGTCATAGACGATGATGTCGTCGCGCTCGCTGACCCCCATCTCGCCCATGGCCTCGGCAAACGCCTGGGGCGTCGGCAGCATGTGCGGGTAGGGGCTGGCGGGGTCTGAGGCGGCCTCGATGTCGAAGAAGAGCGCGCCGGGCAGGCGCTCAGCCTCGAAATCCGCGCGGGCGTCGCGTCCATCCAACCACCAGCTGGCGTCGATGATCCGCAATTCGGGCGCGCCGAGGCGATCCGCCAGGGCCTGGGTCGAGATCAGAGGGCTGTCCGAGGGCGTGTTCATGCCAGCACGATAACACACGCTGCCGTGCTGTGTGGTCAGGCGCTGAGTCGCCCTGTAGGTTGCGACGCTGAGGGTTCGACGCCACCTGTCGGACGCAAAGTTGCGCCACAAACCCGCGACTTTATCGATTCAAACAGCCGAAAGCGCCGCCGTGAACCGTCCCAACGCCGTCATCGAACTGTCCACTGGCCTGAAGAAGCCCGTCGTGATCGGCGGCGGTCGCCGCATCGTCTTCATCGCCGGTCCCTGCCAGATGGAAAGCCGCCAGCACGCGCTGGAGACGGCGCATCGGCTGAAGGAAATCGGCGAGCGACTGAACGTCGGCATCATCTACAAGACCAGCTTCGACAAGGCGAACCGCACCAGCGCCACCGCCGCGCGCGGCATCGGCCTGAAGGACGCTCTGCCGATTTTCGCTGAAATCCGCGAAGTCACCGGCCTGCCGACCCTGACCGACGTCCATTCCGAGGCCCAGTGCGAAGGCGTGGCCGAGGCCGTGGACGTGCTGCAAATCCCGGCCTTCCTGTCGCGCCAGACCGACCTGCTGCTGGCCGCCGCCGCCACCGGCAAGGCGATCAACATCAAGAAGGGGCAGTTCCTGGCCCCCTGGGACATGAAGAACGTCATCGCCAAGGTGGTCGGCGCGGGCAACCCCAACGTCATGGCCTGCGAGCGCGGCGCCAGCTTTGGCTACAATACCCTGGTCAGCGACATGCGGTCGCTGCCGATCATGCGCGAGATCGGCTGTCCCGTCGTGTTCGATGCGACCCACAGCGTGCAGCAGCCGGGCGGGCAGGGCACATCCTCGGGCGGTCAACGCGAGTTCGTGCCGGTTCTGGCGCGCGCCGCCGTGGCCGTGGGCGTGGACGCCGTCTTCCTGGAGACGCACGAGGACCCCGACAACGCCCCGTCGGACGGCCCCAACATGGTGCCGCTGGACCAGTTCGAGGCCCTGGCCGCTGAACTGATCGCTTTCGACGACCTGGCCATCAAGGTCGGCGCCAAGGCGCCGATGGCGAACCGGGCCTGAATCCGGTAGTTCGGCGTCATGGCTGAACGATCACTTGATTTGGGCGCGCTGCAAGGTCTGCTGGCGCAGGTGCACGAGTTGAAGGTCGCCTGCGTCGGCGACCTGATGCTGGACCGCTATGTCTATGGCGAGGTCAGCCGCATCTCGCCCGAGGCGCCGATCCCTGTCCTGCGCGCGCGCCGCACCGTGGCCATGCCCGGCGGCGTGGGCAATGTGGCCCGCAACGTCGCGGCTCTGGGCGGGCAGGCCCGACTGGGCGCGGTCGTCGGTCAGGACGCGGCGGGCGCCGAACTGTCAGACCTGATCGCCGCCGAGGACCGGGTCGAGGACGCCCTGGTTCGCCCCGAGGGCGCGGCCACAATCGTCAAGACGCGCTTCGTCGCCGCCGGTCAGCAACTGCTGCGGCTGGACGACGAGCAGCCCGCAGCTGGCGGCTACGGTGAGAAGGCGGTGTTCAAGGACGCCAAGGCCATCCTGCTGTCCGACTACGCCAAGGGCGTGGTGGACGACGCCCTGATCGCGGCGGCGCTGTGGACCGGTCTGGAATACGGCGCGCCGGTCATTGTGGACCCCAAGGGGCGCGACTTCGCCCGTTATGGCGCGGTCGATCTGATCAAGCCCAACGCCAGCGAACTGGCGGGGTCCACCGGCCTGCCGGTTGAGACGGACGCAGAGGTCGAGGCGGCCCTGGCGGCCCTGCTGGCGGCGACCACGGCCAAGGCGGTCGTCGTCACGCGGGCGGGCAAGGGCATGACCCTGGCCCGTCGCGACGGCGGCGTGGTGCATTTCCCCGGTCGGGCGCGCGAGGTCTATGACGTGTCCGGCGCTGGCGACACCTCGCTCGCGGCCCTGGGCTTGGCGCTGGGCGCGGGCGCGTCGCTGGAGACGGCGGTGCAGTTCGCCATCCTGGCCTCGGGCGTGGTGGTGGGCAAGAGCGGCACGGCGGTCGTCACGCCCGCCGAACTGATCGAGGCCGAGATGAGCCAGCACGCGGCCCTGGCCCAGGCCAAGGTCACGCCTCTGGACGAGCTGTCGGATCAGGTCGAGGCGTGGAAGCGTCAGGGGCTGAAGGTCGGCTTCACCAACGGCTGCTTCGACATCCTGCACCGTGGCCACGTCGCCTATCTGGCCCAGGCTCGCGGCTGGTGCGACCGGCTGGTGGTGGCGCTGAACACCGACGTTTCTGTGCGCCGTCTGAAGGGCGAGGGGCGGCCGGTCAATGATCTGGACAGCCGCGCGGCCGTGATCGGCGGTCTGGCCAGCGTGGATCGGGTGACGGCCTTTGACGATCCGACGCCCATGGCCCTGATCGAGCGGCTGCGGCCGGACGTCCTGATCAAGGGGGCGGACTATACCAAGGACAAGGTGGTCGGCGCGACAGAGGTCGAGAGCTGGGGCGGCGTGGTTCGCCTGGCTGATTTCGCCGACGGCTATTCCACGACCAGGACGATTGAGAAGATGACCGGAGACGCCCAATGATCCCGCGTATGATCGTTGTGACCGGAGGCGCGGGCTTCATCGGCTCCAACATCGTGGCGCGCCTGTGCGAAGCGGGCGCCTGGGACGTGGTCGTCTGCGACCGACTGGAAACGGCCGATCTCGCCAAGTGGAAGAATATCGCCAAGCACCCGATCGCCGACCTGTGGGCGCCGGAAGAGCTGTTCGAGCAACTGGAACGCCACGCCGAGCGCATCGAGGCCGTGGTGCATATGGGCGCCATCTCCTCGACGACCGAGCCGGACGCTGACCTGATCCTTCGCACCAACTTCAGCCTGTCGCGCGACATCTGGGACTGGTGCGCCCTTCGCGACGTGCGGATGATCTACGCCTCGTCGGCGGCGACCTATGGCGATGGCGAGACCGGATTTGAGGACCGCGACGATCTTGAAAGCCTGAATGCGCTTCGTCCGCTAAACGCCTATGGATACTCGAAATATCTGTTCGACCAGTATGCGGTGCGTCAAGCGGATCGCGGTCAGGCGCCGCGTCAGTGGGCCGGGCTGAAGTTCTTCAATGTCTATGGTCCTAACGAGGGCCACAAGGGCGGCATGAAGTCGGTCGTGGCCCAGATATGGCCCAAGGTTCAGGCGGGCGAGACGGTCAGCCTGTTCCGCTCGCACAACCCCAACTATCCCGACGGCGGCCAGCTGCGCGACTTCGTCTATGTCGATGACGTGGTGAACATCATCGACTGGCTGCTGCAGACGCCGGATGTATCGGGCGTGTTCAACGCCGGATCGGGGCAGGCGCGGTCTTTTGCCGACCTGGCGCGCGCCACCTTCGCGGCGGCGGGCAAGGAGGCGTCCATTGCCTATGTGGACATGCCCGAGGCGATCCGCGACCGGTATCAGTACTTTACCGAGGCCAGCATGGACCGCATCCGCGCGGTCGGCTTCAACGGCCAGTCGACGCCGCTGGAAGAAGGCGTGCGTCGCTATGTTCAGGGCTTCCTGTCGCAGTCGGACCCCTATCGATGAAGAAGCCCCGTCTGACCTTGCGTCAATGGGTCGGCATCACGGGCTTTGCGCTGGTCTTCATCCTGGTCGCCGCCGTGGCCGTCTGGCGCGGCGACATCCTGAAGGCGGGCCTGGACCCCCAGGTGCCGTTCCAGACCTATGAGCCGCCGCCGGCGCCCAACTATGATCAGGCGGCGGCCTGGGTGCTTCGTGACGCCCGGGCGCCTGGGGCGGGCGCGGCCCACGTCTTCTTCGTCCATTCGACGACCTATGAAGGCGGCCAGCACTGGAACGGCCCCATCGATGACCGCAAGGCCGCCGACGACCTTCGACGCGGGGTCCTGCCCAACTATGCAGGGCCGTTCGCGCGCGCCGGGGATGTCAGCGCGCCGCGCTATCGTCAGGCCAGCCTCTATACACGACTGACCCTGCGCGAAGATGCGCGCGAGGCGCGGGCGTTTGCTTATCGCGATATCGATGCGGCCTTCACGCGCTGGCTGCAGGCCCATCCGACAGGCCCCATTGTTCTGGTCGGGGTCGAGCAGGGCGCGGATCTTGTTGATCGTCTGATGCATGATCGCATCGCCCACCATTCTGCACTGAAACAAAGGCTTGTGGCGGCCTATCTCATGGAGGGCCTGATCTCGGAGGCGCGGTTTACGGACGTCCCTCTGTGTCAGAGCCAAAGCGACTTTGGGTGCGCCCTGGCCTGGCGATCAGTGGAGCAGGGTGACGAGGCCGAAGCCAAGCGCCTGCTGCGGCGGGCTTTGGTCTGGGACGAGCGCGGCGCTCTGGTCGGCGCGAGTGAGGCGCCGATGGCGTGCGTCAACCCGGTGACGGGGTCCGCCAGGCAACCCGCCTCGGCCATCCGTGACAGCCGCGGCGCTACCAACGCCACCAACCTGGAATGGGGCGCTCGGCCAGCCTTCCAGAGCCGTATCGTGGCGGCCGAGTGTCGTGACGGTATTCTATGGCGGTCGTCGCTTAACTCTGAATCCTTCCGGCCCAAGGGGTCCTGGGCCGATCGGCGCAAGATTCCGCCGTTCAACCTCTTCTATGCCGATATCGAGGCCGATGTGCTGACCCGTATCGGCGCCTGGGAAAAATCCAATGCCGCTTGACGCCGCCGAGTCCTGGGGTGTCGATGGCGTCATCGTCGTCAACCTCGACCGGCGCCCGGATCGCTGGGCGGCGTTTCAGGACGCCTGGCGGGACATCTTGCCGTGGGATCGGGTCGTCCGTCTGTCGGCCTCCGACGGCCAGCAACTGCCCGGTTACGGCGAAAAGCCCTGGTTCCGGGGGCGCAAACGCGACCGGACATGGGCGGGGCGCGCCGGCTGCACTCTGTCCCATGCCCGTGCCCTGCGCGAGGCGCGGCGTCTGGGCTGGGCGCGCGTGCTGGTCATGGAGGATGACGCCATCCCGGCTGGACCCATCGAGGCCCTGCCCGCCGTCTTGTCCTCAACCGGCTGGGAACTGCTGTACCTGGGCTGCCGAGAACCGATTGGCGTCGGAGAGACCGTCGGCGGCCTGATGACGATTCATGGGGGGCACGACACCCATGCCTATGCGGTGAACCAATCGTTGAGAGATTGGCTGATCGCGCAACTGCCTGACGACACCAGCGTCTGGGGTTGGATCGCGCGGGAGCGTGCGGTCGATCGCTGGATGCGCCGCGAGATCGGACGGCGGTTCTCCGTCAAACTGTGCCAGCCGCAGTTGGCGATCCAGGCTGATGACGTGTCCGACATCACCCAACGTCGCGAAGGCGCCTATGCGTCGTCGTCCGCAGCCAGGAAGTCGGCCCGGCGACCGTCCGAACTCGGGCGGATCGTCGAGAGGGCCGAGGATCGCATTCGGGCGACCGTGAAACGGATGGTCGGCTTCTAATCGACGCCCGGTCGGTCGGTCCGCCAGTCGAACAGGGCCTCCAGAACGCGCACGGCCTCGCCGCGCGGACTGGTCAGGTCGGGATCGCGGCCCAGGATCAGGCGGGCGTCGTCGGATGCGGCCAGCATCAGTGAGCGGTGCTTGATCGGATCGGCGAAGCGATAGGCGGGGAAGCCGCTCTGCTTCAGGCCCAGGGGGTCGCCGCCGCCACGCAGACGGAAGTCCTCCTCGGCGATTTCGAAGCCGTCCTCGGTCCGACGCAGGGTCTCCAGACGCTCGCGTGCGGTTTCGCCCAGGGCGCCGTCCTGACCGCCGTACAACAGGATGCAGGCGCTGGACTTGGCGCCGCGTCCGACGCGGCCGCGCAGCTGGTGAAGCTGGGCCAGACCGAAGCGGTCGGCGTGTTCGATGACCATGATGGAGGCGTTGGGCACATCCACGCCCACCTCGACGACCGTTGTGGCGACCAGTAGGGGGATGCGGCCTTCCGCGAACTCGGCCATGACGGCTTCACGCTCGGCGCCGGGCATCTGGCCGTGAGCCAGGCCGACCTCGACTTGCAGGATGCGGCGCAGGTCGTTGGCGCGCTCCTCGGCGGCAGCCAGATCTATGGCTTCGGACTCGGCCACCAGTGGGCAGATCCAGTAGGCCTGAGCCCCGCTGTCGATCGCCGCCTTCAGCCGTTTGGCGACCTCGCCGATGCGAACCAGAGGCACGACGGCGGTGGCGACGGGGGTGCGGCCGGGCGGCTTTTCCATCAGGCGGCTGACTTCCAGCTCGCCGTACTGGGTCAGCTCCAGCGTGCGCGGAATCGGGGTGGCCGACATGGTCAGCAGGTGGACGCCGCCGAGGCTAGGGTCGCCCTTGGCCTGAAGCCGCTGACGCTCGTTGACGCCGAAGCGGTGCTGTTCGTCGATGACGGCCAGGGCCAGGCCTTTGAACTGCACCGCGTCCTGGAACAGGGCGTGGGTGCCGATGGCGACCTGGGCCTCGCCGGAGGCCAGGGCGGCCAGCCGTTTGCGCCGCTCGGCTTGCGTGTCGCGGCCGGTCAGCAGAATGGTCGTGATCCCGGCTTCTGCCAGCATCGGGGCGAGGCGTTGATAGTGCTGACGGGCCAGGATTTCGGTCGGGGCCATCAGGGCGGACTGGAAGCCGCTGGAGGCGGCGTCGGCCAAGGCCAGGGCCGCGACGGCGGTCTTGCCCGAACCCACGTCGCCTTGCAGCAGCCGGCCCATCTGCTCGCCGGAGGCCAGGTCGGCGCGGATTTCCTCGATGGCGCGGGCCTGGGCGCCGGTCAGGGTGAAGGGCAGGGCGGCCAGCATCCGCTGCGAGGCCTCGCCTGCCGTGATCCGTGCGGCCGGTGTGACCTGACGCGCGCGGCGACGGCGCGCCAGGGCCAGTTGGTGGGCGAACAACTCGTCATAGGCCAGCCGCTGACGCGCGGGGGCCTCAGGCGTCAGGTCCATTTCGGACGTGGGCGCGTGCAGGCTCTCCAGCGCCGCGCGCCAGCCGGGCCAGCGACGCGCCGACAGCCAGGCGGCGTCCTGCCACTCGGCCAGCTCTGGAGCAGCGGCCAGCGCGCCCTGCGCCAGTTTGCGCACCACGCGCGAGGTCAGGCCTTGGGTCGCCGGATAGACGGGCTCGGACAGGGGGATCTCGTCCGCCTTGTCCAGCGGCAGGATGTAGTCGGGGTGGGCGATCTGCACCTCGTTGTTGAAGCGCTCGACCTTGCCTGTGACCAGCCGCCGTTCGCCGCGCGGGGCCAGGCTCTCGATATGGCGCGGCGAACCCGCGAACCAGATCAGGTGAACGAAGCCGGTGTCGTCGGACGCCCGCATCTTCAGCGGCGCGCCGATCTTGTGCGGCGGAATCAGCCGGTCGATCAGGACGTCGAAGACGCCGATCTCGCCCTCGACGGCGGCGGCGGCGGTCGTGCGGCGGCGCTGGATGATCCCGGACGGCGACAGGAACAGCACGTCGCGCACCAGCGGGCCCGCCAGTTTATGCACCAGAGGCGCGCTTCGAGGCCCCACGCCCTTCAGGGTGGAGACGTCCGCAAACAGGGGAAAGAGAATCTCGGGCCGCATTAGCCTCAGCATAGCTGGCGAAAACGGAACGGGAACGCTATCTGATCCAACTCTTCACATGAACGGACCGGGCAAGGAACCGCGTGGCCGAAATTGACGCACGTCCTGAGGACACCTTGAAGCACCAACGCCTGGGCCGGATTTCGTATCGCGCCTGGCGACGCGGCTTCCGCGAAGCCGACATGGTGCTGGGCCCCTTCACCGATCAGGTCGGACCGACGCTGAGCGACGAGGAGCTGGATCAGCTCGAGACCCTGCTGGATGAAGAGGATCAGTACCTCTACGCCTGGATCATCGAGAAGGAGCCGACCCCGCCCGAGTTCGACGGGCCGATGCTGGCGCGCATCCGGGCCTTCATGCGCGAACACGTTGCGGCGGAAGTGGCCAAGGGTATCGGTTGATGAGTGAGGCGATGGCGCGGCGTGACGTCGAACTGGGCGGCGCGCCCGAGGGGCTGGATGCGCTGGTCGTCGCCGAGCGGCTGAAGGCGCAGGGCGGCGTGGGCCTGCTGGTGGCGCGGGATTATCAGCGTTCGGGAAATTTCACTCAGGCGCTGAGTTTCTTCGCCAAGGATGTTGAAGTTCTTGAATATCCGGCCTGGGACTGCCTGCCCTATGACCGGCTGAGCCCGACCGCTTCGGTTGCGGCGCAGCGGATGGCGACCCTGACCCGTCTGGCCCAGCGCGATCCTTCGGACGCCGGGCCGCTGCTGGTTGTCGCCACCATCGCCGCCGTGACCCAGCGGACGCCGCCGCGACAGGCCGTGACCGGGGCCGGGTTCGAGGCCCGCGTGGGCCGCGACCTGGATACGGCGGCGCTGGAACGCTACGTCTCGGCCAACGGCTATGTCCGCGCCTCGACCGTGTCGGAACGCGGCGAATACGCCATCCGCGGCGGCGTGATCGACGTCTTCCCCCCGGGCTTCGAGGAGCCGGTGCGTCTGGACCTATTCGGGTCCGAGCTGGAATCGATCCGCGCCTTTGATCCCGAGACCCAGCGGTCGACCAAGCAACTGAAGCAGGTCTCGCTCTTGCCGGTGTCCGAGGTGCTGCTCGACGCCGAGACGATTTCTCGCTTCCGCACCGGCTACCTGAACCTGTTCGGCGCGGCGGGCGATGAGCCCATGTACGCCGCCGTTAGCGAGGGCGCGCGTCGTCAGGGGTTGGAGCACTGGTTGCCGCTCTTCTACGACCGGCTCGACACCCTGTTCGACTTTCTGCCGGATACGGCTCCGGTCTTCCTCGACAGTCAGGTCGAGCAGGCCCGCGCCGAGCGCTGGAGCCTGACGACCGACGCCTATGAGGCGCGCAAGGAAGCGGCCAAGGGCAAGGGCGGGGCGGCCTATCGCGCCCCGGCGCCGCAGAGCCTCTATCTGGACGAAGGCGAGTGGAACAGCGCCCTGGCCGGTCGCGCCGTGCGCCGTCTCTCGCCGCTGGCCGCCGATGCGACGCGGGGCGGCGAGGACGCCGGCGGGCGTCTGGGCCACAGCTTCGCCGCCGAACGCACCCAGGACAGTGTTAATCTGTTCGCCGCGGTGGCTCAGCACGCCGAGCGGCTGAAGGCCGACGACAAGCGGGTCCTGTTCGCCTCGTGGAGCGAAGGCTCGTCCGAGCGTCTGGCGGCCATGCTGTCGGATCATGGGTTGGAACACGTCCTGCCAGTGCGCGACTGGGCAGATGTTCTGGCCTCGCCCAAGGATGTCTATCTGCGCGCCGTCTTGCCGGTCGAGCATGGCTTCGTCACGGATGATGTGGCGGTCATTTCCGAAACCGACATCCTGGGCGACCGTCTGGCGCGGCCCCGGCGCAAGCGGCGGGCCTCCAACTTCCTGGCCGAGGCCTCGGCCCTGACGGCGGGCGATCTGGTCGTCCACCTGGACCACGGCATCGGGCGCTATGAGGGCCTGAAGACGCTGGAGATTCAGGAGGCGCCGCACGACTGTCTGGAATTGCTCTACGCCGGTGACAGCAAACTCTATTTGCCGGTTGAAAACATTGATCTTCTGACCCGATACGGCACGGACGCCGACGGGGTTCAGCTGGACCGTCTGGGCGGCGCGGGCTGGCAGGGCCGCAAGGCCAAGGCCAAGGAGCGCCTGCGCGCCATGGCCGAGGGGTTGATCGCCCTGGCCGCCAAGCGCGCCATGCGCGTATCCGACGCCATCGTGCCGCCGTCCGGCCTGTTCGACGAGTTCTGCGCCCGCTTCCCCTATGAGGAGACGGACGACCAGTTGAACGCCATCGGCGACGTGCTGGAGGACCTGGGCAAGGGCACGCCGATGGATCGCCTGATCTGCGGCGACGTCGGCTTCGGCAAGACCGAGGTCGCCCTGCGCGCCGCCTTCGTCGTGGCCATGAGCGGTCAGCAGGTGGCTATCGTCTGCCCGACGACCCTGCTGGCGCGCCAGCACTTCAAGACCTTCAGCGAGCGCTTCGCCGGCTGGCCGATCACGGTGCGGCACCTGTCGCGCATGGTCACGGCCAAGGACGCCAACGAGACCCGCGCGGGCCTGAAGGACGGCACGTTCGAGATCGTCGTCGGCACCCACGCCGTGCTGGCCGAACAGGTCGGCTTCCGCGATCTGGGCCTGGTGATCGTCGATGAGGAGCAGCACTTCGGCGTCAAGCACAAGGAGAAGCTGAAGTCGCTGCGGGCCGACGTTCACCTGCTGACCCTGACGGCCACGCCCATTCCGCGCACCTTGCAGATGGCGCTGTCGGGCATCCGCGAGATGTCGATCATCGCCACGCCGCCGGTCGACCGTCTGGCGGTGCGCACCTATGTCACGCCATGGGACCCGGTGCTGGTGCGCGAGGCCCTGCTACGCGAGAAATACCGCGGCGGTCAGGCCTTCTATGTCGCGCCGCGCCTGAAGGAACTGCCGGAAATCGAGAAATTCCTGCGCGAGCAGGTGCCCGAGGTGAAATTCGTCGTCGGCCACGGGCAGATGACCCCGACCCAGTTGGAAGACGTGATGAGCGCCTTCTACGACGGCAGCTATGACGTCCTGGTCTCGACCACCATTGTCGAGAGCGGCATCGACATTCCGACGGCCAACACGCTGATCGTCCACCGCGCCGACATGTTCGGCCTGGCCCAGTTGCACCAGATCAGAGGCCGTATCGGACGGTCCAAGGCGCGGGCATTCGCCTATCTGACGACGGACCCCAAACGGCCGCTGAGCTTGTCGGCCGAGAAGCGTCTGCAGGTGCTGCAATCGCTGGACAATCTGGGCGCCGGCTTCCAGTTGGCCAGTCACGATCTGGATCAGCGCGGCGGCGGCAACCTGCTGGGCGACGAGCAGTCGGGCCATATCCGCGAGGTCGGGGTCGAGCTGTATCAGCAGATGCTGGAAGACGCCGTCGCCGAACTGCGCGAGCAGGGCGAGGAAGTGGCTGACCGTGGTTGGTCTCCGTCGATCAATGTCGGCGCGGCGGTCCTGATTCCAGAAGCTTACGTGCCAGACCTGAATGTTCGTCTCAGCCTGTATCGCCGTCTGTCGGACGCCGAACGCAGCGAGGATCGCGAAGCCCTGGCGGCCGAACTGATCGATAGGTTCGGTCCGCTGCCGGACGAGGCGCAGCAGCTTCTGCGGATCGTGGGCATCAAGGCCAACTGCCGCACGGCCAGCATCGAACGCATCGATATCGGGCCTAAGGGCGCGGTGCTGACCCTGCGCAACAACAGCTTCCCCAATCCGATGGGACTGGTCGGCCTGATCCAGAAGAATCAGGCCTTCTGGAAGCTGAGGCCCGATCAGAAGATCGTGGTGAAGGGCGAATGGCCCACGCCGGGCGACCGTCTGAAGGTCGCCGAGCGGATCACCGCCGATCTGGCGCGGGTGGCGGGGGCTGCTTAACCGCGCCCCTTCATCTGCCGGGTCAACGCGCCGAACAGGTTGACGTAGTCATCGGTCCAGGGCCGCACCTCCGTCGGGGCCAGCTTGCGCCAACGCCCGTCGCCCTTGAAGTCCGCCAAGCCTTCGGCGGTTGGTGAGATCGCCAGCGCCTCGGTTGAGGCTTCGGCCATTTCGGGCGCATCCGGCTGCTCGATATAGATCTGATGCAGGTCGGCGGCGCCCAGTTGGCGGGCGGCGGCGACAGCCGGCATGGTGATCTCAAGGTTACGGTTGGACAGGTGCAGAACTACGATGCCGTCAGGCTTCAACAGGTTCAGATAGCCCTGGATCGCCTCGACCGTCAGCAGATGGGTCGGCACGGCGTCGGACGAGAAGGCGTCGATGACCAGCAGGTCGTAGGTGCCGGGCGCCTCCTTGGCCATCGTCAGGCGAGCATCGCCCATAACTGTGCGAACGGGTCCGTCGGCGCAGTTCGAGATATAGGTGAACCACGACGGATCGCGCGACACCCGGTCCACCATGGGATCGATTTCGAAGAAGGTCATCTCGTCTTGTGCGCGTTTGTAGGCCGCCATGGCGCCCGAGCCTTGCCCGACGATTCCGATCTTGGCGGCGGGCGTGCGCTGCTGGATACGCTGCGCCGCCTGACCCAGCGGCGTGGTGGTCGCGTAGTACATGGTCGGCATGCAGGCGAGGCCCGGTGCGCGGGCCTGGGCGCCGTGCAGCGTGGTGCCGTGCATCAGGACGTGGACATCGCCGCCCATGCCGTCGTCACGCGTGACCGCCACGCGCATGACGCCGAAGAAGCTGCGCTGCGTCAGGTTCCAGTCATAGCCCCGCGCCACATGATGGGCGGACAGGGTGATGACGGCGACGATAACGGTGAACAAGATCGCGCGGTCCCGAATCAGAAAGGCGCAAATCGCCGCTCCGCCGAGAATGAACTGCACCATCTGCAGCCGCGCCTGATCACTGAGCAGTGCGCGGAACTCGGGATTGTAGCGCATGATTTCCAGAATGATCGGCGGCGCTGCAGCGGCCGAGATGCCGGCCAGCAAAAGGATGATGTCGCGTCGGGACAGGGCGCCTTCCCCCCAGGGGCGGGCCAGGCTGACCAGCACCATGACCAAAGGGTATTCCCAGACGCCATTGAAAATGGTCGGCGCGACCAAGGCGTTGAACGCGCCGCCGACGACGCCGCCCAACGACAGCAGCAGATAGAATTCGGTCAACCGGTCAGGCGCCGGTCGTCGCGCGGCCAGCCGTTGATGGCACATCAGGGCCGTGAAGAAGAAGGCCGTCAAGTGCCCCAGCAGCAGCAAGAGCCAGTGGCCGGTGGCCATGCCCACCAGGCTGACGATGATGGCGCCAAGCGCGGCCTGGATCACAAGCGTCGTCGAAAGGCTGATCCAGGGTCTGGCCTGGAAGGCGATGACGAAGGTCAGCAGGTAGAGGGCCAGCGGCGCGACCCAGAGGAAGGGGGCCGAGGCCACGTCCGTCGACAGGTGGGCGGTGACGCCCAACATCAGGCTGGACGGCGCGGCGGCGAGCAGGACCAGTATGCCTTTTTCGCGCCAGGGGATCGGCGCGCTGACGGCCAGGGGCGCGGGCTCCGGCGCATCCTGAACACGCCGACGCCAGACCGCCACGGCCAACCCGATCACCAGCACGAAGAACAGAGCGTAGCCGCCGGTCCACGTCGTCCGCTGGCCGGACAGGGACATCATGGGCTCGATCAAAGCAGGGTAGGCGAGCAGGGCAAGGAAGCTGCCGAGGTTGGAAGCGGCGTAAAGAACATAGGGGTTCTGGCCGTCGGCGTGGCCAGCGCGCACCCGTGCGTACCATGCCTGAAGCAAGGGGGCGGTGGCCGACAAGACGGCGAAGGGTGCTCCGACCGACAGGGCCAGCGTGGCCAACAGCCAGGCCGTGGGCGCGGCGGGATCAGGTTCGCCCAGAACGCCGCTGATCTGCAAGGGCAGGAAGAAGGACGCGGCGAGCAGCAGGGACAGGTGGATCGCCGCCTGCCACTTCAACGACCGAACCCGCTGCAACAGGTGGGCGTAGCCGTAGCCGAACAGCAGCGCCGTCTGGAAGAAGACCATCGAGGTGTTCCACACCGACGGCGACCCGCCCAGCATGGGCAGGACCAGCTTGGCCGCCATGGGCTGGACGACAAAAACCAGCGACGCCGACGTGAAAATGGCGACGGCGAACAAGGCGGGTGTTATCGCATCAGTCTTGCGAAGGGCCGTGGTCATGGTGGAATCGGTCATTCGCGATCCGCTGGCATCGGCGTGGTCGAATGACCCGCCCCCTGTTCAGCAGGTTTAGACCGACTCGCAGATGGAGCCAGCGCCATGTTCCCCGATGATATTCAGGCCTCGGCCGCCACGGTGATCGCGGCGGCCCTGAAGGCAGGCGTCATGGTCACGACGGCGGAAAGCTGCACAGGCGGCCTTGTGTCCGGGGCCTTGACGGCGGTTGCGGGCTCGTCCGCCGTGCTGGATCGGGGCTTCGTCACCTATAGCAACGAGGCCAAGATCGAGATGCTGGGGGTCTCCGGTGATCTGTTGCTGCAATTTGGGGCGGTGTCGGAACCTGTGGCGCGGGCCATGGCCCTGGGCGCCGTCGCCCGGTCGCGGGCGACGGCCTCGGTGTCCATCACCGGCGTGGCGGGTCCGGGCGGCGGTTCGGCGGAGAAGCCCGTCGGCCTGGTGCATTTTTCAGCGGCCGGCCCCAGCGGCGCGGTCGTTCATGTCGAGCGTCGGTTCGGGGATATCGGGCGCGAGGCGGTGCGGCTGGAAAGCGTCCGCGTCGCTCTGGCTCTTCTGCTGGAGGCGGTTTCGGCGTGAGCGAGGCGGTCGTGGTTGATGCACGGGGCCATCGTTGCCCGGTGCCCAGCCTGCGCCTGCGCAAGGCGATGAAGGGGCTGCGGCCCGGCGCGTGTCTGACCCTGCTGGCCACCGACCCGATGGCGCGGATCGACGTGCCTTATCTGATGCGCGAGCAGGGCGGCCGGGTCTGCGAGATAGAGGACGTCGACGGCGTCCTGCGGATTACTGTCGAGACTGGCGCCGTTCCGACAGATTGACGACCGAACCGCCGGTTTCGATTTCCGGCTCTTCGGGCTTCCAGGCGATTTCAAGCTCTGTGGCGAAGGCGCCGCCATAGAAGATGGCGTTGACGTTCCACGACAGCCAGATCAGCAGCACCACCACGGCGCCGACCGAGCCATAGGTGGCGCCAAGCTGGGCGATCTGCTCGACATAGATGGCGCACAGCCACGAAAAGATCGAAGACATGACCGTCGCCGTCAGTCCGCCGAGCATAGCCGGCCCCCAGGCCACACGCGTCTTGTGGGACATGGCGTAGCGATAGAGCATGGTCAGGCCCAGCCAGAGTCCCAGCGAGGGCCACAGGCCATCAAGAGGTACGGTCAGCCAGGCGAGGGGGCGCGTTTCCTGCGTATGTTCCAGCAACCTGGACGTCACGACCGCGCCCGACACGACCGTGAACAGGGCGAAGGCGAACAGGGCGACAAAGACGGCCAGAAGATTGAACTTGAAAAAGCCGTGCGGTTCCGTCTCGTCGTGGATCAGGTTAAGTCCGGCCAGCAAGGCCTTGAAACCTCGATGCGCGGCATAGCCGCCGATCACCAGAGCCAAAGCGCTCTGGGCTGAAACCGTGCGTGCGGAGGTGTGGGCCAGGCGGTCAACCTCGCCGACGAAGATGGCGCGCGCCGCGTGCGGAAGGACATCGGCCAGCGCCGCTGCCTGCTCGCTGACCTGGCCGATGGACAGAACAGCCTTGTAGAAGCCGATCAGGATGGCGATGGCAGGAAAAACCGCCAGCAGGGCGAAGAATGAGACCCCGCCGGTATAAAGCATGACATCGCGGCCCCAACTGCGGGTGAAGGCGCGAATCGCCAGCCTGCCCCAGAACAGAGGGAGGGCCGTCAATTGAGATCGTGGATTCAAGCCAGAGGCCTCGGCAGTCATCAAAGCGACCGATTAACCTCATTCGGCGTGCGGCGATACCCTTTGGGAGCGTCACTGAATTTGTAATCCCCAGGAGGCGCTGGCCCATTGCTAGACGGGGGACGGCGTCAGTATCATCGACGTAGCCCGGAAACATCGGTGTCGGGGGCGAGCCGACCGGGCCACTAGGAGAGAATTTTGGATTCCGATCCGCGCGTACTGGTCGTCGCTGTTGATGACGTCGTGGTCGGCCCTCTGTGCGAGGGGCTGGACCAGGTGGGATGGTCCACGATGACGGCGCGGACGCTGGACGCCGCCGAAACGGTTCTCAAGGACCTGGCGGTCGACGCCGCTATTGTCGAAGCGCGCGGGCTGGAAGGTCAGGCCGTCGTCGCCCGACTGCGAGACGCCGCCGCGCCTCGATACCTGCCGATCCTGATGATCGGGGGCGGCGAGATCGACGAGGTCGATCTGATGATGTCGTCGCCGCCGCATCCGGCTCAGGCCGCCTTGCGGCTGGAACAGTTGACGCGCGCCGGGATTGCTGAAGAAGAATTCCGCCTGAGGCAGGCGACCTTCGCCGCCCACGGCGTAACCCTTAATGCGCTCGACGTGGGCGAAACGCCGTTGCAGATTCTGACGGCGGGGGCGGCGGACCGCCGATTCCTGGCCATGTCCAACGCCCTGTCGGCATCCGGGGCCGAGGTCGTGGCCGCGCCCACGCCCTATACGGCCTTTGACTATCTGCACGAGCGGGCGTTTGACGCTGCAGTCCTTTGGGGCGGTCAGGATCATGCCCCGGCCCTGTCGATCGCCTCGGGCATGAAGCGGAACACCCGCCTCTATCATATTCCGCTGATCCTCTACCTCCGCGGCGCCGGTGAGGTTGAACTGACCGACCTGTTCCGCCGGGGCTTCGCCGACGTGGCGGCGGCGGAAACGCCTGAGGACGAAACCGCGGAACGGGTGCTTGCGCTGGCGCGCAATCATCGCCGCCGTCAGGCCATTCGCCGGGCGCTCGATTCCGTGCGCGGTTCAGATCTTATGGATGCGGCCACGGGCCTGTTCACCCGCGACCTGTTCGCCTCGCATCTGGGGCGCGTCGCTGAGGGCGCGCGGTTGCGCAATCGCGCCTTGTCGGTCTGCGTCCTGCGGGTACCCGAGAGCGAGCCTGTCGTGCAGTCGCGAGGCGGCGGCTGGCTGGATCGCGCCATGCCGCAGATCGGCGCCATGGTGTCGCGTCTGGTGCGGGTCGAGGATACGGCGGCGCGCCTGGGGCCGGAGTTGTTCGCGCTCGTGCTCCCGGCGACGGGCGCTGCCGCAGCGCGATTGGCGGCGGAGCGGATTTCCGCCGTCATAGCCTGCACGGCCTTTGACGCCGGCAAGGACCGCTCGCCCTTCGTGGTCGAGTTCGACGTCGGCGTGGCCGAAATGCAGCCCGGCGAAACGCCCGCCGCCGTGCTGGAGCGGGCGTCGGCCGACCTGCCCAAGGCCTAGGCTGGCAGTTCGACCATGACCACGGCCTGCGCCGCCAGGCCTTCGCCCCTGCCGGTGAAGCCCAGACCTTCTGTCGTGGTGGCCTTGACGCTGACGGCGTCCAACGGAAGCTTCAGCAGGTCCGCGAGGCGTTCGCGCATGGCCTGGCGATGCGGTTTCACCTTGGGCTGCTCGCAGATCAGGGTGACGTCCACATTGACGATCCGCCCGCCGCGTGCCGTCACGCGGTCAGCAGCGTAAACCAGGAAACGGTCGGAAGAGGCGCCTTTCCACTGAGGATCGCTGGGCGGGAAATGGTCGCCGATGTCGCCGTCGGCGATGGCCCCGAGGATGGCGTCGGTCAGGGCGTGCAGGCCCGCATCGGCGTCGGAATGACCGATCAGGGTCCGGTCGTGCGGGATCTCGACGCCGCACAGCCAGACCGAAGTTCCCGGTCCCCAACGATGCACGTCGTAGCCCTGGCCAATGCGAGTGATCTTGGGCAGCAGGGCCTCAGCCATGGCGAAATCCTCGGGATAGGTGAGTTTCATGAGTCGGGCGTCGCCTTCGACAAGGCGTACACGCCCGCCGGTGCGTTCCACGACGGCGGCTTCGTCGGTGGGCGCCTCGGGTTCGGTCCAGGCGACGTAGGCGTCGCGGATGGTCTTCAGGCGGAAGGCTTGCGGCGTCTGGGCGCGCCACAGGCCTTCGCGGTCGATGCCGCCGACCACCAGGCCCTCCACGCCGCGACGCAGGCTGTCGGCCACGGGGAGAGCGGGCAGGGCGCCGTCGGCGTCATTCAGCGCCGACAGCAGACGGTCTATCACGGCGGCGTTGAGGAAGGGGCGAGCCGCGTCGTGGATCAGGACCGGCGTATCGTCAGCGACCTCCAGCGCGGCGAGGCCGGCGCGCACCGAATCTGCGCGCGCGGCGCCGCCCGCGACCGTCCGCCAGCCTGACAGACCGGCGAGGGCCTCAGCCGCGCGCGTCTCGGCCCCGGGCGCGACCACGACGACGACCGAATCGGCGCCCGCCGTCAGCAGGGCGTCCACCGACCAGCGCACCATCGGTCGGTCGCCGACGACCCGCCACTGCTTGTCTCCACCGGCCCGAGAGCCTGAACCGGCGGCCACTACGATTGCTGCAAATCCCATGGCGGCCTTCTAAGCGCCCCAGTTCCGCTTGACGAGAGGCTCAACAGTCGGCGGTAAGGGCGGCATGAACGCAGGATTGCAAATCGGAGACGTGCGGATCGCCGGTCGGGTGCTGATGGCCCCGATGACCGGGATCACGGACCTGCCGTTTCGGCTGCTCGCCTCGAAGCTGGGCGCGGCTTATGTCGCGACCGAGATGGTGGCTTCGGCCGAACTGGCGCGGGGACGTCCCGACGTGGTGCGGCGGGCGGCGGTGGGCCGCGGCCTGCCGCTGACGGTCATTCAGTTGGTCGGACGCGATCCCGAGACCATGGCCCAGGGCGCGCGCATGGCCGAAGCGGCCGGCGCGGACATCATCGACCTGAATTTCGGCTGTCCGGCCAAGGAAGTCACAGGCTCTGCCTGCGGTTCTGCCCTGATGCGGACGCCAGATCTGGCCTGCCGCTTGATGGAGGCTGCGGTGAACGCCGTCAGCCGTCCGGTGACGGTGAAGATGCGTCTGGGCTGGGACGACGACAGCCGCAACGCCGCCGAGCTGGCGCGCCGGGCCGAGGACCTGGGCGTCCAGGCGGTCACGGTCCACGGGCGCACCCGCAAGCAGTTCTACACCGGCCAGGCCGACTGGGGCGCGGTAGGCGAGGTCAAGGCGGCGGTGTCGGCCATCCCGGTCATCGTCAACGGCGACATCATCACCGCGGAACAGGCGCGGGAAGCCCTGACCCAGTCGGGCGCGGACGCCCTGATGCTGGGACGCGGCGTCTATGGCCGTCCCTGGCTGGCGGCGCATCTGGAGCGGGCCTTGGCCGACGGGACGCGGTTGCGGGAGCCGGGCCGGGAAGAGCGGCTGGACATCGTCGTCGAGCACCTGCGGGCCTCGGTCGATTTCTACGGACTGCCGCTGGGGCTGAAGATGTTCCGCAAGCATCTGGGCTGGTACGTCGAGCAGGCGCCCTGGCCCGAAGACCCGCTGGAACGGCGCGCGGCCAAGGCGCGGCTCTGCCGGCTGGAGACGCCAAACGAGGTCGAACAGGCGCTTTCGGCGCTTTGGTCGCCTGCGGTGGATCAATTCAGCAACTCTGGTGTTGAAAACCGGTCACAGCTGGTTGAAGCTGTGAGGTGATGACGGACCTCCCCGCCGCGCAGACTGAAGGCCACGGCCCCGAGCGTTCGCTCTGGGGGCGGCTTTCTGGCAGTCGTGTTCGGGCCCTGTTCGGCACAGCCTATGTCGTGGCCTTTCTGGTCACCGCGGCGGCTATCTGGCTGGTGGCCATCGCTCCCGGCGCGACGGCGGGCGGCGATGCGCGCACGGCGGCCAGCCGGGCGGTTCTATTTATTCTCCTTGCCAATCTTGTCCTGATCGGCGGTCTGGCGGCTGTGATCGGCGGACGCGTGCTGCGTCTGACTCGAAATCGCAATGATCCGGGTGCGCGACTGCATCTGCGATTTGTCACACTGTTTTCTCTGGTGGCGGTTGTGCCGGCGGTGCTGATCGCCCTGGTGTTCGGGGTACTGGTCAACAGGGGCGTGGATCAGTGGTTCAGCACCAATGTGCGTTCGGCGGTCGAGAACGGCGCCGAGATCGGCCGCGCCTATGTCGCCGATGTCGGGGCGGGGCTGGAGGTGGACCTGGAGACCATGTCCACCGAGCTGGGCGGCGTGCGCGGACTGTTCGACAACCGTATCCAGTTTTCGCGCGCCCTGGCCCAGATCGGCGACTTCTTCGGCTATCCCGCCCTCTATATCCTGAACAGCGACGGCGAGGTGCTGGCCAGCGGCGAGCAGCCTGGCGCGCCGCCCTATGTCGCCCCCCCGCGTGAAGCCTTTGAGACGGTGGCCGCCGGCGAGGTGGCGCCGACGACCGTGACCGAAAACCCCGACATGGTGCGGGCCCTCTATCCCCTGCCTGACTATGGCCACGCCTACCTCTATGTCGTCCGCCCGCTGGCGCCGGGCCTGATCCAGCGGATGCGCAACGGCGAGGAGTCTATCGCCGCCTATCGAGCCGCCGAGGAAAGTCGCGCGAGGATTCAGGCGGCCTTTGCGCTCAGTTATCTGGAGACGGCGCTTCTGGTGCTTGTCGGGGCGGTCTGGCTGGCCATGTCGGCGGCCAGCTCAATCTCTGCGCCAATCGGTCGCCTGGTGAAGGCGGCGGATCAGGTGGCGGGCGGCGATCTGTCTGCGCGGGTCGATAACACCGGCGCGCCGTCTGAATTGATCGTCCTGTCCGAGGCCTTCAACCGGATGACGGGCGACATCATGACCCAGCAGGCGGCGTTGAAGGCCGCCAGCGACGACGCGCGGGGCCGCAGCCGCTTCATCGAGACCGTTCTGTCCGGCGTCAGCGCCGGGGTCATAGGCCTGGACCGCGTGGGACGGATTTCGGCCATCAACGACAGCGCCAGTCAGCTTCTGGCCATCGACGAGGCGGACGTGCAGGGACGGCTGCTGGCCGAGGTCGCGCCGGAACTGGCCGAGCTGTCCGAGCGCGCCGAGGCCCATATCGAGGAAGACATCGACGTCAGTCGGGATGGCGAGACGCGTCGCCTGCGGGTTCGCATCGAGGGCGGGCAGGGTGGTGAGATGGTGCTGACCTTCGACGACATCACCCGGCTGGTGACGGCCCAGCGCAACGCCGCCTGGCGCGACGTGGCGCGGCGTATCGCCCATGAGATCAAGAACCCCCTGACGCCGATCCAGTTGTCGGCCGAGCGTCTGCGCCGCAAATACCGCGCTCAGGTCGGCGACGATGTCGAGGTCTTCGACCGCTGCACCGAGACCATCATCCGTCAGGTCGGCGACATCGGTCGGATGGTGGACGAGTTTTCCTCCTTCGCCCGGATGCCGGCGCCGCGGTTCACCCGCGAGAACCCGGCCGAGATGCTGCGCGAAGCCGTCTTCGCCCAGCGCGTCGCGGCGGCGGACATCGGCGTCGAACTGATCGAACCCCTGCCGGACGTGGTCCTGCAGTGCGACGGGCGCATGGTCGGGCAGGCTCTGGCCAATATCCTGAAGAACGCCGGCGAGGCGGTGTCGGCCAGACGGTTGCGCGAGCCTGTCCCGGCGGGGACGACCGGCATCATCGCTCGACTGACGGTCGAGGGCGGCATCGCCACCTTCGCCATTGAGGACGACGGCGTCGGTCTGCCGGCCAAGGATCGCGACCGGCTGACCGAGCCCTACGTCACCACGCGCGAGAAGGGCACGGGCCTGGGCCTGGCCATCGTCAAGCGCATCTGTGAAGACCACGGCGGCGAGCTGAAGCTGGCCGACGCCGAAACCTTGTCGGGCGCACGCGTGTGCCTGACCTTCCCCCTGACCCAAGACAGCAAGGCTGCTCACCGTGCCTCCGGCGCGGCGCGAGCGGCGGAGTAGAGAGGCGTCATGCGCAATACCGGTGCCGACATTCTGGTCGTGGACGACGAGGCGGACATCCGCGAGCTGGTCTCTGGCCTGCTGGAAGACGAGGGCCATTCGGTCCGTGTCGCCGCCAACTCGGACGAGGCTCTGGCCGCGATCCGGGCGCGCAAGCCGTCGCTGGCCGTGCTCGATATCTGGATGCAGGGCGGCGGTCTGGACGGGCTGGAACTGCTGGACGTGGTCAAGGAACTGGACCAGGACCTGCCGGTCGTCATGATCTCCGGTCACGGCAATATCGAAACCGCCGTGAGCGCCCTCAAGCGCGGCGCCTATGACTTCATCGAGAAGCCGTTCAAGTCGGACCGACTGGTGGTCGTGGTCGAGCGCGCGCTGGAATCCGCGTCGCTGAAGCGCGAAAACCGTCGCCTGCGGGCGCAGACCATGGCTCCGACCGGTCTGATCGGAAAGTCGGCGGCGGCGCAGCTGCTGCGCGGCACCATCGCCAAGGTGGCTCCCGCCAACAGCCGCGTGCTGATTTCCGGCCCTCCGGGTTCGGGCAAGGAACTGGTGGCGCGCCAGATTCACGACGCCAGTCCGCGCGCCAGGTCCGAGTTCGTCGCCATCTCGGCCGCCGGCATGACCCCAGAGCGTCTGGACGTCGAACTGTTCGGCGAGGAGGGCGGCGACGGTCGCCCTCGCAAGATCGGCGTCTTCGAGCGCGCCCACAACGGCACCCTCTATCTGGACGACGTGGGCGACATGCCGCGTGAAAGTCAGAGCCGCATCCTGCGTGTTCTGGTCGAGCAACGCTTCCGCCGGGTCGGCGGCGAGCAGGACGTCCAGGTCGATGTCCGCGTCGTCACCTCGACCGCGCGTGACCTGAAGGTCGAGATCGCAGAGGGGCGCTTCCGCGAGGACCTGTTCCATCGCCTGAATGTGGTGCCGATCCGCGTGCCGCCACTTTCGGAACGCCGCGAGGACATCGGCGAGTTGATCGAATATTTCGTCGATAACCTGTCGGCGTCGCAGGGACTGCCGCACCGCCGCATAGCCGACGACGCCCTGGCCGTGCTGCAGGTCCACCCCTGGCCGGGGAATGTTCGCCAGCTGCGCAACAACGTCGAGCGCCTGCTGATCCTGGCGACGGGCGATGCAGACGAGCCGATCACGGCGGACATGCTGCCGCAGGAGGTGGCGTCGTCGGGCGGGGCCTCGTCCCTGGGCGCCGATCGCATCATCGCTCTGCCGCTGCGCGAGGCGCGCGAAGTGTTCGAGCGGGACTATCTGGCGGCGCAGATCATGCGTTTTGGCGGAAATATCTCGCGCACGGCCGCCTTCATCGGCATGGAAAGATCCGCGCTGCACCGCAAACTGAAGTCGCTGGGCGTTTCGCCCGCTCGCGGCGGAGACGACGAAGAGGGAGAGGGGGCCTGATGTCCAGGATCGCCTATGTCAACGGAACCTATCAGGCCCACAGCGGCGCCACGGTTCACATCGAGGATCGCGGCTTCCAGTTCGCCGACGGCGTCTATGAAGTCTGGTCGGTGTTCGACGGCAAGCTGGCCGATTTCGACGGCCACATGACGCGCCTGGCGCGCAGCCTGACCGAGCTTCGCATCCCGATCCCGATGACCGCCCAGGCTCTGGAGCGCGTGCTCAAGGAGACCATCCGGCGCAACCGGGTGCGCAACGGCATCGTCTATCTGCAGGTTACGCGCGGGACCTCGCCGCGCGACCATGCCTTCCCGCAGGACACGCCGCCCAGCGTCATCGTCACGTCGAAGACCATCGACCTGGCCAAGGGCGAGGCTCTGGCCGCCAAGGGGGCGGCGGGCGTGACCATGCCCGACATCCGCTGGGGCCGCTGCGACATCAAGACCGTGGGCCTGCTGCCTAACGTCCTGGCCAAGCAGGCCGCGCGGGAAAAGGGCGCCTATGAGTGCCTGATGGTCGATGAGATGGGACTGGTGACGGAAGGTTCGTCCACCAACGCCTGGATTGTCGATGAGAACGGCAAGCTGCGCACCCGCGACACCCAGGCCAACATCCTGCGCGGCATCACTCGCACGGCCATCCTGAGGCTGGCCGAGGCCGAGGGCATCGAGCTGGACGAACGTCCGTTCAGCGTGGACGAGGCCAAGCGGGCGAAGGAAGTCTTCGTCACCGCCGCCAGCTCCTTCGTCATGCCCATCGTGTCGCTGGACGGCGCGAAGATCGCCGACGGCAAGCCTGGTCCGGTCGCGACCCGTCTGCGCGAGGTCTATCTTGAGCAGGCGCGACGCGACGCGGTCTAGGGGCGGTCATGCTCAAGCGACTGTTTGGACAGGGCAATAGCAGCGCCACCCCGCGAGATACTGACGCGGATTGGGAAGAAATCGGCCGATCCAATCCCTATTTCGGCGTGCTGACGGACCCTCGCTTCAAGACTGAAAACTTGAGTGACAAGGCTCGCGCCGCTTTCTTCGCCAGCGGCGAAGGCGACATCCGCAAGGCGGCAGAGGTGCTTCGGCGGCGCTTTCCCGACTTCGCCCCCGCCTCGGCTCTGGATTTCGGGTGCGGCGTGGGGCGGCTGACGCGAGCATTAGTCGCCGTAACGGGTGACGCCTTCGGCGTGGACGTCTCTGAATCCATGCTGGCCGAGGCGCGACGTTCGGCGCCGTCGGGAGCAGTTTTCGGACGTCATCTGCCGGATCGAACCTTCGACTGGATCGTGTCGATCATCGTCTTTCAGCATATTCCGCCAGAACGTGGATATCCGCTTTTGAAGGCGTTGATGGCGCGGCTGGCGCCAGGCGGCTTTATCACCTTGCAGTTCGCGCTCTATCGCGACCCGCGCCATTCCGCTGTACCCGGCGGTCGTATCGTCATGGATGAGGGCTTCAGCCTGGTGTCGAACGACGCGGCTCTCAGGAATTTGGCCAAGGGTGAGATGGTGATGTTCGACTACGACCTGACGGTGATCACCGCCATTCTGTTCGCCTCCGGTATAACCGATCTGGAGCTGAGCCATACCGATCATGGCGGTTTCCACGGGGCGTTTGTCCACGGTCGCAAGGCGGCGTCATAGAGGTCGCGCCTGGGCGTATTATCTTGAACGGGCCCGCCGAGAGGTCATTTAGGGCGTTGCCGCGACTGCGAAGGCGCGTCTAAGATTATGTGCGGATCGACGAGTCCGCACCGGCTGACCCAGTCGGGGAAAAAGAACCAAGAACAGGACAAACCTGCCATGTCGCAAGACAAACGCCAGAACCTTCAGGACACCTTCCTCAACAGCGTCCGCAAGACCAAGACTCCGCTGACCATCTTCCTGGTCAATGGCGTCAAGCTGCAGGGCATTGTGACCTGGTTCGACAACTTCTGTGTGCTGCTGCGTCGCGATGGCCAGTCGCAGCTCGTCTATAAGCACGCCATCTCGACCATCATGCCGTCCGCGCCCGTGCAACTGTACGAGCCGGACGCCGAAGAAGACTGATTGACCTCCAAACACATCGACCACACCGTTCCGCTGATCCGGGCGGTTGTCATCCACCCCGACCGCCGCTCGGACAGCCCAAGGCTGGCGAGCGAGCGCCTTGAGGAAGCCGCGGGCCTAGCCCGCGCGCTGGACCTTGACGTGCGCGCCGAAGAGATCGTACGCCTGCGCTCGACCACGCCGGCGACCCTGTTCGGTTCGGGCAAGGTCGAGGAACTGGCCGCCCTGGTGCGCGCCGCCGACGCCGAGGCCGTGGTCATCGACGACGACCTGTCGCCGGTGCAGCAGCGCAATCTGGAAAAGGCGTGGGAGGTGAAGGTCATCGACCGCACCGGCCTGATCTTGGAAATCTTCGGGCGCCGTGCTCGCACCAAGGAAGGCCGGTTGCAGGTTGAACTGGCCCGGCTGGACTATGAACGCTCGCGTCTGGTCCGCACATGGACCCACCTGGAGCGCCAGCGCGGCGGCACCGGCTCGACCGGCGGCCCCGGCGAAACCCAGATCGAACTGGACCGACGCCTGATCGCCGACCGCATCGTGCGCCTGAAGGCTGAACTGGAAGAGGTGCGCCGCACGCGCGGTCTGCATCGCAAGGCCCGCAAGAAGGTGCCTTTCCCGTCGGTGGCGCTGGTCGGCTACACCAACGCCGGCAAGTCGACCCTGTTCAACCGGCTGACCGGGTCCGAGGTCTTCGCCAAGGACCTGCTGTTCGCCACCCTGGACACGACCCAGCGCACCATTCGCCTGCCGCAGGGGCGTCCGGCCATCATCGCCGACACCGTGGGCTTCATTTCCGACCTGCCGCACGAACTGGTCGAGAGCTTCCGCGCCACGCTGGAAGAGGTGGGCGAGGCCGACCTGATCCTGCACGTCCGCGACATCGCCTCGCCCGACAGCGACGCCCAGGCCAAGGACGTCGAGGCGGTGCTGGAGCAAATCCCGACGCCGGAAGGCAAGACCCGTCGCATCCTCGAAGTCTGGAACAAGATCGACCTGCTGGACGACGACGTGCGTGAAGCGGTTACGGGCCAGGCTGAACGTCTGGCGCGCGAGGGCAAGGCTGTCGCGGTTTCGGCCTGGACGGGCGAGGGGATCGAGGCCTTGCGCGAAGCCATCGCCGGCCTGATCGACGACGATCCCGAAACACGGCTGACGCTGCAACCGGATCAGGGGGAGGCCCTGGCCTGGCTCTATGAAAACGGTCGGGTGACCTTCCGGGAGACGGACGCGGAGGGCCGAACCCATATGGTCGTGCGGTTGCATCCCTCGGCTTTGGGGCGCCTGGAGCGCCTCTACCCGGACATCATCGACTGAGCCCATGCATCTGATCGAGACCATCCTCTTCCTGCTGCTGGCCGTGGTGCTGTCAGGGTGGGTGGCGCGGATTACGAGGATCGCCCTGCCTCTGGTGCAGATCGCCCTGGGCGCGGGCGTGGTGATGATCACCGGCGAGGCGGTGGACCTGCGGCCGGACATCTTCTTCCTGTTGTTCCTGCCGCCGCTGCTGTTCGTGGACGGCTGGCGCATCCCGAAGGAGGCCCTGTTCCGCGATCGGGTGGTCATTCTGGAGCTGGCCCTGGGTCTGGTGGTCTTCACCGTGGTGGGACTGGGATTCCTGATCCACTGGATGATCCCGGCCATGCCGCTGGCCGTGGCCTTCGCCCTGGCGGCTATCCTGTCGCCGACTGATCCTATCGCCGTGTCGGCCATCGCCTCGCGGTCGCCGATCCCCAAGCGCCTGATGCATATCCTCGAGGGCGAATCGCTGCTCAACGATGCGACCGGCCTGACCTGCATGCGGATCGCCGTCATTGCTGCAACGACCGGAGCCTTCTCCCTGACCAACGCCGTGGGGACATTCGCCTGGCTGGCGTTCGCGGGTGTGGCGGTGGGCGTCGTCGTGACCCTGGCCATCGGTCTGTTGAAGAGCTGTATCAGCCGCCGCTGGGGCGAGGATGTCGGCGGCCAGATCCTGATCAGCCTGCTGATCCCCTTCGCCGCCTATCTGTCCGCTGAAGCGGTTCATGCGTCGGGCATTCTGGCAGCGGTCGCGGCGGGCGTGACCATGAGCTTCACCGAGCGTCAGGGCTCGGCCATGGCGGCGACGCGCATCCGCCGCGCGGTCGTCTGGGACACGGTGCAGTTCGTGGCCAACGGTCTGATCTTCGTGATTCTGGGCGAGCAGATGCCGTCGATCATGGCGCGCGCCGCCGAGGTCATCCAGACGACCCAGCACAAGCAGGTCTGGTGGCTGGCGGTCTATGTGCTGGCGATCGTGGCGGCGCTGGCGGCTCTGCGTTTCATCTGGGTGTGGACGTCGCTGAAGCTCACCCTGTTCCGCAGGCGGGGGCACGGCGCGCCGCCCCGGGTGGGGCTGCGCCTCGTCGCCGTCATGTCTCTGGCGGGCGTGCGCGGGGCCATCACCCTGGCCGGCATCCTGACCCTGCCTTTCGTCCTGGGCGACGGCACGCCCATGCCGGCGCGCAACCTGGCCATCTTCCTGGCGGCGGGGGTCATCATTGTCTCCCTAGTGCTGGCCACCATCGCCCTGCCGCGTCTGCTGAAGAACGTCGAACTGCCGCCCGAGCCGTCGCATCTTGAGGAAGAAGATCGGTCGCGGGTTGCTGCGGCCACGGCGGCCATGCGCGCCATCGAGGACCGACAGCACGCCATGGCCGAGGGCAAGCCGGACCCTGATCTCTATGCCGAGACTGCCGCCCGCCTGATGGAGGTCTATCGTCGCCGTATCGAGAGCCGCAGCCACAGCGAGGGCGATGATCTGGCCCGCACCCAGCGCGGCGACGAGATCGAGCGCCAACTGCGGCTGGCGGGGCTGGCCGCCGAACGCGACGAACTGGTCCGCCTGGGGCGACAGAGACTAGTGGATGAAGAAACCGCGCGCCGCCTGATCCGTGAGATCGACCTGCAGGAACTGCGCTACGTGTGATCCTGCTCCGTCATCGCGGCCGCAGCCGCAGGCGCAGAGCCGGGACCGCTCAGAATACGGCCGTTTGCGTTTTTAGCGGTCCCGGATAGCGGCTACGCCGCTTCCGGGATGACGGCGGTGTAGGTGAATCAGCCCTTCTCCGCCGCCTTGGCGGCGTCCCACAAGGCGTCCATCTCGGCCAGGTTCGACTGTTCCGGGGTGCGGCCGTCCTTGGCCAGTTCGGCTTCGATGAAGCCGAAGCGGCGGATGAATTTGGCGTTGGCGGCGCGCAGGGCGTCTTCGGGCTCGACCTCCAGCTTGCGCGCCAGATTGGCGATGACGAACAACAGGTCGCCCAGTTCCTCGCGCGCCTTGTTCTTGTCGCCGGCGGCGATCTCGACCCGCAGTTCCTCGACCTCTTCGGCCAGCTTGTCGAAGACCTCGTCGGTCGAGGGCCAGTCGAAGCCGACGCGGCCCGCGCGCTTGGTCAGCTTGGCGGCGCGGGTCAGGGCGGGCAGGCCGACCGGAACATCGTCCAGCACGCCGTGCTGCGCCTTGGCCTGACGCTCGGCGGCCTTGATGTCCTCCCAGCGGGCCTTCTGGGCCGAGCCGCTGGGCTTGGCGGCTTCCTCGCCGAAGACGTGCGGGTGGCGCCGCACCAGCTTGTCGGCCATGGCGTCGGCCACGTCGTCAAAGGCGAAATGGCCGGCCTCTTCGGCCATGCGGGCGTGGAAGACGACCTGAAACAGCAGGTCGCCCAGTTCGACCTTCAACTCCTCCATGTCGGCGCGCTCGATGGCGTCGGCGACCTCGTAGGCCTCCTCGATCGTATAGGGGGCGATGGTCGCGAAGGTCTGCTCGACGTCCCAGGGGCAACCGCCGTTCGGATCGCGCAGGCGAACCATGATCTCTTTCAGGCGGTCGACGGAGTGGGTCATTCAGGCGGTCCCGGCGTCGCGGGCAGCCAAGGCCTCGCGGATTTCATCATGCCGTTTGGGCGTCAGAGGATAGCCCTTCAGCACCCAGGCGGCCGCCGCCAGTAGCAGGCCTGGCACGGCGATGAACAGGATTTGCAGCGCCAGCAGCGAAAACTCGCTGTTGCCCTCAGGTCCCGGCAGAGCCTTGAACCCCACCCATTGCAGGATCAGGTAGGGGATCAGCGCCACGACGTGGCCGATCTTGGTCGTGGCCGACAGGATGGAGAACATCAGGCCGGTGCGGTCCACGCCCGTCTCCAGGCGAACCTCGTCGCCCGCGTCCGCCATCATGGCTCGCAGCAGGAACAGGCCCGCCGCATAGGGCAGACCCGCGATGAACATGACCACGGCGGTCAGGGCGAAGTTGCCGCCGGGGACCAGGGTGGCGGCGATATAGAGGCCGGCGAAGATCAGGCTGGCGACGGCCAGAGCCTTGTCCTTGCCAATCCTGGTGGCCAGCCAGGCCCAGATCGGCGCCCCGACCAGTCCCGCCACGAAATAGAACAGCATGAACAGCGAGGCCTGGGTGTGGTCGTAGCCCTTGATCTGACCGAAGAAGAAGAACAGCAGCGAACCCGTGATGCCGGGCGCGACGCCCAGCAGCAGGTCGGCGATCAGCAGCTTGCGCACCGTCTTCATGCCGAACAGGGCCAGATAGGCCTTGGGTCCGCCGTGCGGCGGGGCGCCGACGTTCATGGGTTCGGGCACGGCCACCATGGCCAGGCCGATGGTGACGGGCAGGGCGATCAGGATGGCCCAGCCCATGATCCGCACGCCGTCGGCATAGTCGCCGATGCCCGACTTCACCACCACGGTCGGCAGGATCAGGATCAGGATGACGCCGATGATGTTGAACACCTGCCACCAGCCATAGACCCGGCTGCGCTGGTCGTACTGCGGCGCCAGAACCGCCGCCCAGCCCAGTTGGCCGAGGGTGCCGATGGAGAAGCCGAGGTAGAGGACCAGCAGCCAGGCGAACAGATAGGCGGGGCCTGCGCCCGGCTGGACGAGGACGAACATCATCAGCGCCGACAGCATCAGGATCGGCGTCGAGACCACCATCCAGGGGCGATAGCGGCCGAACCGCGTCTTGGTCTTGTCCATGCCCCAGCCGATGAAGGGGTCGAAGACGATGTCGATCAGCCGCACGGCCATAAAGACGGCGGCCACCACGCCCAGCTCCAGCCCGACGTGCGTGGCGTAGAATTCCGGCAGGGTGACGGGCAGGGCGACGCCGAAGGCCGCCAGAGGCAGGCACGGCCCGGAAAAGGCGGCCAGAACAGCATTGGAACGGCGAGGCGCGTCGGCGGCGGCAACAGATGACATCGGGCGTCCGGGCATGCTCGGCCTGAGTCGGCCGCAGCTTCACCATGCCGGTTTTCTGCGAACAGGCGAAGACGCCCTTGCGGTTCCCGGCAAGCTGAGGCCTGCTGGCGCCATGTCAGTGCGATTTGCGATCCTTGCTGCAGTGGTTCTTGCAGCGCTCGGCGGCGCAGGAGCGGCGAAGGCCGACGCCCAGATCTGCGACCGGCCCACCAACGCCTGGGACAATGCGGCCCAGGCCAACGGGATTTCGCTCTATACCCTGGAATGGTCGCCGTTCGGGTCGCCGGAATGGGGATGGGAGACCTATACGCCCCTGATCCAGCGGGAGATCGGGTCGCCGTGTGATCCGGCGTCGCCGGCTTTCGCCGAGGCCCTGGCCGGGTTTCAGGCGCGCTATGGACTGATGGCGACGGGCCAGTTCGACCAGTCGACCTTCCAGGTGTTTCGCGGTCTGTGGCAGGAACGGCGCCCCTTCGTCATGGCGCGGGTGAGGGGAGAATGCCCCGAGCCGCCGCCCATCAGCCTGCTGGCCTATCTGTCGCCGCAGGAAGAGCACGCCGAGCGGATGACCCGCCTGCTGCGCCGCGACGTGCTGGACGCCTATCGCCGCATGGCCGCCGCCGCCCGCGCCGAGGCGCCCGCCATCGCCGCCGATCCCGAACTGATGCAGATCTTCTCGGGGTTCCGCGACCCAGAGGCCGACGCCGCGCGATGCGCCGCACAAGGGAACTGCGACGGCCTGCGCCGCGCCGTCTGTTCGCCGCACCGGACCGGAACCGCCATTGATATCCACGTCGGCCATGTCGAGGGCATGGGGGTCGATTCGACCGATCCTTTGAGCCGCCGTCACATGGCGGAAGGCCCGGCCTACCGCTGGCTGGTGGCCAATGCTTCCCGTTTCGGTTTCACCCCCTATGTGTTCGAACCTTGGCATTGGGAATGGACTGGCGATGATACGGCCGCTGGCGGACGGTGAGGCGGCGCTGGCGCGCGAGGTCTTCGGCGCGGCTCTGAGGCTGGATGATATCCGTTTTCTGGCCTCACCCTGGCCGTTCGACCGGGCCTTTGTGCCGGGGCGCTGGTTCGGACGCGACTGGATCGTCTGGCCGAGAAAGACGCTGGAGCCCGACTTGTCGCGCACGGCGCTGCGGACCCAGGCCGTCTTCATTCATGAACTGGTCCATGTCTGGCAGGCCCAGAGCGGCCTGAACCTGTTGATGAGCAAGCTTCGGGCTGGCGACGGCCCCGCCGCCTACGCCTATCCGCTGGACGACCTGTGCGACTGGAGCGGTCTGAACATCGAACAGCAGGCCATGGTGGTGGAGCATCGCTTCATCCTGTCGCGCGGCGGGCGCGCGCCCGCGACGCAGGCCTTCTACGACCGGGTCTGCCCCTTGGCGCATCGCAAGGAAATTTGACCGCCGGGGCTTGCGGCGCCGCAACATCTCGCTAAATCAGACACTGATGCAGTTGCTTTTGTATCAGTCAGATTTAGCGGAGCGTTTGATGCCCAAGATTCTCGTCCTCTATCACTCGACCTATGGCCACATCGAGCAGATGGCGGAAGCTGTCGCCGAGGGCGCGCGCAGCGTCGAAGGCGCTGTCGTGGACATCAAGCGCGTGCCGGAAACCGTGCCTGCCGAGCTGGCAAAGGCGTCGGGCTACAAGATGGATCAGTCCGCGCCGATCGCCGAAGTGAACGAACTGACCGACTACGACGCCATCATCCTGGGCGCCGGCACCCGCTTCGGCACCGCCGCGTCGCAGATGCGCGCCTTCCTCGACCAGACCGGCGGTCTGTGGGGGCAGGGCAAGCTGATCGGCAAGGTCGGCAGCGCCTTCAGCGCCTCGGCCACCCAGCACGGCGGTCAGGAAACCACCTTCGCCGGCCTGCACAACTACTTCATGCACCAGGGCATGGTGGTGGTCGGCCTGCCGTATTCCTTCGCCGGTCAGATGAACATGGACGAGATCACCGGCGGCACCCCCTATGGCGCCACCACCCTGACCAAGGGCGACGGCTCGCGTATGCCCAGCCCGAACGAACTGGACGGCGCCCGCTTCCAGGGTCAGCATGTGGCGGAAATCGCCAAGAAGCTGCACGGTTAAGATCATGCGCCAGCCCGCCGTCTTCTTTGGCCACGGTTCTCCGATGAACGCCCTGGGCGGTCCCTATGCGGACGCCTGGCGTGCGCTGGGAGAGCAGATCGGCAAGCCCAGGGGCGTGGTCATGATCTCGGCCCACTGGGAGACGCGCGGGCTGGGCGTGACGGCGCAGGAACAGCCGGAAACCATCCATGATTTCGGAGGCTTTCCGCCTGAACTTCACGCCATGCAGTATCCCGCGCCCGGATCGCCCTCGCTGGCGGGCCGGGTGGCGGAGTTGACCGGGGCGCAAGCGACGACCCAGTGGGGTCTGGATCATGGCACATGGTCGGTGCTGGCCCATGTCTGGCCGGATGCCGATGTGCCCATCGTCCAGCTGTCGCTGGATCGGACGCTGGACGCACGCGGCCATTATGAACTGGCGAAGGCGCTGCGGCCCTTGCGGGACGAAGGCGTCCTTATCGCCGGGTCGGGCGACTTCGTGCACAATCTGCGAACGTGGAAGCGTGCGGGCGGCGAGCCCTATGACTGGGCCGTCGATTTTAATGAGGCGGTGAAGCGCGCCTTCCTCGCCGGCGACCACGACGCCCTGATCGACTGGGTGAATCTGGCCGAGGAGGCCCAGCTCAGCGTGCCGACCGACGAGCACTATCTGCCGCTGCTCTACGTCGCGGCCCAGCAGGCGTCGGGCGAGGCGGTCAGCTTCTTTACCGACGCCATCGAAGGCGGTTCGATCTCGATGACCGGCGCCCGGATCGGCTGATCCAGGCGCCGATCTGATCGGTCAGCGGCGACGACCGCCGCGCATCATGCTGTCCAGGGCGATCGGGCCGGGACCGGCGAAGAAGAGATACAGGAAAACGAAGCAGTAGAGCGCCGCCAGCTCGCCCCCGTTGTTGATCGGATAGGGGCTCTGCGGCGCGTGCACCATCCAGTAGGCCACGGCGGTGAAGCCGGACAGGATGAAGGCGGTCGGGCGGCTGAACAGACCCAGCACGATCAGGACGCCGCCGACCAGTTCGATCGGACCGGACCAACCGGCCAGCGTGGACAGGCTGGAGACGTCAAAGCCGCCGCCCTGGCCGCCGGGCGGGAAGCCCAGGATTTTCTGCGCGCCATGCTGCAGGATCAGCAGACCGGCCACGATCCGCAGAATGCTCTGGAAACGCGGGGCCCAGCTCGAAAGAGACGCTGCACTCGCCATTCGTTTTTTCCTCCCGATCACGCCTGTCCGTCAGGTCCAGGGACTGGACCGGCGCAGCGCGCAAAGGCGGAGGTTAGGCGAAGCTGTGCGCTCTGCAAGCCGTCCTGATCAGACGCCTTTCAGGGCGTCCTCGACCAGCTTCTGGATGGCGACATAGTCGGTCTTGCCAGTACCCAGAACCGGAATGACGGCGATCTTGATGATCTTCTTGGGCACCGCCAGTTCGGGCGCGCCGTTGTCCCGCGCCCATTCCGACAGCTGGGCCGAGGCCGCACCTTCGTGATCTGTGACCAGGATCAGGCGTTCGCCCCTCTTGCTGTCCGGCACCGAGACCGCCGCGTGGCGGTTGTCGGGCCAGACGGCGCCAGCCATATCCTCGACCGCCAGCAAGGACACCATCTCGCCGCCTAGCTTGGCGAAGCGTTTCACCCGTCCGAGGATGGTGATGTAGCCCTCGTCGTCGATGTCGACGATGTCGCCGGTGTCATGCCAGCCGCCCGCCAGCGGCTCGATGCCCCTGGGATCGTTCGGCGAGATATAGCCGGCCATGACATTGGGGCCGCGCAGGAACAACTGGCCGCCGCCCTCGATGCCCGCCACCGTGTCCAGGCGATATTCCATGCCGGGCATGATCTGGCCGACCGTGCCGGGGCGGTTGCGGTCGGGGTGGTTCACCGCGACGACGGGCGCCGCCTCGGTCGCGCCATAGCCTTCCAGCAGTTCGACGCCGCCGAACTTGGTGTTGAACATCTGACGCGTCTCGTCGCGGACCTTTTCGGCGCCGGCGACGACGAATTGCAGGGTGGCGAAATCGTCCGGCTCGGCCACACGCGCGTACTGGTTCAGGAAGGTGTCGGTCGCGAACAGGATCGAAGCCTTCACTTGCGGCAACAGGTCGGTGATCTGTTTGGCGTGCAGGGGCGAGGGGTATTCAAACGCCTTCATCCCTTGCAGCAGCGGCAGGATGACCCCGCCCGTCAGACCCAGGGAGTGGAAGGTCGGCAGCGGGTTGAACATCACCCACTCGGGCTTCAGGTCGATGTGAGCCGCGACCTGGCGGGCGTTGGCGACCAGATTGCGCTGGCTCAACACCACGCCCTTGGGCGCGCCGAAGCTGCCCGAGGTAAAAAGGACCACGCCCGGCGAATCGGGATCGGTCTTCACGCGGAAGCGACGCGGCGCCATGCCGGCGCTGAGGCCGTACAGCTTGTCGGCCAGGCCGATGGTCTTGCGCACGTCGTCCAGCCAGATGATCTCGGCGACCTCGCCCAGGGCCGTCATCAGGTCGTCCAGCTTGGCCTGGGTGACGAAGCGCTTGGCCGACAGGATCTTGGTGACGCCCGCCGTCTTCAGCGCCGCCTTCAGATTGGCCTCGCCCGAGGTGAAGTTCAGCATGACCGGCACCCGCCCAAAGGCGTGCAGGCCGAAGAAGGTCACGACCACGCCCGCGCTGGACGGCAGAAGAACGCCGACGCGCTCGCCTGGCTGGGTCATGGCGGCGATCTTGCGGCCCAGCACGAAGGCTGCGCGGATCAGGCCGGTATAGGTCAGGGGATGACGGTCCTGGTCTTCCAGGATCTCCTTGTCGCCATAGCGGGCGCGCGCATCGATCAGCGCGTCGAACAGGGATTCGTCATAGACCTTGGGGTCCAGGGCAGCCCGCAAGCACGTCCTCCTTCGGAGAGCTCTGAGACGGCTCTCTCGGTTACAAGAGGCCGGAACCTAGTGACGTAAGGTCGCCTTGAAAAGATGCGTAACGTCGCGTGAACGTCGCATCTGTATGACTGAAACCGTCTGTGGCTTGCCATTGGCGGTCGGAAAGCCGACATACCGCCCTTCTGCACAGGAGCCCGACCGCCGGCTATGGTCACGCTGATCGACACCCTGACGAAGAAGCCTTCAGAGCTGCGTCACCCGGAAAAACAGAACCGCCCGGAATCGGCGGTGCTGAAGAAGCCTGACTGGCTGCGCGTCAAGGCGCCCGGCTCGGGCCAGTATAATGCGACCCGGGAGATTGTTCGCTCCAAGGGGCTGGTGACGGTCTGCGAAGAAGCGGCCTGTCCCAACATCGGCGAGTGCTGGAGCCAGAAGCACGCCACCCTGATGATCATGGGCGACACCTGCACGCGCGCCTGCGCCTTCTGCAACGTCAAGACCGGCCTGCCGCAGGCCCTGGACCCGGAAGAGCCGGCCAAGGTCGGCCTGGCCGTTCAGCAGATGGGTCTGAACCATGTGGTTATCACCTCGGTGGACCGCGACGACGTGGCCGACGGCGGGGCCGCCCACTTCGCCGAAGTGGTGCGCCAGATCCGCCTGCAGGCGCCCAACACCACCATTGAGATCCTGACGCCCGACTTCCTGCGCAAGGACGGCGCGGCCGAGGTCATGATCGACGCCACGCCCGACGTCTTCAACCACAACCTCGAGACCGTTCCGCGCCTCTATCTGAAGATCCGCCCCGGCGCCCGCTACTTCCATTCCTTGCGCCTGTTGCAGATGGTCAAGGAGCGCGACCCGAACCAGTTCACCAAGTCCGGCATCATGGTCGGCCTGGGCGAGACCAAGGAAGAGGTCATGCAGGTGATGGACGACATGCGCTCCGCCGGCGTCGACTTCATCACCATCGGCCAGTACCTCCAGCCGACGCGCAAGCACGCCGCCATCGACCGCTTCGTCACGCCGGAAGAGTTCAAGGCCTATGAGGCCATCGCTCGCGCCAAGGGCTTCCTGATGGTGTCGTCGTCGCCGTTGACGCGGTCGTCGCACCACGCCGGGGACGACTTCGCCCGCCTGAAGGCTGCGCGTCAGGCCCAGGCAGGCCGTTCGGCCCGCTAAGCCCTGAATGGCGGTCCATCGCGTTACGCGCATCCTTCCCTATGCGCCCGAGCAACTGGCCAGCATGGTCGCGGACGTAGAGTCCTATCCGGCCTTCGTGCCGTGGATCACGTCCATGCGCGTGTGGAACAAACGCGAGGAGGCGCCGGGCGTGCATCTGCTGGACGCCGAGGCAGGGGTTGGCTTCGCCTTCCTGAGCGAGCGCTTCTCGACCTGGGTGCGCCATGACATCCATGCGCCCAAGGTCGAGGTCGGTCTGATTCGCGGGCCGTTCAAGCATTTGAAGAACCGCTGGGAGTTTCACCCCCATCCCGAAGGGACGCGGCTGGAGTTCTTCATCGACTTCGCCTTCAAGTCGCGGATGCTGGACATGATGCTGCACGCCAACTTTGATCGTGCGGTCGACAAGCTGATCCACTGTTTCGAAACGCGGGCCAAGGCCCTCTACGGCAAGAGGTAGGCCCATGACTGCGCCTTTCGACTTCGATGCGACGGTCGTGGGTGCGGGGGCTGTGGGGCTGGCCTGCGGGCGGGCGCTGGCGAAACGCGGCCTGTCGGTTCTGGTGCTGGAGAAGGAACCCCACATCGGCCAGGGCGTGTCCTCGCGCAATTCCGAGGTCATCCACGGCGGGCTCTATTATCCGACCGGCTCGCTGAAGGCGAAGTTCTGCGTCGAGGGGCGTCGCGCCCTCTATGACTTTCTGAGCAGCCACAAGATCGACCACTGGAAGTGCGGCAAGCTGGTCGTGGCGACCGAACAGGCCGAGGTCGAGCGCATCGAGGCCATCTTCCGGCAGGCGACGACCAACGGCGTCGAGGGGCTGGAACATCTGACCGGCGCCCAGGCGCGGGCGCTGGAGCCTGAACTGAACGCCCACGCCGCCATCCTGTCGCCGGAGAGCGGCCTGTTCGACAGCCATGGCTATATGCTGGCCCTGCAAGGCGAGATCGAAGACGCGGGCGGCTCGGTCGTGGTCTCCACGCCGTTCGAGCGCGCCGAGCCTCTGTCCGAAGGGGGTTTCAGGATCACGGCGGGCGGCCCAGATTCGGGGGAGGGCGGGGCGGTGCTGACGACCCGCCTGCTGGTCGCGGCTCCCGGCCTGTCGGCACAGACCGTGGCCGCCGCCATCGACGGCTATCCCGCCGCCGACATTCCGGCGCGCCATCTGGGCAAGGGCGTCTATTTCCGCCTCACAGGCCCTGCGCCGTTCAACCGATTGATCTACCCGCCGCCCATTCCCGGCGCGCTGGGCACCCACTACCGCAAGGATCTGGGCGGGCAGGGGGTGTTCGGCCCCGACCTGGCCTATGTCGAGGACGAGGACTATTCCGTCGATCCGGCCAAGGCCGAGGCGTTCGCGGGCTATATACGTCGCTTCTGGCCCGGCGTGACGGTCGAGCGGCTGACGCCCGACTACGCCGGCATCCGGCCCAAGCTTCACGGACCGGGGGAGCCGCAACCGGACTTCCAACTGCATGGGCGCGAGCATCACGGCATCGACGGCCTGATGGCCCTGTTCGGCATTGAGAGCCCGGGCCTGACCAGTTCCCTGGCCATCGGCGAAGCCGTGGCGGAGGCGCTGACCAGGACCTGAGCGAATCACCCGGGCCAGCGAAGGGCGAGAAGGGTTGCGGTCTTGGCGACCTGAACTGGTCCGCATGACCCATAATCGGTGCGGAAACGGCCGTATTCGCTACGGAAATCGGGCCCACGCCTTCAAGCGGCGCTCATCCGTCGGGCGCTCTTGAAATCGGCGACATCTTCATGCATAAGCCCGCCCTCGCGTGGCGGCTCTTATCGGGGGGCCGCCACTGTATGTTTTCGCGTCTTCACGGCGCACCGACTTAGAGATTGAGACGGACATGGCCGTTCCGAAACGCAAAGTATCCCCCTCGCGTCGCAACATGCGTCGCGCACACGACGCCCTCGGCGCCAACTCCTATGTCGAAGACAAGGACACGGGCGAGCTGAAGCGTCCGCACCACATCGACCTGAAGACCGGCACCTATCGCGGCCGTCAGGTCATCACGCCGAAGGAAGACTAGTCTTCATTACGGCCTCGGCTTCGGCCGGACGATAGATTTAACGGCGCGCGATGACATCGCGCGCCGTTTTCGTGCGTTGTGTGCGGTGAAGCTGAACCTCTGGAGCGCTCCGCATGATCCGTAACGCCGTCCTCTGTTCCGTCGCCCTGCTGGCCCTGGCCGCCTGCAACGCCCCGGAATCCGCCAAGAAGCCCGAAGCCAAGGCTCCCGACGCCGCCGCTCCGGCGGCCATGGGCTCCGCCGCCTCCGCCAATGTGCTGACGCCCCTGGGCTATGGCCCGCTGAAGATCGGCATGACCCAGGCCGAGGCTGACGCTGCGGTCGGGCCGCCGCCCGCCAATGCGGCCGAAGCCGAACCGTCCGAGTGTCGCTACTACCATCCGCCCCGCGCCCCGGAGGGCCTGCTGGTCATGGTGGAGAACGGGGTCCTGACGCGGCTGACCGCCACCAGGGACTCGACCATCAAGACCGAGGACGGCGTCGGCGTCGGCGATGACGGCGAGCAGTTGAAGGCCCGTTACGCCGCCGCCACCGTGACGCCGCACAAGTATCAGGGCGCGCCGTCGGCCTATGTGACCCTCTGGCCGGGCAAGCCTCAGCTGCAGGGCGCCTATGTCACCGACCCGACCGCGCGCGGTCTGGTGTTCGAGATCCGTGACGACGGCAAGGTCGCCTTCATCCATGCGGGCGGACCCAGCATTCAGAACGTCGAAGGCTGTAGCTGACGCCGAAATCAGGGAAGGCGCGTCGCCCGGTGGCGATTCGGCGGCGGCTGGTCTAAACCGGCCGTCGCACCTTCTTCTCCTGACAGAGCGCCTTCCTCATGACTGACATCGCCGACATCGTCGCCCGCCAGATTCTCGACAGCCGAGGCAATCCGACGGTTGAAGTGGATGTGACCCTGGAAGACGGCAGCTTTGGCCGCGCCGCCGTGCCCTCGGGCGCCTCGACGGGCGCGCACGAAGCCGTCGAACTGCGCGACGGTGACATGGACATGTGGGGCGGCAAGGGCGTCCAGAAGGCGGTCGACGCCGTCAACGGAGAGATCTTCGACGCCCTGTCCGGTATGGACGCCGAGGACCAGCGCCGTCTGGACGAAGCCCTGATCGAACTGGACGGCACCGACAACAAGGCCCGTCTGGGCGCCAACGCCATCCTCGGCGTGTCGCTGGCTGCGGCCAAGGCCAGCGCCATCAGCTCGAACCTGCCGCTGCACCGCTACATCGGCGGCGTCTCGGCCCGCGTCCTGCCGACCCCGATGATGAACATCATCAACGGCGGCGCCCACGCCGATAATCCGATCGACATCCAGGAGTTCATGATCCTGCCGACCGGCGCAGACAGCTTCTCGGACGCCCTGCGCATGGGCGCTGAAATCTTCCACGCCTTGAAGAAAGCGCTGAAGGACGCGGGTCACAACACCAACGTCGGCGATGAGGGCGGCTTCGCCCCGAACCTGGCCTCGGCTGAAGAAGCCCTGGCCTTCATCACCAAGGCCGGTCAGGCCGCCGGCTATCTGGCGGGCGAGGACTTCCATCTGGGCCTCGACGTCGCCTCGACCGAGTTCTTCAAGAACGGCAAGTACAACCTGACGGGCGAGGGCAAGGCCTTCGACGCCGACGGCATGGTCGGTTATCTGGCTGATCTGGTCGAGCGCTTCCCCATCGTCTCCATCGAGGACGGCTGCGCCGAGGACGACTTCGACGGTTGGAAGCTGCTGACGGACCGTCTGGGCGACCGCGTACAGCTGGTCGGCGATGACTTGTTCGTGACCAACCCGCGCCGTCTGGCCGCCGGTATCGGCGAAGGCCTGGCCAACTCTATCCTGATCAAGGTCAACCAGATTGGCACCCTGTCCGAGACCCTGGACGCCGTCGATATGGCGCACCGCGCTGGCTACACCTCGGTGATGAGCCACCGCTCGGGCGAAACCGAGGACTCGACCATCGCCGACCTGGCCGTCGCCACCAACTGCGGTCAGATCAAGACCGGCTCGCTGGCTCGTTCGGACCGGACGGCCAAGTACAACCAGCTGCTGCGCATCGAAGAGATGCTGGGCGACCAGGCCGCCTATTTCGGCGACGGCATGCTGCTGAAATAAACCGCCTCACAAAGATGTGCGCAGCGCCGTCTCCGAACCTCGGAGGCGGCGTTCGCAATTACGGCCAAGCTACGGTTCGTTAGGCATTTTCGGTCAGGATCGGGAAACTGTGTTCACGCTCAGAAGGAGCGTCCGTCGTGCCCGAGCAGATGAAGCCCTACCTTCCGTCCGCCTTCCTGCTGTTCCTGATCCTTTACTTGGGGGTCCAGGCCCTGACGGGGCAGCGCGGCCTGTTGAGCGGCGGCGAGCGTGACGCGCTTCTCGCCAAGCGCGAGGCCCAACTGGCCCACCTGACGGAGCAACGCCGCGACCTGGAAGTGCGCGTGCGCTACCTGCGGACCGAGAGCCTGTCCAAGGATCTGCTGGAAGAGCGGGCGAGGGCGGTGCTCGGCTTTGCCGATCCGCGCGACTACGTGGTTCGCCTGAGCGCCCCTGTCGCGCACAATCCTGACGCGATCCAGACCTCCTGAACTATTGTTACAGCCAGGCCGGCGCGCTTTGCGTTTCGGGAACGAAGGCTGCTAAAGCCCCTTTCCGTAACGATAAGAGTCCCTGAAACTGGGGGCGCAGCCGGGAGATGCCGGATGGCGAAAGCCGCCGCTCATAAATCCTCGTCCAGCGCGGACGACACCAAGATTCCGAACACGCCCCAGGCTTCGAAAGAAGACCTGCTGCGCTTCTACCGCGAGATGGTCCTCATCCGCCGCTTTGAGGAGCGCGCGGGCCAGCTTTACGGCATGGGCCTGATCGGCGGCTTCTGCCACCTCTACATCGGCCAGGAGGCCGTGGCGGTGGGCGTTCAGGAGAGCGTCAAGCAGGGCTACGACAAGATCATCACCGGCTACCGCGACCACGGCCACATGCTGGCCGCCGGCATGGACCCCAACGCCGTCATGGCCGAGCTGACCGGCCGTATCGGCGGCTCGTCCAAGGGCAAGGGCGGCTCGATGCACATGTTCGACACCGCGACCGGCTTCTACGGCGGTCACGGCATCGTCGGCGCCCAGGTGGCGCTGGGCACCGGCCTGGCCTTCGCCGGCAAGTACCGCGGCGATGACAGCGTCTCCTTCGTCTACTTCGGCGACGGCGCCTCGAACCAGGGTCAGGTCTACGAGAGCTTCAACATGGCCCAGCTGTGGAAGCTGCCGGCCATCTACATCATCGAGAACAACCAGTACGCCATGGGCACGAGCATCGAACGCTCGTCGTCCACGACCGAGCTCTACATGCGCGGCGCCAGCTTCGGCATTCCGGGCGAGCAGGTCGACGGCATGGACGTTCTGGCCGTCCGTGACGCCACCGCCCGCGCCGTGGCCCGCGCCCGCGCCGGCGAAGGTCCCTACATCCTTGAGGTGAAGACCTACCGCTATCGCGGCCACTCCATGTCGGACCCGGCCAAGTATCGGACCAAGGAAGAGGTCGACGAGGTCAAGAAGACCCGCGACCCCATCGACCATCTGAAAATGCTGCTCGCCGCCGCCAAGGCGACCGAGGAAGAGCTGAAGGCCATCGACAACGAGGTGAAAGCCATCGTCGCCGAAGCCGTGCAGTTCGCACAGGAAAGCCCTGAGCCGGACCCGTCCGAGCTCTATACTGACGTCTACGTGGAGGCCTGATCCGTGACCGACATTCTGATGCCGGCGCTGTCCCCCACGATGGAAGAGGGCACGCTGACCAAGTGGCACATCAAGGCGGGCGACACCGTGTCGGCCGGCCAGGTGATCGCCGAGATCGAAACCGACAAGGCGACGATGGAAGTCGAAGCCGTCGATGAAGGCGAAGTGCTGGAAATCCTGGTGCCGGAAGGCTCCGAGAACGTGAAGGTCAACACGCCCATCGCGCGTCTGGCTGGTGAAGACAGCGCCCCTGCGCCTGCGTCCAAGACTGAAGCGCCCAAGGCTGAAACCGCCAAGGCCGAGACGGCTCCCGCCGCCGCCGCTCCGGCTGCGCCCAAGGTCGAACTGCGCGACCCGGAAATCCCGGCTGACGCCAAGCTGGTCAAGACGACCGTGCGCGACGCCCTGCGCGACGCCATGGCCGAGGAAATGCGCCGCGACGACCGCGTCTTCCTGATCGGCGAGGAAGTCGCCCAGTATCAAGGCGCCTACAAGGTCAGCCGCGACCTGCTGCAGGAGTTCGGCGAGCGTCGCGTCATCGACACCCCGATCACCGAGCACGGCTTCGCCGGTCTCGGCGTCGGCGCCGCCATGGCGGGCCTGAAGCCCATCGTCGAGTTCATGACGTTCAACTTCGCCATGCAGGCGATCGACCACATCATCAACTCGGCCGCCAAGACCCTCTATATGTCGGGCGGTCAGATCCGCGCCGACATCGTCTTCCGTGGTCCCAACGGCGCGGCCAGCCGCGTCGGCGCCCAGCACAGCCAGGACTACTCGGCCTGGTACGCTCAGATCCCGGGCCTGAAGGTCATCGCGCCCTATGACGCCGCTGACGCCAAGGGCCTGCTGAAAGCCGCCATCCGCGACCCGAACCCGGTCGTCTTCCTCGAACACGAAATGCTGTACGGCACCGAGTTCGACGTGCCGGAAGGCGACGACTACGTCCTGCCCATCGGCAAGGCCAAGGTCCGTCGCGAGGGCAAGGACGTCACCATCACGGCCCACGCCCGCATGGTCGGCTTCGCCCTCCAGGCCGCCGAGAAGCTGGCCGAGGAAGGCATTGAGGCCGAGGTCATCGACCTGCGCACCCTGCGTCCGCTCGACCACGAGACCATCGTCGAAAGCGTCAAGAAGACCAGCCGCCTGGTCTCGGCTGAAGAAGGCTGGGGCCCGATGGGCGTCGGCGCCGAGGTCGTGGCCCGCGTGATCGAACACGCCTTCGACTATCTGGATGCGCCGCCGCTGCGCGTGCACCAGGAAGACGTGCCGCTGCCCTACGCCGCCAACCTGGAAGTCCTGTCGCTTCCGGGCGTGGACAAGATCATAGCGGCTGTGAAGCAGGTGATGGCATGACCGACATCCTGATGCCCGCCCTGTCGCCCACGATGGAAGAGGGCGTCCTGGCCAAGTGGCACGTCAAGGTCGGGGACATCGTCTCCGCTGGCGACGTCATCGCCGAGATCGAGACCGACAAGGCCACGATGGAAGTCGAGGCCGTCGATGAAGGCGAAGTCACCGACATCCTGGTCGCCGAAGGCACGGAAGGGGTGAAGGTCAACACCCCGATCGCCCGGCTGAAGGACGAGGGCGGCGCTGCCGCTCCCGCGCTTGCGGCCAAGACGGAAGAAGCCCCCAAGGCCGAAGCCGCGCCCGCCAAGGCTGAGGCGCCCAAGGCTGCGGCGCCGGCCGCTCCGGCTCCGGCGGCGCCGAAGTCGGACAGCGGCGAGCGCATCTTCTCTTCGCCCCTGGCGCGTCGCATCGCCGCCCAGAACGGCGTTGATCTGAAGGCGATCAAGGGCACCGGCCCGCACGGCCGGATCGTCAGGCGCGACGTTGAAGGCGCGACCCAAACCGCTGGAAAGGGCGCGGCCCAACCTGCCTCGACGGCGACCGGCGCCGCGACCTCGGGCATCGCCCCGCGTCAGGCCCAGTCGCTGGCCCAGATGGGCATCCCGGACGGCAGCTACGACCTGATCCCGCTGGACGGGATGAAGAAGGCCGTGGCGCGTCGCATGGTCGACAGCATCCAGAACGTCCCGCACTTCCCGCTCTTCATCGACGTCGAGATCGACCAGCTGATGGCCGTCCGCGCGAAGGTGAACAAGATGCTGGAGCCGCAGGGCATCAAGGTCTCGGTCAACGACTTCGTCATCAAGGCCGCCGCCCTGGCGCTGAAGATGGTGCCGGAGGCGAACGCCTCCTACACCCCCGAAGGCATCGCCATGCATCACAACGCCGACGTCTCGATGGCGGTGGCGATCGACGGCGGCCTGATCACCCCGATCATCAAGAAGGCCGAGACCAAGGGCCTGGCGCAGATCGCGACCGAGTCCAAGGACCTGGCCAAGCGGGCCCGCGAACGCAAGCTGAAGCCGGAAGAGTTCCAGGGCGGCACCTTCTCGGTGTCCAACCTGGGCATGTTCGGCATCAAGCAGTTCACCTCGATCATCAACGAGCCGCAGGGCTGCATCATGAGCGTGGGCGCCGGCGAGCAACGGGCTGTCGTCAAGGACGGCCAGATCGTGCCGGCCACGGTCATGACCGTGACCCTGACCTGCGATCACCGCGTGGTCGACGGCGCAACGGGCGCTCGCTTCCTGCAGGCGTTCAAGCCGTTGATCGAAGATCCCGTGGCGATGCTGGCCTAAGGGGAGGGTGAAGTCATGACCTCGGTTTATGACTTCTCCGCCCGCGCCATCGACGGCACGGACGTGGCGCTGGACCGCTATCGCGGACAGGCGTTGCTGATCGTCAACACGGCGTCCAAGTGCGGCTTCACCGGTCAGTATGACGGGCTGGAGAAGCTGCACCGGGACTTCGCCGACGCCCCGTTCGAGGTCCTGGGCTTTCCCTGCAACCAGTTCGGCGCGCAGGAGCCGGGCAGGGCGGCGGAAATCGCCGCCTTCTGCGCCACCAGCTTCGACGTGACCTTCCCCCTGTTCGACAAGGTGGAGGTCAACGGGCCGAACCGGCACCCCCTCTATGCCTGGCTGACCCAGCAGAAGCGCGGCTTCCTCGGGTCCCAGGCCATCAAGTGGAACTTCACCAAGTTCCTGACCGACCGCGAAGGCCGCGTCGTCGCGCGCTACTCGCCCCAGACTGAACCCGCGGCCATCAAGGCCGACATCGAGAAGTTGATCTGACCATGGCTGCTGAATTCGATCTCGTCGTCATCGGTTCGGGCCCCGGCGGTTACGTCGCGGCGATCCGCGCCAGCCAACTGGGCCTGAAGGTCGCCATCGTCGAGCGCGAGAGCCTGGGCGGCATCTGCCTGAACTGGGGCTGCATCCCGACCAAGGCCCTGCTGAAGTCCGGTGAGAAGTTCGAGAGCCTGAGCCACCTCAAGGAATACGGCCTGTCCGCTTCGGGCGCCTCCTTCGACTTCGACGCCATCATCCAGCGCTCGCGCGGGGTCGCGGCGACGATGAACAAGGGCGTCGCCTACCTGATGAAGAAGAACAAGATCGAGGTGATCGAAGGCTCGGCCACGCTCGAGAAGGGCGCTGCGGCGCCCAAGGTCGTCGTCGCCCTGAAGGCCGGCGGCACGCGCGCCATCGAGGCCAAGACCGTCATGCTGGCCGTCGGCGCCCGCGCCCGCGCCCTGCCGCAGATCGGTCTGGAAGCCGACGGCGACAAGATCTGGGCCTACCGCGACGCCCTGGCCCCCAAGAAGCTGCCCAAGACCTTCGTCGTCATCGGCTCGGGCGCCATCGGCATCGAGTTCGCCAGCTTCTATCGCGCCCTCGGCGCCGAGGTGACGGTCGTCGAAGCCGTCGACCGCATCATGCCGGTCGAGGACGAAGAGGTGTCCAAGGCCGCGCAGAAGTCGTTCGAGAAGCGCGGCATCAAGTTCAAGATCGGCGCCAAGGTCACGAAGGTGTCCAAGGATTCCAAGGGCGTGAAGGTCGCTGTTGAAGTGAACGGCAAGGCCGAAACCCTGGAAGCCGAGGTCTGCATCTCGGCCGTCGGCATCACCGCCAACACCGACGGCATCGGCCTGGAGGCCCTGGGCGTCGAACTGGACCGCGGCCACATCAAGACGGACAGCCACTGCCAGACTAACGTCAAGGGCCTGTACGCCATCGGCGACTGCGCTGGCGCGCCCTGGCTGGCGCACAAGGCGTCGCACGAAGGCATCCACGCCGCCGAGCACATCGCCGCTTACAAGACGCCGAACGTCCATTCGCCCATCGCCGGCTGCACCTACGCCCAGCCGCAGGTGGCCTCGGTCGGCGTCACCGAGCAGGGCGCCCGAGCTGAGAAGCGCGAGGTCAAGATCGGCCGCTTCCCGTTCCGCGTGAACGGCAAGGCCGTGGCGGCGGGCGAGGTCGACGGCTTCGTCAAGGTCATCTTCGACGCCCAGACCGGCGCCTTGATCGGCGCCCACATGATCGGCCACGAAGTCACCGAGATGATCCAGGGCTACGTCACCGCCATCGCCATGGAAGCGACCGAGGAAGACATCCACGGCATCGTCTATCCGCACCCCACGATGTCCGAAGCTATGCACGAAGCGGCTCTGGACGCTTACGGACGTGTGATCCACATCTGATCCGGTTGTTAGAAAATCTGAACTGTGGCTAAGAGGGTCGCCCTCTTCTCCACGGTTCGGAACTTCCATGATCGTCGCGCCTGATGTTCTCGGCCTGATCGGCAACACCCCTCTGGTGCGCCTCAAGCGCGCGTCGGAGCTGACGGGCTGCGAGATCCTCGGCAAGGCCGAGTTCATGAACGTCGGCGGCTCGATCAAGGACCGGGCGGCGCTCAGCATCATTCGCAAGGCGCGGGCGTCCGGCGCGCTGAAGCCGGGCGGCGTCATTGTCGAGGGCACGGCGGGCAACACCGGCATCGGCCTGGCCCTGGTCGGCGCCGCCCTGGGCCACCCGGTCGTCATCGTCATGCCGCGCAGCCAGACGGACGAGAAGAAGCGGGCGGTCCGTCTGCACGGCGCCCGTCTGATCGAGGTCGATCCGGCCCCCTTCGCCAGCCCCAACCACTTCGTCGCCTATTCCCGCCGCCTGGCCGAGGAACTGAACGAGAGCGAGCCGAACGGCGCCTTCTACGCCGATCAGTTCGACAACCTGGCCAATCGCGAAGCCCACTACGAAGGCACCGCGCCGGAAATCTGGAAACAGACGGACGGCGAGATCGACGGCTTCATCTGCGCCGTCGGCTCCGGCGGGACGCTGGCCGGATGCGCCGCCTATCTGCGTGAACAGAAGCCCGAAATCGCCATTGGTCTGGCCGACGTGCCGGGCGCGGCCCTCTACAGTTGGTTTACCGAGGGCGTCCTGAAGGGCGAAGGCTCCTCGATCACCGAGGGCATCGGGGTCAATCGCATCACCGGCAATCTGGACGGGCTCGCGGTCGATCATCCCTACCGGATTGAGGACGAGGAGTTTTTGCCCATCCTGTTCGACCTGGTGCAGCATGAAGGCCTGTCGCTGGGGCCGTCCAGCGGCGTCAACATCGCCGGGGCCATCCGCATGGCGCACGACCTGGGGCCGGGCAAGACTATCGTCACCGTCCTGTGCGACGCCGGGCAGCGCTACGCCAGCAAGGTTTATGATCCGGCCTTTCTGACGGCGCGCGGCCTGCCGACGCCGGAATGGCTGACCCGATGAGCCGCAAGAAGGACGTCGCCGTCGAGAGCCGCATCCCGCCTCTGAACGCCTTGAAGGCGTTCGAGGCCGCGGCGCGGCGCCTGAACATCACCCGCGCCGCCGAAGAGCTGTCGGTCACGCCCGGCGCCATCAGCCAGCAGATCCGCATTCTTGAGGAACATGCGGGCGCGCCCTTGTTCCACCGCGAGGGGCGTCAGATCGCCCTGACCGATCTGGGGGCCGAGCTTTATCCGCTGCTGCACGACGGCTTTGACTATCTGAAGCGGGCCGGGGACCTGCTGTATCGCCCCGACCGTCGTCATGCCCTGGCCGTCAGCGTCCCGCCGTCCTTCGCCGCCAAATGGCTGGCCCCGCGCATCGCCCGCTTCGCGGCGGCGCACCCCGAGGTCGAGGTGTGGATGTCGGCGGATATGCGGCTGGCCGATGTCGGCGGCGGTCGCGTGGACGTGGCTGTCCGTTACGGACGCGGCGACTATTCCGGCGTGCGGTCGGAGCGTCTGCTGTCGGCCGACGTGACGCCGGTGTGCAGTCCGGCCCTGTTGACCGGACCCAGGGCGCTGAAGCGTCCGACCGATCTGGCGCAGCACGTCCTGATCCACCTACGCGCCGGCGAACTGGAAGAACCGCGCCCCGATTGGGCGACCTGGCTGAAGGCGAGGGGCGTGGATCAGGTCGACGCCACGGCGGGACCGCGTTTCGATCAGACGGCACTGGCTATCGAGGCCGCCGCCCATGGTCAGGGCGTGGCCCTGGCCCCCTATGCCTTCGTGGCTGACGATCTGGCGTCTGGGCGGCTGGTGTCGCCCTTCGCCGACGGGGCTCTGGCGACCGAGATGGCCTACCACGTCCTGACCCGTCGCAGCGGCGTGTCCGAGCCCGCCCGCGCCTTCGTCCGCTGGATGAAGGCCGAGGTCCAGGCGGCGGAACAGCGTGTGGACGATCTCTGATCGCCAACCTGTCCGATTTGTAACTTGAAGATCGGGCGTTGAATCCGTCAGCGTAAAGCACCTTTTACACGCGGGGGCGCTTCATGCTGACGATCAACAATCTTGTCCATGTCTACGGCAACGGGACACGGGCCCTGGACGACGTCAGCCTGACGATCCCGACGGGGATGTTCGGCCTGCTGGGCCCGAACGGCGCAGGCAAGTCGACGCTGATGCGGACCATCGCCACCCTGCAAACCCCGACCTCGGGCGAGATCCGCTTCGGCGACATCGACGTGATCCGCCAGCCTGAGCTGCTGCGCCGCACGCTCGGCTATCTGCCCCAGGACTTCGGCGTCTATCCGCGTGTCTCGGCCTACGACATGCTGGACCACATGGCGGTGCTGAAGGGCATCGCCGACGGCAAGGAGCGCAAGCAGACGGTCGAGGCCCTGCTGAACCAGGTCAATTTGTGGAGCGTCCGCAAGAAGGCCCTGGCCGGCTTCTCGGGCGGGATGCGCCAGCGTTTCGGCATCGCCCAGGCCCTGATCGGGAACCCGCGCCTGATCATCGTCGATGAGCCGACCGCGGGCCTGGACCCGGAGGAGCGCAACCGCTTCCTCAACCTGCTGGCCGAGATAGGCGAGAACGTGGTGGTCATCCTGTCGACCCACATCGTCGAGGACGTGGCCGACCTGTGCCCGCGCATGGCGGTGCTGGCGGGCGGCAAGATCCAGCTGGAAGGCGCGCCGCTGGAGCTGATGAAGCAGATGTCCGGCCGCGTGTGGAAGAAGGCCATCGCCAAGGAGGCCCTGCCGGAACACCGCGCCCGCTTCGAGGTCATCTCGACGCGCCTGTTCGCGGGTCAGACCGTGATCCACGTCCTGGCCGACGCCCAGCCGGGCGAGGGCTTCGAGCCGGCCTCGGGCGGTCTGGAGGACGTCTATTTTTCGACCCTGGCCGCCTCGCGCCGCCCGGCCGTCGCTCAAGCCGCCTGAGGCCCGGATCATGTTCGGGAAAGTCGCGGCCTTCGAGTTCCGCTATCAGCTTCGCCAGCCCGCCTTCTGGGTCATCTCCATCCTCTTCTTCCTGCTGAGCTTCGGTCTGGTCGCCAGTCCGAACGTCAGCCTGGGCACGGGCGGCAACGTCTTCAAGAACGCCCCCTATGCGATCGCGCAGGCCCATCTGGCCTTCAACCTCTTCTTCATGCTGGCGACGACGGCCATTGTCGCCAACGTCGTGGTGCGTGACGCCACGACCGGCTTTGGTCCGATGATCCAGGCCAGCCGATTGTCCAAGTTCGACTACCTCTACGGTCGCTTCCTCGGCGCCTTCGCCGTGGTGGCCCTGGCCTTCCTGTCGGTCGCCCTGGGCATCCTGATCGGCACGCTGATGCCTTGGGTGGACAAGGAAACGGTCGGGCCGTTCCGTCCGCTGGACTACCTCTACGGTTTCGTCGTCATGGGCCTGCCGGGCCTGCTGTTCAGCTCGGCGGTCTTCTTCACTCTGGCGACCGTCACGCGCTCGATGATGGCCACCTACGTCGGCGTCGTCGGGGTCTTCATCCTGTATATGACGACCACCTCGGTGTTCGGCTCCAAGCCGGAGCTGGAGACCCTGGTGGCCTGGCTGGAGCCCTTCGGCGCCGGCGCCTATGGCCTGGCGACCAAGTACTGGACGGCGGCTGAGCGCAACACGATCAACGCGCCCCTGACCGGCCTGCTGCTGGGCAACAAGCTGCTATGGCTGGGCGTCAGCCTGGCCTTCCTCGCCGCCGCCTGGCCCCTGTACAATCCGTCGCCGCGTGGTTCGAAGCTGCGCAAGCAGGAGAAGCTGAAGGCCCTGGCCGAAGCCTCGCCCGACACGACGGCGCCCGTCGCGCCCCTGGCCCAGCCCTCCTACGGCTTCAAGGCCGGGTGGACCCAGCTGATCTCGCGCACCGCCTTCGAGATGAAGGCCGTGTTCAAGAGCCCGGCCTACTTCGTCATGCTGGCCCTGGGCTTCGCCTTCGGCATCGCCGTCCTGCTCTTCGCGGGCGAGCTGTATGGCGCGCCGGTCCTGCCGGTGACGCGGGTGGTGATCGAGACCCTGGGCGGCTCGTTCGGCCTGATCGTCATGATCATCTCGATCTACTATTCCGGCGAACTGGTCTGGCGCGACCGCGAGCGGCGCACGCATGAGATCATCGATTCCACGGCGACGCCCGACTGGACCTTCCTGCTGCCCAAGACCCTGGCCCTGATCCTGGTGCTGGTCTCGACTCTGCTGGCCGCCTCGCTGGCCGGGATAATCGTGCAGACGATCAAGGGCTACACCAACTACGAGATCGGCAAATACCTGTTCTGGTATGTCGTGCCCCAGTCCATCGGCTTTGCGCTGACGGCGGTGCTGGCCATTGTCGTCCAGTCGCTGTCGCCGAACAAGTTCGTCGGCTGGGCCGTCATGGTGGTCTATCTGATCTCGACCATCGTCCTGTCCAACATGGGCTTCGACCACGTTCTCTATCGCTATGGCGCCGGGACGGGGATGCCGCTGTCGGACATGAACGGCCTGGGCAAGTTCGCCGGCTATGCGGCGTGGATGCAGGCCTACTGGTCGGCCTTCGCCATCGTCCTGCTGGTCATCGCCTATGGCCTGTGGCGTCGCGGGGCGGAGACGCGCTTCATGCCGCGCCTGAAGCGTCTGCCGCGTCGCCTGATGGGGCCTGCGGGCGTCATCGGCGGCGTCGCCCTGACCGCCTTCGTGGCCCTGGGCGTCTATGCCTTCATCAACACCAACGTCTGGAACGAGTACCGCACCCAGAATCAGCAAGAGCAGCTGATGGCGGACTATGAAAAGACCCTGCTGAAGTACGAGAAGACGCCCCAGCCCGAGATCACCGACGTCAAGCTGGACCTGGACCTCTACCCGCACCAGCCGCGTCTGACGACCAAGGGTAGCTATGTCATCCAGAACCAGACGGGCGCGCCTCTGAATGAGGTTCACCTGCGCTGGAACTACGGTCTGAAGATCGCCAGCCTGGATGTGCAGGGCGCGACCCTGGCCAAGGAATGGCCGCAGTTCGAGTACCGCATCTATCGCTTCACCACCCCGATGCAGCCGGGCGAGAAGCGCTCCATCGCCTTCGAGACGGTGCTGGAGCAGCGCGGCTTCAAGAACAGCGGCGACACCACGCGGATCGTCGACAACGGCACCTTCGTCAACAACGGCGAGTTCGCCCTGACCATCGGCATGGGCCGCGACGGCCTGCTGTCCGACCGGGCCAAGCGCCGCAAGCACGGCCTGCCGCCCGAACTTCGGATGGCCAAGCTGGAGGACGTCAGCGCCCAGAACCAGAACTACATCGGCACGGGCTGGGTCAACGCCGACATCACCGTGACCACGGTCGCCGATCAGACGCCGATCGCGCCGGGCTACAAGGTGTCGGACGTGACCAAAGACGGCCGCCGCACGGCCCGCTTCGTCACCGAGGCGCCGGTGCTGAACTTCTTCTCGGTCCAGTCCGCCGACTATCAGGTGGCCAAGGAGCAGCACGGCCCCATCGAACTGGCCGTCTATTACCACAAGGGTCACGAGCAGAACGTGGCGCGGATGCTGGCCGGGATGAAGGCGTCGCTGGATTACTACGGCACGGCCTTCAGCCCCTATCAGTTCCGTCAGGCCCGGATCATCGAGTTCCCGGCGTACGCCAGCTTCGCCCAGGCCTTCGCCAACACCATGCCCTACTCGGAAGGCCTCGGCTTCATCGCCGACCTGAGCGACGAGGAGAAGATCGACTACGTCACCTATGTCACCGCTCACGAGGTCGGCCACCAGTGGTGGGCGCACCAGGTGATCGGCTCGGACCAGCAGGGTTCGACCCTGCTGTCGGAATCCCTGGCGCAATATTCGGCGCTGATGGTGATGGAGAAGCTGTACGGACCCGACAAGATCCGTCGCTTCCTCAAGTACGAACTGGACCGCTACCTGCGTTCGCGCGGCATGGAACGGCTGGAGGAGATGCCGCTGATCCGTGTCGAAAACCAGCAGTACATCCACTATCAGAAGGGCGGCCTGGTCCTCTATCTGCTGCGCGATCAGATCGGCGAAGAGGCGGTCAACCGCGCCCTGCGTCGGGTGCTGGCGCAGTACGCCTTCAAGTCCGCGCCCTATCCGCGCTCGCTGGATCTGGTCAACGCCATCCGGGCCGAGGCGCCGGCGGACAAACAGGCCCTGATCACCGACCTGTTCGAGAAGATCACCCTGTATGACGTGAAGACCAAGTCGGTCACGGCGACCAAGCGTGCTGACGGCAAGTGGGACGTCGCCCTGACGGTCGAGGCCCGCAAGCTCTACGCCGACGGCAAGGGCGAGGAGACCGAGGCCCCGTTGAACGAGACCTTCGACGTCGGCCTGTTTTCGGCTGAACCCGGCAAGGGCGCGTTCGACCAGAAGTCGGTCATGCTGATGGCGCGTCGCCCTCTGCGCAGCGGAACCCAGGTCTTCCGCTTCGTCACGACCCAGAAGCCGGCCTTTGCGGGGATCGACCCCTACAATCGCTGGATCGACCGCAACTCGGACGACAACGTCAAACCTGTGACCTGACCCGTCGCGTCGGTTGAATACCGGCCAGGCGTGAAGGGGGGGGAGGGCACGCGCTCTCCCCCTTTTTTCTTGCGCATTACCGCACGCCGATCCGCCCATGGGGACACGCCATCCAGCGCCCGTCATGCACAACGGCGCGCGCCAATCCCGGTAAAAACCTTGGATTGCGGGATTTTCGATCGGATCGACGCGCCTGAGGCGTCGGATGGATCAGACTGACGGCTGTCTTTGACATTCCCGCCCGCCGCCGCCCGCTCAGGGCCGTGGCCTCCACCGAGGCTCAAGCCGCTTCGTCCGCATAGGCGGTCGCGCGCGGCGCCCATTGCACCAATTGCACTGTTTTTTTCGGATCAGAGTGCAATCCGGCTTCGACGGCGCACAGACCAGGACCCAGGCTCAAAGCAAGGCTGGCCTGATGCTAGATAAGGATTTTTGAGGAAATACAGATCCCTGGGGCGGGGCGCGCCATTTCCTTCGACTGAAGAAAATGGCGCGAGTGACGGGACTCGAACCCGCGACCTCCGGCGTGACAGGCCGGCACTCTAACCAACTGAGCTACACCCGCGTTCCCCTCCGCGAGGAGGAGAAGTGCGGATTAAGGGCGACTCAGGATGGGGTCAAGCGCAATGTGCGAGGTCGCTGAAATTATCTGCGAATTCAGCTTCTAGCGCCCGCAATCCAGGCCTGCCGCGTCGGGCGCTAAGGTCTCGCCCGGCCCGAGCGCTTTCTGCATGAAGATCACGTCGCGCCAGGCGTCGAACTTCCATCCGGCGGCGTGGAATATGCCGACGTGTTCAAAGCCGGCGGCGGCGTGCAGGGCGATGGAGCCGGCGTTGGCGCTGTCGCCGATCACCGCCACCATCTGACGCATTCCCATAGCCTCGCAGGCGCCCAGCAGGGCCTCCAGCAGGGCCTTGCCGACGCCGCGCCCGCGAAACGCCTTGGCCACATAGATCGAGTCCTCGACCATGTAGCGATAGGCGGCGCGCAGGCGGTAGGGCCCGGCATAGGCGTAGCCCGCGACCTGGCCGTCGATTTCGGCGGTCAGGACGGGCAGGCCCAGCCTCGCGGGCGCAGCCAGCCGCGCCCGCATCTCATCGACCGAGGGGACGTCCAGCTCGAAAGTCCCCGTGCCGTTCAGCACGCTGTCGGCGTAGATGGCGCTGACAGCCGCAAGATCGGCTTCCGCAAACGGCCGAACGATCACGCCTTCTGCCAGCCCTTGTCCACGGCCCAGACGGCGAAGGCGTAGTCGTGGGCCACGTCCTTCAGATAGTCGAAGCGGCCCGACGAGCTAAAGTGACCCGCCGTCATGTTGATCTTCAGCAGGACCGGATTGCCCGATGTGGTCGCGGGCCGCAGCTTGGCCACCCACTTCTCCGGCTCCCAATAGGTGACGCGCGGGTCGGACAGGCCGCCGGTGGCCAGCACCGCCGGATAGGGCTTGGCCTCGATCTGGTCATAGGGGCTGTAGCTGTACATGTAGTCGTAGGCGGCGGCGTCCTCGATCGGATTGCCCCACTCGGGCCACTCCGGCGGCGTCAGCGGCAGGCTGGTGTCGCTCATGGTGTTGATGACGTCGACGAAGGGCACGCTGCCGATCACGCCGGCCCACAGGTCGGGGCGCATATTGGTGACGGCGCCCATCAGCAGACCGCCCGCCGACCCGCCCTGGGCCACGATCTTGCCCGCCGTCGCATAGTTGCGTTCGATCAGGTGCTCGGCGCAGGCGATGAAGTCGGTGAAGGTGTTCTTCTTGGTCATCCGCCGGGCGCTGAGGAACCAGTTCCAGCCCTTGTCCGAGCCGCCGCGGATGTGGGCGATGGCGTAGATGAAGCCGCGGTCCACCAGCGACAGCCGGTTGGTCGAGAAGCTGGCCGCCATCGGAATGCCGTAGGAGCCGTAGCCGTAAAGGAGCAGCGGCGCCGAGCCGTCGACCGGCGTGTCCTTGCGGCGCAGCACCGTCACCGGCACCAACTGACCGTCCGAGGCCGGGGCGTTCAGCCGCTCGACCACATAATCAGCTGGGTTATGGCCCGAGGGCACTTCCTGAACCTTGCGCAGGGTCCGCTCGCGCGTCTTCAGGTCGTAGTCATAGGTCGAGGTCGGCGTGGACGGCGAGTTGTAGCCATAGCGCATGACCGTGGTGTCGAACTCCGACGCCCCGCCCAGCGACAGGGCGTAGGCGGGTTCGTCCACGGCGATCTCATGCTCGGCCCCGGCCCGGTCGCGGATGACGATCTTCGTATTGGCCTCGGCGCGCTCCTGCCGGCCCAGGTAATCCTTCACCAGGGCCACGCCCTCGATGAAGCGGCCCGGCGTGTGGGGGATCAGATCCTTCCAGTTGGCCTTGGCCGGAGCGTCGGTGGGCGCCTCGACCACCTTGAAATCGATGGCGTCGTCGGCGTTGGTGCGGATCACCCAGCGGTCGCCCCAGTGGTCCAGATCATACAGGCGGCCGACGTGGCGCGGCTCGACCACCATCGGCGTCGCCGTCGGTTCCGAGCCCGGAATGATGCGGCCTTCCGAGGTCTCCTGATTGCCGATGCCGATGATGATGAAGGCGTCGTCGGAGGTGCGGCCGACGCTCTGGAACATGCCGTCGTCGGTTTCCTCATAGACCAGGGTGTTCTCTCCGCCGCGCGCCGGGCGGCGGAAGATCTTGTCCGGGCGGCCGTTGTCGTCGCGGTTGGTCCAGAAGATCCACTGGCTGTCCGGCGAGAAGGTGAAGTTCTCGGTCGCCGATTCGATGGGATCGGGCAGGACCTCGCCGGTCGCCAGGTCCTTGACGTAGATCTTGAAGACCTCCGAGCCTTGGGCGTCCTCGGCATAGGCGAACAGCGCATGGTCGGGGCTGTGCTCCACCGCCGAGACCTCCGAATAGGCCTTGCCCTCCGCCAGGGCGTTGCAGTCCAGCAGGAGCTGAGGCGTCGGGGCCTTGATGAAGCTCTTGGTCACGGGCTGCCCGTCGACCATCCAGGTCCCCTGGCGCTCGACCCGCATGTATCGCGGGTGCTGCTCGCCGGTGCGGTACTCAGTGAAATACTCCCAAGCGCCGTTGGCGGCGGGGACCGAGCTGTCGTCCTCCTTGATGCGGCCCTTCATCTCCTCGAACATCGCCGCCTGCAGCGGCAGGGTCGAGGCCATCATGGCCTCGCGATAGGCGTTCTCGGCGGTCAGGTGTTCCTTGACGTCGGCCTTGATCAGCGAGGGGTCGCGCAGTACGGCCTGCCAGTTGTCGTCCTTCATCCACTGATAGTCGTCGACACGGACGCGGCCCAACTGTTCGATGCGGACGGGGACCTTCTTGGCGACGGGCGGTTGGGGCAGGGACATCGAGGCTCCGGTAGTCGAACGGGCGAGTGCAGGGGAGGCGGCGGCGAGGCCGATGGCGGCGGTCGAGGCGATCAGTTCGCGGCGATTCATCAATAGGCTCCCCAATGGTTCGGGCGGACCTTGTGCCCGCCGACGGGCGGCGTCAAATGGCGACATGATCTCTCAGGATGTTCCGCCCGCTCCGCCCGCCGTCGTCGCGCCCGCCCCGTGGGACCTGACCGTCGGCCTGATCAACGCCACGGTGCAGATCGACCAGCCTTTGGACCAGAGCACGCGCAAGGTCGGCACCGGCTTCCTGATTTCCGCGCCCCGACCTGACGGCACGCCGCGCGTGGTCCTGATCACCGCCGCCCACGTCCTGAACGTCATGCCGAGCGCCGAGGCGCGCATCGGCTGGCGTACGCCCGAACATGACGGGGCCTGGAAGTTCACGCCCGCGAACCTGCCGATCCGCGACGCCGAGGGGACGCCGTTATGGACGCAGCACCCCGAGCGCGACGTGGCGGTGATGGAGATCGCCGCGCCGGCCGCCTTCGCCCAGGCGGCTATCCCCCTAGGCTGGCTGGCGGACGAGAATACGTTCGACCAGTGGCGCGTGGGGCCGGGCGACGAACTGATGGCGCTGGGCTATCCGCACGGCCTTTCGGCGAACAAGGCGGGCTTTCCGATCCTGCGCCTGGGCCGGATCAGTTCCTGGCCGCTGACGCCGATCCGTCACTTCCCCATCTTCCTGCTGGATTTCGCGGTGTCCCAAGGCAACTCCGGCGGGCCGGTCTTCTGGACGCCCGCCGTGGACCGTCTGCCGGGCGCGCCGACGCCGGATCACCCCTACATCGCCGGGGTGTTGGTGCAGGAGGTCCAGGGCGGCGGCGAGGGCTTGGAGCTGGGCGTCGTGGCTCATGCCCAGTATGTGCGCGAGGCGATCCATATGCTGGATCAGCCCGTCGCGTCGGTCGCCCCCTAGCATCTCCTCCGGCCCCGGACAGGCGCTGCGCGCCTTCCGGGGTGACGATGAAGTTAGCCGGCCAGAGCGTCCACGCTGAGGCCCTGCAGAAGCTCACCGCCCTGACCCACGGCGGCCAGGCGGCTGGAGACGTGGCCCAGAACGTTGGCGGCGTAGAGCTCGTAGAGGTCCAGCTTGCCTTGCAGCCAGACGGGGTCGCCGTTCCCGGCGTCCAGGCGGGCCTTGGCGGCCAGAGCGCCCTTGGCCAGCATCCAGCCGCCGACCACGTCGCCCATCAGCTTCAGGTAGGCGTCGGCGCCGGCCAGGACGTCAGCGGCCCGCGCCGCGTCGGCCTTGGCGTCCAGCAGCCACAGGGTGGCGTCCTCGACGGCCTCGATGGCCGTGGCGAAACGTTCGACCGGCTTGCCGACATAGAGGCGGTCGATGTCGATCAGGGTCGCCTTCATGTCGGCGATCAGGGCGTGGGCCGACTCGCCGCCGTCCATCGACAGCTTGCGGCCGACCAGGTCCATGGCCTGGATGCCGTTGGTGCCTTCGTAGATCGGGGCGATGCGGGAATCGCGGTAGTATTGGGCGGCGCCGGTCTCCTCGATGAAGCCCATGCCGCCGTGGACCTGGACGCCCAGCGAGGCGACCTCGCAGCCGATGTCGGTGGACCAGGCCTTGGCGATGGGGGTGAACAGGTCCTCGCGGCCCTTCCAGACCTTGCGCTCGGCCTCGGTGGCGGCGTGCTTGGCCAGGTCGGCGGCGACGCCGGTGGACAGGCAGATGGCGCGGGCGGCGGCGATCTTGGCCTTCATGACGCCGAGGGTGCGGCGCACGTCGGGGTGGTCGAAGATGGGGGCGTTCTTCTCGCCGGTCCAGACGCTGCGGCCCTGACGGCGGTCGAGGGCATAGGCGAGGGCGTGCTGATAGGCGCGCTCGGCGATGCCGACGCCCTCGACGCCGACGGCCAGGCGGGCGGCGTTCATCATCACGAACATATGGGCCAGACCCTCGTTCGGACGACCGACCAGCTCGGCGCGAGCGCCCTCATAGGACATGACGCAGGTGGGCGAGGCGTGGATGCCCAACTTGTGCTCGACGCCGACCGGGTGGAAGGCGTTGCGCTCGCCCAGCGACCCGTCGGCGTTGACGGCGAACTTGGGCGTCAGGAACAGGCTGATGCCCTTGGGGCCGGCGGGGGCGTCGGGCAGACGGGCCAGAACCAGGTGGATGATGTTGTCGGTAGCGTCGTGGTCGCCCCAGGTGATGAAGATCTTCTGGCCGTTCAGGGCATAGGTCCCGTCGCCGTTCGGGGTGGCCGTGGTGGTCAGGGCGCCCAGGTCCGAACCGGCGTGCGGCTCGGTCAGGACCATGGCGCCGGTCCATTCGCCGCTGACCAGCTTGGTCAGATAGGTGGTCTTCTGGTGCTCGGTGCCGACGGCTTCCAGCGCCTCGATCGAGGCCAGCGACAGCATGGGGCAGAGGCCAAACGCCATGTTGGCGGCGTGGACGGTTTCATAGGCCGCCAGTTCCAGCGCCTTGGGCAGGGCCTGGCCGCCGGCCTCGACGGAAGCGGTCAGGCTGGTCCAGCCGCCTTCGGCGAACTGCTTGTAGGCGTCGACGAAGCCGGGGGCGGCGGTGACGGCGCCGTTGGCGTACTTGGCGCCGGCCAGGTCGCCGGGACGGTTCAGCGGGGCCAGCACCTGTTCCGAGAACTGACCGGCGGCCTCCAGCACCGCGCCCATGACGTCGGCGTCATAGTCTGGAAAGGCGCCCGTGGCGGCGACCTGATCAATGCCGGCGACGGCTTCCAGGGCGAAGGCGAGGTCACGGACGGGGGCGCGGTAGCTCATGGCGGTCTCCAGGAATCTTCAACATGCTTCTGACGCCCCAGACGCGGATGATGCAAGGGCGCTTGGACTTTGGTCGAGGTTCCGCCAAGCTATGGACCTGTGCCGTCGCGGAAGGAAAGACCCATGGCCGAACCTCGGAACCGCTATTCGACCGTTTCCCTGATCCTGCACTGGGTTATCGCTCTGGCCGTCGTCGCGCAGGTGGCGTTGATCATGGCGCACGACGCGACCGAGGGGCCGCTGTCGCGCGAGTTCGTGCAGGTTCACAAGGCGGTCGGGCTGACCATCCTGGTCCTGACCCTGGGGCGAATCGGCTGGCGGCTGGCCAATCCCCTGATCGCCCTGCCGGTCGAGATGCCGAGGTGGGAGCGCATGCTGGCGCGGACGACGCAGATCGCCTTCTACGTCGTGCTGCTGGCCATGCCGCTGACCGGCTGGCTGGCGTCGTCGGCGGGCGGTCGCGAGATCAGCTGGTTCGGCCTGTTTCAGTGGCCGCTGCTGCCGGTCGGCGGCGGGCGCGAGGCGGCGGGCCAGTTTATGGACACGCATGAGATGGTGGCGAAGCTGCTCTATGTGCTGATCGTCCTGCACATCGCTGGGGCGCTGAAGCATCAGTTCATCAACCGGGACAATGTGCTGCATCGCATGATCCCGATGATCCCGCGCCGGCCATGACCGGCGACACTCCCGAAATCGCCGCCGAGGCGTTGAAGACCGGGCGGCTGGTCATGCTGCCGACCGAGACCGTCTATGGGCTGGCGGCGGACGCTTCGAACCCGCAGGCGGTGGCGCGCATTTTCGAGGCGAAGGGAAGACCGCGCTTCAACCCCTTGATTGCGCACGTCGCCAACGGCCTGGACGCCGAGAGCATCGCTGTCTTCGACGAGCGGGCGCGGGCGCTGGCTGAGGCCTTCTGGCCCGGCCCGCTGACCATTGTGGCCCCGGTGCGGGATCGGGAGCGGGTCTGTGATCTGGCCCGCGCCGGTCTGGACAGCGTGGCCGTGCGGGTGCCGGGGCACCCGCGCGCGCGGGCGGTGATCGCGGCCTTTGGCGGGGCCGTGGTCGCCCCCTCGGCCAATCGCTCGGGACGACCCAGTCCCACGACCTTCGACGACGCCATGGAGGAAACCGGCCAGTTCGTCGGCGCCGCCGTGGACGGCGGGCCGTGCGCGGTGGGCGTGGAAAGCACGGTCGTTTCGGTGCTGGACGGCGTGGTTGCCCTGCTGCGTCCCGGCTCGGTGACGCGCGAGGAGATCGAGGCCGTGGTCGGCCCGCTGGCGGAAGGCGGACAGGGGCATCGCTCGCCCGGCCGGCTGGCCCTGCACTACGCCCCCGACGCCCCGGTGCGGATCGAGGCCGAGACGGCGAACGAGGGTGAAGTTCTGCTGGGTTTCGGCCCCGGCGTCGGCGAGGGCCGCTGGAGCCTGAGCCCTAACGGCGACCTGCGCGAAGCGGCGGCCAACCTGTTCCGGTTGCTGCGCGAAGCGGACCGGACCAGGCCTGTCGGCATCGCCGTATCGCCGATCCCGCACAAGGGGCTGGGCGAGGCGATCAACGACCGGCTGCGCCGTGCGGCGGGGTTCGTCGGCTAATCGCCGTTGCACTGCGCTCAGAAAAAACAGTGCAATTGGTGCAATGAGCGGAGCGTCGCAGTTCTGGCTCTGAGTGACGGCGCTGGAGCCTGTGCGGGAGCCGGGGACCTGAGGCGGGCGGCGGCGAGCGGGAATGTCAAAGATCGTCTGAGGGCTGCAGTCTGACCCACGCCGTGGCTCAGGCGAGCAAATGGCCGAGACGGGACGACGATCCCTTGTTTTAAAGGGGATTGGTGCGTCGTGTTGCGACAGCAAGGCCGCGACGGCGTGCGGGCTGCGGCGCGCGCGGCCTAGAGAAAACGGGCCTTCAGATCGACACTGGAGGTCTGTCCGACCTGAGGCGCGCAGTTTTCGAGCCAATGCTCCGCCGCCCGACGCCCGCGCGATTTCAGGTCGTTGAGGAAGCTCCATTCCGTGTCGAACTTGGTCGATAGCGACAGGCTGCCCAGCCAGTCGTCGACCTCGATGGCGTGCATACGGGCGGCGCGATGGCGGTCCTCGTTGCGGCTGAGTTTGCCGTCGGCGATCAGGTCCTGAACGAAGGCGACGGCGCGCAGTTCGGCGACCAGGGGCGCGTTGAACAGGATCTCGTTCAGCCGATCCATGATCTCGCCCGCCTCACGCGGGGCCTCGTCGCGGACGAAGGGGTTGAGCGGCAGCAGCAGGACATCGTCCGGCGTGTCGGCGTAGAACAGCGGCCACAGCGCCGGATTGGCCAGATAGCCGCCGTCCCAATAGGGCTCGCCCTCGATCTCGACCGCATGGAACAGGTGCGGTAGACAGGCCGAGGCCAGCAGGACGTCGGGCGTGATCTCGGCCGAGCAGAACAGGCGCGACCGGCCTGCGCGGACCGCCGTGGTCGAGACGATCAGTTGAATGTCCGAGCCTCGCACCGCCTCGAAATCGACGGCGGCTTCCAGCACCCGCTTCAGCGGGTTCAGGTTGAAGGGGTTAAAGGAATAGGGGCTCATCGACATGGCCAAGGTCTCGCCCGCCTTCCACATCGGGCTGTCCTTGAGCCAGCCGGGCGTCAGGGCCTTGGACCAGATGGCGCTGTCGCCGAAGACGTTGCGGCCGCCGGATTGATTGACCTCGCGCCACAGCTTGTCCAGCGCGGCGCGGCCGCCCTCGGCGCCGGCCTGTTCCAGTCCGGTGATCAGGGCCGCGGCGTTCATCGCTCCCGCCGAGGCGGCGGTGACGGCGCGGATGTCGAGGATGTCGGCCTCAAGCAGTCGATCCAGCACGCCCCACTGAAAGGCGCCGTGCGAGCCGCCGCCCTGAAGCGCGAGGCAGATGGGTTTGCGTTTCGTCGCCATACCTCACTCCGTCATCCCGGCTGTAGCGTAGCGAAGAGCCGGGATCGCCAGAAGCGCCGTCGCCGGAACAGTCGTGTCTTGAGCGGTCCCGGATAACGGCGGCGCCGTTTCCGGGAGGACGCATGAAAAGCTGTAGCGGCCTACTGCGCGGTCCAGCCGCCGTCGACCGAGAAGTGCGAGCCGTTGGCCGAGGCCCCGAGGTCTGACACCAGATAAAGGAAGAGGCCCGCCAGTTCGTCGGTCGTGACGAAGCGCTTGGTCGGCTGCGAGCCGAGGATGACGTTCTTCATCACGTCGTCGGGCGTCATGCCGCGGGTGCGGGCCTGATCCTCGATCTGTTTGGTGACGATGGGGGTCTCGACGAAGCCGGGGCAGATGGCGTTGCAGGTGATGTTCTGCTGGGCCAGCTCCAGGGCCACGGTCTTGGTGAAGCCGATCACGCCGTGTTTGGCGGCGACATAGGCCGACTTGAACGGACTGGCGACCAGGCCGTGGGCCGAGGCGATGTTGACGATGCGCCCGCGCCCCTGGGCCTTCATGATCGGGATCGCCGCCTTGGTGGCGTAGAAGGTCGAGGACAGGTTGATCGAAATGATCTTCTCCCACGCCTCGGCGGGGAAGTTTTCGACGGCCTCGACGTGCTGGATGCCGGCGTTATTGACCAGGATGTCGAGGCGGCCCAGCTCACGGTGGGCCGTGGCGACCATGTCGGCGATCTGATCCGGCTGGGTCATGTCTGCGGGATGATAGAGCACGCGGACGCCGGTCTCGGCCGCCAGATCGGCGCGGGTCTGTTCGATGACGGCGGGATCGCCCAGGCCGTTCAGCACCACGTCGCCGCCGCATTGCGCGACGGCGCGGGCCAGCGCCAAGCCTATGCCGGAAGTCGAGCCGGAGACGACGGCGACCTGGCCCTTGAGATCGTTCATGGCGAACATGCGGTGAGAACCTGTGGAATAGCTATGCTGCAACGCAGCCTAACCGCAGTCGTTCAATCTGGCGATCAGGAATTTCCTTCTCTGATGAATATCCAGTCCGCCTCGGTCGAAAGCGCCTTGTCGAAGCGGTAGCCGTCGCGGTCGAAGGCCTTGAGATCAGCAGCCTTTTCAATGCGGTTCTCGATGGCGTAGCGGGCCATGGCGCCGCGCGCCTTCTTGGCGAAGAAGGAGATGATGCGGGCCTCGCCGTCCTTGCGCTCCTTGAAGTGGGGCGTGATGACCGGCAGCTTCAGCGCCTTGGCGTCGACGGCGCCGAAGTATTCCTGGCTGGCCAGATTGACCAGGGTGCGGTCGGGCAGGGGCGCGGCGTCCTCGTTCAGACGCAGCGAGATGCGCTCGCCCCAGAAGTCATAGAGGGTGGCGCCCCGCTTGGTCTTCAGTCGGGTGCCCATTTCCAGGCGGTAGGGCTGGATGGCGTCCAGCGGCCGCAGCAGGCCGTAGAAGCCCGAGAGGATGCGCAGGTGATCTTGGGCCCAGACCAGATCGGCGGGGGCCAGCGAGCGGGCGTCCAGTCCGTCATAGACGTCGCCGGCGAAGGCGAAGACGGCCTGCAGCGCGCCCTCGGTCGTCTCGTTGTTGAAGGCCTGAAAGCGTTCGTAGTTCAGGTCTGCCAAGGCGTCGGAGATCGACATCAGGCGGCGCAGCTCGGCGCGGCTCAGCTTGCGCGTCACCTTGGCCAGTTCGGCGGTCTCGTCGGCGCAGCGGCGCGGCGTCGAGGGCACGTCGAGGGCAGGGGCCGTGAAGTCCAGCCGTTTGGCCGGGGACAGGACGATCAGCAAGGCGACACAGGCTCCGAAGCATCGGGAAGCGGGCCTCATAGGCCCCTTCCGTGACGATTTGAACCGTCGGCGGCGTCACATGCGGTCGTGAGACCTAGAAGAGGACCGCCGGGTTCATGATCCGCTGGGGGTCGATGGCCTGACGGACAGCCTGCATGGTCGCGATTTCCAGCGGCGACTTGTAGCGTCGCGCCTCGTCGGTTTTGAGCCGTCCCAGGCCGTGTTCCGCCGAGATGGAGCCGTTGTAGCGGGCCACCACGTCGTGGACGATTTCGGAGCCTTCCATCCAGCGGGCGATGAAGGCGGGGATGTCCTCGCCGACGCCGGGGATCACGTCATAGTGAAGGTTGCCGTCGCCGACGTGGCCGAAGACCGAGACGCGGCAGCCGGGCTGAAATTTCTCGACCGCCCCCGTGGCCTCGTCGATGAAGTCGGCGATCTGGGACACCGGAACCGAGACGTCGTGCTTCCAGCCGCCGCCCTCGGGCTTGAGGGCCGCCGAGTGTTCCTCGCGCAGACGCCAGAAGGCGGCCTTCTGGCTGTCGTTCTGGGCGATGGCGGCGTCGATGATCAGACCCTCCTCGAAGGCGCCGGTCAGCAGCCGCTCCATGGCCGAATCGGCGCCGCTGGGCTCGCCCGAGGTCAACTCGATCAGGACGTACCAGGGCGGGGTCGATTCCAGCGGCTCTCGCGTGTCGGGAATGTTCTTGAGCACCAGGGCCATGCCCAGACGCTTCATCAGCTCGAAGGCCTCGACCCCGCCGCCGGTCTCGGCCTTGGCGCGGGCCAAGAGGGCGACGGCGGCGTGGTGGCTTTCCAGCCCAACGATGGCCGTGGCGCGGCTGCGCATGATGGGGAAGAGTTTCAGCGTGGCCGCCGTGACCACGCCTAGCGTGCCCTCGGCGCCGATGAACAGCTGCTTCAGGTCATAGCCGGTATTGTCCTTGCGCAGGCGCTTCAGGCCGTTGAACACCTGACCGTCGGGCATGACGGCTTCGATGCCAAGCACCAGATCGCGCATCATGCCGTAGCGCAGGACAGCGGTGCCGCCGGCGTTGGTCGAGATGACGCCGCCGATGGTGGCCGAGCCTTCGGCCGCCAGACTTAGGGGGAAGAAGCGGTCCTTTTCCTTGGCCAGTTGTTGGGCCTCCAGCAGGGTGACGCCGGCCTCCAGCGTCATGGCGTCGTCCAGCGGCGTCACGTCGCGCACGGTGCGCAGCTTGCGGGTGGACAAAAGGACCTCGCCGAACGGGATCTGGCCACCGACGAGGCCCGTGCCGCCGCCCTGGGTGACGACGGCGACGCCATGACGGGCGCAGATTTCGATGGCTGTGGCGACTTCTGCGGTCGTGCGCGGCTGAAGCAGGATGGGGGTTTCGCCTGTCCAGCGCCCGCGCCATTCGGTCAGCCAGGGGGCCATGTCGTCGGCGTCCTGGGTCCAGGCGCCGGGCAGGGCGGCCTTGAGGTCTTCGATGGCGGCGGGCGTGGGGAGGGTCATATCCGCCTTGTGGCAAAAGGCGCGGCGTGGTGGAAGCGCAAAACCCTGCCTCCAGGCGCTCAATTCGCGGAGAAAACATGATTCCGGTCCCGGCTGTGGGCGTGGTCTGCCTGAAAGGCGACGAAGTCCTGCTGATCCGCCGCGGCACGCCGCCGCGTCAGGGCGAATGGAGCCTGCCGGGCGGTAGGATCGAGCCGGGCGAGCGGCTGACAGAAGCCGCGCTGCGTGAACTGCGCGAGGAGACGGGCGTGGAGGCCGAACTGATCGGCTTGATCGACGTGGTGGACGGCCTGTTTCCCGAGGCGGGGCGGCATTACGTTCTGATCGACTACGCCGCGCTGTGGACCGGCGGCGAGCCGACAGCAGGCGACGATGCGGCCGAGGCGGTCTTCGTGCCGTTCGAGGAGGCGCTGCGCCGAGTGGATTGGTCGGAGACGCGGCGGATCATTCGTCAGGCGCGGGCGATGGCGGCGGCCCATGGTGCGGGATGGGGCGCGGGACAGGGCGCTGACGGCCTTGTCATCGCCGGTGAACCGGATTCGGTGGCGCGAGGGCGGGGCGACCGTTAAGCTCCGCTCTCAACCGGAGGGGCTTATGGATTTCTCGATTTTCTTCTTTGTGGTGTTCGCGGCCTTCGCGATCATCTTCCTGTTCAGCGTCATCAAGATCGTGCCGCAAGGCCGTGAATTCACGGTGGAACGCTTTGGCAAATACACCAAGACGCTGAAGCCCGGCATCAGCATCCTGACCCCCTTCGTCGAACGGGTCGGTCGGCGCATGAACATGATGGAGCAGGTCTTGGACGTGCCTCAGCAGGAGGTGATAACCAAGGACAACGCCATGGTGAAGGTCGACGCCATCGTCTTCATCCAGGTGATGGAGGCCTCGGCCGCCGCCTATCGCGTTGAAAACCTGCCCTACGCCATCACCCAACTGTGCATGACCAACCTGCGCACCGTCGTCGGTTCGATGGAGCTGGACGAGGTCCTGTTCCAGCGCGACAGCATCAACTCGCGCCTGCTGACCGTCATCGACGCGGCGACTGAGCCGTGGGGCGTCAAGGTCAACCGGATCGAGATCAAGGACCTGACCCCGCCCGCCGACATCACCAACGCCATGGCGCGTCAGATGAAGGCCGAGCGCGAGAAGCGCGCGGTCATCACCGAGGCCGAGGGCGAGAAGCAGGCCGCCATCGCCCGCGCCGAGGGCGCCAAGCAGTCGGCCATTCTGCAAGCCGAGGGCCGCCGCGAAGCCGCCTTCCGCGACGCCGAGGCGCGTGAGCGTGAAGCCGAGGCCGAGGCCAAGGCGACCGCCATGGTGTCGGAAGCCATCGCCCGCGGCGACGTCAACGCCATCAACTACTTCGTGGCCCAGAAATACGTCGAGGCCTTCGCCGAGCTGGCGCGCAACCCGACGGCCAAGACGGTCATCGTTCCGGCTGAGATGAGCGGTCTGGTCGGCACCATCGCCGGTCTGGGCGAACTGGTCGGTCTGGCCAAGGAGCAGCAGCAGGGCCGCACGGACGTTCGCCGCGAACCCCGTCAGGCCGCCGCGCCTTCGCCCGCCTCGACGCCGCCCGCCCGCACTGTCGCGCCGCGCCGTCCCGGCGGCGCGGTTCCGACCACGGAGTAGGTCATGGACTTCATCCAGAACCTCTATGCCAGCCAGCCCTTCTGGCTGTGGCTGGCCGTCGGGGTGGTCCTGCTGGCCATCGAGGCGGCGGCCTCGACCGAGTGGCTGCTGTGGCCGGCGGTCGCGGCGGGGGTCGTCGCCCTGATCGCGGCGATTGCGCCGAACCTGGGTCTGCCGGTCGAGGCGGGAATTTTCGCCGCCCTGACCGTCATCGCCACCCTGGCGTCGCGGACCCTGATCAAACGGGTCAATCCGACCGATGAGCCGGACATCAACGACCGCGACCTGCGTCTGGTGGGCGAGCGGGCGCGGGTGGTCGAGGCCTTCGTCGACGGTCGCGGCCGGGTCTTCGTCTCGGGCGCCGAATGGCCGGCCGAGATCGAGGGCGCCGCCCCGCTGGCGGGCGAGAGCGTGGTGGTCGAATCAGTGGCCGGTCCGCGCCTTAAGGTACGCGCGATCTGAGCCGCTCGGCCTAGCGGCGTCGCATCTCGTCGACGCCGCGATTCGCCAGGGTGTCGGCCCGTTCGTTCAGGACGTGGCCGGCGTGACCCTTGACCCAGTGCCATTTGACCTCGTGGCGGCTGCGGGCCTCGTCCAGGCGGCGCCAGAGGTCGTCGTTCTTGACCGGCTTCTTGTCGGCGGTCTTCCAGCCGCGGGCTTTCCAGCCCCGGATCCATTCGGTGATGCCCTGCATGACGTATTTGCTGTCGGTGTGCAGATCGACGCGGCAGGGCCGCTTCAGGGCCTCCAGCGCGGCGATGGCCCCCATCAGCTCCATGCGGTTGTTCGTGGTGTTAGGTTCGCCGCCCCACAATTCCTTCTCGTGGCCGCCGCCGGTTTGCAAAACGGCGCCCCAGCCGCCGGGGCCGGGATTGCCCTTGCAGGCGCCGTCGGTATGGATGATGACGTGATCAACGAGACTCATGGCCGCGTCCCTACAGCCTCCCTTGGCGCGCCGCCATCAGTCAGCCTATATGACGCACAACAATCAGTCGGACGGGACCGCGTTGGTGGTTCTTTTGAGGAGGTAACGCCATGGGCTCCATGAGCATCTGGCACTGGGCCATCGTCATCGTCGTCGTGGCCCTTCTGTTCGGCGGACGCGGCAAGCTGTCCGGCATCATGGGCGACGCCGCCAAGGGCATTCGCGCCTTCAAGGACGGCCTGAAGGACGACACGGATTCCAAGGGGCCGAAGGACGGCGTCAGCTCGCTGCCGCGCACCGAGGCCGAAAAAGAAGAACTGAACCGCTGATCGCTTTCGCGGAAAGACGCTGAACCATGGGTGGTCTTGGCCCCGGAATCGGCGGGTTCGAAATCCTTGTCATCGGTCTGGTGGCCCTGCTTGTCGTGGGGCCCAAGGATTTGCCGATGCTGATGCGCAAGGTCGGTCAGTTCGTCGCCAAGGCGCGCGGCATGGCCAACGAATTCCGCGCGAGCTTCGACGAAATGGCTCGCCAGTCCGAGCTGGACGACCTGCGCAAGGAGGTCGAGGCGCTGCGGACGGGGCAGGGGATGCACCCGCTCGGCGCCGACGCCGAGGCGGCGTTCAAGGACATCCGCAAGGACTTGGAGGCGCCGCTCGGCGTCCCGGCTCTGGCGACGTCTGCCATGGCGGACGCCGTCCCTGTCGCCACGGGCGTGGACGAATGGCCTGACGCCGTGCAGCCCGAGGCTGAGCCCGTGCCTAAATCCGTGCTTGAGCCCGTCGCCGCGCCCAAGGCCAAGGCGGCTGCAAAGCCGAAGACGGCTCGTGCGTCGGCCAAGAGCGCCGCCAAGCCAGCCTCGAAGCTCAGCCCTGCCAAGGCTGAGACTGCGGCCGTCAAGCCCAGGGCCGTGCGTAAGAAGAAGGTCGATCAATGACGTCGTTCGACCGGGACGAGGCCGAGATCGAGGCCTCGCGCGCGCCCCTGATGGATCACCTGATCGAGCTGCGCGGGCGGCTGCTGATATGCGTCGTGGCCTTCATGGTGGCCTTCATCGGCTGTTTCGCTGTGGCCGATAAGCTCTATCTGTTCCTGGTCCAGCCCTATGTGGTGTCGGCGGCCTTCCATCAGACGGTGGGGGCTCACGGCCATGTCTCGCCGTTCGACCTGATCCTGGGGACAGCGCGCCTGATCCCGGTGCCTGCTGTCGATGATCAGAGCGTCAAGCTGATCTATACGGCGCCGCTGGAGTTCCTGTTCACCAAGATGAAGCTGGCGGGTCTGGGCGCGGTCATCATCGCCTTCCCGGTCCTGGCCTGGCAGCTGTATCGCTTCGTGGCGCCGGGCCTGTATCGCAACGAGAAGGGCGCCTTCCTGCCCTTCCTGATTGCGGCGCCGGTGCTGTTCCTGCTGGGCGCGGCCCTGGTCTATTTCGTCATGCTGCCCTTCGTCATGTGGTTCTCGCTGAGCCAGCAGATCATCGGGCAGGGCGTCTCGGCCGAACTGCTGCCTAAGGTGTCGGATTATCTGAACCTGGTGACGGCTCTGATTCTGGCCTTTGGTCTGTGCTTCCAGTTGCCGGTCGTCATGACCCTGCTGGGACTGGCCGGCATGATCAGCTCCAAGGTCATGGCCAAGGGGCGCCGCTATGCCATCGTCGCTGTGGTGGTTGTCGCCGCTGTCGTCACCCCGCCGGACCCCATCAGTCAGCTGATGCTCGCTGTGCCCATGGTGCTGCTCTACGAGATTTCGATCTGGTGCGTTCGCCTTATCGAACTGCGCCGCAGGAAGGCGGACGCGGATGAAGTTCTCGCCGCCTGATCAAAGCGTGGTCGGAGCGGGCTGAAACTGTCACTGATCGCAAACCCTGCGACTGATATGTCCGCAATCGGCAAGTCCCGCATTCACACTTATTCGAATAGGTCGCGCGAATCCGGAACGCCCGTTCGAAAAATGCGCGACTGCGAGTCGCGCTACGTTTTCGAACAGCACAACGTCCGCTTCTGACTCATCTCGGTCAATCCGAGAGTCCGCTTCCGACTGGAACGCTCTTCACCCGTGAGTGGCCGCTTACAAGCTGAGAGTCTTCGACGCCAACCGACCCTTTGCGAACATTTGCTGGTTCCAGCGCACGGCTCGAAGCCTCGGTACAACCTACCGCAACCGATGCTCGTGCTCGTCCTGGCGTCAGCTTGCCAGGTTGTCACCCACCCACATCCGTGTCTCGTGCAGGATTTCGTTGGACAGGTCGGGATCTTCAATCGTCCGAGCGATCATGACGGCGCCGACCAGCGACGCCCAGGCGCCGATCGCCGATCGCCGTGCATCATGGGCGTCCGTCTTGGCGATCGCTGATGTGATCCGATCGATCTGGAATTTGAATCCATCGGTCATCGCAACCCGCGCCTCCGGCGTCTGACGGCGGACGTCGGCGATCAAGGCGGCCGTGGGACACCCCTTGGCGATGCTGTCACGATGCACAGGGGAGAGATAGGCGTCGAAGTAGGCCGTCAGATCTTCGGGACCATCAGCCCCCATAGAGAAGATGTGCGCGATCGTCTTGGCGATCAGGTCGTCCTTGGACTCGAAGTGGCCGTAGAAGCCTCCATGGGTCAGGCCGGCGGCCTTCATGACTTCCGCCACGCTGACGGCCTCGAAGCCCTTTTCGCGGAACAGGCGGCCAGCTGCGTCCAGGATGCGCAGCCGGTTGGCCGCCATCTGCTCCTTGGTCACTCTCATTTCGAACGGCTCCAAAATCTCGGTTGACACATACATGATGAGCATCATAGTTGACAACTAAGATGATGGTCATCATCAATATCGATCCAAAGGGAATGCTGTCTTATGTCTGACCTGCCCTCCGTTCTGATCACCGGCGCCTCCAAAGTTGACCGTCGCCATCCACCCGGACAACAGGGCAAGGACTCCCGAGGTGATGTGCGATGTTCCACGCGCTTGGGCTGTTTGCCGTGACTGTTTGGAAGACGACAGAGCAGGGGGGAAGCAGCCCTACGTCCGCACGGCATGGACTCACCCCTTGAGCACCTGGTGCCCCAAGCATCAAGTTCCCTTGAACGCGCTCGATGACCTAGAGCTGTGGGAGGATAGCTGGTCCTTGATGATCGAAGGGCGGCTTCGCAGGGACAGCCTCCTCGACGCGGTCTCTCCCATGGAGACACCTGGCCTCCAGCGGACAGCGGCGTACATCGAAAATGGAGCGACCACGATTGGACAGCTGACGGATGAGATCTCCGACATCGTGGACGCTCTCTCTGTCCAAGCCAACCTAGTGACCGGACCAGGCTCGGTCCTGGGAGTGTTTGAAAGACGGAGGAGGGGGCGTTCAGTTCGGTCGTGGTGCACGCAACTTCCTCGCGACATCATGTATGCTCATTCTGGAGCGGATAGGCTTCTGCTCGTTCGAACCGCGCTGAGCATACGAGACAATACGTGCGAAGGCCTCGGCGAATGGATGCCGAATTGTATTAACTTGGCCGTACCTCGTGGCCGCCGCCGCGTGCTGGTTAACCTTCAGCCAGACCCTCTGCTACTGCTGGCGCTGGCATTGCCAATCCACAATTTTCACCAACTAAGTCTGCGCACCCATGCATGGTCAGCGGACCTTCGGGATCGCTGGCAAAGCTGCGCCATCGCGGCGGCGTTTAGTGGTTTCAACTGACAAGGTGCGCAACGACTGGACGGCGAGTCCTCAATGGGCGATTCTCTCTAAGTTCTAAGAGAAGGCCCGCCTAGAATGGTTGCTGAACCCAATGATGCCAACCTATGATCAAGGCTGGGGCATGCCGCGTTCTGCGCTCTCTGTGCGCATTCCCAGCTGGGCGCACAAACGCATGAAGGCAGAAGCTCGAGAGGCCGGCGTTACCGCCGCTGATCTTTACGCTGCCGTGATCGAGCGGTTCTTGGACGACGAAATCCAGCACTGGAGCAAGGCGCTTCTCACGGGCCCGACGTCCTCACCATCGACCACGCTGGCAATGGCGAGGCCGCTGGTGTTGCGCGTGAGAGCGATCGCCGATGAACGCGACGTCCTTATCAGCGCGCTCGTGTACACCGCCGTGCTTCTCCACCTCGACGAAGCACCTCGGTCAGTCGCAGCGGCTTGATCCGTGTCTGACTGGAAGTTCTGTCGGAATACGCATGCGAAAGATGCGCCTTGTGCGTAGTTCGCAGCATATTCGATCAGTCACAGGCGCGGGATAATGAGCAGATCGAAATCTTATCGCCTAAGGTATATTATGCGAAATTTTAGGTGAGACAAGAACGGGTAGTTTCGATCCACCGCTGTGTCTGCCAAGCTTCACCATCGTGCTTCAGGGTGGCAAAGATCGGGGCTGCGATTTCGAGTGCATCAGAATCGTTATCACACGACCAGGACAGGCTTCGCTTGACGATGATCGCTACCTCTCGATCCATAGCGGCCGACCGTATCGTCGCGGCGGCGATGACGCTTGTCGCCGATCTCGGCCTGAGCGGACTTACCATGCGCGATCTGGCCCAATCCGTTGGCAAGAGCACCACGGTCATTGTCAACCTGTTTGGATCAAAGGCGGGCCTGATCGAGGCGATGGCGACTGCAGCATTCGAGCAGGACGAGGTGTTTCACGACGCCTTCTTCGCCAACCTAAACGGCCTTGCTTTCGGACGCGACGCCCTGTTCGCTCTGACTGGGCGATATCTGCGCGAACGCGCATTTGCATCGGCAAGCTTCGTTCGTGTTTGGGAGGAGCTGCTGGTCGCCACCGAGGCCCGGCCTTTCCTGACGCCGCTGTTGATGCGTTGGGAATCCATGCGCCGTGAAGCATGGACGGCGTTCCTCGCCCGAACCCTGGGCCTGGGAGACTTTGGAGAGGTCATATCGACCTATCTCATAATTGAACAATTCTACGTCGGGGCGCTGGGCGGCCGGGCGGATTACGAGGTAATCGCCGCTGAAGGGCTCGGCGGCCTGATCGATCGCGCCTTTGGCCGCAGCGACGACCCTGCGCCCGCCAGCGAAAGCTATGTCCAGACGATGGCGATTCCACAGGCGCCAGCTGACGGGTTGGAGCCCGGCTCAGTGAAGCTGAGACTGCTGGACGTCGCCGCAGACCAAATTCTGTCTCGCGGCGTAGCGGTCATCACGAACCGATCTGTCAGCACGGCGGTTGGAACCTCGACCTCGACTATCGCCTACCATTGGGCCGACATGCGGCGCTTCGTCATGGATGCAGTTTGGCACGCCGTGTTTCGCGAGATGCCGGACTATCTGGACTACCGCCATCCTGCCGGCGGAGGCCCGCCCGATCTGCTGCGCTGGAGAGACCTTATGGCGCGCACGCTTGAAGTTAACGGCGCCGAGGGGCATGGCTTCTACGTCAAATACGCCCGGTTGATCGCCCAGGTCTGTCTCGAGGCGCGCAGAGACCCCTCGTTTCAGGATCTGGCCATGATCCTGCGCGGACCGGAGGGTGGCGGCACCTACGTCAACCGTGCCGAGCGCTGGCCCGCCCAGTTTGATCTGACGCGGCGGGCGGCCACCCGCTTCGCCCTATGGATCAAGGGCGCGGCCATCATCAGCGCGGCGACGGGAAATGCGCTCAGCGCCGCTGGCCTTCAGCAGGCCGCCATCGTCCTGGTGGCTGAACGGCGCTAGAGCGAACAACCGTTCTCTGGTGTTGCCCGCCGAGCGACAGGAACACTTCAAATAAGCGTCATCAAAGCATTGCAGCCTAACTCTACAGCGAAATCGTTGTCGAACAGTTGTTTTTTCTGAGGTTGAGAAACGGCGACGTATGTCGCCCTCCCCGCTTCTACGCCCGCCTTTCCATCGCCAGGAAGGACGTCTGTTCGGCACTTCCGCCGCAAGCGGAAGCGCGGCCTTACGACCGTGTCAGCCCCCCAATTATAGGCCCATGCGAGAGGGGTGCTCGCCTGCGCCACCCGATGGATCGACACATGAAACGTCTTCTTCTCGGCGCCTCGGGCGCCGTCCTGACGCTGGCTGCTGCGCTGCCTGCAACGGCCCAGAGCAACGCCGAAATACAAGCCACGACGGTGCAGGATATCGTCGTCACCGCCCAGCGCCGGGAACAGGCCAGCCAGGACATCGGCCTGGCCCTCAGCGTGATTGGCGGAGAAAGCCTCGACGAAAAGGGCATCTCGGTGATCAACGACGTCGAGAACGTCGTGCCCAACATGGAGGTCGACAGCCAGTTCGGCAGCGGCCAGCCCCAGTTCCGCATCCGCGGCATCGGCGCCCGCGAATACTCCTCGAACAACGCCTCGACCGTCGGCATCTATGTCGATGAGGTCGCGCACCCCTATACGATCACCACCCAGGGCGCGATGTTCGACATCAGCCGTCTGGAAGTGCTGCGCGGTCCGCAGGGCACGCTCTACGGCCGCAATACGACGGGCGGCGCGGTGAACATCATCACCAACGCCCCGACCGCCGACACCCGCGCCGGTTTCAGCGCCGAATACGGCTCCTACGATCGTCACAAGGTCGAGGGTTATCTCTCAGGTCAGATCGCACCGAACCTGCTGGGTCGCCTCGCCGCCGTCACCGAACAGGGCGGCGCCTGGCAATACCATCGCGACACCCGCCAGAAGCTGGGCGAAAAGGACAAGACCGCCGTGCGTGGCCGTCTGACCTGGGACGCTTCGCAGGATGTGACGGTCGATCTGGCCGCCACCTATCAGATCGACAAATCCGACGGCCTCGGCTTCCGTCTGACCGCGCCCTATCGCGTGTTCGACGGCAGCGTCACCTATCCGGCCGACACCGCCTGGCGCATCACAGGGTGGGAATTGTCGCCGGAAATGGCCGCGGTCTCGGGCCGTGCGCTCGGCTCGAAACCGGGGCGCGACAATGAAGGCCTGGATCTGAACGCCCGCATCCGCGCCGATCTGGGCTGGGCGCAGCTGAACTCGATCACCGCCTATCAGTCGTTTGAACGGTCAGAATACAACGACTGGGACGGCACGCGATTCAACGAGTCTGATGTCTATTTCTACAACGACATCGACGCCTTTTCGCAGGAACTGCGCCTGTCCTCTAATGACGACGGCCGCCTGAACTGGATGGTCGGCGGCTACTATGCTGACGAGAGTAACGACGGCGGCTTCTACACCCAATTCCGCGGTGCCGACCGCACCCTGATCAACACCCCCTATGAGCAGGCCGTCGAAGCCTTCGGCGTCTTCACCCACAACAGCTATCAGTTGACCGACCGCCTGAACCTGATCGCCGGTCTGCGCTATGAGAACGAAACGCGCAGCCTGACCACCTCCGGTACGCGTCGCCTCAGCGCCCCGGTCGGCCCCGAAACGACCTATGACACCGACCTGTCGGAAGTCAGCGGCCGCGTCGGCGCCGAATATGATCTGGCCGAAAACGCCATGCTCTACGCCAGCATCGCCCGCGGCGTGAAGTCGGGCGGTTTCACCACCTACAACGCCACCTCAGCGACGCCCTTCAAGCCGGAAATCGTCATAGCCTATGAGGCAGGCCTCAAATCGGACCTGTTCGACAACCGCCTGCGGCTGAACGGGGCCGTCTTCTTCTACGACTACAAGGATCAGCAAGTTCAGGGCCTCGAATACGACCGTGAGGCCGGCCGTCTGGGCAAGATCACCAATGTGCCCAAGTCCGAGATCTATGGCGGCGAGGTCGAGCTGCTGTGGGTCCCGTTCGACGGCCTGACGATCAGTCAGAACTTCGGCTACAAGAAGGGCAAGTATACCGAGTATTTCGCCATCGACGGCGCCAAGACGGATGCAGCCAACCCAGTAGACGGCCCTTGGGACACCATCATCACCAATGACCGCTCTGGCGAGCCTTTGCAGTTTCCGAAATTCAACTACGGCGGCTCGGTCGCCTATGACTGGCAGATGGCGGGCTTCGATCTGCGGGCCGAGACCAACTACAATCAGCGCGACGCCATCTACAACGCCTCGTCCAGCTCGGTTCTGCCCGGCTACTGGCTGTGGAACGCCAACCTGAGCATGGGACCGTCCGACGCCAACTGGCGCGTGGGATTGTGGGCGCGCAACCTTTTCAACACCTACTATGAAGAGACCCGCAACGGCTTCAACGGTTCTGCCCGTCCGACCACTTCGCCTACCCAAGGGCGCACGGTCGGCATCAGCCTGAAGATGGACTTCTAGGGCCAGCCTTCCTCAGCATCTTGGGGGCTGGCCCGGTCGGCCCCCTTCCTCCCCTCTCTTTCAAAGCGCGCTCGATGATCATCACCGCTCCCCGCCTGCATCGCCGCGCCCTGCTGGGCGGCCTGGTCGCCGCGCCCGCCGTGCTTCAGTTCGGCCGGGCCCAGGCGAACGGGGTACAGGCGAGCGGGGCCTATGTCTTTCCTCTGGGCGTCGCCAGCGGTGATCCGGCCCCGGACGGCTTCGTCATCTGGACGCGCCTGGCCGTCGATCCGGTCGCGCCCGATGGCCTGGGCGGCATGGGCGGCGCGGTCCCGGTGCAATGGGATATCGCCGCCGACGAGAGCTTCCGCAACATCATCGCCTCGGGTCGGGTCGCGGCGGAGCCCGCCGCTGCCCACAGCCTCCATGTGGAGGTGGAGGGCCTGATCCCCGGTCGTCCCTACTGGTACCGCTTTAGCGCCATGGGCCAGCAAAGTCCCATCGGTCGCGCCCGCACCACGCCGGCTCCCGACGCCGCCGTCGACACCCTGCGCATCGCCGTCGCCTCCTGCTCGAATTGGGAGTCGGGCTATTTCAGCGCCTACGGCCACATGGCGGACGAGGCGCCGGACCTGACCCTGTTTCTCGGCGACTACATCTACGAATACTCACGCGGACCGGAGCGCGCGGCCGAGGTCGTGCGCCCCTACGGGTTGGAAGAGGCCACGACGCTGGCGGGCTATCGCAACCGCTACGCCCTGCATCGCACCGACGCCGACCTGCAACGCTTGCACGCCGCCGCGCCCTGCCTCGCCGTCTGGGACGACCACGAGATTCAGGACGACTATTCCGGCGTCTGGTCCAAGACGACCGGCGTCACGCCGACCGACTTCCTGCGGCGTCGTGCGGCGGGCTATCAGGCCTTCTACGAGGCCATGCCGATCCGCCGCACCCGCCTGGACGCCCGCCTGCAAATGCCAATCCATCGGCGCGTCCGTTACGGCCAGCTGGCCGAGTTCTTCATGCTGGACGGTCGTCAGTATCGCTCGAAACAGGCGTGCAGCGACGGTCCTAACGGCGGCAAGGGTCAGATCGTCACCGACGCCGCCTGTCCCGACCGTCTCGATCCCTCGCGCACCTTCCTCGGCTTCGAGCAGGAGCGCTGGCTGTACGACGGCCTGGCGAACGCAGGCGCGCGCTGGAACATCCTGGGTCAGGATCTGGTGATGGCGGGTCTTCGATTTGGCGACGGCGGCCCGAACACCCGCTACTGGACCGACACCTGGGACGGCTATCCGGTCGCGCGCGACCGCCTGACCCAGGCGCTGGCGACCCTGAAACCGCGCAATCCCGTCGTCCTCAGCGGCGACTATCACTCCTTCTGGACCAATGACGTGAAGCTGGACAGCAGCGACCCTTCCTCGGCCACCGTCGCGACCGAGTTCGTCGGCACCTCGATCACCTCGGGTGGTCCCAGCTACGACGGCCTGATGTCGGCCATGCCCAACAATCCGCAGATCAGGTTCTTCGACAGCCGTAAGCGCGGCTATATGACCATCGACATCACCCCGGGCCGGATGACGACCCGCTATCAATCCATAAGCGACGTGCGCGACCCCAGGGCCGCCCTGTCCACCCTCAACACCTGGGTCGTCGAAGACGGCCGCCCCGGCGCCCAGCTCGTCTGAGCCGCGCCCGACTGGAGTCCTTATGCGTAAGTCCGCCCAAGCCGTCGCCGCCGTCGCGATCCTGATCAGCCTCTCGGCCTGCGCCACCGCACCGGCGCCCGTCTTCTGGGAAGGCTTTCGCGACCATCCGCACGGCTATCTGACCAAGGGCGACGCGCCCGACGCCTCGGCCTTCCTGCCGCCGCCGCCCGAGGCCGGATCGCTGCGCCAGCAGGCGGACGTGGAGACCTATCGCGCCACCCGCGCGCTGGAAGGCAGCGACCGCTGGCGTCAGGCGGCGTCGGACAATGAGATCGAGACCCCGTCGGCCCCGCGCGTCTTCGACGAGGCCCTGGGCGTCGCCTTTGAGCCAGAAAAAATGCCGACGCTGACCCTGTTGCTGGGCAAGATGCTGGGCGATCTGGAGACCATCCAGACGCCGGCCAAGCAGGGCTATTTCCGCCCACGCCCCTTCGTCGCCGAACCGGCCGCGACCTGCTTCCCGCCCGAGCCCTGGCTGGGCCGCAGTGGTTCATACCCGTCAGGTCACGCCGCCATGGGCTGGGCCTGGGCCCTGATCCTGTCGGAATTGGCGCCGGATCGGGCCGACGCCATCCTGGCGCGCGGCCTGGCCTATGGCGAAAGCCGCGTCATCTGCGGCGTCCACTACGCCAGCGACGTCGAAGCCGGCCGCCTGGTCGGCGCCGCCATGGTCGCAAGGTTGAAGGCGGACCCGACCTTCCAGCGCGATTTCATCGAGGCCCGCCGGGAGATCGACAGGGCTCGCCTGGGCAGACAGCCGGGATAGCGCCGACCTTGACCCTACCGCAAGCCAGGATCGGGAGACACCATCGACGCCTGAAGTCCCCTTACCCGGTGCGCTGCAACGAATCCTTCCATTTACCGATGGGCGGCCGACCAGTTCACATAGGCGTCCAGGGCGCGCTGCGGTGCAGCCATCCACCACGAATAGCCGTTGCGACGGCCGATCGAGATGCCGTTGACGTCATCGTGAATCGTCTGGTCCTTATCGCCGAAGATCGGACGGCCCGTGACCAGATCGTAGTTGCGGGACCAGATCGGGCCGGCGCCCGGCTTGTCGATCAGCTTGCGACCGTCGTCGGTCATCTCGAACGCCTTGTCATAGACGCGCACCGACTCGAGCCATGCCACGCCGCCATGAATGGCCGCCTTGACCTCTGGCGACGGGTTGGGCTCCCCCATCAGGAACTCGAGAATATCGGTCGTCTCGCCGCTGGCGATCGAACGCGGCTCATAATTGCGCGCGCTGGTGGGGACCAGACGCATCGGCTCGACCTGCTGGGGCCACCCGAGCAGTTGATCGCCCTTGCGCACCTGGGCGGCCAGGGTGACGTCAATCGCCTTTTTCACCGCTTCGGCGGCGCGGACCTCCAGCTCTGGCGGCACGAAGCCAAAACCCTCGGCGCCGTTGGCCACGTCGCGCAGCAGCATGGCCGCTTCGGCCACAGCGTTGTCGTTGAAGGTGATGGAGTCGTGGAAACCGCCTTCCAACGGCCAGATCTGCGGCCAGCCCCCGTTCGGATACTGGGCGTTCAGCAGATAGTGGACGCCCCGGATGACGCTAGCGCGCCAGGCGTCGCCTTCACGTCCGGGAGCCTGGGCCGCCACCTTGGCCAGATAGCGCATCTCGGTCCAGGTGGAGTTGTTGTCGAGCGTGCCGACGAAGGTCCAGAATCGGTCGGCCGGGGCGTCGAAATTGGCCGGGTTCTGCTCCATCGTCTCGGCGTCATTGGAGAAGCGTTGGCCGGGCAGACGTTTAATACTGCGATCCTGGTTCTTGCTCCAGCCGCCGGCCGGAGTCTGGAAGCTGACCACCGCATCGGCGACAGCGCGGGCCTCGGCCGAGCCATACCACGCGGCCGGACGGTCCAGCGGCATGTGCGAGCTGTTGCCGCGAATGGCCAGGGGCGGAGGCGGAGGCTTCGCTCCGGCGGGCAACTCGGCGGCCAGGGCGGCGCGGTCCGCCAGATGCTGGGCCTGCGAGCGGGCCAGATAGTCGGCCCAGGCCCCGCGCTCGGCGTCCGGCAAGGCGCCGATCCGGTCGATGGTAAGGCCGACAGCCGGGGTGTTGGCGCGGATGACATCGGCGAACGCCGCGCCCGGAGGCATGACAATCAAGGCGGCCAGGGTCAGGGCGGCGGCGGTTACGGCGACAGGCTTCATCAGACGTTTCCCCAGACACGCTAGACGGTGTCATTTCTCATTATGTATTTATTGATCTTACATAATGGAAATCGCGTCGCAAGCGTGGAACCCGCCTAGTTTAGTTCAACGCCTTGTGATCCAGAGCGTCCACGCGCGTGACGCCGGTCAGAGCCATAGCCACCTTCATCTCGGCGGCGATCAGGCTCAAAACGTGAGCGACGCCAGCCTCGCCGCGCGCAGCCAAAGCATAAGCCCACGCCCGGCCTAGCAGCACCCCGTCGGCGCCCAGGGCCAGCATCCGCACCACATCCAAACCGCTGCGGACGCCGCCGTCAGCCAAAACCGTCAACCGCCCCTCAACCGCGTCGGCGATCGGCGGCAGGGCGCGGGTCGAGGACAGGACGCCGTCCAGTTGCCGCCCGCCGTGGTTCGACACAACCAGCCCGTCTGCGCCCAGATCCGCCACGCGCCGGGCGTCGTCCGCGTCCAGCACGCCCTTGATGATCAGCGGCCCCTTCCAGCGCTCGCGCACCCAGGCCAGATCGTCCCACGTCACGGTGGGATCGAAGTTGTCGCGCATCCAGGCGAAGAAGTCGTCGATGCCGGTCTTGCCCTTCAGCACAGGCGCGACATTGCCGAGCGAGTGCGGACCGCCTTTGATGCCGACGTCCCAGGCCCAGCCGGGACGACCGACCGCCTGCATGGCCCGACGCATGTCGCCAAGGAAGCCCGAAGCCCCCGCCAGACCCGAGTGATAGTCGCGATAGCGCGATCCCGGCACCGGCATGTCTACGGTGAAGATCAGAGCCGGACATTTCGCCTGCTCCGCCAGATCCAGCAGGTCGGCCATGAAGGCGCGGTCGCGGATCATGTAGAGCTGGAACCAGAAGGGCGCCGGGCTGCCGGCCGCCACCTCTCCGATCGAACAGGCGCCGACCGTGGACAGGGTGAAGGGCACGCCGAAGGCGGCCGCGGCGCGGGCGGCCTGAACCTCGCCGCGTCGCGCGTTCATCCCCGCCAGCCCGACCGGCGCAAGCGCCACCGGCAGGCTTTGCTTCTGCCCGAACAGAGTCGCCGACAGGTCGATATTCGACACGTCGCGCAACACCCGCTGGCGCAGGGCCACGTCGCGCAGGTCGCTGATGTTCCGCCCCAGCGTCGTCTCGGCGTAGGAGCCGCCGTCGATGTATTCGAACAGGAAACGCGGCAGGCGCCGACGCGCCAGTTCGCGATAGTCTGTGATGGAGGCCGCCTTCACGCCGGCGCCCTATTGCAGGTTCACAAAGGCGCCGCCGTCGACCAGCAGGGCCGCGCCGGTGACATAGGCCGCCATGTCGGAAGCCAGGAAGGCGACGGCCCCGCCGATGTCCTCCGGCTGGCCCAGACGGCCCAGCGGGATGCGGCCTTCCATGTATTCGCGCTTGGCCGGATCGGACAGGTCGTCCTTGTTGATGTCGGTCAGGATGGTGCCGGGCAGCACCGAGTTGCAGCGGATGCCGTGCTTGCCCAGAGCGATGGCGCAGGACTGCATCAGGCTGTGCACCCCCGCCTTGGTCGGGGTGTAGTGGGTCTGGAACTCTCCGCCGACCAAAGCCGAGATCGAGCTGATGGCGACGATGGCGCCGCCCTGCCCTTGCTTGACCATCTGGTTCGCCGCCGCCTGGGTCATGAAGTAGGCGCCGTGCAGGTTGACCTCCATCGTCCGCTTCAGCGTCTCGGCCGGCATGTCAAGGAAGGCGTGGAAAGGGCAGATGCCGGCGTTGGAGACAAAGACGTCCACCTTGCCGAAGGTCTCGACCGCCGCTTGCACAAAGGCCGCCGCCGTTTCCGGCAGGGCCACATCGCCCTCGACCGAGATGCAGCGCCGGCCATGGGCCTCGACCGCCGCGATCACTTCAGCCGCAGCTGCGCCGCCCGAGTGGCTGTTGATGGCCACGTCCGCACCCTGTTTGGCCATTTCCACGGCCACGGCGGCCCCGATGCCTCGCGATCCTCCGGTGATGAGGACGACCTTGTCTTTAAGCAGCATGGGGGCTCCGTACATTAAGCGTGTTCAGGGTTTGGGGGTCCAGCCCAGGTCGCCGCTGATGGCGTTGGCGGCGTCGGTGACCGTCTTGGTCAGCTCGGCCATCCGGGCGTCAGACATGTATTGGGCGGCGGAAGAGACGCTGATCGCGGCCACCACATGCCCATCGACCGAACGTATCGGCGCGGCGACGCAGCGAACCTGATCCTCGTTTTCCTCAAGGTCGAAGGCGTAGCCCTTTTCTGCATAGCCGCGCATCCGCTCCATCCAGACGGCGCGAGCGGCGGAATCTACCGGCGCGCCTTCGGGGGCATAGAAGTCGCTCCACTCTGGTTCGGACTTGTCGAGGATCAGGGCCTTGCCCAGACCGGTCGAGGCAATGGGGTGACGCTCCCCCAGACGCGAGCCGATGTTGACGCGGCGACGGCCGGGCACCTTGTCCAGATAGAGAGCAAAGCGGCCGTCCAGAACGCCCAGATGCACGGTGTCGTCGGTCACCGATGACAAATGCTCCAGCCAGGGCCGCGCCACGCGCGGCAGGTGCATCTGCTGGCTGGCGGCGTGGCCCAGCTCCAGAAGCTTGGGACCAAGCGAATAGCCTTCGCGCGGGCGAAACGACAGCAGGCGACGATCCACCAGGGCCGACGCGAGACGGTGGGTGGTGCTGCGCGTCAGCTCCAGCTTCTCGGACAGTTCGGCCAGCGGCAGCGATCCGTCGATCAGGGCGTCGATGACATCCAGCCCACGCAGCAGGGTCTGGCTGCCGGAGGCCTTGGCCCCGGTTTCCTCTTCGCCCTCGACTTGCTCGGTCTTGATTGACGCCATTCGTCCCATCTCGTAATCCTCATTCCCAGAATGTAGCAAAACACGCAAGCGGGCCGCTCAAATGGTTGGCAAGTTTGACGGGTCGCACGGAGGAACGCCAGTGAAATCCCGCATTATGGGAGCGGATTACCGCATTTCGGTGATTTGCCAATGAGCCGCCTGCCGAAAATCAAACACGTCCGCGCCTTCGTCGTGAAAAACGACGGGACCGGGGGCGGCGCCGACTATCACGATCAGGGCGACGGCCACTGGATCGACGATCACATCGCCACGCCGATGGCGAAATACCCTGAGTACCGCCAGAGCCGTCGCAGCTTCGGCATCAATGTGCTGGGCACCCTGGTCGTCGAGATCGAGGCCGAGAACGGCGTGGTCGGCTTCGCCGTCACGACCGGCGGCGAACCCGCCGCCTATATCGTCGAGAAGCACCTGGCCCGCTTCCTGGAAGGCCGCGACCCGTCCGAGGTCGAGAAGATCTGGGACCAGATGTATTTCTCGACCCAGTATTACGGCCGCAAGGGGCTGGTGGTGAACGCCATCTCCGGCGTCGACCTGGCCCTGTGGGACCTGCTGGGTCGCCTGCGTCAGGAGCCGGTCTTCGCCATGCTGGGCGGGGCGGTGCGCGACGAGCTGACCTTCTACGCCACGGGCGCGCGGCCCGACAAAGCCAAGGAACTGGGCTTCATCGGCGGCAAGATGCCCCTGCACCACGGCCCGGCCGAGGGAGAGGAAGGCCTGCGCAAAAATCTGGCCGAGCTGGAGGCCATGCGGAACGCCTGCGGCGACGACTTCTGGCTGATGTTCGACTGCTGGATGGCGCTGGACCTCAACTACGCCACGCGCTTGGCCCATGAAGCCCACAAGCTGGGGCTGAAGTGGATCGAGGAAGCCCTCAGCCCTGACGACTACTGGGGCTATCAGGCGCTGAAGAAGAACGCGCCCAAGGGCATGCTGGTCACCACCGGCGAGCATGAGGCCACCCGCTGGGGCTTCCGCATGCTGCTGGAAATGGAATGCTGCGACATCATTCAGCCGGACGTGGGCTGGTGCGGCGGCGTGACCGAGCTGCAGAAGATCTCGGCCCTGGCCGATTCCAAGGGCGTGCTGATGATTCCGCACGGATCATCCGTCTATTCCTACCACTTCGTCGTGACGCGCCATAACAGCCCGTTCGCGGAGTTCCTGATGATGGCCCCCGGCGCCGACGAGGTCGTGCCCATGTTCCATCCGCAACTGATCGGCGAACCCGTTCCCGTGAACGGCAAGCTGAAGGTTCCCGACACGCCCGGCTTCGGCGTCGAGCTGAACCGCGACATCGCCCTGCACCGCCCCTACGCCCGCTAAGAAGGCCTCCCTATGAAACTGTTGCGTTATGGCCCTGTGGGCCTGGAAAAGCCCGGCACTCTGGACGCCGAGGGTCGCATCCGCGACCTGTCGGGCGTGGTCGCCGACATCACCCCGGACCAGCTGTGGGGCGAAGGCCTTGCTGCGCTCCAAGCCGTCGATCCCGAAGCCCTCCCCTTGGTCGAGGGCCAGCCGCGCTACGGCGTGCCGGTCAAGGGCGTGCGCAAGTTCATCGCCATCGGCCTGAACTTCGCCGACCACGCCGCCGAATCCAACCTGCCGATTCCCGCCGAGCCGGTGGTTTTCACCAAGGCCGTCTCTTGCTTGACGGGCCCGAATGATACCGTTGTCATCCCTCGCGGTTCCGAGAAAACCGACTGGGAAGTCGAACTGGGTATCGTGATCGGCAAGCGCGCCTCCTACGTCGAACAGGCCGACGCCCTCGATCACGTCGCGGGCTATGTCCTGATCAACGACGTATCCGAGCGCGCCTTCCAGACCGAGCGCGGCGGCACCTGGGACAAGGGCAAAGGCTGCGACACGTTCGGCCCGGTCGGTCCCTGGATCGTCACCACCGATGAAGTCGGCGACGTGCAAACACTGGACATGTGGCTGGACCTCAACGGCAAGCGCATGCAGAGCGGCAACACCCGGACCATGATCTTCGGTGTGGCCGAGATCGTGTCCTACGTCAGCCAGTTCATGACACTGGAGCCCGGAGATCTGATCACGACGGGCACGCCTCCGGGCGTCGGCCTGGGCCAGAAGCCCGAGCCCTTCTACCTCAAGGCCGGCGACGTCATGGAGCTGGGCATCGAGAAGCTGGGCTCGCAGCGCCAGTCGGTCGTCGCCTGGTCCAGGGACGTCGTCGCATGAGCGCCTATCAAGGTCGTTTCACCGGCCGCACCGCCGTCGTCACCGGCGGCGCCTCTGGCCTGGGCAAGGCCTCGGCCGCCCGCATCGTCGCCGAGGGCGGCAAGGTCGTCCTCTGGGACCTCAACCCCGAGACGCTGAAGGCCGCCGCCGAGGAAGTGGGCGCGACTGCTGTCGTCGCCCTCGACGTTTCCGACGCCGCCGCCGTGGAGGCCGCCGCCAGGACCTCGCACGACGCCCTGGGCCGCATCGACATCCTGATCGCCTCAGCCGGCATCACCGGCGCGACCGTGCCGGTGCAGGAATTCCCACTCGAAAGCTGGAAGCGCGTCGTCGACATCAATCTGAACGGCGTCTTCTACTGCTCGCGCGCCATCGTGCCCTTCATGCTGGCCAACGGTTATGGCCGGATCGTCAATGTGGCCTCGGTCGCGGGCAAGGAAGGCAATCCCAACGCATCCGCCTATTCCGCGTCCAAAGCCGGCGTGATCGGCTTCACCAAGTCCCTGGGTAAGGAACTGGCCGGCAAAGGCGTCATCGCCAACAGCCTGACCCCCGCCACCTTCGAAAGCCCGATCCTGGCCCAGATGCCGCAAAGCCAGGTCGACTACATGCGCTCCAAAATTCCCATGGGCCGTCTGGGCGAAGTCGATGAAAGCGCCGCCATGGTCTGTTTCATGGCCTCCGAGGAATGCAGCTTCACCACCGCTTCGACGTTCGATACGTCGGGCGGACGTACGACCTACTAGGGAGCTTCAGGTGGGCCGCGACCTTCGCATCGTCGATAGCCACGTCCACCTGTGGGACCTGTCGCGCGCCCGCTACGGCTGGCTACAGGATGATCCCCTGCCGAACAATCCGGCGGGGGACATGTCCCCGATCGCGCATCGCGACTACCTGCTGAAAGACTATCTGGCCGACACCGAGGGCTGGCGCGTGGACAAGATCGTCCACGTCGAGGCCGGCCAGCCGCGCGGCCAACAGCTGGCCGAGACCGACTGGCTGCAGTCCATGGCGGACGACTACGGCCATCCGCACGGCATCGTCGCCGGCGCCGACCTGACCGATCCCGATCTGGACGCCCTGCTGGAGGCGCACGCCGCGCGCAGCAGCGTCCGCGGCGTGCGCCAGATCGTCTGCTGGCACACCGATCCGCTGAAGACCTACAACCCTGCCGACCCCCTGCTCGATCCTGTATGGCGCGCGGGCTTCGGCAAGCTGGCGCGCCACAGCCTCTCCTTCGACCTGCAGCTCTATCCGTCGCAGATGGCGAGCGCCGTCGAACTGGCCGACGCCCATCCCGACATTCCCCTGATCATCAACCACGCCGGTTTGCCGACCGACCGCGACGACGCCGGGATGGCTGTCTGGCGCGCCGGGCTGAAGGCCCTGGCCGAGCGCCCTCAAGTCTCGATCAAGATTTCCGGTCTCGGCATCACAGACCGCAGCTGGACGGCCGACAGCCTCCGCCCGGTCGTCCTGACCTGCATCGAGGCCTTTGGAACGCAGCGTTCCATGTTCGCCAGCGACTTCCCGGTCGAGCGCGTTCACGGCAGCTTCGACGCCTTCTATTCCGCCTTCGACGCGATCACCGCCGATTTCTCGGTCGATGAACGCGACCGTTTGTTCGCCGCCAACGCCGAGGCGATCTACCGCATCTGACCCATCATTCGCCGAGCCCGCATCAAGACGGAGCCAGCCCCCGAGGAAGCCCACGAGGACGACATGAGTATTGAAACCGACGCCGCCCACACCCCCGGCGGTCTCGCCGTGCCCGCCGGCAACCTGCGTGGCCCCCTGGCCTTCGCCATCGCCTGCTTCCTGATCTGGGGTCTGGCCTATGGCCTGCTGGACGTGCTGAACAAGCATTTCCAGGACACGCTCAGCATCAGCCACGCTGACAGCGCCTGGCTCCAGATCGCCTATTTCGGCGCCTACCTGCTGCTCAGCGTGCCCGCCGGGATGCTGCTGAACGCGCGCGGGTACAAGTTCGGCATCGTCACCGGCCTGATGGTCGCGGCAGTCGGCGCCCTGCTCTTCATTCCGGCGGCCAGCGCGGGCGCCTTCCTGCCCTTCGTCGGCTCGATGTTCGTCCTGGCGGCAGGTCTCTGCATCCTCGAGACCAGCGCCGACACCTATGTGAACGTGCTGGGCGACCCGGCCAAGGCGCCGCAGCGCCTGAACCTGGCCCAGTCCTTCAACGCCCTGGGCGTCTTCTTCGGCCCCCTGATCGGCGGCGCGGTCTTCTTCAGCCCGACCACGACCGAGGCCCTGGGCGGCGCCACTCGCTCGATCCAGATCGTCTATGGCCTGATCGCCCTGGGCGTGGTGCTGTTCGCCCTTGTGGTGTGGCGCGCCCGCCTGCCCGAAACGGGCCTGGCTGACCACGGCGGCGAGGACGCCGGCGGCGTCTCCAGGCCGCTGTCGCAGCAGCCGCACTTCGTCGCGGGCGTCATCACCCAGGCTCTCTACATCGGCGCCCAGGTCGGCATCGGCGCCTTCTTCATCAATCTGGTCACCCAGAACTGGCAGGGTCTGAGCAGCCAGACCGGCGCCTTCATGCTGTCTCTGGCCGCCATCGGCTATCTGGTCGGCCGCTTCGCCGCGACCGCCCTTCTGCTGAAGATCAAGCCGCGCGCCCTGCTGACCGCCTATGGCGTCATCAACGTCATCCTGACGCTGATCGTGGCCGCCGGCATCGACAAGATTTCGCCGGTCGCCCTGATCGCCGTCTTCTTCTTCATGTCCACCATGTTCGCCACCATCTTCGCCCTGGGCACCACGGGCCTGGGCGCCGCGACCAAGAAGGCCTCGTCCCTGATGGTCATGGCCATCGGCGGCGGCGTTCTCCTGCCCTGGCCCATGGGCAAGATCTCCGACCTCTACGGCGCCAATGTCGCCTTCCTCCTGCCGGCCGCCTGCTTCGTCGTTGTCGCCTGGTACGGCTGGAAGGGCGCCGGTCTGGGTCTGAAGACGGAGGCCAACTGATGCGTCTGCGTTCCGCCCTGCTCGCCTTCACCCTGCTGGCCGGCTCTACAGCCGCCTGCGCCCAGACGGTTCAACCGGCATCGGCAGTCGCCCCGGCGGCCCCGATCGACCGGCAGGCCCTGGCCCAGCGTCACAACGTGACGCTGACCGCCATCGACCGTCACGCCCCGATCCAGCTGGGCAACGGCGATCTGGGCTTCACCGCTGACATCACCGGCCTGCAGACCTTCCCCGAGCAGTATTCGGAACTGGCGCCCCTGCTGACCATGGCCCAGTGGGCCTGGCACAGCTTCCCCAACCCCGAGGGCTATACCGAGCAAAACGGGCTGGTGAACGTGCCCGTCCCCGGACGCGGCGAGCAGCCCTACGCCTGGATGAAGTCCTGGGCCGACGCCGAAACCAACCCGGCCTACACTTGGCTGCGGGCCAACCCCCACCGCATCTCGTTGAGCCGCATCGGCCTGACCTTCAACGACGGTCGCGCGCTGGACTTCGCCAAGGTGGCTGGCACCCGCCAGACGCTGGACCTGTGGAACGGCGCCCTGACCAGCCGCTTCACCTATGACGGCCAGCCGGTCGAGGTCGTGACCCGCGTTCATCCCGAGTTCGACATGGTCATGGTCGAGATCGCGTCGCCTCTGGTCGCGTCTCAGGGGCTCGGCGTTCAGGTCCGCTATCCCGGCGTGAACCCGGCCATCAACCCGGACCCGACCAGCTTCGACGCCACGGGTGCCCAGAGCCTGGAGGTTGTCGCCTTCGACACGGGCGACGTCCGCATCCGCCGCAGCCTGGACGACACCACCTATTATTCCGGCATCACGGCATCGGGTAAGATCGAGCAAAGCGGCGCCGACCGCTTCAACGTCGTCGCCAATGGCCGTGACCGGCTCACCGTTACGGTTCGCTTCGACCAGAAGGCGGACACGACAAAAGCGCCTGCCTATTCGACCGGCGTCGAGGCCGTGACCGCGCACTGGAACGCCTTCTGGACCCAGGGCGGCGCCGTCGACTTCACCGGCTCGACCGACCCGCGCGCCGCCGAGCTGGAACGCCGCGTGGTCCTGTCGCAGTACCTGTCCGCCGTGAACGGCGCGGGCGAACTGCCGCCGCAGGAAGAGGGCCTCTTCTCCAACTCCTGGTACGGCAAGTTCCATCTGGAGATGCACCCCTGGCACGCCGGCTGGCAGGCCATGTGGGGGCGCCCGGAGATGCTGGAGCGCAGTCTGCCCTGGTATCTGGGCAATCTCGACAACGCCCGCGCTGAGGCCGCCCGTCACGGCGTCAAGGGCGCCTGGTGGCCCAAGATGGTCGGGCCTGAGGGCCGCAACAGCCCCAGTCTCGTCTCGCCCTTCATCATGTGGCAGCAGCCGCATCCGATCCTCCTGGCTGAACTGGTCTGGCGGTCCGAGAAAGACCCCGCCGTACTGGGCCGCTACGCCGAACTGGTCGAGACCACGGCCGACCTTCTGGCCTCCTGGCCGATCGAACAGAACGGTCGCCTGAACCTCGGCACGCCCCTGATTCCGGCCCAGGAAAACTATGATCCCCTGACCACGGTGAACCCGACCTTCGAGGTCGAGTATTTCCGCTGGGCGCTGGAAACCGCGCAACAGTGGCGCGTCCGTCAGGGCAAGCCCCGCCGCGCCGACTGGGATCAGGCTCTGGCCAGGATCGCTCCGCCCGCGATGAAGGACGGCCTCTATCTGCCGGTCGAGAGCGTGCCGGACTTCTGGGAGACAGCCATGTCCGACGCCTGCCGCAAGCACGCGGCAGCCCCCCAGTGCAAGAACCGCGATCACCCCTCCTTCCTGATGGCCTACGGCTTCATTCCCGGTGCGCGGATCGACCCCGACGCCATGCGCCGCACTTTCGAAGCGGTGGAGCAGAACTGGGACGTGCGCCAGACCTGGGGCTGGGACTTCCCCATGATGGCCATGACCGCCGCCCGCGTCGGCGAACCGGAAAAGGCCGTCGATTGGCTGTTCGCTGATCTGAAGAACAACCAGTGGGGCGTCACCGGCATGACCCCGCGCGTCCATCTGGACGAGCACGCCGACGAACTGGTGCCGGTGTCCGCCGGGGCCGGCGGCGTGGAGATGTCGGTCAACCCCGACGGCGCGGGCTATCGCCGCGCGGCCGAGACCTATTTCCCGTCCAACGGCTCGCTGCTGATGGCCGTGGGTCTGATGGCCGGCGGCTGGGACGGCTCGACCGGCCATGCGCCTGGTTTCCCCCGGGAAGGCTGGACGGTGCGGGTCGAAGGCCTGACCCCCGCGCCATGAGCTCCGGCTCTGAGTAGATGAATAAAGAGGACCGCCCCATGACGACCTCCCGCCGTTCCGCCCTCAAGGCCCTGCTGGCCGCCCCCACCCTTGGGGCCGCCGCAACGGCCGCCTCAGCCCAGACGACCTCACCGGTCGCCCGCCAACCCGCCCTGCCCCCGGCCGGTCAGGTTCCCGCCTGGCCCGCGCCCAACACCGCCCCGCCCTCGACCCAGGACACGCCGCACCAGCCGCCGTCCTGGTCCGGCCCCGTCCCGACCGACTGGGTCGATCCGAAGACCGGCCACCGCATCCGCCGCCTGACGCCCGACGGCGGCGGCAAACCCTATTTCTACAAGAACATGTTCCTGCCCGCGAAGGCGGGCGCGCCGGACCTGATGGTCATCTCGACGCCGCAGGGCATCTCGACAGTGGACCTGAAGACCTGGGCGCTGAACGTCTTGGTCCCCGACCAAAACGCCGACCTGATGTTCACCGGTCGCAAGGCCCGCAACGTCTACTATTCGATGACGGAGCCTGGCGAGGCCCAGCTGATGGACCGCGCCAAGACGATCTATGTCATCGACGCGGACACCCGACGCGTGCGCCGGATCGCCCGCGTTCCTAACGGCAACATCAACTCCGTCAACGCCGACGAGACGATGCTGCTGGGCTTCGTCGCCCATGGGTCCGAGCCGCTACAGCCCGGCGTGGGCGATCCGCGCAACCGCCGCTTCGACCAAGCGGAGTACGCCGCCAACGGACCCGACGGAAAGCCGCTGAACTTCGCCCGCGCCAAGGGCGTGCGGATGCTGCAACGCTGGGCCGCCCGCTATCCGATGGAGATCTTCGTCATCGACCTGGCGACCGGCGAGCGCCGCGTCATCCATTCGACCAACGAATGGATCGGCCACACCCAGTTCTCGCCCACTGATCCCGATCGCATCATCTTCTGCCACGAAGGCCCCTGGCACCGTGTGGACCGGATGTGGACGATGAAGGTCGATGGCTCGGATCTGCGCAAGACCCACACGCGCACCATGAATTTCGAGATCTTCGGCCACGAGTGGTTCAGCCCCGACGGCAAGCAGGTCCTCTATGACCTGCAGACCCCACGCGGTCAGGTTTTCTGGGTCGCCTCTGTGGATCTGGAGACGGGCAAGCGCATCTATCGTCGGGTCGAGCAGAACGACTGGTCGGTGCATTTCAACGTCTCGCCTGATGGCAAGATGTTCGCCGGTGACGGCGGCGACGGCGACATGGTCGCCCATGCCCCGGACGGCAAATGGATCGTCCTGCTCCGTCCCGAACCCATCGTCGACGAGGACCCTTCCAGCGACAAGGAGGACCAGATCAGCGTCGAATACCTGCGTTCTGAACGGCTCGTGGACCTGTCCAACCACGACTACCGACTGGAGCCCAACCTGACCTTCACGCCTGATGGCCGGTGGATCGTCTTCGTGTCGAACATGCACGGCAAGAACCACGTCTATGCCGTCGAAGTGGCGCGCGCGACCTGACCTCCTGTCTTCCCGAACGAAAGAAGGCCCCGGAGCGATCCGGGGCCATTTTCTTACCGGACACGCCCCGTCGAGAGGCCCGCGTCACAGTTCAAAACCTTTCCGAGCATTTTTCTCAGGGCTCCGCGCCGCCATACCCTTGGCTGAAAAGACCTTTTCAACGGCCCCAAAAGCCATGAAACGCCTCACTGACATCACTCTGTTGCAAAAGACGGGAAGCTGTTGCAAGAAGTGACACGCGCCGAGTCCAACTATGCGCGACACCATACCAACAAATGACACCGGTGCCACTGGCGCCGGTGCGGGGAGAGAAACATGGAACGGCCTTTCAGCCACGCCCGGACTCTGTGCATCGCCGGCGTTTCGGCGACCGCCCTTATTTGGGGCGCCGCCCCCGCCTTCGCCCAGGACGCCCAGCCGGCCGCCGCCGAGCCCGAAGCCACGACCGTCGATGAGATCGTCGTCACCGGCTTCCGCTCCAGCCTGCAACAGGCCCTGAACGTCAAGCGTCGCGAAGCCGGCGCCGTGGACGCCATCCTGGCTGAAGACATCGCCGACTTCCCCGACCAGAACCTTGCCGAGGCCATCCAGCGCCTGCCCGGCGTGACCATCGAGCGCGTCAACGGTCAGGGCACGACCATCTCGGTTCGCGGCCTGGGTTCGGACTTCACCCGAACCCGTATCAACGGCCTGGAAGCCCAGGCGGCGTCGGGCGGCAACCGCAACCGCAGCTTCGACTTCTCGATGTTCGCGTCAGAGCTGTTCAACAGCATCAAGGTCCGCAAGACCCAGTCCGCCGAAATCGAGGAAGGTTCGCTGGGCTCGACCGTCGATCTGCAGACCGGCCGTCCGCTGGACTTCTCGCGCAGCGGCTTCAACTCGGCGCTATCGATCCAGGGATCGTACAACGACCTGTCGGAAAAGACCGTGCCGCGTACGGCTGGCCTGCTGAGCTGGTCGAACGAGGACAAGACCTTCGGCGCCCTGCTGTCGGTGGCCTATTCCGAGCGCTCGCCTATCCTCGAAAGCTTCAACACCACGCGCTGGCAGCAGGGGTCGCTCACGCCGACGCTGCCGGCTGGCAAAACCGCTGCGGATTATCCGAACTATCCCTATGGACTGGGCCAGAACTTCGGCGGTTGCGTCCCCTGCACTACCACAGCTCAACGTGACGAACTGCTGCAAGCCTTCTATCCGCGTATTCCCCGCTACACCTTCGGCAACACCCAGGAAGATCGTCTGGGTTTGACCGGCGCCCTGCAGTGGCGCCCCAGCGACCGCACCGAAGTGGTGCTGGATCTGCTCTGGTCGCGTCTGAACTCGGAGCTGGAAAGCCCGAACGTCGAGGCCTGGGCCTTCAGCCGCGCCGCCGTGAACAACGTCATCGTGCGCGACTACGCCATCGACAAGGACAAGAACGCCCTGTCCTACGGCGTGTTCGACAACATGCTGGTGCGCTCGGAGAACGGCTTCACCCGTAACGAGAGCACCTTCGCCCAGGCGTCTCTGAACGTCCGGCACGACTTCACCGACCGTCTGCGCGGCAACATGAAGCTGGGACTGAACAAGTCCGAAGCCCGCACCCCGACAAACGTCACCTACGCCTTCGAACAGGCGGGTGTGAACGGCTACACCATCGACTTCCGCGGTAACGACCGCCTGCCGATGATCAACTACGGCTTCGACATCACCTCGGGCCAGAACTTCACGCTCGTCCAGGGCACGCGCAGCACCAGCGGCGGCGACTTCGACAACAACGTCTTCGCCGGCGCGCTGGAGTATGACTGGACCCCGTCGATCACGCTCAAGGGCGGTGGCGAATATCGCACCTACGGCTTCAGCACCTGGGGCGTGGCGCGCGCCGCCACGGCCACTGCGGGGGCCGACCGCATCACCGGCGTCGACGCCCTGGGCAAGATCGTCAGCATCGACGGCAAGATCGGCGTCCCGGCCGGTTCGAGCATGAGCTTCATCGTACCCGACATCTCGAAGATCAACGACTTCCTCAGCGTCTATGACGCTCCGCTGGTCTCGAACCGCAGCGAGCGTGAAGTCGACGAGACGGATAAGGGCCTTTTCGTCCAGGCCGACTTCAACACCGACATCGCCAACATGGTGGTGCGCGGCAACGTCGGCGTCCGCTACGCCCGGACCGAAGTCGAATCCAAGGGCTGGCAGACGATCACTTTGCCGGGCGGCGGCAACGCCTATGACTATGTCACGGCGCGAAACGAATATGACGACGTCCTGCCGTCGTTCAACCTGGCCATCGAACCGCGCGACGACCTGGTCGTTCGCCTGGGCGCCGCCAAGGTCATGTCACGCCCGACCCTGGGCGACCTGACGCCGGGCGGCGGCGTTTCGCCGACCACGCGCACCGTCTCTTACGGCAACCCGCTGCTGGATCCGTTCCGGGCCACCAACTACGACCTGTCGGTCGAGTGGTACTTCCAGAACGAAGGCCTGCTGGCCGCCGCCGTCTTCTACAAGGACATCGACAGCTTCATCACCTCTGAGACCGAGTCGATCGTCTGGAGCGAACTGGGCCTGCCTGACGACCTGCTGCAAGGCGCCGCGCGCCCCTCCGACCTCTTCCAGGTCACGCGGAAGCTCAACGGTCAGGGCGGCTCGCTGCACGGTCTGGAAATCCAGTACCAGCAACCCTTCACCTTCCTGCCGGGCGTCTGGTCGAACTTCGGTTTCATCGGCAACTTCACCTATGTCGACTCCGAGGTCGATTACGGCAAGGCCGGCAAGAACCGTTTGACGGGTCAGTCGAAGAACACCTTCAACACGACCCTGTATTATGAGGACGGGCCCTTCCAGGCACGTGTCTCGGCCGCCTATCGGAGCGGCTACCTGATGTCCTTCCCGGGCGGCAACGGCAACTCGGAAGAGGGCATGAATGCGACGACCTACCTCGACGCCTCCATGTCCTACGCCTTCAACGACAACCTGACGGTGTCGCTGGAAGGCATCAACCTGACCGACGAATACAATGATCGCTACGTCGATGTGACGGACCGCGTGTCCGACTACCGTCACACCGGCCGTGAGATCGCTATCGGATTGCGCTGGAAATACTGATCTTCCTCCCTGAACCTTCCAGTGCATGACTTGGCCCGGAGCGCCTTCGCTCCGGGCCTCTTTTTTGGCCGCCATCTGAGCAGCAAAAAGCCCCGACGCCTGAGGCGCCGGGGCTTCGGGTTGCTGAAGCGACGACTCGCCCTAGAGGCCGACCATCCCGCGCGACGCCGTCACCTTCGGTCCCGTGCCGTCAAGGGTGTCGATCTTGCAGTCGCTGAAGCGCCAGTTTTCGGCGTTGGCGATACTCCCTGCCTCGCGCACGTCCCAGTCCAGCCGGTCGAAGGTGAAGTCACGCAACGGCGCCTCCTCATAGGCGGCGGCCTCGAAGCCGATCTTGCCGCCCACCGCCTTGATGTCCGACAGGCGAACGTCGCGAATGCGGGGGATGCCCTGCTCGCGCGGCACCGGGGTCGCCAGGGCGCGCCAGTAGTCGGGAATATCGGTCATGCCCGCCGGGATCTGGGCGTAGGAGTAGTTCGGGTACCAGTTCAGATTGACCCGGAACAGGGTCGCCACGTCCTGCAGGTGGATGTTCTTCAGGGCGATGTTGTTGATCACCCCGCCGCGCGTGTGACCCGACTTGAAGAAGATGCCCAGCGGCACCGGGTACTCGATACGCAGGCCCGACACCTCGATGTCCTCGAAGCCGCCCGAAGTTTCGCTGCCGAAGGTCATGCCGGCCAGGGCGTCGCGAACGATGCAGTCCCTGATCTTCACCTGACGGCAGGGCCGCGCCACACGCAGGCCATCCCAGTCACGCCCGGCCTTGATGCAGATGGCGTCGTCGTTGACCGACAGGTCGCAGCGCTCGACCAGCACCCGCTCTGACGAGTCGATGTCGATGCCATCGGTCGAGGGGCCGCGACCGCCCAGATTGTTGCGAATGATCAGGTCAGACACCTTCACGTCGCGCGAATAGCAGACATGCACGGTCCAGAAGCCCGACCGCGCCAGGTTCAGCCCCGACACCTCGACCGCGTCTGCGTCATAGACGTGGATCAGGCGCGGACGGCGGCAGTCATAGTCGGCGGCCCAGCGCAAGTCCTTGGGGTCATATTCGCGGCGCAGCGCCCAGTAACTGTCCCAGAAGACCTTGCCGTCGCCGTCCACCAGACCCTCGCCGGTGATCCTGGCGTTCTTTTGCTGGTAGATGTTCAGCAGGCCCGCCGGCCAGTCCATCTCGATCCCGGCGACGCGGGTACGCACCATGGGATAGGCGGCCAGGTCACGCAGACCCTTCAGCGTCGCGCCGCGCCCGATCAGCAGGGTCACGTTCGACTTCACGAACAGCGAGCCGGACATATAGACCCCGGGCTTCAACACCACGGTCCCGCCGCCCGCGCCCGCCGCAGCGTCGATGGCGGCCTGGATCGGGCGGGTGTTGATCGACTCGCCGTCACCGACCGCGCCGAAGTCGGCGGCGTCAAACGTGCGCCCGACCGTCTGGGCGAAGGCGGGCGGCGCGGCGGTGGCGATGGCTCCGGTCAGGCCGAGTTGCAGCAGGGAGCGGCGATGCATGGGCGTTCCTCATGATACTGGCCGTCTTGAATGACGACGTCTTGTCGCGCGTCACCGGTGTCATTCCGACTTGCGCTGCTCGATCACCATTTTATGGTACGACAAAGCAAATAGTGAAACCCCAAACCCATCGGGGTTCGTACCGGAGAGAACGCCTGTGACGCTAAGCCGCGCCGTGCCGACGATTGCCGCCTTCCTGCTGGCCAGCACCGTCCTGACCTCTCCTGCCCTTTCCCAGTCTGCCCCCGGCCAGCCCTGGGCGCCGCAGTCCAACCCCGGCGTCGAGGCCGAATGGCTGGCCGGCAAACCCCGGCCGGACCTCAACTTCCGCGCCGACGCCCGCCCCTCGCGCGAACAGACCATGGCGGCGGTGGAGTACGTGGCCGCATCCCAGATCAAGGACATGGCGCAGCGTCCGCTCGCTCTGTCGACCGGCAGCAACCTGACGCAGATGTCGTCCAACTGGGTGGCGGCCACCTTCTACATCGGCGCGGCGCGGCTGGCGCGCGTGTCCGACGATCCCGAGACCCTGCGCTTCCTGACGGCGGTGGCCGAGCACTACAACTACAGCCTGCGCGGCGCCCGCTCTGGGCCCACCATGCTGAACGCCGACGACCAGACCATCGGCGACCTCTATCTGGAGCTCTATTCTCGACGGGGCCAGGACGGGGTGCTGATGCCCCTGCGCCAGCGGCTGGATTATATGGTGCCGCACCTGAACCGCACGGCCGAGACCGAGGCCTCGATCTGGTGGTGGGCCGACGCCCTCTACATGGCGCCGCCGGTGCTGGCGCGCATGTCGGCGGTGACCGGCGATCCCAAATACATCCGGGCCATGGACAAGGAGTTCCGCCGCACCATCGACCGCCTGTGGGTGCCCGAGCAGCGCCTCTTCCTGCGCGACCAGCGCTTCAAGGGCCGCACCGAAGCCAACGGCCAGCCCATCTACTGGAGCCGCGCCAACGGCTGGGTCATGGGCGGTCTGGCCCGCACGCTGGAGGCCATGCCCGCCGACTTCGAGGGGCGCCAGGACTACGTCGATATCTTCCAGGCCATGGCCGGGCGCATCCGCGAACTGCAACAGGACGACGGCCTGTGGCGCGCCAGCCTTCTGGCGCCCGAGCTTTATCCGCAGGCCGAAACCTCGGGCTCGGTCTTCTACGTCTACGCCATGGCCTGGGGCGTCAACCACGGCCTGCTGGACCGCGCGACCTATGAGCCCGCCGTGCTCAAGGGCTGGGCGGCGCTGAACCGCCACGTCCTGCCCAGCGGCCTGATCGGCGCCACGCAGAAGACCGGCGACATGCCCGTGCCGACCGATCCGAACGAGGTCGGCCTCTACACCACTGGAACCTATCTGCTGGCGGGCCTCGAGGTCGCCGACCTGAATGGAGAGCAAAAGAGTCTGCCCCTGGCCGAGCCGGCGCGCGACACGCCCGAAGTCATCGCCGCCACCACGCCGACGCCCCCTGCCCCCGTCACCGTCGTCGGCGAGGCCGAGATCAAGCGTCGCGCCGAGGAGATGCACGCCACCCGCGCCCTCTCCTATGACCCGACCGCGCTGGGCCGTCCCGCCGAGGTTGAGCGTCTGACGCCGCCGTCGGCTGATCAGCAGCAGCCCCGCGCCGTGGTACGCTTCGCCCCCGACCGTCTGGACGACCTCCTCTGGGAAAACGACCGTGTCGCCCACCGAATCTACGGCCCGGCGCTGGAGGCGCGCGAGGCGCCCTCGGGGTCAGGCATCGACGTCTGGGCCAAGCGCGTCCGCTATCCCTACATGGACCGCCAACTGCGCTTCCCCAACTACCACGTCGATCGCGGCGAGGGCCTGGATTACTACGACGTCGGTCGTGGGCGCGGCTCGGGCGGTCTGGGAATCTGGTACGACAACAAGCTGTGGACCAGCCGTAACTTCTCGACCTATCGCATCGAGGAAACTGGCGGCGACGAGGCCCGCTTCAGCGTCGACTATCGCCCCTGGCCGGTGGACGTGGCCCGCAAGGTCTGGGAGACGCGCGACTTCAGCCTGCCGCTAGGGTCCAGCTTCACCCGCATGACCTCGACCCTGAACTCGGACACGTCGGAGCCCCTGATCGTCGGCATCGGCATCTCCAAGCGTCGCAACGCCGCCGGCGCCGGCGCGGTCACTCGCGACGCCGCGAACGGCCGGCTGATGTTCTGGGAGCCCGCCAATTCCGAGCACGGCTCAATCGGCATCGCCATCGCCGTGGACCCGGCCCGGGTCGAAGGCTTCACAGAAGACGCCGACAACTACCTGATCCTCGTACGCGTCACCCCCGGTCAGCCATTTACCTATTATATGGGCTCCGCCTGGGATGGCGGCCTGGACTTCAAGTCGCGCGAAGACTGGGAAAATTCCGTTCGCAGTCACGCATTTTCATTCTAGCGACCATGCGCGCGGCCCGCATGGCTGGTTCGCGCCGAGTTGGCTGACCGGCTCCCCTCCGGCCGCCAGCCGGCTCTGTGGCCTCGGATGCTGAGAAATGGCCGAGCGTGGGCTCTGACGGGAAGGGACCCGCTCAAAGATCGAAGCGACCGCTCCAACCGTCGAAGGCAACCTCGACATTGTCTGGAAGAGAAGCCGACAGGGCATTGTAATCCAGATCAATATGGAGATTTGTCAGGACGGCCCGCTTGGCATCGGCTCGGGCAATCCAGTCCAAGGCTTTGTCGACATGGGCATGGGTCGGATGCGGCGTGTAGCGCAGGGCGTCGATGATCCACAGGTCAGCCCCCCGCACAGCCTCCAGCGCCGCCTCGTCCAGATCGGACACGTCGCTGGAATAGGCGACCGGCCCCAGCCGATAGCCGACCGAGCGGATCGGCCCATGGGCCTGATCGAAGGTGACGACCGGGATCGCGCCGCCTGCGCCATCCACCGCCCAGGCCTCGCCATGCGGCGGAATGCGCTGCGCCTCCAAGATAGCCGGATAGCCGTGATGGCTTTCGAAGATGTAGTCGAACCGGGTCGTCAGGGCGTGATGGGTGGCGGGGTCCATCCAGGCCTGAATCCGCCGCCGTGCATGGATGGCGAAGACGCGCAGGTCGTCGATCCCATGGGTCTGGTCGGCATGGTCGTGGGTATAGAGAACCGCATCGACGTGGCGGATATCGGCCGCCAGCGCCTGTTGCCGCAGATCGGGCGAGGTGTCGATCAGGACGCTGGTGGTCCCGGCCGGGCCGTGGCGCCGCGCCAGCATGGAGCAACGAGTGCGCCGGTTTCTGGGCTCGCCCGGATCACAGTCGCCCCAGTCGCCGTCGCCGCGCGGCACGCCGCCGGACGAGCCGCAACCGAGGATGACGATCTCCAACTCGCCCGCCTCGCTCATTCGGCAGGCCGGGGGATGCGGTCGAACAGGGCGAAGAAGGCGTCGGTCGTGCGCTGCTCAGCCTCCTGTGGCGTCCAGCCCCGAACTTCCGCGAGCTTTTGCAGCACCAGTCCGACATAGGCCGGTTCGTTGCGTCGTCCGCGATGCGGAATGGGCGCCAGATAGGGGCAGTCCGTCTCAACGATGATCCGATCCTCGGGCATCCGGCGAATGACCTCACGCACGTCCTCCGCCGCCTTGAAGGTGGCGATGCCGGAAACGGAGAACCAGGCGCCGAGTTCCGCTGCCGTTTCAGCCAGTTCGAGGCCGCTCGTGTAGCAGTGCATCAGCAGCTTGAACGGCCCCCTGGCATGTTCCTCGCGCAGAATGGCCGCCATCACATCGTCGGCCTCACGCGTATGCACCACCAGCGGCAGGCCGGTCCGGCGCGCCGCGTGGATATGCTGACGGAAAACCGCCGCCTGCTCGTCGCGCGGGCTGAGGTCGTAGTGGAAGTCCAGACCGCATTCGCCGATGCCGATGACGCGCGGGCGCTGGGCCAGAGCCACCAGTTCGTCGGCGGTCAGCTCGACATGGTCCTTGGCTTCATGCGGGTGGGCGCCGACCGTGCACCAGATGTCATCGTGCGCCATGGCCAGGGCGTGGGTGGCCTCAAAGGTCGACAGCTTGTCCGAAATCTCGACCATCAGACGCACCCCGGCCTCACGGGCGCGGGCGATGACTTCGTCGCGGTCCTCGTCGAACTGAGGGGCGTGCAGATTGACGTGACTGTCGATGATCATCTCAGGGCCTTGGTGCGGGCGATGTCGGCCAGGGCGCCGGCCAAGACGTCGGCGCGGTCAAGGTTGATGGCCGCCGCGCGGTCCGGCAACTCGGCCAGGCGGGTCCACAGCTCGGCCCAGCGTGCGCCTTGCCCCGCCGGCGCCTCCAGCGCGCGCACCTTGACCGCCGCAGTCAGCCGATCCATCAGGGCCTCGAACCGCGCCTGGCCTTCAGCCCCGCGAAAACTGTCCGCGACAGCAAGTTGCTCGGACCGGTCGACACTGTCGCCCAGCACCCAGTTGCGCGCCAGGGCGTCGACTTCCTGCATGGCGCCCGACGACAGAGCCAGGGCCGCGCCGGGCGAGCCACCGGCCATGTCGGCGGCCAGCCGCGCATCCTCGGGATCGGCGCCGGTGCGATTGCGCACCAGGGTTTCCAACTGATCCGGGGTCCAGATCGGGAAGCTGAGACGACGGCAACGCGAGCGGATCGTCGCCAGCAGACGGCCCGGCGCATGGGTCACGAGCAGCAAAACGCCACGTTCAGGCGGCTCCTCAAGAATCTTAAGCAAGGCATTGGCAGCGTTGACATTCAGATCGTCTGCCGCGTCGATGATGGCCACGCGATAATCGGCCTGAGACGGGCTCTTGGCGAAGAAACCCGGCAAATCGCGCGCCTGATCGACGGAGATCGTCTTCTTCTGCTTGCCGCCCTCGACCAGCCGTTCCATCACCAGAAGATCGGGATGGGACTGGGCGGAAACCAGCTGGCTGACGGGATCATAGGGCGCCGCGCCCAGCGGCCCGCGCGTCAGATCCGGCGCGGCCCCCAGCAGGCGGCGCGCGGCACGATAAGCGAAGGTCGCCTTGCCGCTGCCCTGGACCCCGCACAGCAGCCAGGCATGATGCAGCCGGCCCCGGTTCAGCGCGTCCAGAAAGGCCTCTTCGGCCGCGACGTCCGGGACCAGATCGAACCGGTCGCGCGGATGTTCGCTCACAGCAACCGCTCGGCGACGGCGCTCCGCAGGCGTTCGGACACAGCCTCAAGCTCGCCCGTGGCGTCGATCACGACGCAGCGTTCCGGGTGACGGCGCGCCACGCCGAGGAAGCCCTCACGAAGCTTTTGATGGAAGGCCAGCCCCTTGGACTCGAACCGCGTCTCGAACAGACCGCGACCAAAGGCGCGCTCCAGACCGATCTCGACCGGCAGATCAAACACCAGGGTCAGGTCCGGCTGATCCTCAGCCACGATGGCGGCGTCCAGGGCCTCGATCAGGCTCTCCGGCACGCCGCCGCCAGCGCCCTGATAGACCCGGCTGGAATCGGCGAAACGATCACAGACGACCCACTTGCCCTCGTCCAGCGCCGGTCGAATGGTGCGCTCCAGATGGTCCGAGCGCGCGGCGTACATCAGCAGGGTTTCGGTGCGCGGCGACCAGCGCTCGGCGTCGCCGGCCACCACGATGTTGCGGATGACCTCAGCCCCCGGCGAGCCGCCCGGCTCGCGCGTCTGAATGACGTCGATTCCAAGCGAGCGAAGATGCTCGACCAGCAGGCGCGCCTGCGTGGTCTTGCCGGCTCCCTCGCCGCCCTCGAATGTGATGAACTTACCGCGCTGCACCCGCGCACAATGGCGAGCGCGGCGCGACAGGCAAGCCCTAACCGCCTGATATCAACAGCGCGTCGCCAAACCCGCGTGCGATGGCCGCTTGGCGGGCCTGTTCGGCGGCGTTGACGTCAGGCCAGGGACCGACGATCACCCGAAACAAAGGCTGTCCGTCGCTGCGAATGTCCTGAACCGAAGCCCGGTCGCCCAATCGGTCAGCGATTCGTCTTGCCGCCCGGCGATCAGAAAAGGCGCCAGCCTGAACCCAATAGGCCGAGGGCTCCAGGGCAGCGGGCGCAGCCGCCTGACGCGGGGGCGTCGATCGTGCAGCGGGGGCGGCGTCCGCCCGTTGCATCGGCGTGCCGCCGCCCGTGCGCGGCGCGCGCCCGACATAGCGCACCCGCACCTCGCCCACCCCTTGCGACAAGAGGCCCAGTTCATCGGCCGCCGCACGCGACAGATCAATGATCCGGCTGTCGACAAAGGGCCCCCGATCATTGACCCGCAGGATGACCCGACGACCATTGGCGCGGTTGGTCACCTCGACCAGGCTGGGCAAAGGCAGGGTCTTATGCGCCGCCGTCAGGGCGTTCATGTCGAACCGCTCGCCAGTCGAGGTCGGGCGACCGTGATGCTGTGATCCGTACCAGGACGCCTGACCGACTTCGTCATAATCGGGCTGCTCAGCCGGGCGATACCAGCGGCCGCGGATCTGATAAGGCCGCATCGTGCCCGATACGATGGGCGCGGGATCGGTCACAACCGGCGGACGCAGAGCAGCGTCTCGTCCCCCGCCGAAACTGGCGCAGGCCGCCAAAGTGGAAAAGGCGGCGGCGACCGCTGCGCCCTTCAACAATTTCGCCATCATGGCCGCACGCACTCCGGTTCACTCGAAGTGATCATCGCCGAGGACGTTTCCGGTTTGGTTAACAAGGCGTTTGAGGCTATGCGTCGCCTGGTCGCGGCGACGCCTGCGCGCCCGCGCCCAGTTGAAGCGAGCACCTTGAAAACCTCCCTTTATCAGACCCGTTCAGGCGTCTTCGCCCTGGCAACCCTGTGCTGCATCCTGTGGGGCAGCGCCTATCCGGCCATCAAGAACGGCTATGCCCTGTTGCATATCGCTCCCAGCGACATTGCCAGCCAGATGCTGTTCGCCGGCTGGCGCTTCGCCCTGGCGGGCGCGATCCTGTTGATCGTGGCGGCGGCGATGAAGAAGCCCATCTTCGCGCTGAACAGACGTGAGATACGTCAGGTCTCCCTGCTGGGCCTGACCCAGACCGCGATCCAGTACGTCTTCTTCTATGTCGGCCTGGCCCACGCCAGCGGCGTGAAGTCGTCGATCATGAACGCCACCGGCGTCTTCTTCAGCGTGGTCCTGGCGCATTTCATCTACGCAAATGACCGGCTGAGCGGCCCCAAGGTGCTGGGGTGTCTGGTCGGGTTTCTTGGCGTCATCGTGGTCAATCTGGGCGGCGGCGCGCTGGGGTTCGACTTCAGCCTTCTGGGAGAAGGCTTCGTGATCATCGCCGCCTTCGTGCTGGCGGCCGCCTCCATCTATGGCAAGCGCCTGTCCGCCTGTATGGACCCCATGATCATGACCGGTTGGCAACTCCTCGCAGGTGGATTCATTCTGACGGGAATCGGCATGATGGGCGGCGGCCAGATGGAAGGGCTGGATGTCCAGTCGGCGGCCTTGCTGCTTTATATGGCGCTACTCTCCTCGGTTGCCTTCGCGGTGTGGAGCCTGCTGCTGAAGCACAACCCTGTCGGCATGATTGCAGCCTTCAACTTCCTGATCCCCGTCTTCGGAGTCGCCCTGTCGGCCATATTCCTGGGTGAATCGGCTCTCCGATGGAGCTATCTGGCGGCCCTGATCCTGGTCTGCGCCGGAATTTGGCTGGTGACGCGCCCACCCGTCTTTCGCCCAGCCTGACCCTTCGGCGGGCCAACCGCGCTTTATGCTTGGGCAGCGGCGAACTAGAGGCTATGCACGCCTCCGCGCGCTGTCTCGACTCGCGCTGGACAGGTGGCCGAGTGGTTTAAGGCAGCGGTCTTGAAAACCGCCGTAGGTGGAAGCTTACCGTGGGTTCGAATCCCACCCTGTCCGCCATTCGTCCCGCACTTTTTTCTCGCTGCGGGCCGGAGATCAAACCTTGGGATATCCGCCTAATCAAAATCACCGAGCAGCTCGCGACGTTCAGGCCTGAGAAGGCGTCACCGAGCCGGCTTCTCGCTGAAGTATTTCTCAAACTTGTCGATCTGCCGCTCATACGCGAATCTGTCGGCGGGAGGGACGCCCTTCACTGTGATGTTGGGCCAAAGCCTGGCGTATTCCGCGTTGACCTGCAGCCATTTGCCGTCAGGTTCGTCCTCGGTATCGGGCTTGATGGCGTCAACTGGACATTCGGGTTCGCAGACGCCGCAATCAATGCAGTCGTCTGGCGAGATGACCAGAAAGTTCTCGCCCTCGTAGAAGCAATCCACAGGGCAGACTTCGACACAGTCCATGAACTTGCATTTCACGCAGGCGTCGGTGACGAGGTAGGTCACGAGAGAAATCCATTCCTGGTAGCGGTCTAGAGCCAGCCACGCTCTTCGAGAATTCGGCGCACGGCATCGGCCGCAAGCGACGGCGACATTTGCTCCGTCGCGACGGTCAGATCAGGCGCGCTGGGCGTCTCGTAGGGCGCAGCGACGCCAGTCAAGTCGGTGATCGCGCCGGCTGAGGCGCGAGCGTAGAGCCCCTTGGGATCGCGCGCGCGGCAGCTTTCCAACGAGGCATCAACAAAGACCTCCACGAAACGTCCGTCTTCAAAGCGTGCCCGCACCGCGTCGCGGTCCGCCTGGCGTGGCGAGATCAGGGCGCAGATGGCGATGACGCCGGCGTCAACGAACAACCGCGCCGCCTCACCTGTCCGTCGCACGTTCTCGGCCCGATCGGCGTCAGAGAATCCCAGATCACGATTGAGGCTGTGGCGCAGGTTGTCACCGTCGAGCAGCACCGTTCGACAGCCGCGCCCATGCAAGCTCTGTTGCAGCGCCTGCGCTACCGTGGACTTGCCCGCGCCGGACAAGCCGGTCAGCCAGACCACGCCGCCACTATGGCCGTTCAACAACTCATGCGCTTCGCGCGAGACAGCGGCGGGGCTTTGATGAATATGCGCCGCCTGCCCTGACACGCCGATCACCACCCCGGCGGCGACCGTGACGCCAGAGGCCCGGTCGATCAGCACGAAGGCGCCCTGGGCCGGGTCCTGATGGAAGACGTCCACCGCAACCGGCGACGGCAAGATCAAGCGACCGTCGGCCACCTCGTTAGGAACCAAGGCGACCGTCGCCTCCGACAGGGCCAGGCGCGCAGGCAAGGTCCGGGTGCCCAGCTTGACCTGATAGCGACCCGCCGTCTCCAACGGCTGATCCCCCATCCATAACAGGCGCACATCCAGCCGATCCGAGGCGGCGGGGCGGTCTTCGGCAGGCGCGAGCACGTCACCCCGCGCCACGTCCACATTCTCAGCCAGCACCAGCGTCACGGCGTCGCCGGCACGAGCGGTTGAAACCTCCCTGTCGCCTGACAGAATGCGCGCCAGCGTCGCCGTCTGGCCGCCGGGGCAGACGGCCAGAGCGTCGCCCACCCTCACCTCGCCCGAGGCGATGGTCCCGGCATAGCCGCGGAAGTCGGCATGAGGCCGGTTCACATACTGCACCGACAGGCGGAACGACCGCGCGACGCCGGTTTCGGCGACCGGCAGGTCTTCCAGCGCCTTGATCAGGCTGGGGCCCTCGTACCAGGGCGTGGCGGCGGACCGGGCTGTCAGGTTGTCGCCCCGTCGCGCGCTCACCGGAATCGCCGTCACCGAGCGGAAGCCCAGATCAGCGACCAGTTCAGCGTAGGCGTCGCGGATACGCTCAAACGCCGTTGGATCGTCCGCGACCAGATCGATCTTGTTCACCGCCAGAATGACGTGGCGAATGCCGAACAGAGCGACAATGCGGCTGTGGCGCGTCGTCTGGGCCGTCACGCCCTTGACCGCATCCACCAGCACGACCGCTGCGTCGCAGGTCGAGGCGCCGGTGGCCATGTTGCGCGTATATTGCTCATGCCCCGGCGTATCAGCGACGATGAAGCTGCGACGCGACGTCGACATATAGCGATAGGCAACGTCGATGGTGATGCCCTGCTCGCGCTCGGCCTCCAGCCCGTCCAGCAGCAGGGCGTAATCCAGGTTGGTCCCATCGGTGCCGAACCGGCGCGAGTCGCGTTCCAGCGTCGCCAGCTGGTCCTCCGGCACCTGGCCCGTCTCGAACAACAGCCGCCCGATCAGGGTGGACTTGCCGTCGTCCACCGAGCCGCAGGTTAGAAAGCGCAGCAGGTCGCGTTCCGCCCGCTGGCCCTGCGGCGGGAAAGCCGTCGCGGCGCCGTCCATCAGAAATAGCCCTCGCGCTTCTTGCGCTCCATCGAAGCAGTCTCGTCAGCGTCGATCAGCCGTCCCTGGCGCTCGGATTGCTTACTGGTGCGCAGTTCGCGGATGACCGCGTCCAGACTGTCGGCCTCGGACTCCACCGCCGCGCTCAGCGGATAGCAGCCTAGCGAGCGGAAACGGACGCGGCGCAGCTCGGGCGCCTCGCCCGCCCTCAGCGGAAACCGCTCGTCGTCGCGGACGATCAGGGCGCCGTCGCGCACCACCACGGGACGCAGGGCCGCGAAATACAGCGGCACGACGGGGATGCCCTCCGCCTGTGTGTATTCCCAGACGTCCAGCTCGGTCCAGTTTGACAGGGGGAAGACGCGCAGGCTCTCGCCCGCCCCCGGGTTGGAGTTCCACAGCCGCCACAGCTCCGGCCGCTGGCGACGCGGGTCCCAGCTGTGATCCGCGCCCCGGAACGAGAAGATACGCTCCTTGGCCCGCGACTTCTCCTCGTCGCGCCGGGCGCCGCCGATGGCCACGTCAAAGCCGTGCAGGTCCAGCGCCTGCTTCAGGGCGTCGGTCTTCATCGCCTGGGTGTGAGCCGAGGACCCCGAGGTGATCG
>RCUH01000131.1_pt1 | contig 114472 bp, 103 predicted proteins | sample 2166191 | NCBI WGS metagenome assembly RCUH01 (sample SAMN09932848, study PRJNA488358) | compost metagenome | feature: garden; material: soil; isolation source: compost soil in an enriched community after 214 h of incubation | place: Germany: Experimental Botanical Garden Goettingen | collected...
AGATGACAATAATAGATAGTCCGTAAATTAAAGCCTGACCGATGCCCTTGCTTTTGCTTCCTGCCCTCTTTGTGAAATAACTAATGGTTAATGGAACCATTGGGAAGATACATGGCATTAAAAACGCCAGGAAGCCACCTACAAGTCCTGCAATAAAAGTTTCCCATAAGGTCTTTTCCTTCTCTGCTTTATTAGCTTTTACATCCGTGCTGGTAGCTGTTGTGGTTTTTGTAGTATCCCTAACAGTGGTTACCGGGACAACTTTAGCTGTATCTACCTTAGGAGCCTCTTCAGGAGCGATCTCTGTAAATTCAAGATCAGCAGTTGAAGTATCCGCTTCCTGCGCAAATACAGTACTTACAGAACCAAAAAATATAAAAAGTCCTACAATAAGTACACGCAAACTAATAAATATGTTGTTGTTTAATCGCATTTAAAAGTTATTTTAATTTTAAATATTATACTATTTTAAACGGCAAATTGGCTGATATCCAGTAAACACTGTATCGGTAGAGATGAATGAATCTTTAATCGTTTCTTCTTTTACCAAATCAGTGCTTAGGTATTTCTTGTTGCTATCGCTTAAGATGGTTACTACGACTGCAGCATCACCCATTTTCTCTCTTAGCTTAATTGCTCCAATCACATTTGCGCCTGATGAAATACCAACCGCCAAACCGAGCTCCTTAGCCAGTTTTTGCGCCATAATAATCGCATCACCATCATTGGCTTGAATCACCTCATCCAATTCATCCAACTTTACAATTTCTGGAATAAATTCATCAGAGATACCCTGAATACGGTGACTACCTACTTTGTATCCTGTTGTTAAAGTCGGACTTTCAGCTGGCTCTAAAGGGTGAATTTTAATCGATGGATTTTTAGATTTTAAACCTTTACCAACCCCCATTACAGTGCCGCCAGTTCCAACTCCCGCTACAAAAGCATCTGGTGTTAAGCCATTTAATTTCAATTGCTCCCAAATCTCCATTCCTGTAGTTTTCTCATGAGCTTCTTCATTATAACGGTTTTCGAACTGTCTTGGTAAAAACACATTTCCTGCTGCAGCAAGCTCTTCGCACATTTTGATACTACCCAAAAAGCCACCCTCTTCTTTACTGATCAGAATAACCTCTGCGCCCATACTTCTGATGATATCAATACGCTCTTTACTTAACCAGTTTGGCATAATGATCTTAACCGGATGTCCTAAAGCTCTACCGATAGCAGCGAAAGCAATCCCAGTGTTACCACTAGTAGCCTCTATAATGGTATCGCCTGGTTTAATCGCACAAGATTTATAAGCTTCGTACATAATGTTCAAAGCCATTCTATCTTTAACGCTTCCCGTAAGGTTATAGTGCTCGCACTTAACATAAACTTTTCCCGGCTTTCCCTTGTACACATATTGCAATTCCAGCATCGGTGTATTTCCCACAAGGTGCCATAAGTGCTCAAATTTATTGGTAAGATCAGCAGTTAAACAAGCCTGCTCTTTAGTTTCAACTAACATGTTTTCGATTAAATAATTATTCGGTAAAATTCAATAACACAAGTTATAATAACAATGCCTACCTTTATTTCCGGAAATTTTCCAGAAAAACAACGATTATTAGTAATTTCTTTCAGTCTACCCCAAAATTTACCAAGGCAGACTGTTTTTTTTTCATTTCAGTAAGTTAATATGCAAAACGTTTTAGACCCAATTGATCTAGAAATTTTACGCCTTCTACAGAAAGACGCCACATTAAACAATAAAGAGCTTGCATTTAAGCTCAACAAATCTATTGCAACTGTGCATGAAAGGATCAGACGTTTAAAGGAACAAGGATACATCCAACGCATTGTTGCCATCCTGGACAGAAAAAAAATTAACAGGAATCTCATTGCCTTTTCACACGTATTTTTGAAAGCGCATACGGCAGAGACTTTAATAGAATTTGAGACTGAAGTGGCTAAGTTTAGCGAAGTCATGGAATGTTTTCAGATGACTGGTGCTTACGACTTTATCTTGCGTATCGCAACAAGCGACATGGATGCTTATCATCTTTTTTTAAGGAATAAGCTAGCCACCCTACCCAACGTAAGTACTGTACAAAGCTTTTTTGTACTCTCAGAAACGAAGAGTGACACGGCTTATCCTTTGTAATCAAACAATATTGCGAATATTTTCAGCAACCTTTTGGTAGATTAAATAATTTTGGTGGCCCCAGGTAAAGCAACCGGAAGGTTATCCCACTTAAGGTCCCAGTTATAATCTTCAATTTTTGGTCCGAGTACCACATTCGAATTTAAAGCCTGTTCGTAAGTGACCGTCTGCCCCGTATAAGCAGTCATTCTTCCCCAAATAGCTAACAAGGTACTATTCGCCATAAAATCGCCATTATTTATAGGTTTTCCGCTACGGATAGAAGCAAATAATTCATCATGCTGTATTTGATACATATTCTTCTTCTCACCTTCATACTTCCATGGATTTTTACCTGAGATCTCATATCTGGTTCCAACATTCACCATTGCATTTCCGTCTGTCCCCAATACATCTACAGAGTTGCGGTGCGAAGTCCCCTCCTGCTGTCTGCAGAAATGGAAGCCTTTTGCACCATTGGCATATTCAAATTCAATAGCAAAATGGTCGTAAATATTTCCGTACATTTCATTAACCCGGACTTGGCGGCCACCTGTACCTGTTGCCCGGACAGGCATTTTATCGCCCATTACCCATGACATCATATCTAGACTATGTACTGCTTGTTCTACGATAAAATCACCAGAAAGCCAATTTTGATAGTGCCAATTGCGTAATTTATAGGTAAGGTCATTCCAATCTGGTTGACGCGGATTAGTCCAGTTTCCAGAACCGTTTCTAAATGTAGAAACCGTTTTAATCTCGCCTAGATCTCCATTTAATACGCGACTAAATACAGCTCGACTTGGCAGGTCATACCTGAAACAGAAGCCTGAAACCAAGGCAAGATTTTTTTCTTGCGCGGTTTTTGCGGCTGCCAACACTTTGCGAATACCAGGCGCATCCACAGCTACAGGTTTTTCGCAGAATACATGTTTCCCTGCATGAACGGCTGAAGTAAGATGGTCCGGTCTGAAAGCTGGCGGCGTAGTCAGCAATACCACATCAACACCAGAATCTATTACTTTCTGATAAGCATCAAAACCAATAAATTTCCTCTTCTTATCCACTTTAACCCTTTTGGCATCAATGGTGGTCAGCGCATTAAAAGCCGTTTCAAGCCTATCCTCAAAAACATCTCCCATGGCGGTAATCACCACATCAGGATCTGCTGCAAGGGCTTGTGCTGCAGCGCCAGTTCCCCGGCCACCGCAGCCAATTAAACCAACCTTAATGGTCGATTTTGTAGAAGAGAATAAGGGAGATCCAAAGCCTGTTTGATAGGCTAAAGTACTGCCAAGCAAAACTATGCCCGATTTCTTTAAAAATGACCTTCGATCGGTTGAATGTAAGTCTTTAGGATTAATCATCATTTTAGGTTTAAGGTGTGTGACCTAAAAATAGAAAAATTTTTCCTTTTATCGTTTCTTCTTGCCTTCAATATTGGGAAGAAACCCGGTAATTATGCCTATCAATGGCAGAAAAGCACAAATTTGAAACACATAAGTGATGCTGGTTTGATCGGCTAGTTTACCTAGAAAAGCTGAACCTAATCCACCCATACCAAAGGCAAAGCCAAAAAACAGCCCGGCAATCATTCCTACTTTTCCTGGAACAAGTTCGGTAGCATAAACCAATATGGCCGAAAATGCGGAAGCAATGATTACACCAATAATAACAGACAATACACCTGTCCAGAATAAAGACACAAATGGCAGCAACAAGGTAAATGGTGCGGCACCAAGTATAGAAATCCAAATGATGTATTTCCTTCCAAAACGATCACCCAATGGTCCGCCGATTAATGTCCCCGCTGCCACAGCTCCTAAAAATGCGAATAGGTAAACCTGCGATTCCTGTACCGAAACATGGAATTTATCGATCAGAAAAAAAGTATAATAACTGGTCATGCTGGCCATATAAAAGTACTTTGAAAAGATCAACACCAATAAAATCCCCATCGAAAATGCTACACGCTTCTTCGTAAAAGTATGTTTGAATTCTTCGGTAATTACACCTTTATTTTTTGCTTTAAAGGCGAGCTGTTGCTGATACCATTGAGCAATTCGGGAGAGAATTACAATCCCCACAATGGCTACCAATGAAAACCAAACGATATAAAACTGTCCATGAGGTACTACAATTATTGCGGCAAGTAAGGGACCGATTGCACTTCCTGCATTTCCACCCAATTGAAAAATAGATTGGGCCAATCCTTTTTTACCTCCAGAAGCCAAATGAGCCACCCTTGAAGCTTCAGGATGGAAGATTGATGAACCTACACCAATTAAACTTACAGCCAGCAAGATGTTTATAAAGCTAGAAGCAAAAGATACGGCAACCAAACCAACCAGGGTAAAGCCCATAGCAATAGCCAAAGAGTAAGGTCTTGGTCTTTTATCGGTATAAAAGCCAATGAATGGTTGCAAAATAGAGGCAGTAAGCTGATAAGTTAAAGTAATTAGTCCAATTTGAGTAAAGTTCAGGCTAAATTTATCTTTCAATATTGGGTATACGGCCGGAATTACAGCCTGTAACATATCGTTGATCAGATGGGAAAAACTGATGGTAAACAAAATAGAAAAGACCGTTTGCTGGGCCAGTTGTTTAGGATCAATAGTAGCGGTAGTAACTGTTTCTTTCATGCTTTTATTGGGATACGTGTCCGATTATTTTTGCAGCGATGCTCCATGCTTTTTTTGCATCACCGGCGATAATACTTTTTAACAATTGTTCGTGTAATGAATAAGTTTCTTCAAATACCGCAGTATCAGGATAAATCTGTAGAAACCAATTTTTGAGGTGTATAGAAGTGGATCTGTAAAGATCAGCCAAAATCTCATTTTTAGACGCTTCGGCTATGGCGATGTGAAATTGCACATCTGCTTCAATGCAATCTTCGATCAAGCCCGCAGCAGCAGATTTCTTCCTGTTTTCTAAATGGGCTTTGATGGCAATGATATCTGAGTCTGTCCTATTAATGGCAGCCTTCTCTGCAATTTTCATTTCCAGCAATTGCCTTACTTCATCCAAATCCTGAACATTGGCGCGCTTTAGTCGCTGCTCCATTGGCTCTCTATTGCTGGTAGACTGCTCGACAAAGGTGCCTACCCCCTGTTGTACTCTAAGTAAACCGGAATTGGCCAATATCTTTATAGCCTCTCTAATGGTAGATCGGCCTACACCAAAGCTTTTCATCAATTCTGGTTCGATAGGCAATTTCTCATTGACCTTATATTTACCAAAAGAAATTTGCTCCTGTATTTTGAAGGCAACTTCGTCTGAAAGTGATTTTCTCTTTATCAAATTACTAAGGTTAAATTCATCATATCATCAGATGAATTTCAAAGGTATAAATTTCTTTGATAGTTTAAAAAAGAAAGCAATTTCTATTTGATATATTCCGTAAAAAAGCGACATTGAGCTCAGTTAAATAGATCAGCATATGCAAAAAATATATATGGGTGATGCAGGGCCTAAAGTTTCTCCTGCGGTTTACGGTTTTTACAGATGGAATGAAGTAAAAGACACGGCTAAAGTTTTAAAAAAAACAGTGCAGCTTTGCTTAGAATTGGGTATCAACACTTTTGAGCATGGTGACAACTATGGTTCATATCAGTGTGAATCGCTATTTGGCGACTTGCTCAAAGATGGTATCTTTAAAAGAGAAGAAGTGGTGCTGTTTAGTAAATGTGGATTAAGAGTGCCTGATGCTCAAAATCCAGATATCAGAGTGAAACATTATGATACTTCCGCAGCACACATCACTAAAAGTGTAGAATCCTCATTAAAAAAACTGAGAACAGATTACTTAGATATATTTTTACTGGATAAGCTTGACCCGATTTCAAATCTTGAAGAAACGGCTTTAACCTTGGAGAAGCTAAAAGACTCTGGAAAAATTAAAAGTATTGGTGTAGCCAATTTTTCTGTTTTTCAGCATCAGTTGCTGGCTTCTTATTTAACTAAGCCAATTGTAACCAATCATATTGAGTTGAACTTACTTCGCACACAAGCTTTGGACAACGGTCAGCTTGATTATATCAAACAACGTTACATGCGTCCACTGGCTTATGCCCCACTTGCCGAAGGTAGGATTGCTGCCGGTATAGATCCACAAGCAGTGAAAGTTCGTGAGAAACTGGAAGAGCTGAGTGTAAAATACAATGCCAATATTGAATCTCTAGCGGTGGCCTGGTTGGTAAAATTAGGCGCATTACCACTTATTGGTACAACCAATGAAGAGAGGATTAGAAATGCAGCCAATGCCTTTACGATAGAGCTGGATCATCAGGACTGGTACGACCTGTATAATGTGTCGGTAGCACACCCGAATTTGCTTTCATAATCCTATATTTGCTGTGCCTAAACGAGTATTTTTTTAAATCATTTTCAATTAAAACGCATAGCAAAAATTATATGAAACACGGACTTTTGATAGACATGGATGGGGTTATTTACAGCGGAGAAACTTTAATTGAAGGCGCTGATAAATTCATCAATGGCTTGATTAAAAATGATATCCCCTTTACGTTCATGACAAATAACAGTCAACGTACAAGGCTAGATTCAGTACGAAAACTTAAACTTCTGGGCATTGAGGTTACTGAAAATCATATCTACACCAGTGCAATGGCTACGGGTAAATTTTTGGGTGACCAGGGTAAAAATGGTACGGCCTACGTTTTGGGTGAAGGCGGTTTATTAACCAGTTTGCACGAAAACGGCATTAGCCTTGTAAATACTGATCCTGAATTTGTGGTTTTAGGAGAAGGCAGAAACTTTACTTTAGAAATGGTTCAACGTGCGGTAGACATGATTCTGGCAGGTGCAAAATTCATCACGACCAATAGAGACCCTTCGCCGAAAAAACCAGGATGGAGCAATTTAGGGATTGCAGCAACTACTGCTATGATTGAAGAAGCTACTGGCCGAAAAGCGTTTGTAATTGGCAAGCCTAGTCCAGTAATGATGCGATCAGCACGTAAATATTTAGGTCTGGAAGCCGCAGAAACAACTGTCATCGGAGATACAATGGAAACTGATATTCAAGGTGGTGCGCAAATGGGTTATAAAACCATATTGGTGCTCTCGGGAATAGCAAAAAAAGAAAAATTAACACATTATGCCTTTAAGCCTGATCTAGTTGTCAGCTCGGTTGCTCAGATTGAGCTTCCGTTAAAATGGTGGTAAAAATCAAAGCCGTAGGGGTGGATATCCACCCCTACGGCTTTGATTTTCCATACTCATAAAAGTCCTTTCAGATCTTCAGCATTGCATTCTTAGTTTAAATCAAATTTTCAAACTCTAGAATTAGAAATTAATAAACTACGAAATACAGTGTAATTCTATTACTTAAATTTAATTTGTACTCCAATTTGTTTACATTAGAGTAGTCCTTATTAAGTTTTATGCGTTTTCTCCTCTTATTATTCATTCTTTTCGGGCAGTTCAATGTTTATGGTTCCGATCAGATTATCCATTTAGATAGCAATCTAACGGACTGTAATCTAGGTAAGCACATTTCTTATTTTGAGGATAAAAGTGCCAAACTTACGCTTGGTCAGATAAAAGATTTATCAGAAAAAGGACAATTCAAAAAAGGACAGACTGAAATCTTAAATTTCGGAAATACGAAATCTGCCTTCTGGCTTAAGATAGATTATATAAAAAACACCCCACATAGAAATTATTTAGTATTGGATATTTCTAATATCGATCACATTGATTTTTATACAAATACAGACAAAGGGCTAATCCATAGAACTGCAGGCTCTATTGTTCGAGCAAGCCCGGGGGTGATTGAAACCAATAATTATATTTTCAGTTTACCTACCCAACCCAATACACCTACAACCCTATGGCTTAAGCTAAAGACCAACAACATACTTATTGTGCCCATTAAAATCGTCAATTCTGATAATTTTATCCCAGGAAAATCAATAAAAAACAACCTCCAAATCGTATATCTGGGCGTATTATTTACCCTATTACTATTTAATATTTTCCTTTACTTCAGTTTAAGAGATAGCACTTACTTATACTATAGTTTATATGTTTTTTCGCTTGGGATTTATATGGCCTTGTACCTAAGAGGATACAGCTATTTATTCGGCCAGGATTTCAGAATTCTACTTAATCTATACCCCCACGCCTTTCTCGCCCTATCTATTATTGCATCTGTATTCTTCTCTAAAAAATTCCTAAACCTAAAAAGCGTATCCAAATCTTTAGTTTATGCTTGTGATTTCATTCTTTTTTGCAGTGTTGTTATGTTATGCACCAGCATTACCGGATTTAAAAGTATTGCATCTCATATGGCTCAATATATTGCTATGGCTGGTGCGGTGGTATTATGGAGCTCCGGATTTATCGCCTACAGAAAGGGACATAAGCCTGCAAAATATTACATTATAGCTTGGTCATTTATAGCAGCCACTGTTGTGGCGGTCGTATTAAGCCTGGAGGGAATACTCACCTATCATGATTACACCTTCGAATTTGTGCCTATAGGCTCTACTATTGAATTGTTGTTACTTGCTTTTGCCCTAGGCGATCGCTACCGGACCATCATAAATAGTGAACAACAGATTAGAGATGAGAATTACTCTTTAGTACAAACTCAGAATCAACGTCTGGAAAAGCTAGTTGAAGAGCGCACGTTGAAACTCAGTGATACCATTGCGCAATTAAAAGCTTCTAATGCAGTAAAAAACAAGTTGTTTTCTATCATTGCCCACGATTTGAGAAGCCCTTTTAGCAGCTTAATCAGCATTTTCTCCTTAAAAGACATGGATCTGCTTTCCCTGGATGAACTTAAAATACTATTGAATGAAAACCGCAAAAATATAGATACCATACACAACACACTCAACAATCTTTTGTATTGGGCACAAAGCCAAATGGAAGGTGTTAAAACTATTCCGACAGCCTTCGACATCAAACAGCTTATTGAAGACCTTGCATTAGTCTATTCACCGCTTATACAAGCCAAAGGAATCACCATCAATCTGCATGCACCCGATCAATCTATGGTATTCGCTGATGAAAATCAGATCCAGCTGGTACTTCGTAACCTCATCGACAACGCCATAAAGTTTACGCCATCTTCTCATGGAATTGATATTACTTTAAAGGCTCATGAATCTTCTATAAAAATTTGTGTAAACAACACCATTTCTCAAACAAATGAACTAAATATTGATAGCATTACCAACCCTGAAGCTTTTGAAACCACTTATGGCACTGGGCATGAGAAAGGTATTGGCCTGGGACTCCATTTATGTAGAGAATACATTAAAGGAAATGGAAGTGAATTAAAAGTAACACTAAGTGGCCGATTAGTTTCATTTTGCTTTAAGCTGCCCCTGCCTCAACTCCAAAACACTATTGTGGCATAATTATCGTTTATAGTTTGTGACGAAAAATCAAATACCTACGAATGAAGATCAAACTAATCCTCTTTTTTTTGTTTTGCCACACGGCGACATATGCTCAACCCTTTGTATTCCCTGAACTTCCAGCTTCTGGAAAATTGCTGGCTTCTCTAATCCCTTCCAATTGGAAAGTGATAGACAGTGTATATGGAGACCTAAATAACGATAACATAAATGATATGGCGCTTGTGCTTGAGTTTTACAGACCGGTAAAGGAGAACAGAGCCTACGGGGATAACGACACTGAGCTGATCACAGAGGTACAAAAACCCAGGATACTGGCCATTTACTTTAGAAGATCGGCTAATGGTGCATACCGATTAGTTACTCAAAACAACGATTTCATGTTAAGATCTGAAGAAGGCGGTGCCATGGGTGATCCCTTGCGTCCAATGCACATTAATGCTAATCAACTTTCACTATCGTTTGAAGGGGGCGGAAACTGGCGCTGGAAATTGAATTACAGCTTTAAATACAAAGAGAAAGACTGGCAGTTAGTCAAGGCCAATAACTTAGCTTATCATTCTAGTTCTGGAGAAATGAATAATAAGCAGTATGATTTCATAAATAAAACGCAAAAAGTAATAACTGGAACGATGAATCAGAGCATCCTGGCAGACACCACTTTTGAGCAGCCATTAACTATAAAAACCTTACGCACCTTTAACAGCTTTAAAAAGCCCTGGACCTGGGAGATCAAAACAGATGAGTTTTTATAAAAAAAGGGCTATTAAATAATTTTAACAGCCCTTTCTATAATTATCAAAATTACTAACGTGAGTAATTAGGTGCTTCTTTAGTAATCGAAATATCATGTGGATGACTTTCTCTCATTCCTGCAGCAGTAATGCGAACAAATTTAGCTTGCTGTAAATCTTCAATCGTAGCAGCACCACAATAGTGCATTCCGGCTCTCAAACCACCAACATATTGATAAATTACTTCTGCTAATGTTCCTTTATAAGGTACTCGACCAACAATACCTTCTGGTACCAATTTGGTAACTACGTCTGTCTCATCTTGAAAATAACGATCTTTAGATCCTTGTTGCATGGCTTCTACAGAGCCCATACCACGGTAAGATTTAAACTTACGACCTTCATAAATAATGGTCTCACCTGGTGATTCCTCAACACCTGCAAACAATGAACCTGCCATGATTGCACTTGCACCAGCAGCTAATGCTTTAACGATATCACCTGTTTGTTTGATACCACCATCGGCAATAACAGGAATCCCTGTTCCTTCAAGTGCTTTAGCACATTCAAACACAGCATATAACTGAGGTACACCTACCCCGGCGATAATCCTTGTAGTACAGATAGAACCTGGGCCGATACCTACTTTAACGGCATCAGCACCCGCAGCTGCCAAAGCACGTGCTGCATCAGCTGTAGCAATGTTACCTGCAATTACTTGCAATTCAGGCCATCTTTCTTTGATCGCCTTCACCATATCAATTACACCTTTAGAGTGTCCGTGCGCTGTATCAACAGTTACGACGTCAACTCCAGCCTGTACTAATGCTGCTACGCGATCAATATTATCTGCAGCAACACCTACAGCAGCACCAACGCGTAAACGTCCGCGCTCATCTTTACATGCTTTAGGGTAGTTTTTATATTTCTGAATGTCTTTAAAAGTGATCAATCCTGCAAGGCGACCTTCTTTATCAATAACAGGCAGTTTTTCAATTTTATAATCTTGTAAAATCTCTTCAGCTTGTAAAAGGGTTGTCCCTTCTGCAGCGGTGATTAGATTTTCTTTGGTCATCACTTCCGAAACTTTACGCTGCATATCTTTTTGGAAACGCAGATCTCTGTTGGTGATGATACCTACCAGTTTGTTATCGGCATCGATAACAGGAATTCCACCGATCTTAAAGTCTTTCATGATCTGGAATGCATCAGCAACTTTAGCATTTGCATTTAAAGTAACCGGATCCTGGATCATTCCACTTTCTGAGCGCTTTACTTTTCTTACCTCCTCTGCCTGACGTTCAATACTCATGTTTTTGTGTAGCATACCGATACCACCAGCCTGGGCAATGGCAATAGCCAAACCAGCTTCGGTTACAGTATCCATAGCAGCAGAAACTATAGGAACATTAATACGTATTTTTTTGGTTAAGAAACTTCCGGTATCCACATCACGTGGCAAAACTTCAGAATAAGCTGGTACTAATAATACGTCATCGTACGTTAGTCCTTCGGCAATAAATTTATTGGGATCGAGTTGCATAGCAAATAATTATAAGAGTTACTATTTGCCGGTCAAAAGTACGATTATTGTTGTAATTACACAACTATTTTGCAAAAATAGGCTGCGGGCTTCAAAAAATTACAATTAAATTAACTATCCATCTGCCAATATTAAAAGCTTATTAACGTCTTTTTCAGTGCCTCATTATCTAAGAATCTGCTACCTGATTCTCTACGGGTTTGGTACGGGTTCTCTACGGCTCCTCTACGGGTTCCCTACGGCTAAAACCGTAAAGAACCCGTAGTAAACCCGTGCAAGAATCGTAGTGGATCAAGACTCAAATACACAACCGTTCCTGATATGATTAAAAAAATGTAAATTGACCCAACACAAATTGAACTGAACATGAAACCACTTTTCTCCCTTCTCATCTTTATCACCTTCTTTTTTAATGCAAATGCCCAGGTTTTTAAATATGCATTTGTTACCGATACCCATGTTGGAACAGCAACGGGTGAAGAGGATTTAAGAAGAACTGTGAATGATATCAACAAACAAACTGATCTTGACTTTATAGTGGTTACAGGTGATGTAACCGAAATGGGAACTAAACTAGAGATTAAGCTGGCTAAGAAGATTTTAAGTGGATTGAAAAAACCCTGTCATGTGATTCCTGGTAATCATGATACAGGATGGTCGGAATCGGGTGGTGTTGATTTTATTAAAGCATTTGGCGACGATAAATTTACGTTTGATCATAGTGGCTATCGTTTTATTGCCTGCGCTTCTGGGCCATATGTAAGAATGTCTGACGGTCACATTCCAAGAGATGCCGTTGTTTGGTTGGATAAAGTGTTAAAAAATACGCCCACTACTATGCCAGTGGTATTTATTAACCACTACCCCGTTGACAATAGTTTAGACAATTGGTACGAAGCTACAGACAGGATAAAGAAGTACAACATACAATACGCCATTTGCGGACATGGCCATTCTAACCTTGCCCTTAATTTTGAAGGTGTACCGGGAACTATGGGGCGTTCTAACCTAAGAGCAAAGGATACGCTGGGCGGTTATAACGTTGTCACAATGCGTGGTGATTCAGTATTATTTTCGGTTAAAAAACCAGGTTTATCAATAGAGAAGCCATGGAGGAAAATTGCATTAGGTAAATTTACCCCGACAAGCACCGATAAAGTTGAAAGGCCCTCTTATCAGCTAAACACCATTTATCCAGAGGTTACAACAGCCTGGACTTTCCATGCTCCTGCCAATGTAGTGCTTACTCCTGCAACCGATGGTAAGCTAGTCATATTTGGAAACAGTATTGGTGAAGTAGAAGCTTTAAGTATAGAAGATGGCAGTAAAAAGTGGACTTTCAAAACAAGTGGGGCCATTTATTCTTCAGCAGCAATAGCTGATAACATCGTCGTAATTGGATCAGGGGACGGTAGCATTTATGCCCTTAAAGCTAATACGGGCGAGCGGATTTGGAAATTAAAAACTAGAGCGGCTGTTTTAGGCTCGCCTATAATTGATCGGGATATAGTTTATATTGGCGGAAGCGATAACCATTTCAGAGCCATTAATATCAAAACGGGAAAACAGTTATGGTCTTTTAATGGTGTGGAAGGAACCATTGTTGGCAAACCATTATTATACGAAGGTAAGCTGATCTTTGGATCTTGGGGCAGACATTTATACGCCTTAAATCAAACCAATGGAGTATTGTCATGGAAATGGAGCAACGGTAATGCGAACCGTATGTTTTCGCCTGCAATGTGCACACCTGTAGCACACAATGGCGTTGTTTACGTAGCGGCTCCCGACAGGGTGCTAAATGCCATAGATGCCAATAATGGCACTTCTCTCTGGAGAAACAAAGAAGCTACTGTACGGGAATCTATTGGTATATCAGAAGACGGTTCAATGATCTATGGTAAAACGATGAATAATGACATTGTAGCTTATAAGACACAAACAACGGATCCGGGAGTAGCCTGGAGATTGAATATGAACTTTGGTTATGAGCACGCTCCTTCTATGTTGATTGCAAAAGACAAACAGGTATTTTTCGGTACCAGAAATGGAGTTGTTTATGCTTTTGACCCGGAATTACGTAAGACCGTATGGGCACACAAAATTGATAACTCAATGATAAACACCGTAAATGTATTGAGTAAAAATGCGGTTTTGGTGGCCACAATGGATGGTGTGGTTACTTTACTAAAAATTATTAAATAAATTCTTTTCTTTTCATGATATATGGTATAATTGTATAGACAAATTATCGCTTTCATGAATAAAAGAATCGCACTTATCGCGTGCTTACTTGTAATAGGCACGTTTTCATTCGCTCAAGAGAAACCATCTAAACCAAAAACATTTAAATATGGCAAGTTAAGCCTTGAAGAATTTGACACCAAAGTAAGTGGTGCAGATTCCGCAGCTTCTGCTATAGCCTTATTTGATGTGGGTAGAGGTTATTTTGAACTCAGTCCTAAAACGGGAGATTTCGTCTATGTTTTTGAACGACATACACGCTACAAGATCATTAATAAAACCGGATACGACTATGCCAATCTGGAGCTTCAGTTTTACAAACAAAATACCGGAGAAACGAAATTAGATAATATGGAGGCTGCCACCTACAACCTTGAAGGCGGCAAAATTATAACCAGTAAATTAGGTAAGGACGCTAAATTTTCAGAAAAACAAGATAAAAACTATACCCTCAAAAAATTTGCGCTCCCAAATGTAAAAGAAGGATCAATTGTGGAATATAAATATAAAATCTCTTCTGATTTTATATTTACCTTAAGATCATGGTATTTCCAAAGGGCCATTCCTACCTTATATTCTGAATATGACATCACCATTCCTGAGTATTATAAGTACAAAGAGAATGCAGCGGGTTATGTGTTTTTAAATCCCAAAAGAGACATTACCAATCAATCATTTTTCTTTAACGGGCAAACACTTACCTTACAATCCGTTCATCTCCATTACCAGGCAGAGGATATACCTGGGTTAAAAAAGGAAAACTACATTACGACCATGGAAGACTATGTGAGCAAGGTTGGTTTTGAATTGAGTTCAATTTCCATTCCTGGTCAGGTCTACAAAGAGTTTACTTCATCCTGGCCCAAAATTGTTAAGGGACTGAAAGATGAGGAGAATTTTGGATTGTTCATTAATAAAAGAGGCAATAGCAAAACCCTATTGAAAGAAATAATAAAGGGTGAAACGAAACCTGATACGGTAGTGCAAATGATTTTCGATTATGTAAAAAACAACATCAAATGGAATGCTGAATATAGCATTTACACTTCGGAAATCAATCCTAAAACCATCTTTGAAAAGAAAGCAGGTAACGCCGCCGATATCAACCTTTGTTTACTTAACCTTTTAACTGAAGCAAATATTACAGCTTCTCCTGTATTAATAAGCACACGGGAAAATGGAGCACATCCAGGAATTCCCATGCTTACCGAATTTAACAATGTCATTGTTCAGGCTGAAATTGGAGATAAAATGATCCTTTTGGATGCCACAGATAAAGACCATACCACCAACCTAATTGCTTATGAGAACCTAAACCATCAAGGGCTTAAAGTAAATTTAAAAGATGAAACTGCTACATGGATATCAATTGAGGAAAACAGATTGAGTAAAAGAAATATAAATCTAATTCTTACGCTAAGTGAAGAGAACAAGTTAAGTGGAAAGCTGTATTTAGCATCTACACACTATGAAGCCCTAAACCGTAGAGATAGATACCGATCAGCAACTAATGAAACAGATTTCCTAAAAAGCTATAAAACTGATAAACCAGGACTAGGCATACAAAATTACAAAGTTCAAGATCTTAATAACCTTAATGAACCTTTGATTGAGACCATGGATGTAATGCTGGAAGATAATGTGGAAGAAGCTGGAAACCTAGCCTATTTTACCCCCTTACTTTTCGAAAGGACTAAAGAAAATCCATTTAAATTGGAAGAAAGAAAGTTCCCAGTTGATTTTGCCTTTCCTACTGAAGAGAATTATCGCATTACTGTTGATTTCCCTAAAGGATATCAATTGGACAAAAGCCCGAAAAACGAAAAAGTAATATTACCAAATGATGTTGCGTCCTTCACTTTCATTTTTGCTGCTGAGGAAAATAAAATAATGATCACTAGCAAAATATCTATCAAAAAAGCGGCTTTCTCTCCCGAAGAATATTATGATTTAAAAGAACTTTTTAAAAACATAGTTAGAAAACAGGCCGAACAAATTGTATTTAAGAAAAGCTAATGAAAAGAACTATACTTTTTATAACCGCCTTGTTTGCTTTTGCAGAGGTTACAGCACAAGGAATTTATGATGTAAGCAAAATTCCAGCAAATTTAACTCATAATGCATCCGTAGTCATTAGAAATGAGGAACTAATTTATGAAGTAAAAGATCAGGGAACTGCAGTACAAACGTATAAAACGGCAATGACCATTTTAAATAAAGGTGGGGAAAGCTCCTCAAGAATGAGTGAATATTACGATAAATTTTCGAGTATTTCCAGTTTAAAAGCCTCTCTATATGATGAAAAAGGCAATAAAATAAAAGATTATAAAAATGCCGACTTTAAAGACAAGAGCGCTGTTTCTGATGGGACCCTCTATCAGGATGACAGAATCAAGTATCTTGACTTTTTACATACCAGCTTTCCATATACTATAGAGTTTAGTTACACTGTTGACTACAATGGGATTCTTAACTATCCTACATGGTACCCGGCAAGTACATGGGATATTGCTATAGAAAAATCAAATTACACCTTTAAGATTCCTGAGAACATGACTTTCAAATACATGAAAAGTAAGGGACTAAACACAGATTCACTAAAGGTTAAAGACAAAATAAATTACAAATGGAGCTGCCAGAATATACCTGCTGTAGAGTTTGAAGCCATGAGTATAGGCTTAAGAAATATAATGCCTTGGGTAAACGTTGCACCTAATGAATTTGAATTTGACCATTCGAAAGCCAACATTGAAAACTGGAAAAATCTGGGCTCCTGGCTATTTACCCTTAGTAGTGGTGGACAAGTGTTGCCAGAAGCTACGAGAGCCAAAATCCAGCTGCTGATTAAGGATGCAAAAACACCAAAAGATAAACTAAAGATCCTTTACAATTACCTACAATCGAATACCAGATATGTAGGTGTGCAGCTAGGTATTGGAGGCTATAAACCGATTCCGGCAGAGAAAGTATCGGCTGTAAATTATAGCGATTGCAAAGGCTTATCGAACTACATGAAAGCCCTATTGCAGGAAGCAGGTATAAAATCTAACCTTGTAGTTATTGGTAATGATCTGCCTTCTTTAAATAAGAACTATGCCAGTATGAATCAGGCTAACCATATGATACTTTGTGTTCCTTTTGAAAAAGATACCACCTGGCTGGAATGTACCAGTCAATACAAACCTGCGGGGTTTATTGGAAACAGCAATTCGAACAGGACTGTCTTATTGGTTACCGAAGAGGGCGGAAAACTTGCTCAAACACCTGCTTATAGTCCGGCCAGCAATCTTCAGCATCGCAATACCAACGTAACGCTAGATGAGGAAGGTTCTGCAAACATCAATATTGAAACTCAATATAAAAATGCGCAGTACGAAGATAACATTGGCCTGTTATTGATGGAACCAACAGACCGCAGAAAAAGAGTAATGAACACGCTAAGCATACCGAATATGCAGATTACAACATTGAACATTACTCAACCAGATAAAGACGCCCCTATTCTTCATGAACAAATTGAGCTAAAATCTTCGCAGCTATTAACTAAAGGTGGTGACAAACTGTTTTTAACTTTAAATCTATTGAACAGACAGGAAAAAACAGTAACGCCTTTGGAAGCGCGTAAAACATTTTTCAGCATTAAGTATGGTTATAACGATGAGGATCATATCACTTACACCATACCAAAGGGATATAAAGTAGAATTTATGCCTAAAGATATTGCGATAGAATCAGAATTTGGAAAATATACTGCTAAGGTAGTTGTAAAGGATAATGCGCTGGTATATACCCGCACGCAGATGATGGTAAACGCGATTTATCCACCAGAAAAGTACAATGATCTTGTTGCCTTTTATAAAAAGATATATCAGGCTGATAAACAAAAAGGTATCCTGGCTAAAATAGATTAGCCAGGATATATTTTATTTTTTACCCACAACAACCTTAGTAAAGCTCTCGGTATTGAGGTATTTATTTGCCAGATCTTTTAAATCGGCAGCAGTAATTGACTTTACTGTTTTAATATAGTTTTCGTAGTAACTGTAGTCCAGTCCAGAGAAATAAACATTCTTGAATTTATCGGCATGTGAGAATGCATTCTCAAGGCTACCTAACATGGAACCTAGCATATAATTTCTGACTAAAGCCAACTCATCATCCTGCACCAAATCAGTCTTAAGTATACTGATCTCCTTTTCAATTTCTGTAAGGGTATTGTTGCACACATCTACACCAACTTCTGTAGCAATAAAGAAATAACCGGCATCTTTTAAAGAGGCTACAGCCGAACCAATACCGTAAGTATAACCTTTATCTTCGCGAATATTAGCCATTAACCTGGAACCAAAATAACCACCAAGTAAACAGTTTAACACTTGAAAACCTGGGAAATCAGGATGATTTCTGGTAATAGCCAGTGTACCCATTCTGATTGCCGATTGAATCGCTTCTGGTTTTTCGACAAAAATCTCTCCCTGATGAATGTTGGTAAAACTAAACTTGTTGATTACCGAAGGAGCATCGTTATCCCAATCTTTACCAATGACATTATTTAGTATATTAAATTCTGTTTCTTCAAACTTACCAGCTACAAAAATGGTACAATTCTTAGGTTTATAGGCCGCTTTAAAATAATTTAAAAGATCTTCTCTTTTTAAATCATCGTAATGCGAAGGCTGAATATTAGAACCGTATGGAGTTTCGCCAAAAAGTGCATTTGCAAAATTCTTCCTTGCCAGGAAATCATTCTTTTGCAAACTTACCTGTAGCGACTGCTTTTGATTCTGGATAAAAATAGCCAGTTCCTGCTCAGGAAAAATACTTTCATTTAAAATCGAACGCAGAATAGGCAACACTGATTGCAAGTGTTTATTTAAGGTATAAAGCTTAACGCAGGTTTGATCTGCACCATACTCTGTTTGCAGGAAAGCACCATAATAATCCACTTTATCAGCAATCTCTTTGGCACTAAGTGTACTGGTACCATTGTTTATCAAATGACTAACTGCAATTGCTTCCAATGGTTTTGAGGCATTCCAATTTACATTTTCAAATATAAATTCTATACGAACAAGTTCTTGTTTACCTGCATTGATGGTAAAAACCGGTATACCATTATCCAGTACTTGTTTTAGAGGTTCAATAAAACTAATTTCATCAACCAGTTTCGATTCTGGGGCTAGTGTACGATTAAGCATCTTGGGCAGTTAAATAGTGTAAAGTTGAGCATTGTTCTTTCTTAAAAGTAGCTTTTGCAGCCTCCTGAATATCTGCAGGTCTTACCGCAAGATATTTGTTGATCTCGGTATTCAAGCCGTCAGCATCTCCTAATAATTCATAGTAAGCAAGGTTCATCGCCTTATCTAACAAACTCATTTCAGCGAATACCATGATAGATTCTGACTTGTTTTTCACCTTGGTAATCTCCTCTTCAGTAACCTGTGCTTCAACAAGTTTATGGAGTTCGGCCCAAATAGCTGCCTCTGCCCTTTCTATGCTAACGCCTTCAACCAGCTTACCTTCAATTACAAATAACCCTTCATCGATACTACTGGTGATATAAGCATGAACATCACTAAATAGCTGCTGCTCCTTTAACAAACTGTTGTACAATCTGGAAGATTGGCCTTGTGAAAGCACATCCGACATCAGATCAAAAGTTTGATAAGCTTTATCCTTCCTTGCAGGCATTTTAAAGGCCATATAAATGGCGTTTAAAGGAACATCTGCACGCACCACCTCTCTTCTCTCAGTTATCTGCACTGGTTCTTTAGGGAGATTTCTAAGATATCTTTCTCCCGCAGGAATTGGGGCAAACCATTTTTCTGCAAGCACTCTTACGTCTTCAGTCTTAACATTTCCACCTACTACCATGATGGCATTTCGCGGATTGTAATGCTTTTGGAAAAACGCCTTAACATCTTCCATTTTTGCATCTTCAATTTGTTTTAAATCCTGACCTATAGTAGCCCAGCGATAAGGATGCGTTGAATAAGCTAAGGGTCTTAATTTTAACCATACGTCGCCATAAGGTTGATTAAGGTAACGCTGCTTAAACTCTTCGCATACTACATTACGCTGCGTCTCCAGACTCTTTTCAGAAAAAGCTAGACTCAGCATCCGATCGCTCTCCAACCAGAAAGCAGTTTCAAGATTTACAGCTGGTAAAGTAATGTAATAATTGGTGATGTCGTTGCTGGTAAAAGCGTTGTTCTCGCCTCCTACCCTTTGCAAAGGTTCATCGTAACTTGGAATATGTACTGATCCGCCAAACATGAGGTGCTCAAATAAATGTGCAAAACCTGTTTTGTCATGCTCTTCGTCTCTGGCACCAACATCGTATAAAATATTTAACACCGCCATGGGCGTAGTATCATCTTCGTGTACTAAAACACGCAACCCATTGGCTAATGTAAAACGGTTAAAATCTACCATATATTGAAAATAATTGGGCCAAATATAGGAATAATGGGCAGCCGAAATATCATCATCTTTAATAAAGGACAAACAAATTATATTGATAAAAACAACTTATGGTATATTTGTGGTATGAATACTGCCGAATTATTACACAGGGCCTTGCATTTCGACTTTTTAACAAAAGAAGAGGGTGTATTTTTATATCATAATGCAGCAACTGCTGAACTGGCCTATGTAGCCAATGAACTGAGAAAAAAACAAGTGCCAAGTGGCAAGGTAACCTGGCAGATAGATAGGAATGTAAATACAACCAATGTATGTATCGCTAACTGTAAATTCTGTAATTTTTTTAGAAGACCTGGTCATGACGAAAGCTACATTACGGATATAGAAACCTACAAACAAAAAATAGAAGAAACATTTAGATTGGGTGGCGATCAGTTGTTGTTACAGGGCGGTCATCATCCAGATCTGGGCTTAAAGTTTTATGCCGATTTGTTTAGACGCCTTAAGGAACTGTACCCTGATTTAAAACTTCACGCTTTAGGTCCACCCGAAATTGCCCACGTAGCTAAACTGGAAGGTCTTTCTCATACTGAGGTTTTATCTGCGCTAAAAGAGGCCGGAATGGATTCATTACCAGGTGCTGGTGCTGAGATATTGAACGATAGAGTTAGACGATTGATATCAAAAGGTAAATGCGGTGGAAAGGAATGGCTTGATGTAATGCGGGCTGCTCATCAATTAAATATTACAACCTCTGCAACCATGATGTTTGGTCATGTTGAAACCATAGACGAACGTTTTGAACACCTGGTATGGATTAGAGAAGTGCAAAGTGAAAAACCTGCTGATGCTAAAGGTTTTCTAGCCTTTATTCCATGGCCTTTCCAGGATGATGGTACTTTATTAAAAAGGTTAAGAGGGATTAGCAATAATGTTTCTGGTGATGAATATATCAGAATGTTGGCTTTAAGTCGCATTATGCTACCTAACATTAAAAATATACAGGCTTCATGGCTTACTGTTGGTAAAAACGTAGCGGAACTTTGTTTACATGCTGGAGCCAATGATTTTGGTTCTATCATGATCGAAGAAAATGTAGTTTCTGCGGCTGGTGCACCACACCGTTTTACAGCAAAAGGAATTCAGGATGCGATTAGAGAAGCTGGTTTTGAGCCTCAGTTACGTGGACAGCAATACAACTACCGTGATTTACCTGACCACCTGGAAGAGCAAGTTATTAATTATTAAATAAAAAAGGGGAAGAGGATATTCATCCCCTTCCCTCATCTTAAACTTAAACAAACTACAATTTAAATCCTGTCCTAAGGAATAGATTGGCAATCGCAACAACTTCAGTTTTTGATAGTGTTTCATCAAAAGACTCTACTGCTGCTGCTTTAGTTACCCCTGTCGCAATACCTGTAATGGTAATGCCAGCCTGAACATCATTATTTTCGCGGAAATAGACTGCGTCAACAGCACCAACTCCTGTGTCATTGGCAATACCTCCGGCACCTAAACTAATCCATGGTTTTAATCCTGTTGCACCATTTGCCGCTAGCATCTGACGAATGTGTGAAGCGTGACGTGCCTCTACTGAATGGATCTGCAAAGCAGTTGTCAAAACCGCATTCCCTTTCAAAGCTGTAGCCTGCCCCTTATATGCTCGTACTCCTGTATCTTCAAAGCCTAAAGCAACTTTAAGAAAAGTGACATAATCATTATATACCAAAGGAAAAGTTCCGCCAGCAGTAAAATCTGTCATGGCATAGGTAATTTCTGCTCTTGCAGAAGTCCCTAAAGCTCCCTTTAGCAAGTTAACGTGGGCCATTTCATGATTACGAATGGTTGTAATTGCTGCTGTTGGTGCACCAGAGGGAATAGATAACCCCGGTGCTGCAACCAATGCATGGTTGTACAAATGGTACTCTAAATATTCCAATGCAAGTGCAAAGTTCAATACATCATTTACCGCACCAGGGGTAGACTGCCCATAAGCTTTTTGGAACATAGATCCCATTGCTAATGGTAAAGCTGCTAAAGATATTTTTTTACCTATGTTAAAAAAGTCCTTCATCGCAGACCTTCTTGGATTTAAACGCTCATAGATCTCTCCATCAACCTTTTCAATTTCTTCTAATATATTTACGATATTCATGATTTCTGATTTTTAGGTTAAAGATTGATTACGTTAATTTTCGTTTTGATGTATTTCCCGGCTATTCCAAGCACCTTATCAGGTGTTAAAGCTCCATCTAAACCGCCAGCATCATTTGAATTAAGTGCGGTTAGACTTGGTAAATCAGCAAAACTACCATTAGAGATTAAATCTCTGATGTAGGCGGCATGACGTGCTTCAACTGAAACAATCTGCCCAGCCAGTGTTAAATAGGTATCACTTTTTATGCGCACACCAGCGCCATTGTAAGCTGCAACTCCCAAATCTTCAAAAGCCTTGGCAGCCCCTAAAACGCTCGAACGATCCAAAAAGTTTATACTCGAAAAATCAACTTCTAAACCCGCAATAGCCGCAGGTCCGAGTGCCTTTTTGAAGAATTCTCTGTGTGCAATTTCATGAAATTGAATATCCTGGAAATACGCTTTTTCGGTGGGACTAAAAGTTGTAGGTGGATTTGAAGCTACCTGAATATAAAATGCAGCTTCCAATTGTTCCAAAGCATAAGCATAGTTCAACACACCGAAGTCGTCCTTAAAATCTAAAGTTACCCCCGAAGGCATCATTTCATCCCGGCGATTTTTTTTGCAGCCAGCTGCAATTAAAGCAATCCCTGCTGCTCCGGCTCCTGCATATTGCAAAAAGGAACGACGCTGCAAGCGTGCATTAAATATGTTAGCTTCCTGCAACACATCAACCTCTTCATTTTTCTGTAAGTTTTTCATAGTCTTTAGTTTTTCTTAACTATGAGCCCTGCCGTCGCATGATTCACAATTGTTAAATTATTGGTTGTTTCAGTAAGACGTTTTACAAGATCACTTACGAAAGAAGAAGACCAGTGGTTTTCTTCCCTGCCTTATATTTATTAAAAGCACCTTGTTGTGCCTTTTTTTTAATAAATTCACCGTATTAAATTAAAGCCGTGCTGAATACTATTATTGTAGACGATGAGGAATTTGCCCGTTCTTCATTATACTTTCTTTTACAGGAGAATTGCGAAAGCATCCACATATCCGGAATTGCTAAGTCCGTAGCCGAAGCGCGCAATCTACTTTCACAACATACTATTGATTTGATTTTCCTTGATATTGCAATGCCGGGAGAAAATGGTTTCGAACTAATCCCCTATGCACAATCAAGTAAAGCTCATGTTATTTTTACTACCGCATACGACCAATATGCCTTAAAGGCGATAAAAGCAAATGCGCTTGATTATCTATTAAAGCCTATCGATATTGATGAGTTGAAAATTGCTGTTGATAAAGCCGAGAAGTTCATTGCCTTAAATAAAAACGATAATAGCCGTGCAGAAAGCATGCAAAACCTTGCGCTAAGTCTTTCGGAAAAAACCGAGATTCGGAAAATCAGTTTACCCAATGGTCAGGGTTATAGCCTCGTAAATATTGACGATATTATTCACATCGCCGCAGATAGTAACTATTCGGTTTTTTACTTGTTAAACAAGGATAAAATCACGGTTTCCAAAGTCCTAAAAGAATATGAGGAAATATTACCTCACAACCAGTTTATAAGGATCCATAAATCAAGTATTGTTAATTTGAATTATGTAAAAGAATACAACTCAAAAAATGGGCTGGAGGTCATCCTTAAAAATGGAGAAAAGATTGCGGTATCAAGGAGACGCGCAAGTGATTTTCTTGAAAAGATTAAATCATATACCAGTTTTGACAGCGATAAATAAACATCTTAACTTGATAGGAAGGTTTTTAATCCCCATAACTCTGTTGTTAACCATCAGCCTTAGCAGCTATTCTCAAACCACCAATTTACAGCATTTTAGTACAAAAAACGGATTACCAAGTAACAATTGTTATTATACCTTACAAGATTCTAAAGGCTATATATGGGTAGCAACAGACGCTGGAGTTAGCAGATTTGATGGCAAAATATTTGAAACTTTCTCTATTGACGATGGCTTACCTGACAATCAAATTTTACAGGTAAAAGAAGATAAAAGTGGCAGAATCTGGTTCTTAGCGCTAAATGGCCAACTTAGCTATTTTTTTAATGGTAAAATATACAACGAAACCAATGAAAAGCTACTTAAATTACTAAAATTTAATGCTGTAATTGTTTCTTTCTTTGAAGACAGTAAAGGTAGAATCTGGTTTGGCACGAACAAAAATATATTGGTAATGTGGGATGGAAAAGCAATTATGAAGTACATTTCTGCTGATCCACAACACCCATATGCAAGTACATTTATACATGAAGACAAATCGGGAATGATATGGGCTTTTAGTAATGAATGTGTACGTATTTTCAATAATAACTCCTTCAAGATTTCGTCTCACGGTACCCTCCCCCTTTCTTACAAAACCATATTGAACCTACCTGACAAAACACTGGGCTATCTTGATAAAAATGGACTTAATATAAGAAATGCCTACAATCAGCAACTCTTATTAAAGCTCGATACATCGTTGTTAAATAATGATCCAGGATATTTCTTTCTCGACAAAAACAACGATTTATGGCTGAGCAATAGTAATGGAATTTACCATATAGAACCTTCAGGAAAAACAACGCAGTATTTAAAAAACATATCCTCGAGTCAAATCATCAAAGACTCAAAAAATAACATGTGGTTTACCTCCACAAGTGGAATCTATATGCTCCCCCAGAAAGGTGAGCGCCTCTATGTTATCAACAAAACAAATGGTTTAAATAGTGATATGGTAAAAAGTGTGGTTAAGGATGACCACAACAGATTATGGTTAGGTTTGGACGAAGGAAATATCAATATCCTTGACTTGAACACCTTCAAAACCTCAAAAATCCAACTAGAGGATAAAAAAAGATATAATGCCATAAAGCATCTGATTTACGATACGCTTAAACAAACCGTGTATTTTGCGTCGGATTATGGTCTGGGTAGAATCAACAATATCTACAACACCCACCGCATCGATTATCTGAAAGAAACAAACAATAGGATGTTTGTAATTAAAAGTTTGAGTTTACGTAACGACCGTACATTGGCAATTGCACTCTCTTCAGGTGTATACATTTTGCCTTATCACGTCGATAAGCTAGAGTTCACTTTAATGTATTTTAAACAGGGAGTAGATTTTTTTACCAATAGGGCTTACCGTGTGTTTTATGACAAAGAGCAGAATCTATGGTTTTCGAATATTAACGGCCTATCAGAATATTCCAAAGGTATTTTATACAATTACTCTGGAGAGAACCTACTGTTAACAAAAAGGATTAACGACATTCAGAAATTAGATGATGGCACGATTGTTTTGGCAACAGATGGTTACGGGATTGTATTCCTTAAAAACAAAAAAGTTATTAAAGTAATTACCAGAAAAGACGGACTAGCCAACAATATCTGCAAACGACTTTTTATAAAGGACAATTACATATGGATCATTACCAATAATGGCATTAACAGGATTGCCTTAAACAACAAACAGCTTCCGGTAGAATCATTTGAATACACCAATGCTTTACTAGCTGATGATATAAATGATTTATTTATTGATGACCGTTATGCCTATTTTGGGACCAACAATGGCCTCATTTACTTTTCATACCACAAGGAAAATGGCCAGCATGAAGCACCTAAGGTTTTAATCTCCTCTATAATAAATAATAAGACGAAGCTAGCGCTCAATACTGCAATGCATACGCTAGCCCCATCTAACAATAGCGTCACCTTTACATACAGTGTAATTGACTTCCAAAATAAGAGCATTACCTATCGCTACCGACTAAAAACAGAGGCCAATTGGACGGAAACTAAGAGTCGACGACTTGAATTCCCTTCCTTAGAGCCCGGAGACTATACCTTTGAGATTAGTGCAAAATCAAACAACAGTAACTGGAGTACCCCTACCAGGGTTAATTTTTCTTTGAAAAAACACTTTTGGCAAACGACATTATTTGTTGTTGGCATTTTTCTGTTGGCCGGTTTTGCTTTTTACAAAGTAGCCGTAGTAGTTACCAAGATTCAGAAAAATAAAGAACAAGAACAACTGCTTTTAAAGAACAAGATTTTAATGCTCGAACAACGTGCATTACAGGCGATGATGAACCCGCATTTTGTTTTTAATGTAATGAACTCTATTCAGCATTACATCAATACGAAAGACACGAATTCGGCCAATAAGATATTAACAGGCTTCGCAAAGCTGATTAGAAAAAACCTGGAGATCTGTACCAAGAGCTTCATCGGTCTGGATGAGGAACTAGAATACCTTGAGCTTTACCTGAGTCTGGAGAAAAAAAGGTTTGGCGAAAAGTTTAAATACCACATATACGTAAATCGCGCAATCGATAAGGAAGAGACGTTAATACCGTCCATGATCCTTCAACCTTATATTGAAAATGCGATTTGGCATGGCTTAATGCCCAAAGAAGATGGCGGTAAACTGGATATACGTATCGATCTCAAAGGGGATGATCACCTGGTAATCGAAATCATAGACGATGGCGTTGGAATCGACAACTCTTTGAAAAGTAAAAAGGGGCATCATGTCAGCAAAGGCATGAGCCTTACTCGCGAGCGAATCAATCTTTTGAATCAGGTTGAACCAAATCCGATACAGATAGACATTAAACAAAACGGCATTTCGGGCACTTTTGTCTCCATTTTGATCCCATTAAACAACTAATTTACCGTTTACTCAATTATTCATACCACTTACTAAGTTTACATTAATCATTCTAAAATTAGCATTAAACTTGTTATAGATATTAAAACAAACAGAAGTTTGTAAAAGCGTTCTTATAGGATTGATCAAAGATATTTTTACCTAACCTAAAACTATATCTCAATTCAGGTTTCATTTGTGTGTTAAAAAATGGTAAAGTTCATAGCTTTACCATTTTTTTTTGCCCCTATCTCAGGTATTTTTTTTTTAGATTATTTTATAAAAAATTCTTTGCAGAATTTCTTTTTGTCTTACTTTTGATGAGCTAAAAATTTAAAAAAAACATCGTTCTTTTGATTTAAAAAGATTTTTAGTAAATTTAAATTATCAAATAAAACCCTTACGGAATTATATTTTTTGTAATGAAAACTCCAAAAAAACCAATTAACAAAAGCAAAGCAGAAGATCCAGAAAATGATCTGGACGATTCGTATGAAGAAACAACGAAAAAGAAATCATACGACGATGATGAAGATGACGACCTCGACATGCCATTAGATGATCTGGACAACTTTGATAGTTTTGGTTCGGATGATGATGATGACGACACCTATTAACAGGTAAAAAATAATTATTAATAAAGCATCCCTCTTAGGGATGCTTTTTATTTTAATTCCATTAGGAGAAAATGCAAATAACTACCGTATCCGGAAAGCGTTCCAGAAAAGATTTTTTAGCCACTGCCCGTTTTATATATAAAGATGATCAAAATTGGATCTGCCCACTGGATCAGGATATTGAAAACATATTTGACAGCAGTAAAAATCCATTTTTTCAACATGGAAAATGTACCCGGTGGTTGTTGCAAGATGACAATGGAAATTATATAGGAAGAATTGCCGCCTTTATCAATGATAAAAAAGCGTACCAATATGAGCAACCTACTGGTGGCATGGGCTTTTTTGAATGTATAGACAATAAAGAAGCTGCTTTCTTACTCTTCGATACAGCCAAATCCTGGTTACAAGAACAGGGAATGAAAGCCATGGACGGTCCTATCAATTTTGGAGAGAATGATTCTTTCTGGGGATTACTCGTAGAAGGCTTTACACAACCCTCTTATGGCATGAATTACCATCACCCCTACTACCATAGCTTTTTTACAGATTATGGCTTTAAAACAGAATATCAGCAAATCACTAATCACCTGGCTGTACGAAATCCTTTTCCAGAACGATTTACCAAAATTGCCAACTGGGTAGCGAATAAACCAGGATATACTTTTGAGCATTTCTCAAAAAAGAATGCCTCAAAATATGTGGCAGATCTGATGGAGATTTACAATGATGCCTGGAAAGACTTTGAGAATTTCGTACCAATTAAAAGAGAGACGCTGGAAGAGAGCTTTGAAAAGATGCAGACCATCATGGACGAAAAGCTAATTTGGTTTGCTTACATCAACGGGGAGCCCGCTTCATTTGTCGTAATTATTCCGGATGCCAACCAAATGATTAAAGGATTTAACGGAAAACTAGGACTGATAGAAAAACTTAGATTTGTATATAGACGCTGGAAGGGTGTAAACCGAATGCGGGCAATCGTAATGGGTACAAAATCTGCTTATCAAAAGCATGGCTTAGAATCAGCCTTATTTATTAAACTTAAAGAGTATGTTTTGCCGATGAATCAGTACGATGAGCTCGAACTTTCCTGGGTTGGTGATTTCAATGATAAAATGCTTTCTATTCATCAAGCAACAGGTGCCACTTTTGGAAAGCGACACCTGACTATGCGTAAGATCTTTTAGATCTATTTTTCTCTGATTTCTTCGTAAAGATCAATAACCTTCTTTTGTAGTTTAATGATCTCTTCTTCTCTTAGTGCTAATTTTTCTTTCAAATTATTGATTTGTTCAAAATTAAGCGACTGAGGGTTTTCTCCTTCCTTAGAGATAATATCCATTGTCGAAACCTCAAAAAGGTTTGCGATCTGTGCAAGTCGTGAGATGTTAATATCTGTGATACCTGTCTCGATTTTCGAGAATGCAGGGATTGAAATATTTAGACGTTTAGCCACTTCACCCTGGCTCCAGCCATTTTTTTGGCGTAGTTGTCTAATGTTTTTTCCAATGATATTCATATTATAAATTTAGGTGTGTAATCTTGTAATTAAATTCCTTGCTCAACTGTATTCAACTCACGTGCCAATTTAACGAGATCAACTCCGCCAAAATTTCCTGAACTCATCAAAAGTAAGTTCGTACGATAAAAATTTATACTTAACAAATATTGCCTTAACAGCTCTGAATTATCAAAAAAGTGCAATTCATCACTTTTAAATGCTGTTTGAACATCTATTTTGGTAAAAGGTTCAAGTTTTTTATGCTGAAAAGTTTTTTCATCAATATATACAATTGCTGTATCAGCAGCTTTCATTGTATCCGCATATTGAACTAAAAAGTTTTTATTTAAACTACTAAATGTATGTAACTCTATACACGCTACTAATTTCCTATTTGGAAATTGAGCCTTCACAGCCTCAATGGTAGCCTTTAATTTAGATGGCGAATGCGCGAAATCCTTATAAACGTTAGTCTCACCAACGCTTAACAAGCCTTCCAAGCGCTTAGCTGCCCCAGTAAATGATGCAATAGCCTGGTCAAATGCCTCACTTGAGATGTCAAGTTGCGCACAAATTAATTTAGCTGCATTAAGGTTCATTAAATTATGATCACCGAATACCTTAAGCGGCATTTCATCGGGCAATAAATAAGTAATTCCATCCCTAACCGTATGCTCAGGAATTCCGTAACCAATCTTCTCAATATCGGCAGTAGATTTCTCTACGATCTTACTCAGATCTTTATCCGCATTGCAATAAATTAGTTTTCCACCCGGCTGAATGGTATCAATAAACAATTCAAATTGGTGGATATAATCCTCATAAGTTTTAAATACGTTGATATGATCCCATGCAATGCCACTGATTACAGCTAGATTAGCCTTATATAAATGAAATTTCGGTCTTCTATCGATAGGAGAAGCTAAATACTCATCTCCTTCAATAATGATTACAGGTGCTTCATGAGTAATCTTCACCATGGTATCAAAACCCGCAAGCTGAGCTCCAACCAAATAATCAAAATCTCTTTCGTAAAAATTAAGTACATGTAAGATCATAGAAGTGATGGTTGTTTTACCATGACTTCCTCCAATCACAACCCTTAACTTGTCCTTTGTTTGCTCATAAATATACTCCGGATAAGAATATATCTTCAAGCCCAATTGCTGGGCCTTTAACAGTTCCGGATTATCAGTCAAAGCATGCATTCCCAAAATCACAGCATCTAAATCAGCCGTAATATTAGCTTCATTCCAGCCCATTTCCTTTGGCAAAATACCATGCTTAGCCAGCCTGCTGCTGGACGGCTCAAAAATAACATCATCTGAGCCAGTTACCTGGTATCCTTTTTTGTGTAAAGCTATCGCCAGGTTGTGCATAGCACTTCCGCCGATAGCTATAAAATGTATACGCATACGTTATTTGTTAACCAGTTAATCTTTCTTAAAATAAGCCGCTACCCATTCACCAATCTTCTTATGATCAACATATTTAATCCCAAAAGGTTCACAAGCTTGCTTAATCATTTCCAGATCAGGAGACTCATAAAATCCACTGAAGAAAATACGACCACCTGACTTCAACACATTTGCATAGGTTGGAATCTGATCCAGCAGGATATTCCTGTTAATATTAGCCAAAATGATATCAAATTGCTCGTTAGGAATAACTTCCTTTCCCCCGCAAATTGCTGTCAGATTATTGATTCCATTTAATGCAGCATTTTCTATGCTACTTTCATAACAAACTTCATCATTATCTATGGCAACTAATTTTGACGCACCTTTTTTAGCTGCAAGTATGGCGAGGATCGCTGTACCACAACCCATATCAAGAATTTCCTTATCCTTAACATCAGTTTCCAGAATATACTGCATCATCATGGTAGTCGTTTGATGATGACCAGTACCAAAGGCCATCTTCGGGTCTATGACAATTTCATAAGCGTATGCTGGTTTAGCTTCATGAAAGGTAGCCCGAACGTAGCACTGATCATCAATAATCAGTGGCTCAAAATTCTTCTCCCACTCTTCGTTCCAGTTCTTTCCTTCAATTTCTGCAACTGCATAGTTGCTTTGAAATTCACCCTCATATTGATTCAGCACATCTTTAAGTTTACCTTCATCATAGGTATTGAACTCTATAAATGCAACAAAACCATTTTCTATCTCCTCGAAAGTATTAAAACCTATATCGGCTAGCTCAGCGATCAAAAGATCCTGCTGATACTCCTCAATGGCATTAAAACTGAACGTTACCTGTATGTACTTCATTAAGAATTAAAAGCTTTAACAATATCTACAAAATCTCTTGATTTTAGGGATGCTCCACCAATCAGACCACCATCTATGTCTTTTTGAGCAAAAAGCTCAGCAGCATTTTTCGGATTGCAACTTCCACCATATAAAATAGTTGTATTTTCAGCTACCTCAGCAGTATACTTGTTCGCAATCTCATTTCTAATGAAAGCATGAACTTCCTGAGCTTGCTCGGAACTAGCAGTTAAACCTGTGCCAATTGCCCAAACTGGTTCATAAGCAATAACAATTCTAGAGAAATCAGCTGTACCTAATCCAAAAACACCTTGCTCTAATTGAGCTTTAAGTACTTCAAAATATATGTCACTATTCCTTTCCTCTAATGTTTCACCAATACAGAAAATTGGAGTAAGTCCATTTTCCAATACCTTAACAGTTTTCTCAGCAAGCAATTCATTGCTTTCAGCAAAATACTGACGTCTTTCTGAGTGACCTATGATTACATACTCACAACCAACAGACTTGATCATTCCTGCAGAAATCTCTCCTGTAAAAGCTCCACTATCATTTTGATGGCAATTCTGCGCACCTATCTTAACCACTTCACCACCTAATTTAGCCAGGCTGTTTAAATGAATATATGGAGCGCAAATAATTGCGATCTGGTCGCCCTTTTTTTCATCTCTTACCATATTAACGATTTCTGAAAATAAAGATATACCACTGGCATAATCCAGATTCATTTTCCAGTTTCCTGCAACTATTTTTTTTCTCATTGTGTATTGTTTTATTAGGTTTTATATTAATTGGTTTGATTGATTTAAAAACTTAAAAGGGCCTGTATTTGCTGGTCATCTCGAAAATTGCCGATAAGATATCCTTTTCTGTTTGGTCGAATACCATATCTCTGCGTTCGTACACCTTATCTGCTGTTTCGAACATCTTTTGAAGATTATACACGTCAAATCCACTTGCTCCACCCCATGCAAAATCAGGGATAAAATTTCTAGGAAAGCCATCACCAAAAACATTGGCACTAACCCCAGCAACTGTACCTGTATTAAACATAGTATTGATGCCGCACTTACCATGATCAGCCATAATTAAACCGCAAAATTGCAAACCGGTTTCACGAAAGCTCTCGAGTTCATAATCCCATAATTTAACAGGAGCGTAATTATTCTTCAGATTGGAATTGTTACTATCGGCACCAATGTTACACCATTGTCCCATCACCGCATTGCCCAAATAGCCTTCGTGTCCCTTAGAAGAATAACCCCAGATTACCGCATTATTGATCTCTCCACCAACACGACTAAAAGGGCCAATGGTTGTTTGTCCATATATTTTTGCCCCCATTTTAACCTGCGAATTGTTACACAATGCGAAAGAACCTCTAATATGACATCCCTCCCACACCTGCGAATTTTCGCCTATATATATGGGTCCTTTTAAACTATTAAAAGTAGAGCATTCAGCTTCGGCACCTGCTTCGGCAAAAATATCATCCCCTAAAAAAGTATTGGTACCACTTAACTGTACACTGGTTCGTCCCTTGGTAAGCAAGTCAAAATCTCTTCTGAGCTCTACATCATTACATCTAAAAATATCTTCGGGAACAAAGATCCTTACAAAAGTCCCCGGATAAGCTTTGGTATGCAGCTGCTTATAAGTTTCAGGACTATGTGTCTCAGTCGCATTGATCTTATAAGCGATAAGGACATCGTTTCTTTGAAGTGCTTCACCAACTTGAAGTGCAGAAATGGCCTCCAACAAAGCTTCATCTGGACATATTGAGCCGTTGACATATAACTCAGCACCAATAAGTGCTGGATATTTTACAGACAGATACGGTTCAGTAACAAAACCGCATTCAGCGGTCAAATGCTTCTGCCATTTTTCGGCTATAGTTAAAATTCCTACTCGGAGGTCCGCAACTGGTCTTGTAAAAGACAGGGGCCGCAGGGACTGCCAGGCATTGTCATCAAATAAATTGATCATCATAAGCTACAAAAATAAAAAAAGTCCCGAAGCAAACGCATCGGGACTTAAATAATTTCTTATTTGTGTACAATTACTTTTTAGCGTAACGAGTTTTGAATTTATCGATACGACCAGCAGTATCAACCAATTTCATTTTACCAGTATAGAAAGGGTGAGAAGTGTGAGAAATCTCTAATTTATATAAAGGATACTCGTTGCCATCTTCCCATGTGATAGTTTCTTTAGTATCTACACAAGATTTAGTTAAAAAAGAATACTCGTTAGACATATCTTTAAATACTACAAATCTATAGTTTGATGGATGCAGATCTTTTTTCATGTTAATATTATATTATTATATACTTATTTGTCGCTTATTTTTAAGGATGCAAATATCAATAATTTATTTCTCAATAGCAAGCATGTGTGGAAAAATTATCGACTATACTTTTTTCGAGTCTCCACTTTCTCCTTTTGTCTACTAATATATGCATCAGCAATGACCTCTGCAGAGGGTAAATTAGAATTACTGATCAAAAGTCCTTTTAGTTTTTCTTCATTAACATCCGTACGATAAAGTATATTCATCATTTTAGAAATGTCATTATCCAACAAATAAGCAAAAGCTTCAACCAATCGCTCGCGCAACAAAGTTTCCGAAGTAATATCATCAATCTCAAAATCTATGTTGACAATCTTGCTTAACGATTTAAAATCATCCATAGCCTAACCTTTCAGCTCCTGACACAACTCTACCAAAACCCCGTTTGTTCCTTTAGGATGTACAAAACAAACCAATTTGTTATCTGCCCCCAACTTTGGCACTTCATTCAACAACACAAATCCCTCTGCCTTTAATCGAGCCATCTCTGCTACAATATCATCCACATCAAAAGCAATGTGATGAATCCCCTCGCCCTTCTTCTCCAGAAATTTTGCAATGGGGCTGTCAGCGGTAGTTGCCGTTAGCAACTCAATCTTATTAACACCTGTCTTAAAAAAGGCTGTATTGACCCCCTCAGACGTCACTTCTTCCTTTTTATAACAAGAGGTTCCCAACAAACGTTCGTATAGCGAACAGGAAACATCCATGTCTTTAACCGCAATACCTATATGCTCTATTCTATTCATATCTATCAGAACCGTTAAAAAAATGTAAAAATGCATGTTTTAACTATACCGTCATAGCTATTATTTATAATTGTTGGCAATCTTTTTTCGTACCTTTGTCTATTAATAAGAACAAATATATACAATGGAACTTCCTATTTACTTAGATAATAACGCAACTACGCCTCTTGACCCTAGAGTGCTGGAAGCGATGTTGCCCTATTTCACCAACAAATTCGGTAACGCTGCAAGTCGTAACCACGCATTTGGATGGGTTGCTGAAGAAGGTGTTGACTACGCCCGCGAACAAGTTGCTAAATTGATTGGCTGTACTGAAAAAGAGGTGATCTTTACTTCAGGCGCTACAGAGGCGGACAACTTAGGCATTAAAGGTGTATTCGAAATGTACCAGGAGAAAGGTAATCACATCATTACCGCTACAACTGAGCATAAAGCAGTTTTAGATACCTGTAAACATTTAGAGAAATTAGGTGCAAAAGTTACTTATCTAAAAGTAAAAGAGGATGGATTAATTGATCTTCAGGAGCTTGAAGCTGCCATGACAGAGCAAACTATCCTGGTTACCATCATGTATGGAAATAACGAAATTGGTGTTATTCAACCAGTAAAAGAAATAGCTGCTATTGCACACAAATTTGGTGCATTGTTTATGACTGATGCAACACAAGCTGTAGGTAAAATACCTGTAGATGTAAATGCTGATGGAATTGACTTAATGGCTTTCTCCGCACATAAAATGTACGGACCTAAGGGTGTTGGTGTATTATATGTACGTCGTAAAAACCCAAGAGTTAAGGTAACTGCACAAATCGATGGTGGTGGTCATGAGCGTGGTATGCGTTCTGGTACCTTAAATGTACCAGGTATTGTAGGTTTAGGAAAAGCTTGCGAATTGTGCCGCTTAGAAATGGATGAAGAAGCTAAACGCTTATCAGCTTTAAGAGATAAACTAGAAAATGCACTTACTCAGCTTGAGGAAAGCTATGTAAATGGGAATACACAGCATCGCTTACCGCATGTAGCCAACATCTCTTTCAAATATGTTGAAGGTGAAGGCTTAATGATGGCAATGAAAGATTTAGCAGTATCATCAGGTTCAGCCTGTACTTCTGCTTCATTAGAGCCTTCTTATGTATTAAAAAGTCTTGGTTTATCGGATGATCTTGCACACTCTTCTATCCGTTACGGATTAGGTCGTTTTACTACCGAAGAAGAAATAGATTACGCAATTGAGAACACTAAGAAAGCGGTAAATCACCTGAGAGACCTTTCTCCACTTTGGGAAATGTTTAAAGAAGGTATTGATTTAAGCAAAATTGAGTGGGCAGAACACTAATCTGTACACCAATAAATATTATACTAACCCTGATATAAAGGTTTAAGAAGAAAACAAAATGGCATACTCAGAAAAAGTTATAGAACATTATACCAATCCAAGAAACGTTGGTACTTTAAATAAAGACAGCAAATCAGTAGGTACAGGCCTTGTTGGCGCACCTGAATGTGGTGATGTAATGCGTTTGCAAATCGAAGTTGATGAAAACAACATGATTACAGATGCTAAATTCAAAACATTTGGTTGTGGATCAGCAATTGCATCTTCGTCGTTAGCTACTGAATGGTTAAAAGGTAAAAGTATTGATGAGGCTTTAACAATAGACAATATGGATATCGTTGAAGAATTAGCTTTACCACCGGTAAAAATCCACTGTTCAGTATTGGCAGAAGACGCAATTAAATCTGCAATCAACGACTACCGTGTTAAAAATGGCATGGAGCCAATTGAAATGCCTAAGTCACACCATTAATTAGATTGAAATCTAAGGTTGGAGACATCTGGTTTCCTATCTAACATTTCAAATAAATCTCTAAGAAAATGATTACGATCACTGATAAAGCAAAAAGCAAAATCGACCAGCTCATGCACGAGTCGAACATGGATTCCAGCTATTTTTTGCGTGTTTCTGTTAAAGGAGGAGGATGTTCAGGATTATCCTACAATCTCGACTTTGATAACGAGGAAAATTCTGGAGATCAGTTTTTTGAAGATAGAGGCATCAGAATTGCACTAGACATGAAATCCTTCCTTTATTTGGCAGGAACTGAGCTTGATTTTTCTGATGGTTTAAATGGAAAAGGATTTAATTTTAATAATCCCAACGCAAGTCGCTCCTGCGGTTGCGGTGAGAGTTTCTCCGTTTAAAATACAATTATTATATTTACATAGGCCGGTACAGTTTAATCTGTACCGGCCTATTTTTATGAGCAACCAAACCTATACCCATGGAATTATTTAATGAGCACTCTACGATCCCAACTTTATTGAGAAACGTAGTCGCAAACATTCACAAACCAGAAGAAACCTTCCTCATCCATAAAAACAATACAGAATGGGAAGAGATTTCTTATAAACATACCCTGGATTGTGCTGATGCTATCTCCGCATTTTTCCTAGCCAAAGGCATCACCAAAGGTGATAGAATGGGCCTGATGATTGAGAACTCTCCCGAATATGTCTATTACGATCAGGGAATACAGCAGATAGGTGCTATAAATGTGTCTATTTATCCTACCCTATCCGAACAAGAAGTTGCTTATATCGTAAACGATTCGGGTATGCGGGCCATCCTGATAGGCAATACATTTCTGTATAAAAAGATACTCAAAATAGCAGATAATTGCAGGCATTTGGAATACATTATACCCGCTTTCCCAGAATATACAAAAGTTGCTATACCTGAAGATTTAAAAGCTCAGGTGATCAGCTTTGAGGAGATACTTGCTACCGTAGGTAAACTAGATGTAGACCAGCTTGAAGCAATCGGAAAAATTCGCAGTACTGTGCGTCCTGCCGACGTTTCTTCCTTAATCTATACTTCTGGCACTACCGGAACTCCAAAGGGCGTAATGCTAACCCATAGTAACTTTGTTGAAAATGTAAAGGTATGCTTACAGCAAATACCCGTGATTGACGAAACAGAAACTTTTCTTTCATTCCTACCCTTATCACACGTATTTGAACGTACCGCAACCTACCATGTTTGCTGTGCACAGGGTTGTAAAATAGCTTATGCACAAAGCCTGGAGCTTCTGGCTAAAAATATGGCCGAGATCAGACCAACTGTAATGAGTTGTGTACCGAGATTACTGGAAAAGATTCACGACAAAGCCATTAAAAGTGGTACTGCAGGCGGCGGCCTAAAAGCCAAAATATTCCTTTGGGCACTAGAAATAGGTCAGGAATATAGAAGAATTAAGGAAGCAGGTAAAAATCCTGGAATGGTACTCAGTGCAAAAAAAGCACTGGCAGAAAAACTGGTTTTTAGCAAAATAAAAGAAAAAACCGGTGGCAGATTAAAGTTCATGATATCCGGCGGAGCCGCACTACCTAAAAACGTAGGTGAATTTTTCGGGAACCTGGGCATTAAAATATTGGAAGGTTTCGGCTTAACGGAAACATCACCGGTGATGGCGGTTACAGAGTTTCACAGACAAATATATGGTACCGTTGGAAGAGTAATTCCAGGGATTGAAATCGCCATTCAGAATGTGGAATCTAAGCAAATGATCAGCATTCAAACCCATGAAAGCTTTCAGGAGGATTTTGAATGTGAAGAGGGCGAAATTATTGTCAGAGGGCATTGCGTAATGAAAGGATACTTTAATAAGCCTGCCGAAACTGCAGAGGCCATTGATAAAGACAACTGGTTCCATACGGGTGATATCGGACGCTTTTACAAAGGAAACCTGCAAATCACAGATCGCTTAAAAAACATGATTGTAAATGCCTATGGCAAGAATGTTTATCCTACTCCGGTAGAGAATATTTACATGAAAAGCCTCAAAATAGATCAGGTTTTTCTAATTGGTGATAAGCGTGAATACTTAACCGCAATCATCATCCCGAATAAAGAAAACCTACAGGAAGCATTCAAACTACCTGAATCGTTCTTCTTGAAACAAGAAACATTTATCTTTGAAAAAGAAATCCTCGACTGGATTGGGCAGGATATCAGGAAGCTTTCCAATGAACTGGCCAAGTTTGAGCGCATTAAAAACTTCATGGTTAAACGAAATCCTTTTAGTCTTGAAGAGGGTGAAATTACGCCAACCTTAAAACCAAAACGTAAAATCATTGAGGCAAGATATGCCGGACCTATCAATGAAATGTATACAGAGGCTGTTGATGCAGATTAAGTAGGTTTAAAATATTTTACGTTTCTTATTCCAATCGACATAAAGAACTAAGGTAAATCCCTATTTTTGCCTAATTTTAATTTTTTAAAAATCAGCTATCAGGTTTGACGCCAGATACAAAAAATATATGAGTACAGGACTATCAGAACTAGAAGTATTGCGCCGTAATTCGTTAAGCCAATTACGTGAGCTTGGGATCAATCCCTACCCTGCCGAAGCATTTGAAATCAATGCCAATGCTGCAGACATATTAGCGAACTACGAACGGGATAAAACTGCCTATAAGAATATCAGCATAGCTGGCCGTATTATGGGAAGAAACATCATGGGTGCAGCGTCTTTTGCAGAGTTACAAGATTCAACTGGCCGCATACAAGTTTATTTTAAAAGAGATGAAATTTGTCCCGGAGAAGATAAGACCCTTTACAATACTGTTTTCAAAAAACTGTTAGACATTGGCGACTTTATTGGTGTACAAGGCTACGTTTTTACTACTCAAACAGGAGAAATCTCCGTACATGTCACCCAATTCACCGTATTGTCTAAATCATTACGTCCTTTACCAATTGTAAAACGCGACGATGAGGGGAATGTTTATGATGGTTTTACCAACCCAGAACTTCGTTACAGACAGCGTTATGTAGATCTTACTGTTAATCCGGAATTTAAACAAATCTTCATCAACCGCTCTAAGGTGATCAACACCATGCGTAATTATTTCGATAGCCAGGGATGGATGGAAGTAGAAACCCCAATTCTTCAGCCTATCCATGGTGGTGCTGCTGCACGCCCTTTCGCTACGCATCACAATACACTGGATATGCCACTTTACCTACGCATAGCTAACGAATTATACTTAAAAAGACTAATCGTTGCTGGCTTTGATGGTGTTTATGAGTTCGGAAAGATGTTTAGAAATGAAGGAATGGATAGAACCCATAACCCTGAGTTTACTTCTATGGAAATCTATGTAGCCTATAAAGACTATATCTGGATGATGACTATGGTAGAGGAATGTCTGGAAAAAGTAGCTCTAGCTATCCACGGAAAATCTGTTGTAAAAGTTGGTGAGCATGAAATCAATTTTGAAGGTCCTTATGAAAAACTGACCATGTACGAATCGATCCAAAAATACACGGGTATTGATGTATCGAACATGACAGAGGAAGAACTTCAAGCGACATGCAAAAGCCTGAACATCGAAATCGATGCGACTATGGGCAAAGGAAAGCTTGTTGATGAAATTTTCAGTGAAAAAGTTGAAGCCAATCTAATCCAGCCAACATACATTACAGATTATCCGATTGAAATGACTCCACTTGCTAAAAAACACAGAAGCAAAGAAGGTTTAGTAGAGCGTTTTGAGTTGTTTGTAATGGGCAAAGAAATTGGAAATGCCTATTCTGAGCTTAACGACCCGATTGATCAGAAAGAACGCCTGGTAGATCAGTTGAAACTTGCAGAAAGAGGTGACGATGAAGCAATGGCAATGGATGAGGATTTTATTCGTGCATTGGAATATGGTATGCCTCCTACTTCAGGTTTGGGTATTGGTATAGACCGTTTGGTGATGTTAATGACTAATCAATCGACCATACAAGAAGTATTGTTCTTCCCTCAGATGAGACCAGAGAAGAAAGCTAAAGTAACTACTGATGAAGATTTCGTAAACGCTGGTATTCCTGCCGAGTGGGTTCAGGTGATCAGAAAGATGAATATCAATACGATAGAAGAACTGAAAGCTGCAAATCCCAACAAAGTATTTAATGATTTGGGCGGAATGCGTAAAAAGTTGAAACTGGAATTAACCATGCCTTCGAAAGAAGATGTAACGGCCTGGTTCGCTTAACATAAAGATAACAATATCTTAAAAGCCTGCTACAATAACTGTAGCAGGCTTTTTTTATTTTTACTCCTATTAAAATTAAAAAGATATGAACAGTTCAATCCTGGAAATTACAGATAACGAGTACTGTATAAAACTAAACAAAGAGACCTTTGACCTGACTTTAATCCGTCAGTTGATTACAAGGATACAATCGGAACAATTGTTCTTTAGCAAAAGCAAAAATGACATGGAAGACGATATCATTAGCAGAGGGTCTTACTATGAAGAGAACGACAACTTTGACAGATTGAGTGAAAAATAAAAGGCCACATTTGCATGTGGCCTTTACTATATTTCATAAATCTAATTACCTGTATCTTACTTGCTGTTGTCTATCCATCATTCCCAGCTGATCTTTCATTTGTTTAATCTGGTCAGCTAGCAGCTTACTCTTATCTGCTTTCTTCGCTTCAGATAAATACATTGTTGCTTCGCGTTTATTCCTTTTAGCCATTGCAATTCCTGCAAGGCTTAATTTTGCCAATGCAATGTTATGATCCATATGCATGCCCAGAGAAAGAGATTTCTTAAAATATTTCTCTGACTGCATTGGTGCTTTTCTTGATTCAATCAAACCAATCAATAAATTGTAATAACCGTGTTGTACTCTAATCAATTGTTTTTCGTAATTGGTTATTCTATTTAAATAAGCTTCAGCTTTACCCATATTATCTTTTCTCAGAAACCACTGAGCCAATAACATGTTCTCATTAAAGAAATAAGTAACTATAATTAAGATGCTTATCAAGATGGCCAAAATACCCCAGCCCCAAAAACCGAAGATCATAAGCGCTATTGCACCACCCAACACTGCAAAACCTAAAATAAGACGAACTACATTTGGCATATTCTATTGTATTTTTTTTTGCAAATATCGTGTTTAAATACCAAAAATCAGATTTAATTGATAATTTCAGCAAAAAAAGAAATAACAGATGTCCGTTTCCATAGAAGAAAGCTGGTTAAAGGTATTGAGCGATGAGTTTGAAAAACCTTATATGAAAACACTAAAAACCTTTTTGCTTGAAGAAAAACAAAAAGGCTATACCATTTACCCTAAAGGTGAAGATATATTCAATGCACTAAATCATACTCCTTTTGATAAAGTTAAAGTGGTTATTTTGGGACAGGACCCATATCATGGTACCGGACAGGCACATGGTTTATCCTTTTCTGTTCAAAAGGGTATTACCGTCCCCCCATCTTTAAAAAACATTTATAAAGAATTAGTTACAGATATTGCTGGATTTACAGCTCCCAATCATGGCAACCTAACACAATGGGCGGATGAGGGCGTTTTATTGCTAAATGCAACGCTAACAGTAAGAGCTCATGAAGCCGGTTCACATCAAAAGATGGGTTGGGAAACCTTTACAGATAAAATTATTAGTGAACTGTCTGAAAAAAGAACAGGGTTGATCTTTCTATTATGGGGAAGATATGCACAAAATAAGTCGGCATTAATTGATCAAAGTAAACACACAATTATTGCTGCTGCGCACCCCTCTCCTTTTTCAGCCTACAATGGTTTTCTGGGGACTGGCCCTTTTTCAAGAACCAATGCTAAATTAATTGAACAAGGACAAAGTCCGATCAACTGGCAAATAACATAAAGCAAAATCGCCTGTATCAATATGATACAGGCGATTTTGCTTTAATTCTTAATACTAGTATTCCAATGGAACAATCGGTTCCTTTTTAGTAGTAGACATGATCATCATTGTCTGGAAAGTTTTAACTACAGATATCTTACTAATTTTATCCATAATCAAACGCTCGTAAGCTTTAATATCATTAACATATACCTTCAAGAGGAAGTCAGCCTGGCCTGTCACGTGGTGACATTCCGTAATCTCTTTAATCTGATTTACCTCATCCAGAAAAATCTGGATGGTATTGTTCTTATGAAAATCCAGTTGAACCTGAATAAAGGTTTTTATTCCTAAGCCTAGTTTCTCTTCATCAACTAAAGCATGATAACTTTTAATAAAACCCGAAACCTCCAGTTTCCTTACTCTTTCCAATGTTGGGGCCGGTGAAAGTCCAATCTCCTGAGATAAAAGCAGGTTGGTCATCCTACCATTTTCCTGTAACAATTTAAGAATTTTAAAATCCGTTTTATCTAGTTCTGTCGCCATTATTTTAAAGTATATCCAAAGATAGAATAAGAATGCATTACACACCAAATTTTATTCTAAAAAAAAACCTATTATTTATAGTTTATTTCTCTTCTATTTTTTTAGATTTGTCTAAACATATAGTTAGTCGAACAAAAATGCAATCATTCACTGAAGAGAACTACCTGAAAATCATATACCATTTGTCGCAAAACAATGACGAAGCTGTGCAAACAAATGCAATAGCAGAAAAAATGCAGACCAAAGCGGCCTCTGTTACCGATATGATAAAAAAACTGGCGGATAAGCAATTGATCGACTATAAGAAATATCAAGGTGTTAAACTCACACCAACTGGTAAATCTGCTGCTATAAATATAGTGCGGAAACATCGTTTATGGGAAGTCTTTCTGGTAGAAAAGCTAAACTTTAAATGGGACGAAGTTCATGATATTGCCGAAGATCTGGAACACATCCAATCTGTTGAACTAATCGAACGGCTAGACGAATTCCTGGCATTCCCTAAAAGTGACCCACATGGAGATCCCATTCCTGATAAAAACGGACAATTTGATACCATTCCATTTACAAAACTCAACAAACTTAAACGGGGTGAGCAAGGCTTAATAATGGGTGTTAGTGAACACTCGTCTATATTCTTAAAGCACCTTGAAAAACTAGGATTAACACTCGGAAAAAAACTTAAAATAGAAGAAATCACTGATTTTGATGGCTCTGTGGAATTGATATTAGAAGAAAAGAAAATTAGTGTAAGCCGGGAAGTTGCCAAACATATCCTTATTAAACTATAACATGAAAGCCCAACATAAAGACACCCAATCCTTAAGCGAAGTACATCAAAGTGTAGACACCAGCAAACGAACCGGCTGGAAACGCATTCTTTCTTTTATAGGACCAGCCTACTTAGTAAGTGTAGGTTACATGGATCCGGGCAACTGGGCAACGGACATTGCAGGAGGTAGTAAGTTTGGCTACCAACTAATCTGGGTGCTGCTTATGTCAAATCTTATCGCCCTACTGTTGCAATCGCTCAGTGCCCGTTTAGGAATTGTGAGGGGGCTCGATCTCGCTCAGGCTTCCAGAAATGCCTATCCAAAATGGATCAACATCCCTTTGTTTGGATTGGCTCAAACTGCGATTGTAGCTTGTGATCTGGCCGAAATTATAGGGATGGCCATTGGATTAAATCTTTTGTTCGGATTACCATTAATCTGGGGGATAAGCATTACCATCTTCGATACCGTTCTACTTCTTTTCCTGCTCAACAAAGGCATGCGTAAAATGGAAGCATTCATTGTCTCCATGGTATTTATTGTAGGCATCTCCTTTTTGGCCGAAATGTTTATCGTAGAGCCCTCTCTTAAAGAAATAGCACGCGGATTTGAGCCTTCTATGCTATCTGGCGAAGCCCTATACATTGCTATAGGTATCATTGGTGCTACGGTAATGCCCCATAACCTATACCTGCATTCATCACTTGTGCAAACCCGTAAATTTGAACGGGATGAAAAGGGTATCAAGGAAGCTATAAAATTCAATTTCATTGATACCGCTATCGCCTTAAATCTTGCTTTTTTTGTCAACGCTGCGATACTTATCCTTGCGGCTGCCGCATTTTACAAGAATGGTTTACACGAAGTGGCCGAGATACAAGATGCATATAAACTACTTCAAAATATATTCGGAAGTGTGGCCCCTGCCCTTTTCGCCATTGCGTTGATTGCGGCAGGTCAAAGCTCTACCATTACCGGAACCTTAGCAGGTCAAATTGTAATGGAGGGACACCTTAAATTGCGCATACAACCTTGGCTACGTAGACTAATAACTCGTTTGCTCGCTATTATTCCTGCATTTCTAACTATACTATGGTATGGGGATGATGCATTAGGTGGACTACTTATATTAAGTCAGGTGGTTTTAAGTTTACAGCTTGGCTTTGCCGTAATCCCACTAATTCACTTTACATCAGATAAAAAATTAATGAAAGGCTTTGCCATAAAACCATGGGTAAAAGTTTTAGCCTGGGTGAGTGCTATTGTCATCGTATCTCTAAATGTTAAACTGGTTATTGAAGAAATAAAAACATGGGGCGCAAGTGGTGACTGGTATATCTATGTCTTTGTAGTTCCTGCAGCGATATCAATAGGATTACTCTTGTTATACGTCTTTATATATCCATTAGTTGCCCGCTTAAGGAAAGAAAATAACAACGTACCACATGGAGAGGCCCTTGACATTGAAAATGTTGAAAAGATCGATTACGCTCGTATAGGTATCACGGTAGACTTCTCCAAAAACGATCGTAACACCATACGTCATGCCCTTATTCAAGGCGGAAAACATGCGCAGTATTACCTGATACACGTAGTAGAAACTGCGGCTGCACAGTATTATGGAAATTCAGCATTAGATCACGAAACAGTGAGTGATACCGAAAATCTTCAAAAATACTGTGATAATCTAGCCGATTTAGGCTATAACGCTAGCCCATATATCGGTTATGGCGGTACTGTAAAAGCTATTGTAGCCATAAGTGACGAGAATAAGCTGCAATTATTGGTTATGGGAGCACATGGTCATAAAGGCATAAAAGATTTAATACTGGGCACTACCGTTAATTCTGTGCGTCATAAAGTATCCATTCCAGTGCTTATTGTGAGATAAAATTGAGATATTAGCGGATTGTTATGAAGAACGACGTCCAAATAAAGAATAAAAGAGCCTTTTTCGACTACCACATTATTGAAAAATATAATGCCGGAATAGCCCTTTTAGGCACTGAAATAAAAGCGATAAGACAAGGCAAGGCCAATATGACAGATGCTTTCTGTATGTTTATTGGCAATGTCCTTTACGTAAGAAACTTGCATGTATCAGAATATACCCACAGCTCTTTTCATCACCATGAAATTAAGCGCGACCGTATCCTGCTACTCCATAAAAAAGAACTTAAAAAGCTTAAGGCAAAAAGTGAAGAAAAAGGCTATACTATAGTTCCTTTGCGAATATTCACCAATGAAAGAGGATTTGCCAAGCTGGAAATAGCACTGGCACAAGGTAAAAAAGAGTTCGACAAAAGAGATAGTATCAAAGACAGGGAATCTAAAAGAGAAATGGACCGGGCAATGAAGGTTTAATCAACCTTACCAAGCCTGGTCGCCCACAAGCGGCACAAATCTAAAAGTATCCAGTTCAATCCGATCATAATCAGTTTCGTTAATCCGAATTACAGTTACCATCTTTTGTGAGTTCTCGTCACCTACCGGAATCACCAATATTCCGCCAATCTTAAGCTGTTTCAACAATGCTTCAGGTACAAAAGGCGCACCAGCGGTTACAATAATCTTGTCATAAGGAGCATGCTCAGCAATCCCTCTGGATCCATCGCCAAAAAAGAAATGTGCATTATATCCCATTCCAGGCAATACCCGTATAGTATGTCGGTATATACTTTCCTGACGTTCTATCGTATAAACATTTGCGCCTAACTCCATCAGCACACAGGTCTGATAACCGGAACCAGTTCCAATTTCCAAAATCTTATCACCTTTTTTTACATGGAGCAATTCACTTTGATAAGCTACTGTGTATGGCTGGGAAATAGTTTGTCCATCGCCTATAGGGAACGCAATATCCTTATAAGCCTGATTCCAGAAGGTTTCATCAAAAAAGAAATGTCGTGGTATTTTTCCTATCGCTTTAAGTACTTTCTTATCCGCTATCCCTCTCGACTCGAGGTGAACTACCAAACGTTTCCTCGCCCCCTGCTCTCTGTAATTATCAACAAACTTGTATGCCATTTCACCCCAAATTTAACGATTTGAAAACTAATAACTCAATCTTTTCGGGTCTAAATAAGTAAAGGAAGTCTAATCAGCACAGGATCAATCCCAATAAAATCTAGTAAGGATCAACATCAACCTGTATGTTCACCCCCCTATAATCCTTTTCGCTTTGAAATTGTAAGATGGTATCTTTAAGAATAGATTTCACTTTCTGGATGGAAGTATCTTTATCACTTTTGATGATCACCTGTTTGATGTAATAATTCCTTACCCGAGCTACAATAGGTTGCTCTGGCCCCAATACCCGCTTACCCAATTGCTGTCTTAAGGCTGTAGCAAAACGCTGAGCAGCAACATTCAAAAGATCCTGATCTTTGTGTTTTATATTGATAAATATTAACCTCGTAAAAGGAGGATAATGGAACATCTTACGCTCTGCAAGCTCCTCATTATACATTTCAAGATACTTGTTTTCTATCACCTGCTTAATGATACGATGCGAATCATCGTAAGCTTGTATAATCACCTTACCCTGCTTATTTCTTCTTCCTGCACGACCAGCAACCTGAGCTAGCAACTGATAACTCCTTTCAAATGCCCTGAAATCAGGATAATTAAATAAAGTGTCTGCATTAATCACCCCAATCAAGGTAACATTATCAAAATCCAAACCTTTGGCCACCATCTGCGTACCAATCAAAATGTCCGTCTTCTTTTCCTGAAAATCAGAAATGATCTGCTGCAAGCCATTCTTGGTTCTGGTACTATCCACATCCAGCCGCGCAATTTTAGCATCAGGAAAAACAAGGCTTAGTTCCTCTTCCACTCTTTCCGTTCCAAAACCTTTTTGCTCGATATGTACCGAGCCGCAAGCCGGACAAATGTTAATACTACTCTGATGATACCCACAATAATGGCAATGCAGTTTACCACTAGTTTTATGATAAGTTAAACTTACATCACAATTCACGCATTTAGGCGCGAAGCCGCAAGTAGCACAAATCAATATAGTAGCATACCCGCGACGATTCTGAAACAGAATTACCTGTTCCTTTTGTTCTATAGTATTAGCGATTTCATCGATCAGCTTAGAAGAGAAATAAGAAACCATCTTTTTCTTCTTCGTTTCTTCAGAAATACTTACCACCTCATGCAGAGGCAATTCGACTCCACCAAAACGCTCATTCACAGTAACCAATCCATACTTATGATTAACTGCATTATAATAACTTTCCAAAGAAGGCGTAGCCGAACCCAGTACAGCCTTTGCTTGATGTAAATGCGCTAAATAAACAGCTACATCCCTTGCCTGATATCTTGGCGATGGCTCCTGTTGTTTAAAAGAAGACTCATGCTCCTCATCCACCACAATTAGTTTCAACTCTTTAAAAGGCAAAAACACGGCAGATCTGGCGCCTAAAACAACCCTATATTTACCATTCAGTACCTTATTCCAAATTTCAACCCTTTCATTGTTGTTGAATTTAGAGTGGTATACACCAATAGCATCACCAAAATAGCGCTGAATCCTTTGTACAATCTGAGTAGTTAGAGCAATTTCCGGCAGTAAGAATAAAACCTGTCCACCTTTTTCAATTGCCTTTTCAATTAACTTAATATAAATCTGAGTCTTCCCAGAAGCTGTTATCCCGTGCAGCAGCACTACATCCTTTTGCTCAAATTCTGTCTCAATCTGCGTTAAAGCTTTATTCTGAGCTTCGCTCAGTTCAAAGTTTAACACAAAATCATCATCATTTTCTTTTAGCCTGCTTACAGGCAATTTATCAACCTTAAATATTCCTTTATCTACAAGCGTTTTAAGAGCCGCCTGTCCACAACCACTATCTTCCAATAGTTGATGCTTAGGAATTAAATTCTGTTGTCTGTAAAGCTTTATATAGGACAATAACGCATTCAGCTGCTTAGGTGCCCTTTCCAGGATTTCGAACAGCTGTTTTAAATTTTCCTCTTCCTGATAAAATGCATTAAGCGAAACAAATGATTTTAATAAGGGTCTATATTTTTCGACAACTTCTTCGGCAATATAAATTAGGTCTTTTTCAAGTAAGGAATTGATAATAGGATAAACCGTTTTTTGTCCGAGTAATGCAGATACATCATCAATGGTTAAACGCTTTTGGTTATTTAAAGCATTGATCAGAATGTTTTCCTTATCCGTTAAAACCTCTTCAACTGGCTCATCATCCTTCCTTACAATAATAGTCTCGCTGGCTAACTTTAAACCAGTAGGCAACGCAGCCGACATCACATCTCCCTCATTGCACAAGTAATAGCTCGTCATCCAATCCCACAACTGCAATTGATTTGCAGTGATTATCGGATGCTCATCTACTACATCAATGATATACTTAGCCTGATAATGTTCTGGAGCAGTCTGACTAACGCTTTTAACAAGTGCGGTATAGATTTTATTCTTCCCAAACTGCACCACCACACGTTTTCCAACAGCGATGTATTCGTTTAATTCAAACGGAACACGATACATGTAGTTTTTAGCTAAAGATAAGGGTAAAACAACCTCTACGAAAAGTGTTTCCCGTTCTTTAAATTCCAGTAGCCCATCGTCCATTGTTACTTACTTTTTAATGCACTAACAAATAACAATGTCCATCCAAGTATAAAGCATAAACCGCCTATTGGAGTAATTGGACCTATATAATTCACGAAAGCTATGTTTAAAATAGCTCTTGTAGCCAACAAATACAGCGAGCCTGAGAAAAGCACAACACCAAGAGTAAAGAAAATGTACGACCATTTTACCAGTTTCTGATTACCAGTAGCTAACTGTGAAAGAAAAAGCAAGGCCAATGTATGATAAAACTGGTACTCAACCCCTTTAGCCCAAATCTCTAAACTCCCTGAGCTTAAAACACTCTTTAAAGTATGTGCACCAAAGGCACCAAACATTACGGCTATGATACCAAATAAAGATGCGGTTAAGATAATACGTCTGCTCATGATTGATCGGCTTTTATAGCACAAAATTAACAAACTTGACAGCATTTCCCCAGTATTCACTACGATTAAATTAAATAGTCAAACTATTCAGTTAAATTTGTAAGTAACACATGAAAAAGATTCTAATTAGTATCATCCTATTGCTTATCGCCATTGTTACGATGGCTTATTTATATTTTTCCAAACTCAACGCCGACCACAACACTTCAGACATTGGCCTGTATGCTGCTACTTCCAGCTCAGGTTTAATATTTTCTTTTGAAAATGAAAAAGGCATAACGGATATCTTAAAGGAACAACACCTCTTTAATGAAATTCTAGGCGATGAAAAATATCAACAACTGAGTTCCTTAAAAAAGCACTTGCTCAATTTACCAAAAGTAAATCAGGCTATAGAAAACCAAAACATATATTTCAGCTTTGTCCCGGGCAGTAAACAAGAAATAGATTTTTTATGCCTCACTCAACTCCATAATCCAAGCCATACCCCGCAACTCATCCACTCCATAAAAGCCAGTGGCACGCAGTTAGAAATACTCAATAACCTGACTAAACTAACATTGGCAGATAGCGCTGTATTTTATCTAGGTATAAAAGGAAACCTCGTTGCCCTATCTAATTCTCAGCAGCAGGTAACCACTATTTTAGCTAAAACCTTAAAAGACAAAGCTGATAAATTTGCAGAATACATCCAGGCCAGTAACCGATTCAACAAAAACAGCCTTGCTCAGTTATACATTAACTTCAATACGCTACCCGCGCTGTTAAAAAACATTATTGCTGGCAAACTAAATGGAGAACTCTCCAGCTTAAACAAGCAAAACGCATTTGCAGCTTTAACATACAATTACAGTAATAACAAAATTCTACTGACCGGTACTACCGTCGCTAATGACCCCAACAACTACTACAACCTCTTTTCTGATCTACACGCACAAAAAATCAGTATCCAGAATATCCTTCCTATCAACACTGCTTCTTACACAATCTTTGCCATAGACAGTTACATGCCCTGGAGAAAAAAACTGGATCAGTGGTTTTTAAACAAAAATGAAGATAAAAAAATAACCAAATTGATTGCAGACATCAACGCCAAATATCATCTTAATATGGATGATATCTTCCCAAAATTCTTCAAAGACCAGTTGATTACGTTTCAGCTCAGTACAACAGAAAAAATTGGAGCTATAAACTTAACCAATGGCGACAAACTCATGCAACTTTTGATAGACTTGAGCGAGGATTACACTGACGAAATTAAGCTGCTAAAAGAGGCTGATATACTGTACGCTTATTTCGGAATGCCATTTGAAGGTTTCAAAAGGCCTTTCTACATCATACTTGATAATTACATGGTATTTGCAAACAATGCAAGTACGCTAACCGCGTTCTTAAATAATTACAACAGTAACCGCCTTTTAATTAACACCCCTAATTACATCAACGCAAACAATCAGCTTCCAGGCAATTCTAGCATTAGTTTTTATATAGACCATACTAACTCTACCGACATCTTCAGCAAAAACATTTACCTACCTTATAACAAGCATTTGCAGTCAGACAAAGGATTAAAAAAATACGATTCTTTCACTTATCAGTTAAGTGGTGATAATGGTAAATTCCAAACTAACATCTTAATCAACAAACAGCCAGATGTTTTACAAAAAGATTCTTTAGCTTTATAGCACCAATCATCCCTATGTTGAAAAAGTACTTTATTCTTTGCTTTATTTTAAGCTGTAATGCCACATTTATAAAGGCGCAGCAATACGGGTTATTTAATACAAAAACCATGTTCGATGGTTTTGAAAACCCGGCGCAAAAAACATTTGTCTTAGATTCGTCCCGAAAATTCTCCTCGAACTTCTTCTTGCCCTATTTCGGACTAAATGCTGCAAATAAAGGAAATTCAGATTTCATCCGTAAAATCATCAACGAAGGAAAATATAATGCATCAGATCTTAAGTTAGGAACCGGTGACATCAATACCGTTCATCAAAACACAAATATCTACTTACTTACTTTGAGGATATTTAAATCGTATAAGTACCAAAAAGAAATGGGCTTTGCCTGGCAAGTACGCAGTGACGCGCATCTGGATTACACCAATGAAACGCTGGCAATCTTAGATAACTATAAAAGATTCCTTGGTTATCAAAACCAAGACTTTACCAATGCCTTTAACAATGACGGATATGAGCAATCTTACCATCAATTTAGTTTTAGCTACCGCGAAAATTATAATAAAAGACTAGCCTTTGGTGCTAAACTGAGCTTACTAAGTGGTATTGCCTACAATAAACTAAGCATCGTTAAATCTAATTTCAATCCTGGCTCATCAACACTGCCACTTGTTGCATCGCTTAGCGGAACCTATAAAGCCAGTTTTCTCGATGCAGATGACTTCTCCAGTAAAGATTTAATCCCCACATTTAAAAACCCGGGACTTTCCCTTTCAGTTGGTACCAGCTATACCTCAAAAAGCGGTGTATTTTTAATGGCCAATTTAAAAGACCTTGGCTTCATCAGATGGGCTAAAAGTTCATACTATAATAAATTCGACAATATCAATGATCCTTTAATCATTGACGACCCCGAGATGAATTCATCCGATATCGATAAGAAAATTTCAAATATTGCCACAGAAAACGAAACCCATAAAAGTTTCTTCACCCCAACTAATGCAAAAGTGGATTTTATGGTCTCTAAAGCCTTTGCAATAAGTTACCCACTTACCTATACCCCTAGCATTATTGCATCTAAAAACCTGTTTTACAAAGGTGGGGATGTAGCATTTGTAAACAAAATCAAGTACGAAGAAGTATCCTTAAGTGTTATCCCAACTTATAATTTAAATAACCTGTTTTTAGTAGGAATGCAAGGTATGTACCAAACACCGAACTTTGAAGTCTTTCTAGGTTCAGATAACCTCCTAAAAACAGTTACACAAATTAATGGCGTAATAAAGCAAGACCGTACCATTGGGACTGGTTATAATGGCGCATCATTTTATATGGGACTGGGAATAAAGTTTGGAGATATCGTAAATCACCCGCAAAATAGCAGTACAATGCCGGGTGTAGGTGACGAAGAAAGTAGTTTTTTCAAACGCTTGTTTAGCGTTTTTTCTAAAAAGAGATAATTAAACCTTTTTCTTTGGCGTAGTTAGCACAAAGTCTTTCAAGTAGAAAGGTTCAAAATACGCTACATCCTCAAATTGAGCAGTTGTAAAGGCGTTAAATGCCAACCGGCTCATATGAGCTGCAGAATTAAAATTAAGGTCAGAAAAAGCAGCATGATCATTCTGCAGAACCTCAGCACATTTCATTGCACCATCACCAATAAAGGTAACCTTACTTGCGGCTAACTCAGTTGCAAAACTATTTTCATCAATAATCTTAGCTTCTGTAGGTAGCACATAGTTTAAATCTGCATCAAACATTGCGGTAAAGACCTCCATCCTACGCGCGTCTATCATTGCACAGATCAACCCTTCATTGTCCTTCTGCTGCGCTAAAAACCCAGCGGTCATCATCTGCAACGTATCAACTGCAATTAACGGCTTATCCAATGCAAAACATAAACCTTTGGCTGTCGAAACCCCAATACGTAAACCTGTATAAGAGCCAGGACCTTTACTTACCGCCACAGCATCCAAATCGGCAAACTGTAAGCCTGCCATATCCATCACCTCCTTAATAAACAAAGTCAAACTGCCTGCATGAATGTTACTGGCCATCTCCTCTTTTAAGGCAATGGTATTGCCATTTACAGAGATTGCTGCAGAACAAACTTGGGTAGCGGTTTCAATTTGAAGTATTGTGGCCATGGTATTGGAATTTAAGGATAATCGAAGATAAAATTAATTAAGGAACAGGATCATGACCATGACTGCCCCAAGGATGACAACGGCCAATGCGTTTCAAAGTTAGCCAGCCTCCTTTAAAAGGGCCGTGCTTTTTTATGGCTTCTATTCCATATTGCGAACAAGTAGGTGTAAACCTACAATTTGCCCCCAACAAGGGAGATATAAACCACTGATAAAGCCTAATCAGTGCTAAGAAGAACCAGCCTACAACCTGTTTAATTATTCCCATCTGCTCCTGTGGCTTTTTTAGCTTCCAGATTGGCGATCAACCGTTTTAAAGTAGCAGCCAGTTTTTTCTCAAAAAAAGAAAAATCGTAAATCTTTTTACCAACAAATTGTAGGGAAAGCAGTAATAACTCTTCCGATTCGGGCAATAGCATATACAGCTCCTGCTCCTTTTGTAAACGGTAGGCCTCGCGACTGCGACGCTTGATCAGGTTTCTGTCGACCGCCCTTTTGTATCTTTTTTTAGCGACATTAATCACTATCTGTGCCGGAAACTCATGTTCAACCGGAACATACATATAAGATACGCGGAACGGATATAACAAAAAAGAAGAACCGTTCTTAAATAGCAGGTCTAATAATTTCCTGCTACATAACCGTTCTTCTTTATTAAATGTGTTCATCTTTTTGATCGCAAATTTGCAGACATTCTGATCTGCTAACACTACTTGTGCTGCAATCAAAAATTATGCTTTGTGGCGGCCTTCGCTTGAAACCGTTAATCTTTTTCTTCCTTTTGCGCGACGTGAAGCTAATACTCTTCTACCGTTTGCTGTAGCCATTCTTTCGCGGAAGCCGTGTTTGTTTCTTCTCTTTCTTTGCGAAGGTTGGAATGTTCTTTTCATAACTGTATTATATCTTGACTAAATATTTTTAAATAAGAGGTGCAAATATAGGGTGATTTTTATTCAATTGCAAATAGATTTTGCTATAGTTTTTAAATTAACTGTTATTCAGCTAGATCCCTAATGCTGCTTTCAGCTTTATGTACCCGGTTTTACTCACAGGTAGCCATATATCCGATTTTAAAAGCACTACATAGCTATCTTTTTCTTTCAGCTCTATTTTTGTAACCTGCGCCAAATTTATGATATATGATCGATGAATACGAATAAACTGACTACTTTCCAGTGTTTTTTCGAAAAAGCTCATCGTTTTATTCTTCTGAAAAATCCCTTCTGACGTACTCAGTTTTACATAATCATCGTCAGCCTCCAGGTAGTGAATATCAACTACTGCAATAATTTTAATTACTCCGTTCTTTTTAACTACTACCCTATTGCTCTGTGCCGGACTTAGTCCTGCTACATCCAACAACTCCTTAGCAACGGCATCTATATTATTTAATCGTGTGGGTAGTTTTTGCATTGCCAGGTCAAACCGCCCCTGCTCTATAGGCTTTAGTAAATAATCAATAGCATTCACCTCAAAGGCCTTAATAGCGTATTCATCAAATGCCGTAGTAAAAATAACTGCCGGATGCTTCTCTATTAGCTCTAGCATTTCAAATCCACTAATTTTAGGCATTTGGATGTCCAGAAAAATAAGATCTGGCTGATGCTCCGCAATAGCCTTTATCCCTTCAAAACCATCGCTACATTCGGCTACTACCTCAACATCAGGAAAATTTCTCAGGTAATGCTTTACTACATCCCTGGCCAAAGGCTCATCATCAATTAATATCGTTCTAATCATTTTGTTGAGGTATTTTAAGCGTAGTTTCAAACCTGTTCACTGTACTCACATTTGTTTGCAATAACCTTTCATCGGCAAACAATAGATATAACCTTCGCTTGATCGCTGTTAAACCAAATCCTGTACCTTCTGTAGCCTTCATCTCCGGATCATAAGGGTTCTGTACCACAATCACCAAATGATTCTGCTCCAGCTTTACGAATACCGATATGGTAATCGCGGCAGAAGTATTGTATAGACCAAATTTAATGGCATTCTCTACAATGGGCTGTAAAAGCGTTCCCGGCAGACGTAAATTTAAGGTTTCTTCGGCTATTTCAAGTTCAATATTTAATCGGTGACTAAAGCGTACCTTTTCTATATCCAGATACAGTCCAATGTATTCCATTTCCTCTGCCACAGTTACCCAAACCTCATCGTCCCTTTTTAAAGTTCCCCTTAAAAAAGCGGCGAGCTTAGTGATCATGGTACCTGCTTCTTTAGGATTTACAATGGTTAATGCATAAACAGAATTTAAACTGTTAAACAAAAAATGTGGTTGCAGCTGGTGGCGTAGTTTATTTAATTCGGCTTCTTTAGAAAGATTTTGTGCAGCAAGTAAGCGCTCCTGTGTGGCCGATTGCTCTTCAAGCATGTACCATAAAATATTTGCCAGAGCGCACCAGGCAATAAACACAAACACAATCAAGAAACGTACAGAAAGTGAAAAATTAAGAAAACTGAGGTAAGTCTTTTGATCAGAAAACAATAAAACTAACAAAAATTTGCTCATGAAGGTGATAAAAAGCGCCATGATAACGCTAAGCGCCAGCACAAAGATTTTGGTTTCATTTTTAGGCTGGTAATATCCTAATAAATTACTCATTAACATGCAAGCAAGTGCAAGTAGGCCATTGGTAATTAGACTATCGGCAATAGCTATCGTCCAGCTAAAATTAAGGGTAAAATAAAAAAGCACAACAAACACTGAGACCCAGCCCAAAAATATGAGTGATGAAAACTTCTTAACGCTGGGAATTGACAGTGGTCTGTTTATCAAAACAACTTAATTGAAGGAGTTGAAAATGGCAACAACTGTTGCAAGTATGTCTTATGTTGATTTACATGATCTAAAAACGCATTCACATCTTCAGGCTCATGCAGTACCGAGGCTACTTCTGCCCCATCGGTAGGAGATTCAATTTCATATAGATCTGCCACACAGATAAAATTCCAGTTTACCATATCGCCATTGCAATTCCTAAAAGGACGATGGAAATCTTCGGCCTGGCGCTCGGCCTTTGCAAGTGCTTCATCGCAATTTGTAGCAATAGTTAATCTTAATTGCTCATCAAATTGAGGCGAATGGTCACCTTCTCCGGTAATTATCTGATAAATATATCTTACTACAAACCATTTCATGATCTTGAATTTTAAAAGTTTCTAATCTCTACCCCTCCAAACATCGTCACCCCTTGAATTTTAATGATTTTTCGTGGCTCTTCACTCACAGGACCTAGCGACCTTTTATCTTCCAATCCGCCAAAAATTGCCACAATTTCCGATTTCACCTCCCAACTTGGAGGAATAATAATTTTCACGCCACCAAATATGGCCACCACTTCAAGCTCTATGGTACCTTCGAAATCTGCTTGTGTTAAATTCACATCACAACCTCCGAAAACAGCTATCGCCTCGCCTCCCTTAAAGTTTTTTGAATGAACATGTTGATGACTACCACCAAATACACTTACCGACTCCAGAACGTCATTTCTATCTGCATTGATATATGATGCATATGGTTCCTTTTCCGAGGCTTTGAAATCAAACTTTTTTTCAAACTTACGCTCCCAGCGTTTACCATAGCCTTTACCCTTATAATCTATACTTTTTGGTCTCAAAATCAGATTTAATCCAGCAACAACAAGTGCTCCGCCAAAGTAATACTTCGAAACTTCCTGTCCCCAAACGTCATTTACAATAAAGTATCCACCAACCAATACCATAACCAGCCAGCCTGTTCCATTAAAATTGCGCTTAAAACCAATAAGTAAACCAATTGCAATGAGTAACATTGGCCATGTAAAGATCCAGCCAGGAATATACAATCCAAAATTCCTTAAAAGGAATACCAGCCCTATCACCAAAATAACCAAACCACTACATATCCTACTCGAACTACTACTTTTGTTCCACTTATCCATCTTGTTCTCTTATTAAAATTTAGACTTACAAAATCTTTATTTGTTTCAAATTTAGATACAATTAAGGCGCTACAAATAACCTCAGCTTATATCCCATCAAATCATCGGTAAACTGCAGCATTTTGTCGGTAAACAAAACACAAGAAACGCAAAAGGCGCTTAGTCGAAAAAATATGTTTCCGAATAAGCACCTTATATATGTGCTAATAAATAGCTAGAGCTATTTGTTTTTTAATAAGTCTCTGATCTCAGTAAGCAATGCTTCACCAGGTGTTGGAGCAACAGGTGCAGCAGGAGCAGCTTCTTCTTTACGTTTTAACGAATTGATACCTTTCACCAATAAGAAAACAGCCATTGCCAACAAAAGGAAGTTTATACCTACACTGATAAAGTTACCATAGGCAAACACTACTGCTTCAGGTACTTTTCTAGCTTCCTCTAAAGGTACGTTAGCTCCAACTGTGCCCTTCAATACCACATAGAGGTTACTGAAGTCTACCGAACCAATAACTGCAGATATCAGTGGCATAATTAAATCTTTAACAGCACTGTCAATAATTTTGCCGAACGCACCACCGATAATCACACCGACAGCAAGGTCCATTACACTACCTTTAACAGCAAATTCTTTAAATTCTTTTACAAATCCCATAGGTATAAATTTATTTATATAATAAAATTAACAACTTTCCTGGAAAATCAAAGGATTCACCAAGCAGAAATTTACTTATATTTTAAATTATTTTGCTGTTTCCTTTATTGCCAATTGGTTATACTATAAAGTTTCCAGCTATTTTTTTTACACAGATCCCATAATCAATATTTAGTATTTATGCAGGTCAAATACAAATCGACAGTGAAATTTAAAATATTCATACCTGTTTATCAGTATCGTTCCTGATTTATATTTCCGTAAGTACTTTTATCAATACGAAATGTGTATTTTTGGAGCGGGTACATAAATACCTAGTTATCATTTTATGCTAAAACAACATCTACAACAAAAATTACTTCAAAAGCTATCTCCACAGCAAATTCAGTTTATAAAGCTGTTGCAAGTACCGACAGTTGCTTTAGATACTCGCATAAAAGAAGAGTTGGAAGAAAATCCTGCATTGGAAGATCCAAGCTTAATGATAGCTGAAGAGCCTAAGAGTGAATACGACGATTTAAACGATACACCGGAAGAATACGATGCTAGCGCAAAGGAAGAAAATACGGATGAATTTAACGTTGACGATTATTTACAAGATGACGATGTAAATGACTACAGCACCTCATACAATAACAATGACGATGATGAGGAAAAAAAGGAAACTCCAATAGCTATTGAAAGTACCTTTTTTGAAAGTTTACAGGAGCAGTTAGACCTGGTTCCGCTTTCCGATCAGGATTTTATTATTGGAAAGCAAATTATAGGCAGTTTAGATGACGATGGTTACCTAAGAAGACCCATTACTTCTATGATTGACGACCTTGCATTTTCTCAAAATGTTATGGTTGAAGAAGAGGACGTTCTTGAGATGCTTAGGGTAATACAAAATTTTGATCCTCCGGGCATCGCAGCAAGAGATCTACAGGAATGTCTTACTTTACAGTTAAAACGTAAGGACCTTAACAATCCTATTATTGTAAAAGCCATCCTTATTGTTGAAAATTATCTTGACGAATTTACAAGAAAACATTACGATAAACTCGAAAAATCCCTTAACCTGAACAGTGAGGATTTAAAAGAAATTATCGCAGAAATATTGAGGTTAAACCCTAAACCAGGGGATTCTAATCAGGTAACGACAAAACAGTTGCAGATTATTCCGGATTTCCATGTATCCAATAATGATGGGGTACTGATCCTAACCTTAAACTCAAAAAATGCACCGGAACTGAGAGTAAGCAGGTCGTACATTGATATGTTTGACCATTATGATAAAGCAGCTCAAAAGGATAAAAAACTAAAAGAAGCGGTACAGTTTGTAAAACAAAAGCTGGACTCCGCTAAATGGTTTATTGATGCCATTAAGCAGCGACAACAGACCTTGCTTAAAACTATGAATGCCATTATGCAATATCAATATGAGTATTTATTAACGGGTGATGAACGCAAAATGCGTCCGATGATCCTGAAAGATATTGCTGATAAAATAGATATGGATATTTCCACTGTTTCACGTGTCGCCAACTCTAAATATGTACAAACTGAATTTGGTACTTTCTTATTAAAATCCTTCTTCTCGGAAGCCATACAAACAGAAAGTGGCGAAGAGGTTTCTAATAAAGAGGTAAAGAAAATTCTGGAAGATTGTATTGGCAACGAAGACAAACGTAAACCTTTAGCTGATGAGAAACTAACAGAAATCTTGAAAGAAAGAGGTTATAACATCGCAAGGAGAACGGTTGCTAAATACAGAGAGCAAATGAATATCCCTGTTGCCCGGTTAAGAAAAGAGCTTTAATCGGCTTATTTTACCACATTCTTCCGCCACTAAAAACTTCATAAACATTATTAAGTTGCAGGCCCAATACAATTTCGTGGCTGCCATTGCTTACCTGATTCAATCCTGATGTAGTAAAATCGTAAGCATAAGTTAGATTAAGCAATTTGCTGATGTTGATTCCGGCCATTGCCGAAAAGGAATCGTCTTTACGATAGCTACCACCCAGCCAAAGCCTATCTCTAAATGACACCTTTAAGTTCAGATCAATTGATGCTGGTACCGGACTCACTTGCTTAACCATGATTGAAGGAGTCGCCGAAACTTCATCATCAATGTATAACTTATAACCAGCTGTAACAAAAAAATGTGGTTCCTCTTTTCCCATATTGTAATTGGGATCACTCGTAAATGAAAGCTTTTGCTGTAAAAGCTGTTGTACGGATGCACCGGCAAACAGCCTCCCGCTATACAACCATACCCCCAAACTCAGGTCGGGTTTCAGTTGACTTGGAATACCATTTGAGATGGAGGGGTCAACGCGGGTTTGATCTTCAAAAGTTAAAGCATTGATATCAAGCGCGATCCTACTTACCCCTGCAGCAACCCCCACAGACAAATTATAAGTATTACTTAGTTTAAGGTGATAGGCATAGGTTAAATTTGCGTCCAGCCTCGAAAGTGGCCCCAATTTATCGTAAACAGCAATAACACCCATACCATGGTGGGCTGGGGATGAGGTATAATTCTGCATATAGCTCCGACTCATTGGGTCATCGCCTTTATCAGCTAAGGACAAGGCATTTTTCCAAAGGTAATCGCCCCCTAGATTCCAATTAGCAGTTACAAAAGATGTCTGTGGTGCATTATCTATGCCAGCCCATTGCTTTCTATAGCCAACTTTTACATCTGTATAATTTTCTATACCACTAATCGCCGGATTTAAGAGGTAATTATTGAGCACATATTGAGTATACTGTGGCCGCTGCTGCGCAAAACCACAAAGCCCCAATAACAATTGTAACATAACTAAATACACTGAGCGTCTCATTTTACCTGATTAAAGTTAATGAGCCCGTAATTGTTTTCTTTCCATTTTTTGGATTGATGATATAATAGTAGGTACCTACAGGCAATTGTTTTCCCTGGTAATTGCCATCAAAAGGTATTGAATATCCCTGACTAAAAAAAACTTTTTCTCCGTACCGATTAAAAACATCTACGGTAGCATTTGGATAAGATTCCAAATGATTTAATTTCCAAACGTCATTTACACCATCTCCATTCGGGCTAAAGGCATTCGGTGGAATGATATCCCTTAACGCATGAAGTCTAACCCTTACCGTTTCATCACAGTTTAAGGCAGAAGTTATAGTCAATGTGTACTCCCTATCATCATCTGCTGTAATTATAGGGTTCAAAATATCGTCTCTGTTTAACCCTTTAGCTGGCGACCATTTAAACCTTAATCCTGATTCTGAAGTAGAAGCCTTAACTTGTACGGTACCATCAATAAATGCATACAGGTCACTTTCAATACTAACTTTTGGCGTTGGTTTTACAGTGATGGACTTGATCTTTTGAGCCACACAGCCGTTATCAGCGGTAAATGTATAAGTGATGTCCCAGGTCCCCACCCCAGCCTTAATTGGATTAAAATTTCCCTCAGGACTTATACCCGGGCCAGAAAACACACCTTCACCAAGGACATTCCCTATTTCTTCTGCCACAATCACCGTATTTCCAACGTTAACACATATAGGTGTTAATTCATCAAACTTTATGGATGGTGCCGCATGTAAAGTGATCGTTTCCTCTTTAAAATCTTGGCAGGGACCGCTTACGTCACCCGAATATGCGATAAGTTTTAAGAGTACTGGTTTTGTCAAAGGTGTCGTAAAAACCCGATAATTAAAAGCATAAGTATCATTGCTGACTGGATGCTGCACCGTCTTAACTAATACACCATCTATAAACCACTCCAATCTGGTTAGCTCTCCAAAGCCAGTCAATGATGAATTATCTTTGACTTGAAAATCTTTGTTGCTGCATAAATTAGCTTTATCTAACACCTCAAATGCTGCGGTTGGTGTTGCACCATTTACCTTAAATGGTTTTGATGATGTAACACTACAACCTTCTACAGTAAATACGGTAAGTGTTACTGTATAATTGCCAACCGCATTGTATTTATGTAAACCATCTATACCAGTTGAAGCATTGAGTGCCCCGGAGCCAAGATCACCATAGTTCCACAAATAGCGCAGTCCAGTCGTGGACCCATCCGCATTTGTAACCGTACTTTTAAACTTAACAGCAGCATCACTTACGCAAGCATCTGGGGTATCAAAATCAGCCTTAGGGAGTCGATTAATTATCACCTGCTGTTCAGAAGCGACGCTTACACAGCTTTTATCAGTTTCAACAATTAAAGAAACCGTGTATGTCCCGGGCAAGGAATAGGTATGTATCGGATTTTGATCTGTAGAAACATCTGGATTCCCTGCAGAAGCATTAGGGTCACCAAACTTCCAGTACCATTTTGCAATTTTCCCCTCGTTAGCTACAGATAGATCTGTAAAAGTAATAACCTTAGTTTCACAGGAAGGCACCGCAAATTTAAAAGCCGCCTCCGGCAGCTGATTTACATGAATAATAATCGGGCTAGTTGGCGCAGATGCACAACCAGCTTCACTCTCTACCCAAAGTGTGACTATCTTATCCCCACCACTTGAATATATATGTTCAAATGCTGCGGCCGATCTTTTCATTACTGGACCCGCACCATCACCGAAATCCCAATACCACTTGGCTATATTTTTTCCGTTGGGGATACTTGCATCAGTAAAAGTTACTGGCACTCCTATACAGGTTTGGGATGGTACAGGTGCTATTTTAGCAGTGGGTAAGCTATAAACATCAAAATTCATAACCATTTCCTCATTCGGATCACATCCTGAAGGTGCTGGATTTATTACAGTTACCTTAACTTCATGCGGCAAAGGTTGATCAAATAACAAATTCTGATGGTAATTAAATTTATATACTGTAACCCCATTTATCACCTCTGTTCGATCTGGTAACGGATTATCAATTGGAGTTTCTTCCACACCATCAATCGTCCAGGTTACCCTAAGTGGCAGATAAGGTAATGCAAGAGTAAAAGAAGCCGTTTCACCTACGCAAATATCAGTCTTTTCGCTACGGGTATTATCGAGCGTATTCACATCAAAAAGTTCCAGATTCTGATACAGGTTCTTTGCATCTGCTCCGGCTAGATATCCATAGGATTCAACATTTCCATATCCATAAGCGATGGCAGAAAATCCACCATCTGCCAACAACGTATGAGTTGGACTGATGTTAGATCTGTCCGTAACATCTTCCTGAAGATAGGAATACCCTGTACCACCAATTGCGACAAATGTACCTTGTGGGACTAATCCATTAATTGTAAAGGAGGCTTTAAATTCATCCTTAATAATTACATTAATGTAATGTTTGATAATATTGGTCGCCGGATTTGTTTGATTCTGCAATGCCGAATAAACAGTAATCTTAGATAAAGTCTGTTCAACCGGGTTTAAAATCGTCATTTCAGGATCTCCGGGATGCGGTATTGGCGCATTATTAGGCAACCCCACATTTGCTGGATCACAGCTCTGACTAATTTGATACTGAACGACACTTATCGGTTCAGAAGCCTTGATGCTGTTGGCCTCAGTAGAAGTAAATTCATAAAATGTGCCTTTGTTAAAAGTAGTCGGATTGGTTGCTACACCGTTTATGGTTAGTGTAGTATTATCCTTACTAAAATAGACTCTAAATACATCATAAGGCTTAAGAATAAAGGGTGCAGTAATAAACTCCTTTCCCCATGACGTTATCGGATAAAGTTGTTGATAGAGGTTATCTCCACCATTACCTGAGGGTTTTGTATCACTACAAAAACCAACCCAACTGCTCCCTGAAAAAACAGCTATGGGTTTGCAAATTCCACCGCCACTCGCAATAGAAATAATATGTGAACCCGATAGATCGTTTTCTGACTGATACTGATAAATATCTCCCTTTTGTAAGGTTATCTGAAAAGTTTGTCCTGCCACATGACCATTATTTACTTCATTCGCTTTTGGAGTAATCTCAATAAGGGTATTGTCTTCAACCCCAACAATAGTAAACTCCGAGTACGCCGGGCCAGGATTATTGCCCCCAGCCCTGTTCTGCACATAGGATGCGGTATAGTATTCCCTACCCAATACTTTTGTTGGTAATACCAATGTAGCTGCCGACCTCGCAGCCCTAAAAATATGGGCATAAACAACAACCGGTTTTTCCGCAATTACTTGAATCGATTTGCCTATTTCCCTCACATTAGACGTACCAATGTAAGCACTAGAATTTATCGCGACAGCTTTAACTTGATTTGCGGTAATTGTAAATGGTGAACCAGGGATATTCAGTCCACCAATCCTAACTTCGGCAGTAGTATTGACATCAGATGTGATGTAAAGGTACATATTGGACTTATCCCCATCGATATGACCGGTATAAGCGACCCAGAATTCTTTTCCTTTATTGGAGGTATTTTGGGCTTTCGCATTAACAAATAGAAAGCACAAGAGCGCCCATATTATTAAAACCCATCTATACATATCTCTTAGTTATCCCTTTAGGATAACTAAGATAATAGATTTTGCCTTAATAAAAATTCAAGTTGCTGATTTGCTAATAATAATTTTGCAGTAAGATCTCTATTTTCTTTTCTAAGCATATATATTTCATATGCTTTTTCGATATTAATCTTTAAATCTGCTTCCATCCAGGGCTTCTGGATATAGCGATATACCTGTCCTTTATTAATGGCATCAATTACTGCATCAATGTCCGTATAACCAGTAAGAATCATCCGAATTGGATCAGGATGCTTCTCTAAAATAGAGGCCAAAAACTCTACTCCAGTAGTTTTGGGCATTCTCTGGTCGGTGATGATCACATGAATTTCTTCCTTATCTAAAATAACTCTGCCTTCATCTGCAGATTCCGCGGTAAAAATATTATACAACCTTCTATAAGTGGCCTTAAACGCACTTAAATTGTGAGGTTCATCATCAACATAAAGGATATTCACATTCATTTGTCTGGAAATAAAAGTTAAAAATACTTTTTTATTATTACTCTTAAAAGCCTATTTTTAGTTCTTTCAATAATTTACCTATTTTTTTTTATTTTTATAGCATACATATATTAAAAAAATGCAGTCTCAAGCTCATACTCATTTAAATTTTGAAGCCTCAATTAACAATACGAAACAATTAAACGCTCTCTACAAGCCTGTATTATTTAATACCAAAAACAGTACCGAAAAACAGAATCTCGCTGATCTTTTAGCGAATAAACCACATATTCAGATTTTTGATTGCATTGAGTCTCAAATTGAAGAGCTAATTAAATGTTTAAAGCCTGGAATCCCCCCTACTGAATTAAAAAAAGTTGCTGAAAATCACCGCGGCTCAACCTCATTATTTGACTACGGAATATGGGTATATTATCCATGGTCTGATAAATTAGTTCATCTACTTGATGAAGAAGAATTTGTTGTTGTACGTACCAATAGAAACAAGCATAAAATTACCGCAGAGGAACAAACAACACTTTCGCAAAAGAAAATAGGTGTTATGGGATTGTCGGTTGGACAGTCGGTTTCTTTAACATTGGCCATAGAGAGAGGCTTTGGAGAATTGCGCATTGCCGACTTTGATGAACTTGATCTTTCTAATTTAAACCGCATCAGAACTGGTATCCATAATATACATCTTCAAAAAACAGTTATCGTCGCCAGAGAAATTGCCGAGCTTGATCCATTTTTAAAAGTAATTTGTTTCCATGAAGGAATTACTGATGATAATATTGATGCTTTCTTGACTGAAAATGGGACACTTGACCTTTTAATTGATGAGTGTGATAGTTTTGATGTAAAGATTAGTGCAAGAGAAAAAGCTAAAGCATTGGGCATTCCTGTTTTAATGGAAGGTAGCGACAGATGTACAATTGATATCGAAAGGTTTGACTTAGAACCTGAAAGACCTGTTTTACATGGGTTCGTAGAACATATAGATATGAGCGTTTTTAAAACGCTTAAAACATTGGATGAGAAAGTGCCTTACATAGCTCCGGTAACCGGAATTGAGACTTTATCACCAAGAATGAAAGCTTCTGCAGTTGAAATTATGAGCACCATATCTACCTGGCCCCAACTTGCCAGTGCCGTTACTTACGGTGGTGGAATTACAGCTGACCTTTCAAGAAAAATATTATTAGGCAGCTTAAAAATATCAGGCAGATTCTTCATCGACATTGATGAATTAATTACAGACGATGTCCCTGCTCCTGAAGTAGTTGAAGAGCCTCGCAATAAGCATTTAGATCCTTTAGAGCTGAACACCTATTTGTCAGTTCATAAGATTGGAGATGGTACGAAAGGTGATCCTATCCCAGAGCCCCTAATTCATAAATTGATTGCCTCAGCAAGTAAAGCACCTTCAGGAGGAAACAATCAGCCATGGCATTGGCATTATAAAAATGACACGTTACACCTATTTTTAAATAAAGAGGTATCTGGTGCTTATTTAGATCCCGATTACATTTCTTCATATGCGTCTTTAGGTGCTTCTATAGAGAATTTACTTTTAGAGACTGCTGTAAATGAACTAGGTGTGGAATGGAGTTTCACGCCTGAACTTTTTCCTGATCATATTGCTTATTTCAATTTTAAAGGAAAACATGAAGTAAGCGAGGATGAAAAGAAACTTGCAGCACAAATATCAGAAAGACATACCAACCGAAAATTTGGTAAAACACAGGAAGCTAATACTGCTGATCTTGATCAGCTAAAAGCCGTTATTGAAGCCGAAGAAATCGGCTTACACTGGCTTACTGCTGCTGAAGATAAAACCGTATTGGGTGATATATCAGGACAAGCAGATCTATTACGCATGTTTACCCCTGCTGCTCACAAAGATTTTATAAAAAAAGAAATGCGCTGGAATCAAGAGCAAATTCTGGAAACGGCAGATGGTATCGGAATAAATACCCTCGACTTAAGCAATCAAGATCAGATTGGATTAAGGCTGATGAAAGATGAAAGAGCTGTTGAATTTCTAAAAAAGATAAAAGGTGGTAACGCCTTTAAATACCTTGCCCTAAAGCAATTCCAATCATCCCCCGCTATTGGCTTAATTACTTTACCGCAACACAGTCCCCTCGATTACTTAAAAGGAGGCATGGCAGTTGAGAAACTTTGGCTTACAGCCACAGCATTAGGCTATCAAATTCACCCCGTAAATGTTCCTTTAATTTTCTTTTACAAGAATAATGTTCAGGAATTAAACGACCTTCCTGACGAAAGTAGAAAGCAAATTTTCAATTTACATCAAAAATTAAAGCATTTATTTAAAATAACTGATAATATTGCAGAAATATTCATGTTCAGAATATTTAAAGCAGAATCATCACCTCAACGTACAATTAGAAAACCCTTAAATAAAACTTTATCCATTGGAACAGCATAGACCGCAGATCACCAAGCTTTATTTTAAAGCGTTTAGAGCCGTAGATAATCGCGCGGCTTGTATGAAATTTATTGAAGGGCACACGCATGTATTAGAAATATTCGGTATCACGAAAATCACTTCTGCAAAAATAGACTGGGTACTTAACCCTGGTGTTTATGTGGTTATTGTGAGTGCCGAAGAGGATGGAAAAGCATTGGCCGGCAGTAGGGTTCATGTTGCTGATGGAATTACCCCGCTCCCTATTGAGGGTGCTGTCGGCGATATGGATGATCGGATATATGGTATGGTGGCCGACAGAATTCCTAACGGAACCGGAGAACTTTGCGGCGTATGGAACTCATGGGAAATTGCCGGATTAGGTGTTGGTAGTTGGGTGTTAAGCCAAATTACTGTGGCACTATCCAGCCTTATCGGCTTACAGTCATTATTTGGTCTTACCGCTCCTGCGACTTATAGAAATGCTGTTAGAGGTGGTTTTAGGGTAGTTAAAGAGATTGGTATCAATGGAAAGTTTTATTACCCTAAAGAAGACCTTACCGCCACTGTTGTCTTGAATGACGAACTAGATACTTTACCTACTGCAACACAGGAGTCTCATGATTTTGTAATGGCTTTAAGAAAGAATCCAAAACAAATTATCCCTATCCCAAACAAAACAAACGATGGCTTTATAGACATGCATATTGATATAATTTTATGATAAAACATCTTTATAAAAAGCTATTTGTTTTCTTCTTATGCCTAACTTATTCTTTTCTTTTAAAAGCTGAACCAACTGAAAAAAGAGATTCGATCATTAATGTCACCCAACATTCGTCCATTCTAACTGATTTTCCTGACACTGCCTCAATCGGATGGATCATTAAGGCCTCGGATAAATTCAAGCCCTTAAAAGCCCCCTTTATCAATTTTGCTGAATTGAGCAAACCCATATGGTTAAGGGCCGATAAAACACATCTGATTACGCTTTCCGAGCCCAGTATCATGATTGATCAGGCAAGAATGAAGGTCTCTGATATCTACTTTGTAAAGAGCGATAAGGTTATCTATAAAATTACGAGTACTCCTTATAGTACAATTGCTGATCTGGACTATCCGGGTAATGTCAAAAGTTATATTATCCCTCAATACGTTGTGGCGCAGCAACCCGATATTATCCTTAAATTATATTCAGATGAGATTGTAATCGCACCGGTTTTCGTAGCCTCAAAATATGAATTTGATAATATTTTTGCGCAACGGGATATACTTTTCGGTATGTATGCAGGGGTAATGATCATCATGTTTACATACAACCTGTTCTTGTACTTCAGCATCAAAGACAGCAGTTACCTCAACTATATTTTCTGTATCTTTTTTACCTGGGCAACCCAAACGGCGTTACAAGGTTATTTCACAAAATATTTACTGTTAAGTGATGGGTGGTTAAATAATATTTCGGTCTGCCTCTTTGCCAACCTCGGTCTCGCAGCCTCTATTATGTTTACCCAGTCTTTTCTGAACACGAAGGTAAATGCACCGAAGAGCCATAAAATCATCAATATCCTGCTGACACTTTCTATCTTCAATACTTTATTGTTGCTGGTCGGATTTAAGCAATTCTCTTTTATAGCCATGCAGATTCTTATCCTCGCAGGCTCTATTATTGGTACTTCTACAGCATACCAGGTTTTCGTCCACAAGAAATTTAAGCCGGCGGGTTACTACCTCGCTTCCTGGTCATTCTTGTTTTTCGGTATGCTGGTCTTTATTCTTAAAGATTACGAGATATTACCGTACAACGTCTATACCACCTATGCGGTACAATTCACATCGGTAGTTGAAGTCATGCTCCTTTCATTCGCCCTTGCGGACAGGATTAACTTCTTTAAAAAGGAAAACGAGCTTGCCCAGAAGCGTGCCTTGTTGATTTCTAAAGAAAATGAGCAATTGATACTGCAACAAAACATAGAACTGGAGAAGAAGGTCAATGAACGTACTGAAGCCTTACAGGAAACAAACACCAACCTGAATGATGCGCTGAGCAACCTTAAGGCGGCACAGTCACAATTGGTAGATGCGGAGAAAATGGCAGCGTTAGGTCAGTTAACGGCTGGCATTGCCCATGAGATCAATAACCCGATCAACTTTGTTACCTCGAACATTAAACCTTTACAACTAGATATAGATGATTTGAAAGAAATCATTACTAAGTATGAAAATGTTGATTTTTCAGCTGAAAATGTGGAAGAGCAGATCAGGGAAATAGATGCCTTTAAAAAGCAAATCGACCTAGAATTCGTCAACAATGAGATTGATTCACTGCTGGTAGGTATTACCGATGGTGCAAAAAGAACAGCAGAAATCATCAGAAGTTTAAGAAATTTTAGTCGTTTAGATGAAGATGATTTAAAACCAATTGATCTTAACGAAGGCTTACAATCTACCTTGGTTTTGGTAAAAAACACCATGCCAGATAACCTTAAGGTATATAGAGAATTTGGAAATTTGCCTAAAATCGAATGTCTGCCAGGTAAAATAAATCAGGTATTTATGAACCTGATATCCAATGCCATACAAGCAATAAAATCTAACGGAAAAGACAGAGAAGAAGAACAACTAACGATAAAAACCTGGTACGAGGACAATACGGTTAAAATTAGCATCAAGGATACTGGCACTGGTATGACTGATGAGGTTAAACATAAAATATTTGAACCTTTCTTTACCACTAAAGAAGTTGGCGAAGGAACGGGTTTAGGTTTATCAATTGTTTTTAGTATAATTGAGAAACATAAAGGTCATATCGATGTTCTATCCGAAGTAGATCAAGGTACAGAATTCATCATTACATTACCTGTTAATACACAATAAGCAAAAGCGTACTATGAGTGCACCCAATGTAAGAGTTCTATATATTGATGATGAGGAAAATAATCTTCAGGCTTTTAAAGCGAGTTTTAGGCGACAGTATGAAATTTATACAGCTATCTCAGCTGCCGAAGGTTTAAAAGTCTTACAAAACATTTCTGTTCAGGTTATTCTGGCCGATCAAAAGATGCCGGGTACTACAGGTGTAGAGTTTTTTAAAAGTATTACAGAGTCCTATCCTGATCCAATAAGGATATTGCTAACTGGCTATACAGATATTGAAGCGCTTGCCGATGCGATTAACCATGGCGATATCTACAGGTATATTACCAAGCCCTGGAATGATCTGGAACTACACAATTCCATCAAAAATGCTTACGATGCTTATAAGGCAAAAATTGACCTTAGGAACAAAGTAGCTGAATTGGAAAAGACAAATGATGAACTCAACAGGTTTATATATAGTATTTCTCATGAATTAAGAGCTCCCCTTGTATCGGCAATGGGTATTGTGAACCTGGTTAAAATGGAAGGACTTTACAACTCCAGTGGCGAATACTGGAGTTTGATTGAGACCTGTTCTAATAAGTTGGATTACTACATTCAGAAAACACTTCAATACTATAAAAACAATAAAACCATTTCGGAAAACACGGCTATTGACTTTCATAAGCTGGTACCTGAATTGGTTGAATTGTACACTTATTCGGATCATGAAACGACTTTTAGTGTAGATATTAATCAGAACGAAGAGTTTTATGGGGATGTTTTTAGAATTGAAGTGATATTGGGCAACCTGATCTCCAATGCGATAAAATATCAGAAAGAGACCGAAGTAAACAAAAGGGTAAGTGTGAATGTTAATGTTAGAAGAGAGCAAGTTGAAATTTCTATCACGGATAACGGCATGGGCATTTTGAATGAGCATTTAGAAAAGATTTTCACTCAATTTTTCAAGAGTAAAGTTAATCAGGGCAGCGGATTAGGCTTATTTATTGTCAAAGAGGCATTGAATAAGATTAATGGAAAAATCACTGTAAGTTCTGATCCGGCTGAAGGTACTACCTTTAAAATAACCATTCCTAATGTCAAATAATCATAAAACAGTTTTATTAATAGATGATAATGATGTTGATCTAAAGATCAATTCCAAAATCATAAAAATATCAAACTTGTTTGAGGAAATCATTACTTGCCTATCAGCTGAAGAGGCGCTAAATTACCTCCATACTACCTTAAACAATGGGGGTAAACTGCCCGATTTTATATTGCTGGACATACAAATGCCGGATATGGATGGTTTCGAATTTTTAGAAGTTTACAAAGATCTTCCCAAACGGTTAACCCAAAATTGTTCAATTGCAATGCTTTCTTCAACACTTGATTTTGGAGATCTCAAAAGAGCCGAAGCAAGCCCACATGTGGTCAAATTATTGAAGAAACCCCTGTTGCCTAAAGAACTTGCCGAAGTATTGAAGAAACATTTGCATTCATAATACGCACTAACTATTTCCCCAAACCTGCAGGCTCAAAATCCATAGCGATAGAATTCATACAGTAACGCTTGTAGGTTGGTGCTGGGCCATCATCAAAAATATGTCCTAGGTGAGAACCGCAGCGACCGCAGAGCACTTCTGTCCGATGCATCCCTAAAGAGTTATCGTTCTTGTAAATGGTACTGTTTTTACGGATAGGCTCGAAAAAACTTGGCCAGCCGCATGTACTGGCAAACTTAGCGTCGGACTTAAACAGAGGATTGCCGCATACTTTGCAGTAGTATGTTCCTCTGGTTTCCGAATCCCAATATTTTCCTGTGAAAGGCTTTTCTGTCGCGGCCTCTCTGGCTACAGCATACAGATCTGCAGGCAGTATCTTTTTCCATTCCGCATTGCTCACATTTAGTTTTTTAGTGTCCGTTCTGGAATAATATGGATTTTTCATAGCTTTATTTTGTCCGTAGCTACCGTTAAACAATAGTACAAGGATCAATGAAGTGAATATCGTTTTCATTATTAAAGTTCTATTATAACCATATACGAGAATAAGCTGACCTTGGGTTTTATACACCACTATATAACAACGTTTGGACATTAAAGTTGTAACGCGTTATTATTTATTTTGTTGCGAAAACAATTGATCCGTAAGGTCCAAATTTATGCTGCTGCTCAGGGTATTTATCTGTGTAAGGCCCATAAGGCGCATCAATTGGCTTCTTTGTCAAATCAGGATAGTCCTTTTTTTGCGTTCTATGCGGTCTGGGTTGCGAATTAACAAAGGCCGCTAAATCCCATGCTTCCTCATCGCTTAGTTGCGGATTATCATAAGTTGCACCCAAGGGCATATTGTTCTTCACAAATCCAGCAAAATTGCTTAACCTGTACTGCCCTGCCCCATCGTTATAACTATCCTTACCCCATAAAGGTGGATAAACATAACTGAGTTTATCTTCAGCAATTATCCCTTCTCCATCCCTGCCGTGACAGCTCTGACACTTGTTATTATATAAGATTAACCCCAGTTTGGGGTCTGCTGCCCTATCCAGATATTTCAATTTTTCCGTGCTATTTCCAAAAACTAGATCTCCTTTATTCAGGCCTGTACCAACCCATGTCATATATGCCAACATTGCCTGGATCTCTTTGCCTGATTCATCTGGTACTTTGCCATTAAGACTGCGTTCAAAACATTCTGCTATGCGCTCGGATGGCGGCTCGATCTTGCCAGACCTGTTGCTTTTTTTAGGATAACTGGAAATAAATACAGAAAAGTTATTAGCGAATGGCTTTGTTCCTGCTTCAAGGTGGCAATTTTGACAATTCATCCCATTGCTGATTTGAGCAACAGTTCCATTCGGGCCGAAATATTTAGAGGTATTCACAACCAGATCTTTTCCATACTTGATCATATCACCATATTTACCAGCGGGAATAGTACTTTCATGGGGTGCCTTCCATGGATCCTCAGGCGTAGAACGTTTTTGTACAGGCTCAAGAGCTGCTCCAGGTTGCACTAATTCTATCTGAACCGATGTAACTCTATCGGTTGGACGATCGTTCCAGAAAAAGAGGCTAATTATGATAAACCCGCAAACCACAAACAAGATGGCTACAATAGCTATACTTCTGGCGGTATAAATAAGTGCTTTGTCTGATGATTTCATCTTTGGCTTGCTCAATTGTTTCGAAAAATACTTAAAAAGAGTTAAATACGGTTAAGAACCTGTAAACAATAAGGCTCAAAACCGTAAAACAAGTTTACAATATGTAATGTCATTCAGAAATGAGCTTATTTTATAGGAAAGCAAAATATCCCCATATACTATAAAAAAACTAAATGTAATCTGCTTTGTTCTTACAAATATTACTTTAAGAAGCTGTAAAACTGTAAAGAAGGAACTTGTCAAAATGCGTAGTTGCTATACACTTGCGTAATATTTTGGACTATCTTTAAACAAGATAATTTAACCTCAAAACATGGCACTATGAAAGTTGTAATTTATGGAACAGGAAAAATGGCGGAACTTATATGTTACTCCTTTAACAATGACAGCCCTTATGAAGTTGTCGCTTTTTGTGTTGATGATGCATATATCCCTTCGGAGGAAACCAAACTATTGGGACTACCTATATTGAGCTTTGAACAGGTATTGAGAAAGTTCCCAAAGGAAAATCACAAAATGCACATTGGCATTGGCAGAAATAGCGCCAGAGAGGTTGTTTACAATAAGGTTAGACAAGCTGGCTATTCTTTTGCAAATTACATTTCTTCAAAAGCTAATTTATGGCCAGATTTGATTACAGGGCAAAACACTTTTATCGATCAATGCTGTGACATACAACCTTTTGTAACTATAGGTAATAACTGTATGTTAATGGGTTCACGTATTGGCCACCATTCCACAATTAAAAACAACGTACTACTGTCGGGTAATACGATGGGTGGAAATGTAACTATTGGAAATAATTCTTTCCTGGGAATCAACTCCGCTGTAAAGGAAGATGTTTGCATAGGAAACAACAATATCATCGGTGCTGGGGTATTCATTAATAAGAACACTGAAGATTATGCGATAATTTCAAGCTCAGCTATTCCGCAACGTGTAGGTGATTCAAAAAGATTTATTATGTTCAATAAATCACAGGAAGTTAAACAAGCGTAATAGTAATTTGAAATCCAAAATTCGTAGCTCATGGAAACTGAACAAACTTGCGACCACATCAAAAATATTAAAGAATTAAAACTTCCTAAAGATCTCCTGTGCGAAGAATGCATTAAGACAAACAGTACCTGGGTACATTTGCGAACTTGTCAAACTTGCGGTGTGACACTGTGCTGTGACGATTCCCCAAATACGCACATGACAAAGCATTACCACGTTACAGAGCATCCTGTTGTGAGTTCTGCTATGCCCGGCGAAAGGTGGTTATGGTGTTATAAAGATCAAGTTTTTGCAGACTATTAATATTCCAACGATTCTCTATCCCATTTTGCCAGGTCGGCGCCAATACTATAAGTACTGTGCAAGAATTCAATTAATTTTTCTTCTGGCTTTCCCGCCCCCTGCACTGCTGAATAAGGCAAAATAAATTCACCTAAACCGCAAGTTTTATCTTTCCAACAATCTGCGACCATAGTTGCAAAGTTTCATAGGTAGCCTTTCCTTTTTCATAAGAAAGTATTGGCCAATGCTGTTCCATAGTAAGGGCTTTAGTTCTCTAAAAAGTAACTACAAACCATGGCCACAATTGTTTGATTTTTTACCTATGGATCCATAGGCTCATCATAATCGATTTGTAAAGACATCACATTTGGATAAAATTCCAGAGCGGTATCTGACAAACGATCCCCGATCCGATAGGGTTCGTACCCAAGTTCTTTCACGCAGCGTTTAGGCATAACATCACTGATATACATACTTTGTGACTTAACAGTTACGGTAAGTGCTTTCTTATCCATAGGTATACCATACCGGAACATAATTCTGGCTGCATTACGCAAGTTTGTGGTTGTATGCCTGGCATGAGGTTCCATAATAATTGCACTTTCAGGAATCTGTAGCGTTTGTATTAAAAACTTTTTCATTTCATGCGCCTCACTGTATTTTGTTTTATAAGGATGTACCCTACCTCCTGAGACCATAATAAAAGGTGCAACACCTCTGCGGTACTGTTCTACAGCAAGGCGACAGCGCAACATCCCACCTGCACTTAATTCAGTATCGTGCTCTTCGGGCCCCTCACCTGGCACCAATATCAAGCTATATTTATAGGCTCCAAAGTTTGTCTTTTCGATGGCCAAAAGACTTAATTTGTTTACGGTGCTCATCATGGGCTCATAATCTGCTGCATCATTCCGTTCGTTAATTTCCAGAGCAACCAAGGCAAACTGCATAGATGGCTCAAAAAATAGTTTATTTTTAGTGTTCACACTTAATAAAGCGTTAGTATTAACTAGCTCCGGATAGCTTTTATCTTTCACATTGAACCCTATGGAGTCTATTTTCGGGTAATTGGGTTTTGATCCCTCTACATATACCCCAATAGCAAAATTAATTGCCTTAGCGTCCTGTTCCCATGCTTTAAGCAACATATCTATTGGTTTCAAATTACTATACATGTTATAACAGCCTGAAGGAATAACCTGATTCTTTACCATCATTCCTAATGCATTACTCTCTTTAAAAAGAAAGCTTAAACGCTCACTTACAGCGGCAATTTCATCTTTAGAAAACTTAAAAGCAGCGCTGAAACAGGCTATATTATGCTGACAACTTTTAAGTGCATCAGTTATTTTTGCTTCCCTCTCTTTAAATAAATCACTCATCACAAGATCATTTTGAATAAGCTTTTTTACAGCCAGATCTTGTTGTAACAGCGTAAGTAAATAGTAGTTTTTATACTGCACAGCGTTATGGGTACTTTGGAGCACATACTGCCTGCTTGGCCCCTGACTTTGTGCCCAAACATTTATGCTGCAGAACCAACAGCAAATCAAAAAGAAGAAAGATCTCATATAGGGTGTTTTATATTCAATTCAAAAATATTAAAAATAAAAGGCCGGTACGTCAAGGTACCGGCCAAATTGGTAAACAGGCTTAATTATAGCCCGTATTTTGCCAGCCATTTTTATTGTTAATGTTGTCAATTTCTACCTGCGGAACCGGATATATACTCCTGAAAGCAGGGATACCAGGAAAAATTGAACTCATCTGATTTGTTCTCACAATATCAAACCAGCGATCCGCTTCCAAAGCCAGCTCCAATCGTCTTTCCAAATATACAGCGGTCCGGAACTCGGCTTGCGAAGTAAGCATTACTGGAGTTTTTAAAGACGCTTTTGCAACTTCACGCACAGCATTAAGTGCTTTAAAAGCCTCCGCATTTCCATAAGCAGTTTCATTAAGTGCTTCAGCATACATCAATAAAACCTCGGCACAACGAAGAACCGGAAAATCACCACTGGTTTCATTGTTTACTTGGGGAGCGTTAAATTTCCCTGGCCTACCACCTGTTCCTGTTATAGCAACCAATGCCTTACGGTTATCACTAGCTTCAAATAGAGATTGGGGAATGTTAATGATATTGGTGTTATTGTTATTTCTATAGCGATTATCCTGGTGAACAAACTCTTTTACCCCACCTAGTAGATATTGGACAGCAAAAATAACATCCTTACTTGTTTTAAGGTTATTGGGAAACGTTTTAGCCTGCGGAACTGTATCCAATATTGTTTTGGCATAAATAGCTGTCACAACGGTTCTTAAAGCAGGGACTGCCAGATCAAACTTTTTCTGATAGATGTAAACCTTGCCCAATAAACCGCTCGCTGCATAACTGGTTGCCCTTCCCCGCTGGGCATCTGGCCAGGATGTTGGGAGTTTTACCGCGGCATCCGTTAAATCATCAATTATTTGCTGGTAAACCTGTGCAGTTGTAGCACGAGAATTTTGCCTGGCTTCCTCTGTTTTTTGAACTTTTAAAACCAAAGGAACGTTACCCCAAAGACGGGTTAAATTAAAATAACTTAATGCCCTTATAAACTTCGCTTGCCCAATGATCTGATTTTTGATGGTTTCATTCATGCTTATTGCGGGTGCCCGATCTAAAATGATGTTGCATCGGTATATAGCTCTGTAATTTCCAAGCCAGGCTCCTGCGAGAATACTGTTAGCAGAAGTTTCAGAGAACACTTCAATTTGGTTGCGGACACCTGCTCCGGATCCAGGATCATTATCGATCAGGTTATCTCCCCTAAGTTCGCCTAAGGTTAATAAGTTATTTCCATAAAGACTGTCCGTTTGCAAAGCATCATAGCAACTGATCAGACCTCCTTGTAATCCTTTTTCATCATTATAAAAGGTGTCTTCAGTATAGGAATCAAGCGGCTTTAAGTCCAGAAACTTTTTGCAGGATGTGGCGGTTATCATTAAGCCACATGTAAGGATTGATATGATAAATGTTTTCATCTTTCTAATTTTATAAAGTGATGTTAATGCCTATTGATGTTGTTTTAGCTGTTGGATATACCCCATAATCTTCTCCATTTGTAGTGGCATCAGAACGATTGGTAACCTCCGGATTGTACCCTTTGTATTTGGTGAAAGTAAAAGGATTTTGCATGGACACATATACCCTGACCTTAGTTAAGGATATTTTATTTATCAGTCCCACAGGTAATGTATACCCCAAAGAAATGTTCCGGATGCGTAAATAAGATCCATCTTCAATATGCCAGGTAGATGTGGTGCCATTACTTCCCTTAGCTGCGCGATTGGCCCTTACATCCTGGCCACTGCCCGGATTGCTTTCTGAAATCCAGCGATCCAATGAGCTCAGCATATTATTCATATTTCCTTCCTTATTGGCAAAATATCTGCGGGAAAGGTTAAGGATCTGATTTCCATAAACTCCTTGCATAGATACACCTAGATCTACCCCTTTGTACTCCGCTGAAGTGGCAAAACCATAAGTAAATTTAGGTAGGTAATTACCTACGATCTCCCGATCTTTCGTTAAATCAATAACGCCGTCACCATCCACATCTTTAAATTTAAAATCGCCCGGTTTAGAAGTATTCAAGTCATAGTTACCCTGAGTATCGGTGTAATGAGGATATGCATTTACTTCAGCCTGATTTTTAAACACGCCTAAAACTACCGGCAAATAATAAGAGCCAATAGGCTCGCCTACTCTTGTGATGAAGTACGCATTGGCTACAGAACCTGTTTTAATGATATCTGCATTGCCTGGCCCTAACTCTACAACCTTGTTTATGTTTTTAGAAAAGTTTCCACTTGCGGTCCACTTCACTCCACCAAATTGCTGTTGAGTACCTAAGTTAATATCAATTCCCTTATTGTTAACCTTCCCAATGTTTTTCAATTCGGTAGCAAAACCGGTAGAGATAGGTACTGGTACATCCAGTAGCAGGTTGTTGGTGTTACTATTGTAAACATCAACAGATAAAGTAAGCTGATTTTTGAAAAAAGCGGCATCAAATCCAAGATTTAGCTGTGCTGTTTTTTCCCATTGCAGATCATCATTCGGTTGAGCTATTGGGGCTACTCCATTAATAACACCAGGAGTTGTACCGCCAAACACGTATCCATAATTGGTCATAGTGCCTAATGCAGCATAGTTCGGGATATTAAAATTACCCGTTAAACCATAACTAGCCCTTAACTTCAGATCAGAAATTGTTTCCGACTTCTTCAAAAATTCCTCTTCCGATAATCTCCAACCAACAGAGGCAGATGGGAAATATCCCCATTTGTTATTTCTTCCGAATTTTGAAGAACCGTCAGCCCTTATCGAACCCGTAAATAAGTACTTCCCTTTATAGCTATATTGCAACCTGGCAATACCTGAAGCCAAAGCCCACTGTGTTTTGGTGCCAGTTCCATTCGTTACAATACCTGCCTTTATAAATTCTACCTGGTCACTGATGAAACCTTTAGAAGCAAAAGCATAGTTACCACTTAGATCATCTTTTTGTGTAGACCAACCAATTAAAGCATTGATATTATGATCACCAATCGTTTTAGCATAATTTAAAGTCTGCTCTAACAACCAGTTGGTTTCTTTTATGGTGCGGGAAGAACCTGTTGCATCCGACAATGGATTTCCTGCGGTATTGGATTGAGGGAGAATAGATGGCCTGAAAGTATCCTCTGAACTGTTAAACAGATCAATTCCCAACTGAATTCTGTATTTTAAATTTTTTACTACTTCTGCTTCCAGAAAAGCACTACCAGTCATTCTGGTAGCAGCAACATCATCTTTTTGCAACATCGCCAATGCCACCGGATTCCAGGCCTGTGTTTCTCCGTTGCCACTTGCCGTTGTGTTGTTTGGCAATGTAGTAATGGTACCAGGACTCCAGGAATTTTGAGCAAAATTATAGCTACCATCAGCATTGTACACAGGGAAAATTGGCGAATAATGTAATGCCGATGCAACAATACCTCCGCCATTGGAATTGTAAGCGCCATTGGCGTTTACTCTTTTTTCATTGATGACAGAAGGACTGAAATTAACACCATATTTGAAAACGCCTTTCTTTCCTTCCAGGTTTAATCTACCACTATAGCGTTTAAAACCACTGTTTAAAATAATTCCATCCTGGTTAAAATATTCAAGAGAGGCATAGTATTTTAGCAACTCGCTACCCCCTGCTGCAGAAATGGAATGGTCTTGTATAGGGGCTGTTCTAAAGATCTGGTCTTGCCAGTCGGTATTGGTTAAGCCCTGCTGTCCTTGCAGATATGGCAAAACCTCTAAGGGCATTACCGTATTGGTATTGTTGGCTGTATTGAACAGGCGGACACCGTTATTGTCGTTTACACTAAAGCCAACTACAGGTTGGCCAAGCGCGACGTTCTTTCTATTTATGGCCTCCATCGCATCGGTATAAGAATTGTTCCTGGAATCCAGCACCATTTGCGCATACTGGTAAGCATCCATCATATCTATTTTATGCGCTAGTGACTGCCAGCCTGTATAGCTGTTTACACTGATAGTTGATACGCCATTCTGGCCTTGTTTTGTGGTAATCAGTACGACCCCATTGGAACCTCTTGAACCATAAATTGCCGCTGATGACGCATCCTTTAAAACCTCAATAGATGCAATGTCGTTTGTATTTAGCGTATTGATGTTGTCATTTGAAATAGGCACACCATCAATAACATACAATGGATTTGAGCCGGCAGTTATGGTACCAACCCCACGAACTTTAATAGATAATGCACCACCAGGAGTTCCAGATCCCTGTGAAACCTGGACACCAGCCATTTTTCCAACCATGGCCTCGGCCGCATTACTAATAGGTTGGTTCTCCAGATCGGCAGCTTTGATACTGGCGATGGAAGTGGTTACATCCTTCTTTTTCTGACTCCCATATCCTACAACAACCACATCTGTTAAGGTAGTTGAAGCAGGGTTGAGTTGAATCAGCAGAGTCGCCTGTTCTCCGGCTTTGAGCACATAATTGTCAATGGTTTTCGTAACGTAACCAATAAATGAAGCACTGATACTGTACGGTACGTTCGCAGAAAGGCCCTTTATTGAAAACTTGCCTTCTCCATTCACCATGATCCCCTTCTTTTCATTGGTTTTTGTATTGAGTAAAAGTATGGAGGCCCCAAGTAATGGCTGGCCGGCTTCATCTTTTACAATCCCTGTGATCTCTGATGTTTGAGCCCAGGTCTTCGCCGATACTGATAACATCAGCAGGCAAAAGAACAAATGTGTAGTAAATTTTCTAAGCATAGTCTATTTAATTTGATTGGTTTTTGGCAAAAGGATTCCCTTCCCGCTTCTATTTGCAGGTTAAGTATATTTTAATATGATTCTGGTTTTACTTTCTAATCAGGTAGCCTTCGGTTGTTTTAATTTGATTTAGTTTGTTCAACTCGGCAATTTCTTCTAGTATAGTATCTATGGATTGCGTTAATTTTAAACTTCCAGTAAACGACATCTCGGCTAAATCAGCTCGGTCGTAAATAATCTTAACGTTATATTCTTTTTCGAGTTTAGCGAAAACATCAAATAAAGAGGCCTGTGTAAAGTTTAATTCCTTCATGGCGTTTTCGGTCTTGATGGATAAAGATTTGGAATCCGAAACTTTTACTTTATTGATTAGGCAATTATAAACCAATTCTTTTCCTGGCAATAGAATCTTACTAAACGCCGAAATATGATGCATTGAGTCCACATTTTTCACCCAAACCTTACCTGTATGCAGCTGTACTTTAATAAACTTGCTCTTCTCTAAAGCTGTGATCGTAAAAGATGTCCCCAAAGCAGTGGTAGAAATACCTTTAGCATATACTACAAATGGATGTTTCTTGTCCTTCGTAACCTGAAAGAAGCCTTTGCCATTTAAATACACTTCCCGCTTATTTTTCACGAATGGAATAGCATATGTCAATTCTGCTCCCGGATATATTTTTACGATAGAACTATCAGGCAGGGTAAATAACTGGTTATGCTCTGTATAATTCGTTACCGATTTCCACTTTATTGGGCTTGTTTTTTCAATGCTTAAAATCTTATTTTTCGCCAGAACAGTATTTAGGGCAGTTCTGTTTAAATTTAAAAGAGTAACTGTCAACACTGCCAGAACAACTGCCGCCACAGCTGCAACTTTAATCCATCTTAAGCGATAAACTTTGGCTATAGTCTGCTTTTTTATCGCATTAAGCATCTCCTCAGTTTTTGCCTCATCTATTATCGCATCATCCGTCTGATCCCATTCATCTTTGCTTAACAAATGCATTGGTAGCTCATCAACTTTGTTCAAATAGTCTAACACCTGCAGCTTTTCTTCTGGGCTACACTGTCCTTTAAAATATTTATCCAACAATTCATCAGATACACTCATACTACTAATACGATTGAATTAGAGATAAACCCGTAACGGGCAAAAAATATATTTTAAATTAACGGAGAAATTTAAAAAGAAGGATAAACACTGGGAGATAAGCATAACCATTCAGCTGCTTTGTGGCCAGTGAAATATGTTTTTCTACTGTTCTGGGAGAAATAGAAAGTTGCTCGGAGATTTCTTTATAGGAATATCCCTGTAAACGATTTAATATGAAAACTTTTTTACGGGTAGGTGGTAGCTGACTTAAAGCAACTTCCAATTGCTGGTTGGTTTCAAAATTTTGATTCTGATCGTCTGCCTCTTCAGAAATCCTGTTATAGTAAAGTTTAAGATTCCGCTCATCATTTGCCAACTTTTTAAAATAATCCAGCAGCGTGGTCTTGGCTATTCGGAACAATTGATGATCAAGTTCATGCACTTCCGATAGTGTATGTTTAAAATTCCATAATTTTATAAAAGCAAGCTGAGTTAGTTCCTGAGCAAGATCTTCAGCAGCCGTCTTCTTCAAAAAATAAGCATACACCTTTTTGTGACATAGTTTAAAAACTATTTCAAAAGATACATGATCGCCCTTTTTTATATTTTGGATATAGTTTAACATCGCTGCTCAAAGCTATTCGCCATATGTTACCTAAACCTAAATATAGTATTAATTCTAATCAAAAATTGAAAAACACTATACGATTTATACCTGCTTTTATACAGGTTCCATTATATTATGCTAGCTTTAGCAAATCCAAAGGGGAAACACCTTCCTTCCTACCCCCAATTACCCTTTGCTTATTTCCACCACTTTAAAAATACGGTCTTTTAGTTAAGCATATGAAAAAAAACGATTCTGATGAATTAATTATTGCCAATAGAGAGATTGCATTCCAACTCCAGGAAAAAGAAGACCGGGCGGCAGAATTAGTCATCGCAAATAAGGAGTTGGTTTTCCAAAATGAAGAGAAGGAAAAAAGAGCTGAGGAATTAGTCATTGCGAATAAAGAGCTGATTTTCCAAAATAAGGAGAAAGAGAATAGAGCGGAAGAATTGATCATTGCCAATAAAGAGCTGGCTTTTCAAAACAAAGAAAAAGAAAAGAGAGCCGAAGAGTTAATCATCGCCAACAGGGAGCTTAGAAATGCGGAAGATGATATTCGCAAATTAAACGATGAACTGGAGCAGAAAGTAATTGAAAGAACGGCTCAATTAGAATCGGTAAATAAAGAATTAGAATCCTTTTCCTATTCTGTATCACATGATTTACGTGCCCCAATCAGGGCAATAAACGGCTATACAAGGATTCTGGTAGAAGATTATGCCGAAAAGCTAGATTCAGATGGGATAAAAACCCTTCAATCCATTATTAACAACTCTAAAAAAATGGGTGAATTGATTGATGACTTACTTGCATTTTCCAAACTGGGAAGAAAACAGGTAACTGTTTCAGAAATTAATATGGCTGATCTTGTAAAGCTGGTACAGGAAGAATTGTTATTTGAGGACTACGAAAACATACCTGAATTTAATGTAGGTGTACTTCCACATGCTAAAGGAGATAAGTCTCTGATTAAACAGGTATGGGTCAACCTAATTTCCAATGCCGTTAAATATTCAAAACATAAAGAAAAAACGAGTATCGAGATTGGTGCTTATCAAAAAGACAATCTCATTGTATATTATATAAAAGATGAAGGCGCTGGATTTGACATGCAATATTATGATAAGCTTTTCGGGGTTTTTCAGCGACTGCATTCCCAGGAAGAATTTGAGGGCACAGGCATTGGTCTTGCCATTGTGCAAAAAATAATAGACAGACACAATGGAACCGTTTGGGCCGAATCGGCAATAAACCAAGGTTCTTGCTTCTATTTTAGCCTACTCGCATAAACCATTAAAACAAAAAACATGAGCTACCATAACGTTGAAATATTATTTGTTGAAGACAGTGCCGATGATGCTGCACTCACCATTCGCGCATTGAAAAAGAGCGGTTTTACCAATAAACTTCATCATGTAATTAACGGTGTTGAAGCCCTGGATTTTATATATTGCAGAGGAGATTATACTTTAAGGAGTAGCAATGAATTTCCAAAACTGATCTTATTGGACTTGAAAATGCCAAAGGTATCTGGCCTACAAGTATTAGAAAAAATAAAATCTGATCCAGACCTTAAATCGATCCCGATAGTGATGTTAACTTCATCTAATGAAGGTCCGGATATCGAGAAATGCTTCGAGCTGGGTGCAAACAGCTATATCGTAAAGCCTGTTGACAGCGATAATTTTTTCCATGCCGTAAAAGAAATTGGATTGTACTGGATGATATTAAACCAAGCCCCAAATTAACATTTGAATAAAGCAATGGCACCAAAGCTGAAAATACTTATTCTCGAAGACAATGAAAGTGATGCTGATCTACTTAATCGGGAATTGAAAAAATCAGGATTAAGTTTTACATCTGAAATTGTCCAAACACGTATAGCATTTGAGCAGGCCCTCCATGGCTTTAATCCAGATCTCATATTATCTGATTATTCCCTTCCCTCTTTTGACGCAGTTGAAGCTTTCCGCATCAAGCAGAATAAACATCCACACATTCCATTTATTATTGTTTCTGGTATTATTGGAGAAGAAAATGCCGTTGAGCTGATTAAGGCTGGCGTTACTGATTACGTATCAAAAAATAAATTATTTACGCTATCGACCAAAATTGACAGAGCATTAAATGATGCTGAGATCAGGAAAGAAAAAATACTGACTGATAAAAAGTTAAAACTCCTTAACCAGGAGCTTCTGGAGCTGAATCAGGAATTGGAAGCCCGGGTAGTTCACCGTACAAAAGCACTAGCTGAAAGTGAAAGCCGATTCCGAAGCATGATGGAAACCATTCCTCAAATCGCATGGACCAATAGGATTAATGGCAAAGTTGTTTTTTACAACCAACGGTGGTATAATTATACCGGATTGGATAATGGACAAACTCAGTTGAGGGGGTTTAAAACAGTGGTTCACCCTGAAGACCTTAAGACTGGTTTTAAGCAATTCAGCTCGATATTGAGGACGAACGATGGTGGTGAATTCCAAATTCGCGTAAAGCGCATGGATGGGCTTTACATGTGGCATCTGATCCGCTTAATGCCAATTACCGACCAACATGGCGAAATGCAGCTTTGGGTGGGGACAGCTACAGACATTCAGGAACTTAAATTACTGCAGCAGCATAAAGATGATTTCATCATTATTGCTAGCCACGAACTCAAAACACCAATAACCAGCTTAAAGGCATCTCTTCAATTTTTGGACAAAATAAAGGATAATCCACCCACGCCCATTTTATCCAAACTTATTGGACAAGCGAATAAAAGCCTAGGCAAAGTAAATTCGCTTATAGAAGATCTGTTAAATTCAAGCATGGCTAGTCAAGGGCAACTTCACATCAATCAAAAACATTTTGTCCTATCTGAGACCATAAAAGAATGTTGCCTTGATATACAGACAGAGGGCATGTATACGATCAAAACCGAAGGCGACATGCAGGTTGAAGTGTATGCTGATGTCATTAGGATTGGACAGATCGTGATTAACTTTCTCAATAACGCCATTAAATACGCCCCTAAATCAAAGGAAATACGCATCTCAATTGAGAAAGTAAACGATATGGCGAAAGTCTCGGTGATCGACAATGGACCGGGCATACCCCAAGAAAAGTTACGCTATCTATTTGATCGTTACTACCGTGCAGAAAATAGTGGAAGCCAATATACAGGCTTAGGACTGGGACTTTACATTTGCGCAGAAATCATCAAAAAACATAATGGACAAATCGGTGTAGAAAGTGAACTAGATAAGGGCAGCTCTTTTTGGTTTACCTTACCCCTTTAGGCACAGCGCAAAATAGATAAAGACCTTTTCTATTTCAAGAAAGTATTGATTAATCTAAAACCAGCTCACTAAGTGCAGCTTTAGTAAAGCCTTTCAACGCTCCGGTATTACCTTCTCTTATTTTCCTTACCCAGTTTGGATCTGACAACAATGGTCTTCCTACAGCTACAAGGTCAAAATCTCCTCTATCCATACGACGCATTAATTCTTCTAATGAACTTGGTTCAGAGCTTTCACCAGCAAAAGCAGCTAAAAACTCACCGTTCAGGCCTACAGAACCTACAGTAATCGTTGCTTTTCCAGTAACCTTTTTTGCCCATCCAGCAAAGTTCAAATCAGAACCTTCAAACTCTGGTTCCCAGAAACGACGTTGTGAACAATGAAAAATATCTACACCTGCATCCGACATAGGATTTAACCAGGCTTCCAATTCTGCCGGTGTTTTTGCCATTTGATTGGTATAATCAGCAGGCTTCCATTGCGACAAACGAAGGATGATTGCGAAATCTTCTCCTACCTGTCTCCGCACTTCTTTTATCACTTCAATCGCAAAACGGCTGCGCTCTGGTAAGGTTTTACCACCATACCCATCTGTGCGCAAATTTGTACCTTCCCAGAAGAACTGATCAATCAGATAACCATGGGCACCATGAATCTCAACAGTATCAAATCCCAAACGTTTTGCATCCGCTGCCGCACGACCATAGGCAAGAATAGCCTCAGCAATGTCGCTTTCAGTCATGGTATTTCCATTGTTAAAACCAGGTCTGTTTAATCCTGAAGGACCTTCAAAAGGTTCAGATGGTAGCCATCCGGAATGGTGGTTATCCATAATCCCCATATGCCAGATCTGAGGCCCCATTTTTCCTCCTGCCAGGTGAACGTTTTTAATCACGTTTTCCCATCCCGCTAGGGCCGCTGGTCCATAAAAATGAGGAATATTAGGATCGTTAGAAGAAGCAATCCGGTCGATCACTGTACCTTCAGAAAGGATCAGGCCAACTTCACCTTCCGCTCTTTTCTGATAATAAGCAGCTACATTTGAAGTAGGTATGCCATTTGGTGAGAATGACCGTGTCATAGGGGCCATTACAACTCTGTTTTTTATATTCAATGATTTCAGACTAAAGGGTCTGAATAAATTGTCAGTATTCATATTTATTATTTTATTTAAATATCGGATTGGATAATTTTACCTAACTCCTCAAAAGCTGCCTCATTACGTTTGTAATAAGTCCACTGCCCCACCCTGGTAGATTCTACAAGACCAGCACGTTGAAGAATAGATAAATACTCGGAAACTGTAGATTGGGTAAGTCCTGCCTTTTTTTGGATTTCCCCTACACACACACCAACTTCAAAGCCCGCATGAATTTGCGCTGGAAAGCTTGCTTCAGGATCTTTTAACCATTGCAAGATTTCCAACCTTGTTTTATTGGAAAGTGCTTTAAATATTTCTAACTGTTTCAGATTCATAGCACAAATGTACATCGACTTTTTCCGATATCCCTATAATAAAAAGAGAGATGACATCATCATGATAATATCGGATATTCCCGATATGCCAATTAAAAAATTAGCGCCTGAAAAATGATCTCAGGCGCTAAAAAAAAGTATTTACTGCTTTAACTCAATAGTTGCCACTACAGGAAGATGATCCGAAGCATATCCTTCGTTTACAATCCTATAATCTTTCACAATAAACTTTTCTGGTTTGTTTATCAAAATGTAATCAATAGTACGATTAGCATTTACAGAGGGAAAGGTAAGCGGACAATTAGATGAGCAGGCATAAGTTAATTGCTCCTGCAATGTCTTAATAGTATTGGATGTTGGCAGCGAATTTAAATCTCCGGCAATGATCAAAGGTTTATCTAAAACTTTAATATGGTTTACCAATTCTCTTGCCTGATGATCTCTATTAATGTCAGAAGTTAAGTGATCAAGATGTGTAGATGCAAAATTAAATCTTATACCTTCCTTTTCCACAACGATCATGGCTACCGAACGGGTTTCCCCCCCAAGTTCAGGATTAACCGAGAGTTCATACCTTTTACTTTCAATAATGGGTAAACGCGATAAAACCGCATCCCCAAATTGTCCACCCTGGTAATCTATTGCTTTTGTATAAAAATAGTACATTCCAGTAAGCCGCGCCAATTCCTTTGCCTGGTCTACATCTTTGCCTGATCTTGTCGTATTCACATCTACCTCCTGCAAAGCAACCAAATCAGGCTTCTGTAAATTAATTACATTAGCAATAGCCTGAAGATTTCTTGCAGAAGCAACTTCAGAAGGGGGATTACCAATATGAATGTTATAGGTCATAACTTTAATTACTGGCCCAGCCTTTACAGGATCAATTGGTTTTGCTGGTTCTTGTTTACTTTTACCACATGCTGATGTCAATAAAAATAATAGTGTGAAATAATAAAGTCTCATAATTGTATGTCTGGTATTTTTGTTACTTGTATAGGGTAAACTGAGTGATGACTGGCAAATGGGCACTTGTAGATGCAGTGCCAACAGTATGACTCAGCACCTTAAAATCCTGCGATGTCTTGTACATGATAAAATCAGAATAATTTACAGGCGCAGCGACCGGTGTATTTGCCGGACAAGTGGTACAAGGATACTCCCAGTTTTTTCCAGCCATAGTTAAATACAAAGGTCCATTTACTGCCCTATCGTTAAAATTTCCGGCAAGGATCATAGGTTCGTCTTTATAGTTTTCCGTAATTCTGATCAATTCAGCAAGCTGTATACCCCTAACTGCAACAGTGGCATTAAGATGCGTGCCTGCAAAAATTATTTTCTGACTGTCGTTCACCTGCAACTCAACTACCGCAAGTGGTCCTTTTTCTACATTCGTATTTCCTGTTGGCAGTATAAAGGTTTCCTGCTTTACAATCGGATATTTAGAAAAAACTGTGGCTCCATATTGGCCTCCCTGGTAGGCAGCTATGGATGCTGCGAAAACGTAGTTAGGCATTCCGATTAATCCCGCAAGTACTTCAGCCTGATCCATGCCATTACTGCGAGTTGTCTTAATATCCATTTCTCTCACCAATACAATGTCAGGGCCTTGGGCATTGATAATATTTGCAACTGCATTCATATCTAATCCAGTACCGCCCTTACCTATACTCAATACCTTAAACGTCATCCCCTCACGTTGCGCTTCTACCCTAAAAAAGGTAGTTTTCAAGCCTTCGTTTACAGGTTTATTACCACTAACCTTGGCAATACTTACCGGCAACAGGTATTGTTTAAATTGTTGCAGAATACCCTTAGTTTTAATCTTTATTTTTAAAGGAGCTGTTGATGTTTGTCCTTTTCTGATCACTCCTGTAGTGCTTTCAAATGTATAACTTTCCGCAGGCAAAATATCGTAACTGGTTTCGTTAGCCTGATTGTATGCTGTAACTAGCTCAGGACTATCCTTAAAGGATACCTCCACATCTTGCTCTAGATCGGCGGGTCCGCCATAGGAGGCTCCAAAAATAATGGTATTCAGTGTATCCGCCATTATAAAAGTCCGACTTGCCGGCGATTCTGCGGCCTGAGACATATATATTTTAACATAGTCATCAGGATTTGCAATAGTCGTATCGTATTTACAAGCAGAAATTAATCCGCTTACAAATAAAATAGTAGTTATATAAAAATATGATTTTAATTTCATGTCATCAGCCTTAAACATTACCAACCAGGGTTTTGAACCAGGTTTTTATTCTTGTTAATTTCCGTTTGTGGTATAGGGAATAAGTAGTAGCTTTTTCTGAATACACGTTTTTCAAATACTACTCTTTTATAGAATTCCGGAAGATTCGCATTGATGTTCATCCCATAAAAATTTCCCCCATCCGTTTGCTCTGCTATTTTCCACCTACGGGTATCAAAATATCTGAAATGTTCAAAGGCAAGCTCTATTTTACGTTCCTGGCGGATTAGCTCTTTTACTTCCGCTGGCGATCCAGGAACCGGTAATGGATTTGTTCCTACACCAAACTGGGGTATTCCGGCACGTTCCCTGATCTGATTCAAGTACTTCAAAATATCAGCGTTCCCTGGATCAGATTCATTCAATGCCTCTATGTAATTAAGCAATACTTCTGCATATCGGAACAACAAATATGGTCGGGGTGTCCAGACCGAAGTTCTAGGGTTGGAGGATGGAGAAACGTTCTTTCTGATGAAATATCCAGATCTTGGATGATCCCATGATCCTGCAGGCCCAGATTCTCCGGTATTATAAGTTTGGATAATCTTAACCCCTTCAGTTGTATTTATCCACTGTGCACCATTAAAGTTAACACTTACATAAAACCTTGGTTCCCTGTTAGCATACATATTATAGGTATTTGCCAATGTATAAGGCGGTTTCGCAACTGTAGTAAATCCGGTTTCTACATAACCAGACTGGGTATTAATTATCGGAGAACCATCAGAATTATAACCTGTAATCGGGCGTAAACCGTTTGCCATATGATACGAGTCCACCATTTGTTGTGGAGGTCCTACACTAGCATATCCGCTTGCCAATCTGGGCGTAAGCGCTCTTTCATAGCCGTTAATATTGCCTGATACCCGTGCAAAAATAACTTCTGAGTTCCATGGCTCAAGAAAAACATCTCTGTAAGATAAAAACGGATCGAACTGGCCAGAGCTATTGTTCTTTTTATACAGGCTTAAAATATTTAAATCAATAATATCTTTCGCAGCCTTCGCAGCTTTAGTCCATTTAATTGGATCATACTGTGTATTAGCCAGGTTCTTCCCGTCTTTGTTTTTGAAGTTGGCATATTCCGTGTTACCATTAAAAAGCGGACTTGCAGCATATAGCAATACACGACTTTTTAGTGCCATACATGCCAGTTTAGTGGCACGTCCAAGTTCCGGATCACCCTGACCCGTAAAATGCATTGGTAAATCCTGGGCAGCCAGATCCAGTTGATTCGAAATATAATCCACACATTCATCATAAGAATTTCTTGGCAAGTTTAAAAGCTCGTTGTCAGCCTGCAAATCAGGAGGTAAAACATCATCTCCTAAAATCGTTACTGGTCCCCACATTCTCAATAAAGAAAAGTATAAGTAAGCGCGTACATACCGTGCCTCAGCAGTCCTGAGCACAATTTTATTCGCATTCATCTGCTTATTCTTTCCTATATTATTGATAAAAGTGGTTGCCGAACGGATCCCCACGTAAAAATCTTTGAAATAGTTATCATAGTATCCGGAAGCAGGGTTCCAGTTACCAATATTCATCAGAAAGGTTAGATATCCTGGTCTGTCATAAGTTACATCCCCTTCATCAGATAAACCTATCCAGGGCGAGCTGCCGGTGATATAAGTTTCATCTTTCATAGCAGCGTAAACATTGGCCAGGTATTCTTCAGATGTTGTTTCCCGTTCAAAGACCTGCTCAATGGTCAAACGATCATCAGGTACCTGGTCTAAAAAGTTCTTCTGACAGGAAACACTCGTTAACCCAATACAGAACAGTATTATATATTTAATTTTGTTCATCTCTTTATAGTTTACAATTAGAAATTAACGTTTATGCCCAGGCTATAAATAGCCGTATTAGGATACTTTGCACCACCAGGATAAGCGGCATCACTTCCATCACCCAATTCCGCATCCCAAAGCTTAAATGGAGAAAAAGTAAGCAGGTTTACACCGGAAAAGAAGATGTCAGCATTTTTAAGTTTAACCCTGTTTACAAAGCTTTTTGGTAGTTTATAATTTAGCTGCAGCGTTTTTAAACGAATGTACCTGCCATTGGCAATCCAATGGGTACTTCTGGTATAATTCTCATTAATGGTTCCCGGCGTCAAACGCGGGTAAAAAGCATTTGGATTTGGGTTCTCCTTAGTCCACCTGTCTTCAATGTTGTTAAACAGGTTCCCCCTGGATAAACCCTGCTGAAATGGCACGAGCCCCTCCCCGTTTAACCAGATGTCCATGTTACCAACACCCTGGAATAAAGTCGAAAGTGAAAAAGCTTTATAACCCAATGTAAAACCAAAACCATACATCAGTTCAGGAACCTGACCGTAACCAATAGCAGTCTTATCATAAGCATCAATTACCCCGTCTCCATTAAGATCTTTAAACTTCAAGTCTCCAGGGGCAATCGTACCGGCTTGTCTTGGACTATTTTGTATTTCTGCATCAGACTGGAAATATCCAAGAGCTACATAGCCCTGACGTTGTCCTACTTTTAAGCCCTTTGTAGCCAACCATGGATAAGCAGGATCAGGTAAATCATCTTCAACTATTTTATTCCTGTTAAAGGTAAAATTACCCATCAGCTGAAAACTGAAATCCTTACCTATCTTTCCATTATAGGTAACTGAACCATCTATCCCCTTATTGTCTATTATTCCAACATTAGCATATGGATTGTTTAGGATCCCTACATAGAAAGGAAGTGAATTTCTACGCAAGAATATCCCTTCTCTATGCTCCTTAAATACATCTAGCTGTAGAATAAGATTGTTATTGAATGTATTTAAATCAAGTCCCAGATTTGTTTTAGTAGAAGTTTCCCAGGTTACGTCAACGGCAAATTCATCTATATCCAAACCATTAAAACCTTTGGGCGTACGTCCAAACCCGTAAACACTCGACGTACTTTTTACGGTACTCAAATAAGCGAATCTTCGGCCTCCTATATTACTATTTCCCACCTTACCATGAGATCCCCGGATTTTTAGCAGTTGAATATGATTCTTAAGTGAGCTAAAAAATCCTTCTTCAGATATCACATAGCCTAGGCCTACTGAAGGAAAGAATCCATATCTTTTTTCAGGAAGAAAATTTTCGGACCCATTGTATCCAAAATTAAACTCCGCAAAATATTTGTTATCAAAACCATAGGTCGTTCTCATAGCCAGGCCTCGGAAACGATATGGCAAAGAAGTTTCCAGACTCCCAGCCTGCGTATTGATCTCATCGCTCTGATTAAATAAGGTCATGGCCCCAAAACTATGCTTACCGAAAGTTCTGCTGTAGTTTAATGCAGCCTCATTATAAAAGGTCCTTGATCCGGTATTTACTCTCTCATAAGCAAGATATTCCGTACCCTGTCTTACTGGTTGATAAATGATATTTCCATCCGGATCCCTTCCATTTGCCAACCAGGTATCTGGAGTTTTTGTTCTCCTTAAGCTCACATAGTTGTAGGCATCAAAAGAGAACATGCCAGTTACAGACAAGCCTTTGGTTAAGAAGTCCAGCTCCTGCGTTAACCTAAGATTAGAAAACAATTGGTTCCTCCATTGATTCGCATATCCTGTTTGCGTTAATAAAGCATATGGATTTTGTACACTAGAGGTGGCCACATCAGCAATTTTACCATCTTCATATTTTGGGGGATGCAAAATGGGTGTCATAAAAAATGCTTTCTCAAAAATATCTTCTGAGTTAGATCCTGGGAAATTAACATTAGAAAGATAGCCTTGAACACCCAGTTTTATTGTAGTACTACTGCTCGGTTTTAGCGTAATATTCGAAGTTAAATTGTACCTTTTCAACCTTACCTGAGAATCATAATTGGCCAGTTCATCGGTTTTATACATTCCCTTTTCATCATAATAGCTGGTCGCTACGTAATATACCGCACGCTCAGAACCCCCATTGATATTCAGATTTGCCCTTCTGTTACTTCCAAAATCATTAAACAACTCTTTATACCAGTTTACATTAGGATAAAGGTAAGGATCGGTGCCAGACTGTGTTAATTGAATGGCCTCCTCAGAATACCTTGCAGGAGCGCCATTATTTGCCAAAGCCTCATTTGACATTCGCATGTAGGTAACCCCATCAGCAAATTCCGGAAGTTTTGTAAAAGAAGTAATAGCCTCGTTGTACCTGAAATTGAACTTCGATTTGCCCGGTGTCCCGCTTTTCGTTTTAACGATAATTACGCCATTGGCCCCTCTAACTCCATATACAGCAGTGGCCGAAGCATCTTTAAGAATCGAAAAGCTTTCGATATCTTCGGGATCAACATCAGAAAAAGACCTTGGCACATCATCAACCAATACCAAAGGTTTGCTCAGATTATTGCTGAATGTAGAGATTCCCCGGATCCAGATATCCGCATTATCACCCCCGCCAGGTTCTCCGCTTCGCTGTACAGAAACAATACCAGCCACCCGTCCTCCTAGCGCATTGTTTAAACTTCTTACCGGAATTTGTAAATCCGAAGGCTTTATACTCGCCTGGGCTCCAACTACGCTAATTTTCTTTTGAGCTCCGAAACCAACAACTACCAGTTCATCTAAAACAGAGTTGTTCTCTTTCATTACCACATTAATAACGGTTTTACCTTTAACAGGCACTTCCATCGTGATATACCCAGTGTAAGAAAATATCAGAATATCGCTATCCTCCACGTTAAGAATAAATTTACCGTTCACATCAGTACCCGATCCCTTTCCGGGTTTATTCTTTATCGTTACACTTACCCCAATCAAAGTTACACCAGTGGAGTCCTTTACTGTACCCGATACATCTTTAAAGGGTGCCGGTTTATAATTTGAACTCGTAGCTCCCTTACTTACAAGTATAGTTTTCTCAATGATTTTAAAATTCAGGTTTTGCTTATTCAGCAACTCTTTGAGTACAATCTCCAAACTTCCACTTTTAGCAATACTTACCCTTGGCAGCTTGTTTAGCAATTCATTTTTGTATAAAAAATTATACCCAGTCTGTTTACGAATCAATTGAAAAATTTTCTCGATTTTTTCATTGTGTGCATTTAAGGTTACCTCCTGAGAATAAGCAGTAGCATTTACCTTCAGACTGATGAGCAAAATAATAAAAACAGTAAGTTTCATAATGAAAATAATTTTTCGCAGTTCTGGCCAGCTTAAAAAGCCAATACTGAATTTCCCCCATAGCAGGCAGGAATGTAAAGCATGTTTCATACATTTGTTTTGTTTGAGTTTGTATTTATTGGTTGAATCGATTTTCCATAACGACTTAAACATCCTATCTGTCCCGGCGCCAACCGGGGCAGATTATTTAAGTTCTGTTATCTTCCGCTTTTGTAGTCGTCTATTACATCATCTTTAAATTTTAAGGTTTAATTTATTTGGTTTGCCGTTTAGGTTAAAAAGAAACAATCACTTTTTTACCTTCCAAAGTGTATTTCATATCACTGATTTCTTCGAGCATCAAAAAGGTTTTTGAAATTGGAATGGTTCTCGGTATATAACCAGTAATGTGTTCTTTCGGGATTTTACCTTTGTATTCGATCTTTACATCGTACCATCTGGACAACTGTCTCATGGCTTCTTCTAACTCCGTATTATTAAACGAAAAGATATTATCTTTCCAATCCACAAAGGATTGTGCATTTACTTCACTAACATTTAAATTATCCTTCAACAATCGGGCTTGCTGTCCGGGTTTCAAAATTACATTGGGCCCCTTTTCCTTTGACAATTCGCCTGAAACAAAAACCTTAACGGCACCCTCCAATAAAGTTGTTCTTATAGACGGTTCATCCGCATAATTATTTGCGTTAAATCGTGTTCCTAACACCTCGATTTCTTGAGTATTCATTTCTACTTTAAACGGGACAGCCTTATTATGTACGACTTCAAAATACGCTTCGCCATTTAACTTCACTTTACGTTCCTTCAAACCGGAAAATGATGTTGGAAAAGTAATGGTAGTAGCGGCATTTAGAAAAACTTTACTACCATCAGGCAAAAGCACCTCATATTTACCACCATTTGGAGTAGCGATTGTATTGTACCTTACCGGCAAACCTATACTTTCATTACTTGCAGGTAGCTCGTAAACTACTCTTCCTGTAGTATCTTTTATAATTCTCAAGCCTTGTTGTACAACCACTTCTCCATTGCCGGCATCTGTTAAACTAATTTTTCTACCATCAGCCAATGTCAACACTGCCTTATTACCGCCTGGAACAATGTCATTTACCAACTGCTGATCAGCAATGTTTGAGGAGCCTGAAAGAAGATAATAAGCAGAAAAGCTCATTACCAGCAGAATAGAAGCTGCTATGCTAATTCGCACAAATAAATTCGTCCTTACAGGCGCAAGCGTTTCAGCTTTATTTTGACTAATCACTTCCCACATCTCATCTCCAGCATGCAAAAAATCCTTGTCAGACAGGTCGCTGTTTATCCCAGCCCCATTTAAAAGAAACCACTTTTCTATGAGTTTTTTTTCTTCTTCTGTACAGGTGCCTGCTTTATAAGCAGACAAGATATCTTTAGCATTTTTCATTCATTACAAAGGATTTTTCAATGGTCCTTACAACTATGACAATCCTAAATGGACGAATGGGTAACGAAGGAAAAAAAATTATATAATGGATAGAAAATAGCTAAGTTTACCTAAGCGCTGGCGCAAAACTTTAAGTGCACGTTTCATATGTGTTTCTACCGTTTGTTCAGATAAGTCTAACCTTTCAGCAACTTCCTTATTGCTTAGGAACTCGTTTCTTCGCATCATAAATACCTCCCGCATTTTCTGTGGTAGTGCTGCGATCTCCAATTCTATGAGCTTTTCAATATCTTTTTCTCGAATCTTGTAGTCAGATTCTTCTGCGGATTGATCTATCGTTTGTTGTAGAGAATTGACATATTCCTCTTTAATAAGATCGTGCTTAATGATATTCAGAATATTATTTAATACCGATCGGTACAAATAGCTATTCAAACTTGTCTTTATTTCAAGTGTTGCGCGGTTACTCCACAGCTTAATAAACAAATCCTGCACTATGTCTTTGGCCTTGTCCTGATCGCGTAACTTTTTATAAGCGAAATTAAACAACAAAGATTGGTATCTATTGAAAACCGCAGCAAATGAGGGTTCATCTCCCAACTTAATGAGATCTATCAATTCCCGATCAGTACATGTTTTACTAACAGACATCGTTTTTTACACTACTGCATTCTTTTTGAAATACCTTGGCAATATAAAAGAATATTATTAATATAAGTTGTACCCTATATTATACTTCTATAAATTAAAATCTAAACACTGTATATATCTGTCCCACTGACCAATGCACTATACCCGTAACCTCACAAACTGAATGTAGTCTGTATTAACTGGTTTAATATTGTGCGACTTCATTTCTTTGGCTATCTGCGCACGATGATAAGTTCCATGATTAAAAACGTGCAGTAAAATATCAGAAACTGATGTTTCATAATCATCACCAGTTGTGGTTGTGTACTTTATAATTGGCGATTCTGTCATTTCCGAGTATTCCATTTGTGATAACGCCATTGAGCTTTCCTCGAGCATCACCTTGCAGGTTTCCAGATCATTTACTTTCCAAACACCCACGCTTGGGGTAATACCATTAATTCTGGAAGCCCATATGGTTTGTGCATTTACAATGTGACTAAATAGGGAAACACATGATTCGGGAAGCAATGCAGAATTAGCCATCAGTGCTTCTAATAAAAGTGAATTTGCCCAATTGTTATACTTACAGAATTTACTCAACATCTAACTTATCTTTAGGTATCTAAATGTCGCAATTTTAATAGGAAATATAAATTTTCAAAAAAAATAAGGATATTTAGCCCGCAATCACACCCTATGTATCTTCCATAAGGACTCATAACGCAATCATTACAAAAAAACGCTACTTAACAATTAAAAAATCTTTTTTAAGTTAGTTTACCGTTTTCACCTGATGGAGATTATGCCAGGGCAATTGCTGAGCTAATATGACTGAAAATTACTTTGAAAATCCTTTCGTAAAACTACACTACTATAAGTTTGGAACTGGAACACAACATATGTTGTGTTTTCATGGGCTTGGCATGCATGGAAAACAGTTTAAGCAGATTGCCAATCAGCTTGGACACCAATATACTTTCTGGAGTTTTGATCTATTTTTTCATAAGGAGACGCAACTGAAAGACCAAAGCCTGGCGACCATAAAAAAAGGACTGCAAAAAAAGGAACTTGCCGCATTGATTAGCGCTTTCTGTAAACAGGGAGGAATTGAATCCTTTTCTGTAATCGGATATTCGATGGGTACCCATTATGCGACAACAATTGTTGAAGAGTTGCCTGCAATGGTCAAGGAATATATTGTAGCGGCACCATCTTCCATAAATCCCGGTAAACTAGTCCGATTTTTCGGAAAAAACAAAGCGGGTAATAAGATCCTGGAAAAGCTGATGCTCAGTGAAAGGGCGATGATCAGAATCATAAACTTTTGTACAACACTTGGACTCCTTGATGTCAAAAGCCGGGACATTCTTCATAAAGAAGTAGTTACTTATGAGATGAGGTTTGCTTTATATGCCTGTTTCACCTATCTCCGACTGTTGGAAACTAACGAAGAGCAATTGATTAAATCATTAACGGCACACAAGATCAAAAGTATATTTATATTTGGGCGGTATGATAAAATGTTTCAGCCATCTATCGGAAAAACCTTCTTTGCCAAATACAAACATGGAAAGGTGTTGGTATTAGATGAAAGTCATGAAATGATCAATCAGAATTTTGTAAATCAATTAATAGCTTCCCTATCATGATTATTAAAGCAAAACCCTTAAATCCGTTTTTTTTTAAGTGTGGAGTTACGATTATTGGCTGGCTATTTAAAAGACGGTTCAACAAGATCATTCTAAGGAATATTGAAATCAAACCTGATCATTCTTACCTACTGATGTGTAATCATTTCAGTTTCCTCGATGGACTTTTGGCCTATTACCTCTGCGATAAGGCGCTCCGAAAAAAAGACGGAATGAAGCGGCTATACATCATGTCGTTGAAAAAGCAGATGGAGAAAAACAAATGGCTTAGATACTGTGGCAGTTTCTCCGTTGATCCCGGAAAACGCTCAATTATGGAAAGCTTCGACTATGCCACAGAAATCCTTTCTAAACCTGGAAACGTATTGCTGTTCTATCCACAAGGGAATCTGGAAAGTAGTCTGGTGAGACACATAAAGTTTCAGGATGGGTTAAAACAGATTGTTCCAAAGGTAAAAGGAAAATGCCAGCTTATCTGGAGTAGCAATCTGATGGAGTATTTTGAAAGTACAAAGCCATCCCTATATTACAACCTGTTGGATTGTGGCACTAGTGAAGAATTTGATTTTGAGTCATTAAAACAACAAGTAAATCTGCATCACCGCAAATCAATCGAAAAGAATATCAGGTTTACTAAAGAGCCTATATCCTACCCAGCTACTTAATTCTTGTGAGTCCTTCCTTGGCTTGGGTATCAATACTATTCTGATATTCATGCCCCTTCATACCCAAGGTCATATTGTAATAATACTTAGCTTTCACATCGTTATTTTTCTGCTCATAAAGCATCCCTAAAAACAAAGCAGAATTGGCTGCAAAATAAAATGTTTCATTCTTACCTAAATTGATTGCTTTCTGGTAGTTTAACACAGCCTGATTAAAAGTATCCAAACGATCATAAATTCTACCAAGTCTATAATAAAGTTCTATCTGGTCACGCAGAGACTTTAGCTCAACTTGCGACTTGTCTTTAATTTGTTCCAAAGCCTTATTGTAATATCCGCCATCAAAATAAAGCCTGGCTTTTAAAAGATCAACCTCTGGCTTTACATCATTCGCCTCCTTCAATGCTTGTTTGTCCTTCTCATCAGTTGCGTATCCTTTAGTACGAACCAGTTTAAGATAATTTGAATACCCTAGCATATCCCCTTTTAAAAGGTAGAAATAAGCCAATTTTAAATAAGTGTCTTTAATGTAATTCGTACCATCATAGGTTTTCAAATAATTGATAAAAAAAACAGGAGCATCTTTATCCATCCGGCACAATTTGGCATTTCCCAATAAATACTGAATGGTTGGCATTTCGGTATATGCATTAGATTTTGGGATGTTCTCTAAATAAGAAATCGCTTTATCGTTTTTTCCACTCTTAAATGCAACATAACCCCGCAAGTACGCTTTTAGTAAACTCTTGTCACTCATATCATCCAGAAAAGAACTGAGCTTCGTATAACTATCTCTCTTGTGCAAAAGATCTATATCCATAAAGCATAATAAAAAAATCGCCTCATCATTATAGTAACTATATTTTGTACCCTTAATGTTTGATTTAAAGGTCTCCAATCGCTTTACTCCTGTCGAAATATCACCTTTAACACCTAAAAAACCTGCTATACCTTTTAAATTAGATGGAATCGCCCCGAATACCACTTCAATCAAGCCCATGCTTTTCTGATTAGGTAGAAAACTGCCATATTTTTCATTGTTCTTTTTAAGTAGGCTCTGCGCTTTCTTAAAGTCCATCGTCGAAGCAGTATAATCTCCAAATTTTGCTTTAATCAACCCCCATTGCAGATAGACTTCTGCCTGGGTAAACAAATAATATGCTGAATTCTCATCATTGTCCTCTAAGGCCTCTATCCTTTGTGCGCGTCGGTCTTTAAACTTGATATAATCTGCCTTATTCTCTGAGGTCAGCAAATGAAAATAATCCACATAATTATCCAAGAGTATAGCTATACCATTTTGTGGATTACTCTTTTTTTCCTCTGCGATATACCTTCTTGCATCATTTAACCTAAGATCAAATATTGCTTTATAGGCCTCCGCAGCATTAGCTGTGAATGTAAAATTGGCTTTCAAAGAGAAGTGGCAAAAGGCAAAGAATAGGAGAAGGAAGAATTTACGAGACATGAAATCTTGACAAAGATGATTAAGAGAAATAAGCATCCCAATATACTTATTTTTACACCAAAATGCATCCAAACTGATTTTGTATCAAATGGCTTTTCGCAATCGTTTCAATTTATCAAGATAAAATAGCACTTCCTCATCCGTAACCTCATTGAAATTTTCGTAAAAGGCCCCAACTCCATAAAATGTTTCCGGAACCAATAGTGTTACCAATTCATCTACTTCAGGCGATACTTTTTCGACAGCCTCTTTCGATGCTACCGGAACGCCGATAATAATTTTACCTGGCTGGTCTCTGCGAATGAGTTTTATTGTCTCCAACAGGGTATTGCCGGTTGCCATTCCGTCGTCAATAACAATCACTGTTTTCCCTTTTATCTTTTCAGGAGTTTTATCCCCCATAAATTTCTTATACATTTCTTTAAGCCGCTCACGTATAACCAACAGTTCCTGTTCAATATACTTCTCGGAAACGTCTGCATGGGGTATGACAAAATAATCCGACAGGCTTGCAGCACCAATGGCATATTCCTTTTGCCTGGGATGCCCGATCTTCTTGGTAAGAACAACCTCCAAGGGAAAGCCCAACTCTATAGCAATGATATAAGCTATAGGGACACCACCCCTCGGCACAGCCAGGATAACGCCTGAATCATTCTGGTATTTTTTGAGTTTGACGGCCAGTAGTCGACCAGCCTCTGTTCTATCATGAAACATCTTCTTCTGTTTTAATTTCTATCCCAAATAGGTTGTTACACCGTAACTGCCATTAAATGATCTTTGAACCACCTGGCGGCCAACACTCCCACTTTTTCAAGTTTACCTGGTTCTTCAAACAAATGCGTAGCACCCTCAAGTATCTCCAAATGTTTTTCGCATTGCAATTCCTTATACGCTTCCCTATTAAGATCGAGCACTTGCAGGTCTAAACTACCTACAATCAAAAGAGTTGCTGCGCTTACCAAGGCTAAATCTTCCATGGCCAGATCGGGCCTACCACCTCTGCAAACCACTGCAAATATCTCTGGTAACTTTGCCGCAGCTTTTAATGCGGATGCTGCGCCAGTACTCGCGCCAAAATAACCAATGTTGGCACCCTTTGCTACGGGAAGTTTTTTAAGCCATATTGTTGCAGCTACCAAGCGATCGCTAAGTAAATCAATGGCAAAACGATTGTTATAATCTTTATCCTCTTCTGGAGTCAACAGATCAAACAACAAGGTACCAAAGCCATACTCCTGCAAGTATTTGGCGACCTGCTGGTTTCTTTTACTCAACCTGCTACTACCACTACCGTGTGAAAAAACAATGATAGCCTTTGCTTCTTTCGGCATCAACAAATCGCCCTTTAGCCTTATACCATCAACAGGTATACTTACTTCATTTTGATAGTTCACTTCCATTGCATTAATTATAAAATCAATTAGTCCGGCTATTTTTTATGCATTGCTCAAGCCTTACAAAACTAACCACATGATGGTTCAACACGCATGACAGCAATCACGTAAACAGATGATTATCATCATCATATATTAATCCAAAATGTATTTACTTTATACTAATTACCCTAAAAATAATCGCCTGAATAAAAAAATAAGATGAGACATTATTTCGAGGAAAAAAATCCATTAGATGAGACTGGTATCTTAAATTCTATAAACCAGCATGCCCAACCATTGAAGAATGTAAAGGATCTGCAACCATTACTTGACCGTATTGGGGATGCAAAAATCGTGATGCTAGGGGAAGCCAGTCATGGCACGCATGAATATTACACATGGAGAGCTCAACTCTCAAAAAAATTAATTGAAGAAAAAGGCTTTAATTTTATTGCTGTAGAGGGCGACTGGCCCGATTGTTACCGACTGAACCGTTTTATTAAAGGATATGATACCGATAGTAAAAATGTATTTAAGGTGTTACATGAATTTAATCGCTGGCCAACCTGGATGTGGGCCAACTGGGAAATAGCAGCACTTGCCGAATGGATACACAAACACAACACAGGTTTACCTGCCAACAAAAAGGTCGGATTTTACGGTTTAGATGTATACAGCCTGTGGGAAAGCATGGAATACATCATGCAGTATCTGCAAAAAACTGACCCGGCGGCTATGAAGGTAGCCGAAAATGCCTATCGTTGTTTTGAGCCATACCGAAAAGATGAAGGTAGCTCCTATGCCCATGCCAGCGCGTTTGTTCCTGAACTTTGTCAAACAGAGGTAGTGAATTTACTGAAAGAGATACAGCGAAAACTACCACAGTACAATACCGATCATGAAAATGTATTTAGTGCCGAACAGAATGCATTGGTGGCAGTAAATGCCGAAAAATATTATCGAGCCATGATCGGGGGTGGCCCAAATAGCTGGAACATCCGTGACCAGCATATGGCCGAAACACTAAACCGTTTGCTAACCTTTCATGGTAAAAATGCCAAAGCCATCGTTTGGCAGCACAATACCCATATTGGTGATGCACGAGCAACCGACATGGCTTTAACCGGTATGTTTAACACAGGAGAACTCGCGAGAAAACAGTATGAAGATAAAGATGTCGTGTTGGTAGGCTTCGGCTCATACAAAGGAAAGGTAATGGCAGGAAACAGCTGGGGAGCTCCCATGCAAGCCATGCAAATGCCTGATGCAAGAAAAGATAGCTGGGAATATTTATTACATCAGGCTGGAAATGAAAACAAACTATTAATCATGAATAATTTTTCAGGAAATCCTCAGCTACTGGAAAACCATATCGACCACAGGGCCATCGGCGTGGTATACAACCCGCTGCATGAGCGATACGGAAATTATGTTCCAACGATATTGCCATTGCGCTATGATGCATTTATATACCTTGATGAGACGACAGCCCTGCACCCGCTACATATTAAACCCGATGGGAACCAAATACCAGAAACTTATCCATTCGGTGTATAAACTACATTTTTGCAGCTGACATAATCTACATCAATCCAAATTTCAATCCCATGAAGAATGTCCTTGGTCTTCCGGGGCCGTAAATGTAGTTACTGTCCCTATTTTTTCCGATATCAAAATCATTTTGGTATTGATTAAACATATTTTGAACACCAATATTAAATTGAAGATCCTGTTTGATGTTTTTTAACGTAAAACGATAAGAGAGCTTTAGATTATTTTCAAGGAATGTAGCTGAAGTATTTAGCACATCCTCTTCAATACCAGGTGCACCTGCAAAATGTGGAACTTTCATTGGACCAGTCAACACGCCTGATAATACTGCATTAAAACGGTTCTGAGGCCAGAAACTCAATGTATAATAACCATAAAGATCTGGAGAACGTAAGTATTTTTTGGTCCCCGGCAGTTCAGATGACCAGGAAACAGCCTCTTTATAGGCGGATTTTTGGAAGGTTATCCCCGTCTCCAGTTGTATTTTTTGGTCATAATTCAATCTACCTTCCAGTGTAAGCCCTTGTACAGTAGAGTTGCCTCCATTTTTTCGCAACAATTGCTGGTTACCATTCTGATCTTCACCTACCTCTTCCAAAACAAAGGTATTGTATAAGCGGGTAAAGAAACCGTCTACAGTAAAGCCATAGATAAAATGTTCACTTGCTTTATTAAAATCTAAAGAAGCATTAAAACTATTTGAGGTTTCCTCTTTTAGACTTGGATCGGTTTTAATCACAGAAACCCCACCACCAGCAAAGGCCATGTGCATATCTGTTTCCAAAGCCTGGGGGGCTTTAAATCCCCTGGCATAAGATGCACGCAATTGAGTTTCCGCATTTAATTTATATAGTGTACTCAACCTTGGGGTAAGCACAAGCTTATCGATGCGGTTAGATTTGTTTAATCTCAGTCCGGACAACAAGGTAAACTTATTGGTTACTTCCCAGTCACTCTGTAAAAAGGCACCTAACAAATTTACATGCTGATCTATCAGGTATTCATAAACTTTAATTTCATCAAAGGTATATTCATATTGATTCTCAAAGCCTGTTGTAAAAGTGTTCTTTCCACCAAGAAAATTGCTTGCAGTATAGTTGTACTGAATGCCGCCCTGCATGGAGTAATTTTTAGTACGTCCCCAGGCATCAATTTGATCAATACCAGTATAATGTGTTCTTTTCGTGTTTTGGGCAGAGCCATACACGCTAAAAGAGCTTTTCTTATCTTTTGATTGATGCTCATAATTAAAACCTCCAACTAAGATATTATGCAACCGGTATTCCGACTGGTCGGCCTTATCAGCCTGAAGATCCAATTTATTTCCACCCTTTCTTTCTTCATAAATACTCCATCCATTTATTTCCAGTTTATCCTGAGGTGTTAATTTGAAAAACGAATTAAAACCAAAGGAATTGTTTTTTAACATGGGCATTTCGGAGAAACCATCACCATTGGCATCATACGAATTACGGTCGCGGTGGGAAGCGAAAAAAGAAACACCGGCATTTTGTGCTTCATTTACCGATGTTAAATTGGCATTAAAAAAGTGATCCCAGGTTTTTCCAGCAATTAGCGAACTGTTATTGGACAAAGTAAAAGAGCTTTTTTTAGGCTCTTTTGTCAATATATTTACCGTTCCTGCTATAGCAGAAGAACCATATAAAACTGATCCGCCGCCTCTTACAATTTCAACCCTGTCAATCATGTTCGCAGGTATCTGCTCCAATCCATATAGGCTCATTAAAGAGCTAAATACTGGACGGCTATTGATCAGTACCTGAGAATAAGAGCCTCCTAACCCGTTCATACGTAACTGGGAATAGTTACAGGTCTGACAATCAGTCTCCATCCGCAATCCAGGCTGAAAACACAAACCATCAGCAAGTGTATTGGACTGGGTGATATTAAACGTCCTGCTATCCAGAATATTTACAGCTACCGGACTTTCCAGCCTTCTGCGATTTGTCCTGGTACCGGTTACAACCACACTGTTTAAAGTATTTATAGACGATGTCAGCTCCACATCCACAATCAGCGATTCAATATTCGCCTTCACCTGTAGATGCCTGGTATTAAAACCGATATAGCTTACAACCAACTGATGAGTTCCATATGGAATATTTTTTAGCTCATAATAACCTGTACTATCGGCTTTAGTTTTAAGCGCTAACTTAGGAATCATTATGGTTGCCGATTCAACAGCCTCGCCATTTTTATCGATAATATTCCCTTTTAAGAGCGTAGTCTGGGCCGTAGCAACCAAAGCCGCTATTGCGAAGATGAATGTTAGTAACGTAACTTTTGTTTTCATTAGTGTAATAATTGTTTCGTTCACAAACATACAAAAGTTAGGTTAATCTAAAAATTAATTTAGACAAATAAATAATAATGAATTAGCACTAGCTAAATAATGCTAGAATCAATCCTAATGAATTACTTAGAAATGCAAAAAATTGTACAACAATCAGACTATGGTTTTCCCCATTAATTTTCCTTATATTAGAAGATTGTTGATGCAAACCACGATATGAAATAATGACATTTCTCAACGCAATTATTCAAATCAGGTAGCGTTTAAGTTGATAATAGTTCGATATATTAACCTTATTAATAATAGTCCGAATTCAATGAAAAAACTGAGATCAAAAGTAGTAAAAGCGCTCAAAAAAGAATTTACCTTCGAATGTACCATCTCTGCCAGAATGAACCAGGTTATCTTAAACGTCAAGGACATAGATTTCGAACAACATCTAGGACAATTAATACAGCAGACTCAACTTATCATTGACAAATACTTCCCTCAAAGAGAAGATCATCTGTGTCTTGTTATTCGAGAAATCGGAGGGACAAACGAGAATAGATTTAAAATCTGGAAGCCTACTTATTAGTTTCAACCAGCATATTTAATAAAGTAGTTTCCTTATTTAAGCCACATCACGCCTAAATAAGGAAACTATTTTTTTACCAATTGTTAAAATTGCTATCGCAATTAATCCGGCTACCACTCCTATCACTAATTCTTTGATTATCGAAGCTACATTAGGAACTAAATGGTGTAAATATTCAATGTTATGAACAAAAATGCCACCTGCAACCAAGATCAAAGCAATTGTTCCAACCACGCTTAAAATCCGGATAATAATAGGCAAGGATTTGACCAATAAAAGTCCCAGACCTGCAAATAAGCCTTTATTATTGGAACGTTTAATTAATTTATAGCCAATATCATCCATTCTTACAATCATTGCAACGATGCCATAAACACCAATCGTAGCTAATAGGGCAACAATGGAAACCGTTAAAATCTGCAACATTAGGCTTTCTTCCAAAACAGTTCCTAATGCAATAATTACGATCTCAACGGATAGAATAAAATCAGTTGTTATAGCAGATTTCACTTTCGCTTTTTCGGCATCAGCCCCATCCTCTTTGGCTTCTGCAACCACTTCATGCCCTGTCTTTGAACGATGAAAAAAATATTCGATTATTTTTTCCATCCCCTCATAGGCCAAATAAAATCCGCCTAAAACCAAAATAACTTTAATAGCGACCGGGAAAAATACATTTAGCAATAATGCAATAGGAACAATAATAAGCTTGTTAATTAAAGAGCCTTTAGTAATTGCCCAAAGCACAGGTAATTCCCTTGAAGATAGAAAGCCTGTAGCTTTTTCTGAATTCACGGCTAAATCATCGCCCAAAATACCCGCTGTTTTTTTCGTTGCCACTTTAGCTGCCACCCCGACATCATCCATTAAAGCAGCTATATCATCCAAAATCGCAAAAAAACCTGAAGCCATATTTATTCTATCAACACTAAAACTTAATCAATAAACCTTCAGAAACCAATTTGTCGTTACTATAATATTCGAAAAACCATTTCCCGTCTTTTTTCAGGACGATTCCTTTGGATTGGCCACTATCTGCAATAAAACAATCCTGTACCGAGGTTTTATAAAGAGTCATCACTTTTTTCGGCGTGGTATCTATCAGCTGAAAGCCATTTGCGGTGGCCTGAGCATATAATGTCCCTGAGGCTTCGGTACTTTCAACTACTGCTGCTGCAACGGCAACTGGACTATTTATAGGAGCTGCAACAACTACTGGAGCTTTTACACTTTCAACCTTTACAGCTTCACCGGTAAAAGTATAGGGAAGTTCATTTAGAGAGACAAAGGCATTTCTCAAAGCTTCGTTATAGGCAGCGCTAAATTCCTTTTCTCTACTTTTACCTTCCTTACTTTTAAAAATCACATTACCTTGGCAATCCTTTAGGATCAGTGTAAGTGTGGTGGTAAACATCCCTTTTTTCTCAATAAGATCGGCATTCAATGCCTTACATTTATTGTTAGCAATCTCAGCAGGCAAATCTTTATTATCAAAATAGACCGTAAAGCCTTTTTCTTCCAGCATATTCTTAGCAAGGCTGTTTAGACCATACTGATGCGCTTCTTTAAAAAAACTATATTGCTCTGGCACCAATACATATTTGTAGTTATTGATCGTATTTTGAGCATATCCCGATAATGTCGTGAATAATAAAAGGAGTAAAAAATATCTTTTCATAGTATACAAAATTCTTCGATTATAAAGATAGCGCATTTTTTCAGCCTGTCAATATCTTTATTTTCTTCCTATAAACGACCCTTTACCTAGTAAATAACTAATAGCTCTTTCAATATTTCGAGTTCTACTTTCCTCTATTTTTAACGAAGAAATATATCTTACCATCTCTTTTTGCATGGAAGGGCTGAGACTATCAAATTTAGACTTTGCTTCTAAATTATTTTCTAATGCCTCTATAAACTTAGGATGTGGCTTTATTGTTTTATCCGACGGATCAAATTCAATAGTCACTTCAATGATTTCTCCAATGCGTTTGGGAGAATTTTTAAGCATTATTGTATTAATATAAAGCCGCCAAAGACCACTGTACTTTAGTAAGGTTTGTTGATACGGTAAACTGTTTACAGTCCCAGTAACTGGAATATGTCCTTTATCTTTACCTGCTTGAATAAAAATTTCGGTCAAAATAGTTTCCGGGACTTGCACGTATGGATTAATCCCTATTATTTCTATCGTTGCATGGAAGGAATAGCTTTTCATTTTCTACTGTTAAATTTAACTCATTCTCTGATCGCGGCTTAAATATAAAGAAACTGACCAATGCAAGGAAAACCACTCCAATTCCGCCAAACAAAGTCAGCAGTTGAAAGCCACCAGCCAATGCATGATGTGTAATATCGCCAGCAGGATCTAGAGTTGCAATCCTGGGATTTTTTTCCAGGAGGCCCGCAAAATTACCTGCTGCGATTTTTTCTGCCGCTGAATAGAGCTGAAGGTCATCCAAAGCTCCTGAAAATGCAATCTTTAAATGGATAAACACCCCCTTACTTAAAAAGAATCCCATCAAAGCGATATTGATCGCCAGGGTGATCAGTCTTGCACTCATATCTATACCTGAAGCCATACCTGCACGATCTGAACTCACAGCACCTGTGGTGGTATTGGTAACTGTAGTATTAGATAGTCCCAGTCCAATGCCTGACAACAACATACCCGGTATCATAGTCCATGGCCCTGTATGTGCCACACGGATGCCAAACCACATGAGTATAAATCCTAATCCGATAATAAAAAGTCCTAGTGGGATCACAATCCCGGGACGGTACCTCATCAGCAGTCGCTCGGCCAGTGGCGGAACCACTAATGTTGGCAAAGTATAGGCCAGCAGCATCGTACCTGCCATAAGACTACTGTAACCCAAGACACCCTGAAAATAGATAGGAAGGTAGATTATAAAGGGCCAAAAACAAAAGTTCATCCCCACAGAACCGATAATCGCCCCGGAAAAGTCCCGTATCTTAAATACCGTAAAATCAAACATCGGCTGAACGCTCGTCTTTTCTGCATATAAAAAGAGCAGAAAACAAGCTACAGATCCCCCCAGGATCAGTAGCGCATAAAAGCTTAAAAATCCCATTGCGGGTCCTTGAGTAATGTAATAAATAAGTCCAAAAACAGCCAGGGAAAGACTGATCATACCTAAGGTATCCAGCCGCTGTATTTGAGCCGACCGTGATTCCTGTATTCCAGCCCATGCAAGTCCTAGGGTAAGCAGGCTAAGCGGAACATGCACCAGAAACACCCATTTCCAACTTAAAAATGTGAGGATCATACCCCCAATTAGGGGCCCGAAGCCCAACCCTACTCCAAAAACAATCCCCCAGGCGGCAAAGGCCAGGCTACGTTCGCGCCCGTCCTGGAACTGGTGAGAGAGAATTGCGACCTGACAGATCAGCATAATCCCGCCGCCAAGGCCCTGCAAAAAACGCCCGACAATGAGCAGTGGCATTGCTGTGGCCAGCCCACAAAGCAGGGAGGTTACACCAAAAAGGACTAGCCCCGCTATGAAAACAAGTTTGCGACCATAACGGTCAGCAAGCGTGCCGGATGCCATTAGTACCGTAGTGCAAGCAATGGTATAGGCATTCATGATCCATTGTACATCACTGAAATTGCCCTTTAATAATTTTTCGAGCGTTGGCAATAATACCGGCACACTCGATATTTCCAATCCAAACATCAGGGAGGAAAGGCAAACGGCAGCCAGGGTCAGTGTATTCTTTTTGTCTTTAAACATAGTTTTTATTTTTGAGGTCATTTTCAACAAAAGTAGACCGAAAAAGGTAGTACTCTTCGGTTCATTTCTATGATAAAAAGGTATGTTTGTATTATGGTCAAACAAAATATGCACCAGCAGGTAGAGCTGGAATACCTCAAAACTGATCACTGCCCCCTAGGTGACCGACAGTATAGTTTCTTTGAAATGGTGTACCTCATTTCTGGTAAAGGCACCGTCTGCATCAATGGCAACCGGATGGCCTACCGTGATGGCAATTTGTTACTGCTCACGCCCAACGACCGACATACTTTTGAGATCACCGAAGTAACAGAGTTCCTGCTGATCCGGTTTAGCGACAGTTACATTCGCAGCTATCCATGGAAAAGTATTCACCACCTGGAATGTCTGCTCTTCTATGCCACCCATCTATCGGGTTGCGTAATGCGTTGCAAGGACGACAGCCGCCTGGTTGAAATGATTGTAGAATCGCTACTGTTTGGAATGAAACTGGGAGGTGTTTACCAACAGGATCTAGACATGAATCTGGTGAATGCACTGATCGTTATCGCGGCAAGGAACATTTCAAAGATAAGGCCCGAAAACGTCCGTACCAATACAGACAAGCGCATACTCCAGATCATCAACCATATCGAGCGCCATATTTTTATGCCAGATCAACTGACTGCAACTGTGATAAGTCAGACTTTTGGAATTTCACAGGCTTATCTTGGTATTTATTTCAAAAAGCAATGCGGAGAAACTATCCAGCAGTTCATTACCAGCTACAGGATCCGACTGATCGAATGGCGGTTAAAGTTCAGCGACCTCCGGATCAATGAACTCGCCGATGAATTCGGCTTTGCCGATGGCAGTCACCTAAACAAGTTTTTTAAGAAGCAAAAAGGCATGAGTTTGACTGGATATCGGCAGCACTTACTCTAAATTTTTCAATGGTTAGTACAGGTGTTCCAATTAATAATGAAACACCTGTGCTAAATAATAAAAAGATCAACGTTTTTTTAACCGCTTAGCCTCATTTGAAATTCTAGCAAAAGACTTACCTCTTTTACGTTTCTCATGTTCTGAAGTAGAAAAATACCAGGATTCTTTTCGCAATTTGAGATAACTATTGTACACTTTCAATTCTAAAAGACCATTGTTTACAGCTTCGACAACCGAACAGCCGGGTTCATCGACATGGGTACAATTCTCAAAACGACAGGATCCTGCAAAATCAGAAACATCGAATATATCTGCTAATACCTCAGGATTGTCAGAAGCTAAACCAAATTCTCTTACACCAGGCGTATCTATTAAAATACCTCCATCATCCATCAGCACCATTTCTCTTCGGGTTGAGGTATGTCGCCCTTTGCCTGAGGATTTGCTTATTTCAGATGTAAAAAATACTGTCCGTTCACACAATGCATTGATTAAAGAACTTTTCCCAACCCCAGATGATCCCACAAATACGACGGATTCTCCCTGCTGGATAAATTTACGCACAGGAAGTATTGTTTCGGGAGAAAGAATGCTTGTGAAAAATATCGGCATTTGGCGGGCAATATGTTTCAGTGATTCATCCACTTGATGGTGACTAAACTCCAAATCAGATTTAGTAAGTATCAATGCAGGCTGAATATTTTCCTCTAACACCTGAACCATAAAACGCTCCGTTCGGCGAACACTGAAATTTGCATCAAGGCTTTGTACGATAAATGCCTTATCAATATGGGATGCAATAGCCTGCCTGTCGGATATTGTACCGCTCTTTCTTCGGTACAGTGTATGTTTACGCGGTAAAACATCAACGATTATTCCTTTATTATCGTCAAAAGGTTGAACGATAATCCAATCTCCTGTACATGGAAGTTCAAATGAGGAGCTTCCATATAGTAAATTACCGCTTAGTTCGCATACCAGCAGGCCGTTTTCGGCAATAACTTCATAATTAGTTTTGTTTACTGCAGAAACGCGACCATGAAAAAGATGTTTGTATTGCGAGATTTGTTTAAGTTGAAACAGACTGTCGTTCCAACCATATAATGATAAATTATTCACTACATATAATTTAAAGTGATGAAATAAAATTGCTTAATTCTCTATCATCCGAATGGTTTGTTCCATACAAATCACTGTTGGTAATATAGAAAAACCAAGTAAGCAACTTTAGAAACAAGACACCCGGAATCAGGCAATCATTCCAATCGCTAAACTATAATATGTGAATAGTTGTCTTTGCATAAGATACAAAGATATAAAAAACAAGAAGGCTGCAAAAGAACTCGCTTTGTCTTTTAACATTTAATGTAGAATTTAGCCTCCATGAAAATAGAAGTTCACCAAAATGAAGACGTAAAAATTGCAGAAGTAATTTCCGATTCTGTTATAGTGACCAATGCAGAAGAAGGTCTGCAACTAATGGTCGATTTATATTATCAGGACTTTGACAAAATCATTATCCATGAACCCAATATTACACCTGATTTTTTTGATCTAAAAACAGGTATCGCAGGTGAAATCCTGCAAAAGTTTTCCAACTACAGGGTACAATTGGCAATAGTTGGTGATTTCAGTAAGTATCCAGGGCAGTCTATTAAGGATTTCATCTTCGAAAGCAATAAAGGCAGGCAGGTCAATTTTCTGGGTTCTGTTAAAGAAGCTGTTGAGCGATTATCTAAGTAGGGACCTTTTCTTTATAGCGATGGATTAAACATAAGTCTGTACAGAAAAAGCCGTTCTTCTTATCGAAAAACGGCTTTTAAGCTTCGCCCTAGCTGGGCTCAAACAAAAAAATTATAATGTAGCCATATCGATTACGAACCTATAGCGTACATCGCCTTTTTCCATGCGTTCATAAGCAGTATGAATATCTTTCATATCAATCATTTCTATCTCAGAAACAATATTATGCGCTGCACAAAAATCAAGCATTTCCTGAGTTTCAGCAATGCCTCCAATACCAGAACCTGCAACACTCTTTCTGCCGCCCAACAAACTAAAAGCCGGGATTTCTGCTGGTTTAGATGGAACACCTACACAGATCATTGTACCATCGGTTCTCAGTAGAGATAAGTACATTTTAAAATCGTGCTCTGCTGAGACAGTGTCCAGGATAAAGTCAAATGTACCCATTGCTGCCTTGACCTGTGCCTCATCTGTAGTAACTACAAAATTATGGGCGCCCAATTTTCTTGCATCTTCTTCCTTTTTAGGTGACGTGCTTAGCACAGTTACCTCAGCACCAAATGCTACGCCAAATTTAACAGCCATATGGCCCAATCCACCAAGGCCTAATACGGCAAGTTTATGACCTTTACCAACTTTCCAGTGTCTTAAAGGAGAATAAGTAGTAATTCCAGCACACAATAGAGGCGCTACAGCAGCCAAGTTTAATTTGTCTGACACATGTAATACAAATTCTTCCCTAACCACTATAGTATTCGAATACCCGCCATAGGTTGGTGTTTTACCGTCTCTCTCTAAACTGTTATAGGTACCCGTACTACCTTCTAAACAATACTGTTCCAGATCTTTCTTACAGTTTTCACAAACCTGACAAGAGTCCACCAAACATCCAGTACCAGCAAGGTCACCGACCTTGAATTTTTTCACATGGTCACCCACTTTAACTACACGTCCAACAATCTCATGTCCGGGGACCATTGGGAATATACCTGGAAACCAGTCGTTTTTAATCTGATGCAGATCTGAGTGACAAACGCCACAAAATAAGATATCAAACTGTACATCATGCGGGCCAACTTCGCGGCGTTCAAAAGCCCATGGAGCTAAATCTGTATCTGCGCTTTGCGCTGCATATCCTTTTGTTTCTATCATATGATAAATATATATAATTGTTAAAGTATGCTAACAGCTATTCAAATATTTGAATTTACTGTGACGATGATAGAAGTGTTTTTTTTAACAAATGTTAACAAAAGCTGACTTTTTATTACATAACTAGAATGTTACAACCAAGGATTTCAGTCTAAAAGTTTCCTTTCAGTTAATCCTATAAACCCGGCCTATACCCGGCATTTACCCGGGAGTCTGTGCAAAAACTCATTTTTATACTCAAACACTTATCTCCTGGGGTTATTC
>RCUH01000133.1_pt1 | contig 114135 bp, 110 predicted proteins | sample 2166191 | NCBI WGS metagenome assembly RCUH01 (sample SAMN09932848, study PRJNA488358) | compost metagenome | feature: garden; material: soil; isolation source: compost soil in an enriched community after 214 h of incubation | place: Germany: Experimental Botanical Garden Goettingen | collected...
GTACGGTACGGTGCATGGTGGTGTTCATGGTGCCCTCTCTCTCATCACAGACAATCGGGTGGATGTGACTACTCACGGGGTGGACTGCACCGAGATGCTCAGTTGGTTTGCGGTGGCGTTGCCGGATCCCGCGATCTGATTGAGTTGCAGGACGCCGTCGAAGCCCTGCAGCGCGGTGCCTTCCACGGCCACGCTGCGGGTTCCGGCCGACCGACCGCGATTGACGGCCCCCTGCCCCCCTGCTGACGCGAGCGCCCCCGACGCGGCCAAGGCCTCGTCGTTCGACTCGCGTATGCCCTGTTGCGCCAGCGTGGCGGTGACGACGTTGAGCGTCGCGTTGCCGGTGCCGCTGGCCTGATTGATCATGGCGACGCCGCTGGCGCCGTTCAGTGCTTGTCCGCCGATGCTGGCGCTGGCCTGCATCGCGCCCTCGGACAGCACCTGGTTGTCGGCCTGGCGCTGGCGCGCATCGATGGTGATGTGCGCGGCCTGCCCGTTGGCGATGCCCAGCAGGTTGGCCTGCTGGTTGAGATCACCGGCGGTCATGTTGACCGTGATCGCGCCGTTGGCGCCGGACAGGGCGCGGCCGTCGATGCGGCTGGTGTTGAGGTAGGAAAGCATGGCCGCGTAGTCATCGGCCTGCTGCGCCCACAGCGGTAGCGGCGATGCCAAGACCATGGCCAGCAGTGCGGTACCGGACAGGCGGTTCATTTGCCCGGCCCTGCAGGCTGGCCCAACGGGAACTGGGCCAGTGCGCCGCGCACCTGGTCGCCGATGCCGCGGGTGGCCCCGGTCACCGCGCCCATCGGCCCGCCGATGGCATTGCTGAACTGCCCGCCGGACAACATGCCGCTATCGGTGACCTTGCCCAGGGTGGAGTTGACCGTGGTGCCGGTCACCCGCTCGATCGTGGTCGGGCCGTGGGCGACGCCATTGCCGGTGTTGGAGCCCAACGCGGCGTAATCGTCCTCGCTCAACTCGTCCATGCCGCTCGAGGTGCCCAGCGCCTGGCCTACTTCGCGCTTGGGCGAGGGATCGGCGATCAGCGCCATGCCCGGCGGTGCCGGACGGTAGGCCGGCCGGGCCGAGACATCACGCAGCAGCACGATTTCGCCCGGCTGCGCCTTCACGCCCTGGCGTGCACCGGAGGCGTGGGCGGCGACCGGCAGCGCCAGGGCGACGGCCAGCAGCCAGAGGCTTGCGGGGGTAGTGCGATGTGCGGCAACGCTGTCCATGGCGCCCTCCTCGAATCATGCGGAGGGATAACGCAGCATTCGTGCCAACTCCAGAATCCAGCAACCACGGGCCTTCGGCGCCGTTGACGGTGTAACGCCGCAACAGCGTTGTTACAGATTCGTTGGTCATAACATCTGCTGAACACGGCCATCACGTGGCCGACAAGCCCGCCGCTGCTCGGTTTTTGCCGGGTGTATCGCCTGTGTTACACCCGCTGATACACCGTTTACAGCGCGTAGTCAGGATTGTTGCGCCCAGGCCGGGGCCAGTGGCGAAGAGCCGCGGTTGCCCTCCAGGCAGACTGGGCTGGGGGGTGGGTGGGTTCCCGGGACACGCTGCAAGTCCCGCTCCGCGGTCTGGCCCAGCCGCTGGCGGCTGTGCGTTCGGACGGATGCGAGGCTGTGCCTCGCAAGCAATGCGTCCTCGCCCATGTAAGCTCCGTCGCGCCATCCATGGCGCTCAGGGACCCGTGAACCCACCCCATCCCTCGACAGTTGGCTGGTGGCCTTGGGCAAGCCAACAAGCACAGCGCAGAGTTCCTCTGACTCCATTGCCAGATCACTGCCTGGGCCAGCAGGCGAACTGCAGCGCGCCGGCATTTGCCTGTGCACTGCGCTCCTGCTTTCCGGTGCACACCGGCGCAGTGTGGATGGGTCGGCATGGGTGGGTAGCCGGGACCCTGAGGCGCAAGGATGCGCCGACGGAGCCTACACGGACGTACTTGCGGCGTGTCCCGGATACCCACCCATGCCGACCCACCCCGGCGGACTCCGGACGAGGATCTTGCTGTTGCTGTTGCTGTTGCTGTTGCTGTTGCTGTTGCTGTTGCTGTTGCTGTTGCTTTCAGCTTCCCCAAAAAAACAGGCCCGCTTTCGCGGGCCCATCCTCATCACCATCATACCCGGCACTCAGGACGATCGTTTTTCCAGCTCGTCCACGCCCAGGTTGGTGGAGGGGTTGTCGTACACCGCCTGTTCCAGCAGCCCGGTCTCCTTGGCCACCAGTACCGGCACCAGCATCTGCCCGGTCACGTTGGTCATGGTGCGCATCATGTCCAGGATCCGGTCGATCGCGTACAGGTACCCGATCGTCTCCAGCGGCAGGTTGGCCGCGCTCAGCACCACCGTGGCCATCACCACCGCCGTGCCCGGCACGCCGGCGGTGCCGAAGCTGCCCAGCACCGAGGCGATCAACACCACGATGTACTGCTCCGGCGTCAATGGCACGCCGGTGTACTGGGCAATGAACACCGCGCACAGCGCCGGGTAGATCGCTCCGCAACCATCCATCTTGATGCTCGCTCCCAGCGGCACCGCGAAGGAGGCGTAGTCCTTGTTCACGCCCAGGTTGTGGGTGATCGAGCGCATCGCCGCGGGCATCGCCGCGAAGCTGGACGAACTCACGAACGCCACCTGCATGCCCGGCGCGGCGCCACGGAAGAACTTGAGCGGGTTCAGGCCATGCGCCAACAACAGGCCGCCGTACACCACCACGATGTGCAGCGCGCAGGCCACGTACAGCGCCAGCACGAAATTGCCCAGCGGCAACAGCTTCTCGAACCCGTAGCTGCCCACCAGCCCGGCAATCAGGCCGAAGGTCCCCAGCGGCGTCATCTCCAGCACGAAGCGCGTGACCTGGATCATGATGTCGCTCATCTGCCCGGTCAGCTTGCGCGCCTCGGCCACCTTGTCGCCCAGCTTCACCATCGCAAAGCCGAGCAGGCCAGCGAAGAAGATCACCGGCAGGATCGAACCCCGCCCGGCCGCCAGTACCGTCTCACCGGCCGCGTTGACCCGCGTGCCGATCCCGGTCAATGCGTAGAACACGTTCGAGGGCACCACATCCATCAGCACCTTGACCACGCTCGGCACTTCGCGCGGGGTGTAGCCGTGGTCCATGCTCAGGCTCAGGTTGCCCGTGCCCGGCTGCATGATCGTGCCCACCGCCAGGCCCACGCAGACCGCCAGCGCCGCGGTGATGATGAACCACAGGAAGGTGCGCCCGCCCAGGGCCGCCACCGACTTCTGCCCATGCAGCGAGGAGATCGCGTTGATCACCGCGAAGAACACCAGCGGCACCGCGATCATCTTGATCAGCGTCACGTACAGGTCGCCCAGCGGTCCGAACCAGACCTCGGCCGCCGGTCCCAGCAGCCAGCCGGCCAGGGCACCGAGTACGAAGCCGCCCAGCACGCGTTGCCAGAACGGAATCCGCAACCACGCAGAGACCAGCTTCATGAGCCTTCCAGAAAGAATTCGACAGCTGGTCACCTTAGCCCAACCGGCCCGGCGGCACGAGGCGCGCACGGAAAATCAGCGTGTCATCGGCGTGCCTTGCGGGGTTCTGCATAATGAACGCCCGTTTCACATGTGAGATACGCGCGTCCATGTCCCGTACCACCTGCCTGGTGACCGCCGTCGCCGCCACCTTGCTGCTCGGCGCCTGCGCCAGCACCACCCCCGCGGCCAGCGCCCCTGGCGCGATCGCCGTCGATGTTCCCGCCGTGGCCCACCCGGCCGGTGAAACCCCCCAGTGGTGGTACCGCAGCGGCGCCGCCCGGGCCGCCGGCAGCGGCGCCATGGACGGCAAGGCCAAGAATGTCATCCTGTTCCTGGGTGACGGAATGAGCCTCACCACGGTCGCCGCCGCGCGGATCTTCGACGGCCAGCGCAAGGGCAACCCCGGCGAGGAGAACCTGCTGTCGTGGGAGCGCTTCCCGGCCACCGCGTTCAGCAAGACCTACAACACCGACTCGCAAACGCCCGATTCGGCCGGCACCATGACCGCCATCACCACCGGGGTGAAGACCCACATGGGCGCCATCGGGGTCAGCGCCGGCAGCCGCAGCGACTGCGCCGACAGCCTGGACAAGGGCCTGCTGACCTGGCTGCAGCTGGCCGACAGCGCCGGCCTGGCCACCGGCGTGGTCACCACCGCCCGCCTCACCCACGCCACCCCGGCGGCCACCTACGCCCACTCCCCGGAGCGCAACTGGGAAAGCGACGCCGACCTGCCCGAGGCCGCCAAGGCCGCCGGCTGCAGGGACATCGCCCAGCAGTTGCTGTCCACCGCCCGCTACGGACGCGGCCCGCTGGTCGCCTTCGGCGGCGGGCGCGGCCAGTTCACCACCGTGGAAGAGCGCGATCCGGAGTACGACGACAAGGTCGGCCAGCGCCTGGACGGGCGCAGCCTGGTCAGCGAATGGCAGCAGGCCCACCCGCAGGGCGCCTATGTCTGGAACGCCACGCAGCTGAAGGCCGCCGCCCATGCACCGGCCGTGCTCGGCCTGTTCGAGCCGGACCACATGCGCTATGAGATCGAGCGCAAGGACGACCCGTCCGGCGAACCGAGCCTGGCCGAGCTGACCCAGGCGGCCATCGCCAACCTGTCCCGGCACAAGGAAGGCTACGTGTTGATGGTGGAAGGGGCGCGCATCGACCACGCCAACCACAGCGGCAACGCGTACCGCGCGCTGAGCGATACGGTCGCCCTGTCCGACGCGGTGCGGGCGGCGGTGGAGGCCACCTCCGACCAGGACACGCTGATCATCGTCACCGCCGACCACTCGCACACCCTCAACTTCGTCGGCTACCCGGCCCGCGGCAACCCGATCCTGGGCAAGGTCAAGGACAAGGGCGGCGAAGACGGCGCCGGCGCGCTGGACGTGGCCCGCGACGGCCTCGGCCTGCCCTACACCACGCTCAGCTACGCCAACGGCCCCGGCTACACCGGCGCCACCAACCAGCAGCCGGCCGGTCCGAAGGTGTACCCGCACAACCCGAGCAGCTTCGACCCGGCCGCCGGCCGCCCGGACCTGAGCCAGGTGGACACCGAGCACCCCGATTACATGCAGGAAGCGCTGGTACCGACCAAGAGCGAAACCCATGGCGGCGAAGACGTCGGCATCTGGGCGCGCGGCCCGGGCAGCAAGGCCATCCGCGGCACGATGGAGCAGAACACGATCTACCACATGATCGTGCAGGCCACCCCGCGCCTGCGCCAGCGCCTGTGCCAGGCCGGCACCTGCGACGCCCACGGCGTGCCGGTGGAACTGCCGACGCCCAAGGCGTTCGAGCGCAAGGCCGACGCCAACTGATGCCGGCCCGGCTTTCCCCCGCCCGCAGCAGGGGCCGCCACGCGCGGCTGCTGCTGTTGGCCGGGCTGGCCAGCGCCGGTCACGCGCTGGCCCAGGCCCCGGCCTGCCGCATCCTCACCGAGGAACACGGGCTGTGGCCGTTGCCCGGCTGCGAGGTGGTCGACGGCGCGCCCCGGATCGCCGCGGAGGTCCTGCCCGACCTCCCCTACGATGCCGACGGACTGGCAGCGGTGTACGCCGCCGACAGCTTCCATTACGTCACCCGTGCCGGTCGCACCCAGGCCGTGCTGACCTGGGACAGCGGGCCGGACTACGTCGCGGAAGGCTTGCTGCGCGGCCGTGTCGGCCGCCGCGTCGGCTACTTCACCCCCGCCCTTGAACAGGCCTTCCCGGCCACGTTCGACTTCGCCTGGCCCTTCGCCGGTGGCATCGCCCAGGTCTGCGAAGGTTGCCGGCCGGGCACCCCTGACGGCGAGGGCCATACCCCGGTCGAAGGCGGCCACTGGTTCCACATCGATCGCCAGGGCCTGCGCGTGCCCGAACCGCCCACGCCCTGAGCGCCGTGCGTGGCGAGCCTGGCCCGCAGCGTCGATACTGCCTCCCTGCCCGAGCCTGCCCAAACCGATGTCCTCGCCCCTCCCGACGCTGTCCGCCGCCCCCCGCCCGGTCCTGGTGGGCTTCAGTGGTGGACTTGATTCCACCGTGCTGCTGCATTGGCTGGCGCAGTCGGCCGCGCAACGCGATGCCGGCGTACGGGCGGTGCACGTCCACCACGGCCTGCAAGCGGCCGCCGACGCGTGGGCACGGCACTGCCAGGCAATCTGCACCGCCTGGAACATCGACCTGCAGGTGATCGGCGTGGACGTGGCCCGCGACAGCGGCCACGGCCTGGAAGCGGCCGCGCGCCATGCGCGCCGCGATGCGTTCGCCAGCGCGCTGCGTCCGGATGAACAGCTGGCCCTGGCCCATCACCGCGATGACCAGGCCGAGACCTTCCTGCTGCGCGCCCTGCGCGGCTCCGGCGTGGACGGGCTGGCCGCGATCCGCAGCGAGGCCCCGTTCGCCACCGGCACCCTGTGGCGACCGCTGCTGCAGGTGCCGCGCGCGGCGCTGCTGGCCTACGCCCGGTCGCAGGCACTGCAGTGGGTCGATGACCCCAGCAATGCCAGCGATGAGGCCGACCGCAACTTCCTGCGCCTGCACGTACTGCCGCTGCTGCAGCAACGCTGGCCGCAGGCCGATGCCGCGTTCGCGCGCAGCGCCGCGCTCTGCGCGCAGGCGCAGCAGTTGCTGGATGTGACCGACCAGGAAGCACTGCGCCGCTGCAGCGTGGCGCCCGGCGTGCTCGACAGCGTGCGCCTGCTGCGGTTGCCGCGCGAACGCCGTGCCCGGCTGCTGCGCCAGTGGGTGCGCAACTGCGGGCTGCCGCCGTTGCCGGCCGCCGGCGTGGAGGCGATCGAACGCGACCTGCTGCCGGCCGCGCACGATGCCGATGCGCAGTTCGCCTGGCAGGGCGCACGGATCCGGCGCTGGCGCGGCGAGCTGCACCTGCTCTCGGCCACCCTGGCGCTGCCACCGCACTGGAGCGTGCACTGGGATGGCCGCGCGCCGCTGGCGCTGCCCGACGGCGGCCAGCTGGAGCTGCTCGGCGCCCGCCACCTGGCCACCCCGCTGCAGGTCAGCGCGCGCCGCGGCGGCGAACGCATCCAGTTGCCCGGGCGCACCCATTCGCATGCACTGAAGGACCTGCTGCAGCAACGCGGCCTGCCACCGTGGCAGCGCCGTCAGTTGCCGCTGCTGTTCCAGGGCGAGGTGCTGATGGCCGCCGGCGACCGGATCATCGCCGCGCCGTTGCAGCACTGGCTGGATGAACACGATGCGCAGCTGCGCTGGACCCCGGGCGCGGCGTGAATTGACCCCACCGGGTTGGCGCATCACACTTGTGCCATGCCCAAGAAGTCCCCCAACGATACCTCCCCGGTCGCCCACTTCGAGCAGTCGCTGGAAGAGCTGGAGCAGCTGGTGGAGAAGATGGAAGCCGGCGATCTGAGCCTGGAACAGTCGCTCAGCGCCTACGAGCGCGGCGTCGGCCTGTACCGCCAGTGCCAGCAGGCGCTGGAGCAGGCCGAACTGCGCGTGCGCCTGCTCAGTGATCCGGCCCGCCCCGAGACCGCCGAACCCTTCGATCCGCCCGGCCATGACGGTTGAGCCCACGTTCGCGCGTTGGCGCGACCGCATCGAAAGCCAGCTCGACGCCAGCCTGCCCTCGCCCGAACACGCCCCGCAGCGCCTGCATCAGGCGATGCGCCATGCCGTGCTCGGCGGTGGCAAGCGCATGCGCCCGCTGCTGGTCTACGCCAGCGGCCAGGTGTTCGGGGCCGACGAGCACGCACTGGATGCGCCGGCGATGGCGGTCGAGCTGATCCACGCCTATTCGCTGGTCCACGATGACCTGCCGGCGATGGACGACGACGCGCTGCGCCGTGGCCGCCCCACCACCCACATTGCCTTCGACGAAGCCACCGCCATCCTGGCCGGCGATGCATTGCAGACCCGTGCGTTCGGCCTGCTCGCCGATGCGGCGCTGCCGGCGCTGCTGCGCGTGCATTGCCTGCAGGCGCTGACCCACGCTTCCGGTGCGGCCGGCATGTGCGGTGGCCAGGCGCTGGACATCGATGCCACCGGCCAGGCGCAGGGCCTGGAGGCGCTGCAGCGCATGCACGCTCTCAAGACCGGCGCGCTGATCCGCGCCGCGGTACGGATGGGTGCGCTGTGTGGCGATGCGCCGCAGACCGACCTGCTGCAGCTGGACGATTTCGCCAGCGCGCTGGGCCTGGCGTTCCAGGTGCGCGATGACATCCTGGACGTGGAAGCCAGCTCCGAACAGCTCGGCAAGACGGCCGGCAAGGACCAGGCGCAGTCCAAGTCGACCTTCCCCGCGCTGCTCGGCATGGACGGGGCCAAGGCCGAACTGGCCGCGCTCAGCGAGCGCATGCACGCCAGCCTGGCCGGCTACGACGAGCGCGCCGATGCCTTGCGGGCGCTGGGGCGGCTGGCGGTCGAACGCGATCACTGACGCGCCTGGCGGCGTTGGGGCGGCGCCTTGGCGGGGTGCGGTGTCTTCGCTCAGCCGTTGCGCGCGCGATTGCCGACCGAAGACACACGCCCTCGCCTGCAGCGAAAGCGTCCCCCAAACGGGCGCGACCCGATCCCCACGTACCTTCGCGTGTTGACCAGGCTGGGCGCCAGACCGCTTCCGCGCAGGGGATGCACACAAAAAAAACGCCCGGCAGTGCCGGGCGTTTTTTGTTTCCACACTGCGGGGCGGATTACTTGATCAGGCGCAGGGTGAACGGGTAGCGGTACGCTTCGCCGTTGTTCGCCTTCACTGCGGCGATGATGCAGAAGACCAGGTTCAGGATGCCGACCAGCGGGGCCAGCAGGCCGCCGATGATCACGATCATCAGCACGAACGAAATCAGCATCGCAATGGTGATGGTGATCTGGAAGTTCAGCGCTTCCTTGGCCTGGTCGGTGACGAACGACTTGGTGCTGTCATCCTTGTTGATCACCCAGATGATCAGCGGGCCGATGAACCAGGTGAAGATGCCCAGGATGTGGGCCACCAGCGCCATGGTGCGCTGATCGGCCGGCGCGGTGCCGGTCGGGGCCGGCGGCGGGGCGGTGACGTTGTCGAAATCGCTCACGGTGAAACTCCTTGTTCGGTGTGTGTAGGTATCGCGCGACAGGCTCCCCGCCTGCCAGAGCAGCCGGGATAGGATACGTCAATCGTTGCCTGCAACGGTCATCCGCCCGACCAGGATCGAACCGACCTGCACGTGCGAACGACGGTCCACGTCACTGCCCACCGCCTCGATGCTGGCGAACATGTCCTTGAGGTTGCCGGCGATGGTGATGCCGTCCACCGGATAGCTGATTTCGCCGTTCTCCACGCGGAAGCCACCGGCACCGCGCGAGTAGTCGCCGGTGACCCCGTTGACCCCCTGGCCCATCAGTTCGGTCACCAGCAGGCCCTGGCCCATCCGCGCGGCGATCCCGGCCAGGTCGCCGGCGTTGGCCGCCACCTTCAGGTTGTGCACGCCGCCGGCGTTGCCGGTGGTGGCCAGGCCCAGCTTGCGCGCCGAGTAGCTGCCCAGGATGTAGCGCTGCAGCACCCCGTCGGTGATCAGCGGCGCATTGCGGGTGGCCACGCCATCGCCGTCGAAGGCCGACGAGCGCAGGCCGCGGCGCAGCAGCGGCAGTTCCTCGACCTGGAACCAGTCCGGGAACAGGCGGGTGCCGACGCTGTCGAGCAGGAAGCTGGCGCGGCGGTAAAGCGCCCCGCCGGAGACCGCACCGAGCAGGTGGCCGATCAGCGAGCGCGCCACTTCCGGGGCAAACAGCACCGGCATCTGCGCGGTCGCCATCGAGCGCGGCTGCAGGCGGGCCACGGTGCGCTCGGCGGCATGCCGCCCGATCGCCGCCGGCGACTCCAGGTCCTGGCGCGCCAGCGCGCTGCTGTACCAGCCATCGCGCTGCATGCCATCGCCCTGCCCGGCAATCAGCGCGCACCCGATCGAATGATGGCTGCTGCGTTCGCGGCCGATGAAACCGTGCGAGTTGGCATACACCGACAGGCTCTGCGACGTGGCCGCCGAGGCCCCGTCGGTGTTGCTGATGCGCGCATCGGCCTCGCGCCCGGCCGCCTCGCACGCCAGCGCCAGGTCCAGGGCCTGGTCGGCGCCCAGCGCCCAGGGGTGCCAGCTGTCCAGGTCGGGGAAATCGCGGGCCATCAGCGCCGCCTCGGCCAGCCCGGCGGCCGGGTCGTCCTCGGTATGGCGGGCGATCGCGCAGGCCTGGGCCACGGTCGCCTCCAGGCTGGCGTCCTGCAGGTCGGCGGTGCTGGCGCTGCCCTTGCGCTGGCCGAAGTAGACGGTCACCGCGATGCCACGGTCGCGGGTCGATTCGACCGTCTCGACCTCGCCCAGGCGCACGTTCACATCCAGTCCGCGCTCGTCGCTGCAGCTGACCTCGGCCTGGCTGGCGCCCAGCGCACGGGCCCGTTCCAGCAGGCGCTGGGAGATGTCGGCCAGCTGTTCCAGGCGCTGCAGGCTGTCGTCGGCCGGGGAGACTTCAGGGGAGATCACGTTCAATGCTTTATCCTGTACGGGTGAGTGCCTGGCGCAACGCGGGGCACAGTTTACGGATGTGGAAATAAGACGATGCGCGGACGCGACGAAGAAACCGGTGAATTCCTAGACATCAGCCGCAGCCAGAACCGCCGGGATGCGCTGGACGTGCTGGCCCTGGGCGAGAAACTGGTCAACCTGACCCCGGCCCAGCTGGCCCGCGTGCCGGTGCCCGAAGACCTGCTGCCGCATATCGCCGAGGCCAAGCGGATCACCGCGCACATCGCCCACAAGCGCCAGCTGGCCTTCCTGGCCAAGCACATGCGCCGCGAAGACGATGCCGTGCTGGACGCGATCCGCGATGCGCTGGACGCCAACAGCGAAACCTCGCGCCGCGAGGTGGCCACCATGCACCGCGTGGAAGACTGGCGCGAGCGCCTGATGAAGGACGGCGACAAGGCGCTGGGCGCCCTGCTGGACGAGTACCCGCAGGCCGACCGCCAGCAGCTGCGCACGCTGGTGCGCAATGCCCAGGCCGACCGCGCCAAGAACAAGCCCCCGCGCGCCTACCGCGAGATCTACCAGGTGCTGCGCACGCTGATGCTGCCGGCGGCGCTGGGCCTGGACGGCCTGTCGGAGGATGCGCTCGACGCGGCCGATACCGGCACCGACGAGGCCGCCGAGGACTGAGTCCCGGCGCCCGCGCGGCCGCCCCAGCCTCCGGCGGGCGGCCGCGCGCCTCGATCGAGGTAGCCGCGCCATCGCCCGGCTCAGGCCTGGGTACCGCCCACGGTGATGCCATCGATCAGCAGCGAAGGCTGGCCCACGCCCACCGGCACGCTCTGGCCATCCTTGCCACACACGCCCACGCCTTCATCCAGGGCCAGGTCGTTGCCGATCATGCGCACCTTCTGCATGGTTTCCGGGCCGTTGCCGATCAGGGTGGCGCCCTTCACCGGCGCGGTTACCTTGCCGTCTTCGATCAGGTAGGCCTCGGTGGCCGAGAACACGTACTTGCCGCTGGTGATATCGACCTGGCCGCCGCCGAAGTTGACCGCGTACAGGCCACGCTTGACCGAGCGGATCATCTCTTCCGGATCGTGCTGGCCGGCGCGCATGTAGGTATTGGTCATGCGCGGCATGGTCATGTGCGCGAACGATTCACGGCGGCCGTTGCCGGTCGGGGCCACGCCCATCAGGCGCGCGTTGAGCGAATCCTGCATGTAGCCGACCAGGATGCCGTCCTCGATCAGCATGGTGCACTGGGTCGGATGGCCTTCGTCATCGATGTTGAGCGAGCCACGGCGTCCGTCCAGGGTGCCGTCGTCGACGATGGTCACGCCCGGGGCGGCCACGCGCTCGCCGATGCGACCGGCATAGACACTGGTGCCCTTGCGGTTGAAGTCGCCTTCCAGGCCATGGCCGACCGCTTCGTGCAGCAGCACGCCGGGCCAGCCCGGGCCGAGCACCACCGTCATCACCCCGGCCGGGGCCGGAATCGCCTCCAGGTTGACCAGGGCCTGGCGCAGGGCTTCGCGGGCGAAGCGTTCGGGCCGGTCATCGGCAAACAGTTCGGCGTAGCTGTAACGGCCACCGCCGCCGGCGTAGCCGGATTCGCGGCGGCCGTGCTGTTCCACGATCACCTGCACGTTGAGCCGTACCAGCGGGCGGATGTCGCCGGCCAGCACGCCGTCGCTGCGCGCGATCAGCACCGTATCCACGCCGCCGGACAGGCTCACCATCACCTGCTGCACGCGCGGGTCGGCCGCACGCAGGTAGCGGTCCAGGCGCTTGAGCACCTCCACCTTGGCTTCGTTGCCCATGCCGTCGATGGGGTCCAGTGCCGGGTACAGCGCGCGCGCGTTGCCGCGCACCAGCGACCGCGCCTGCTGCGCCCCACCCTCGCGCGAGATCGCGCGCGCCGACTGCGCCGCGGCCAGCAGCGCATCGCGGTGGATGTCGTCGGAGTAGGCAAAGCCGGTCTTCTCGCCGGCAATGGCGCGCACGCCCACGCCCTGCTCGATCGAATGCGCGCCGTCCTTGACGATGCCATCTTCCACGCTCCAGCTTTCGCGCCGGGCGTGCTGGAAATACAGGTCGCCAAAATCGATGCCCGGCCCCAGCAGGGTGCCGAAGGTGCGTTCCAAGCTGCCGGCATCCAGCCCGGCGGGCAGCAGCAGGCGGTCGTTGGCGAGGGTCAGTGCGTTGTCGGTCATGTCATCTATCTGAGGGCGCCGGTCGCTATCGCAACCCGGGCGCAGGAAAGGAGGTCAGCGTAGCGGCGGCGCGGCGGGTGCAGGGCGTGGCGGGGCATCGTCGCGGTCGATCACTTCGACCTTGGGTTCGGCCCATGGCCCGGTGACCCGGTAGGTCTTGGCACCGATCGCGCCCAGCGGCTTGCCCAGGACCGCATTGGCGGCCGCGCCCACCGCCGCGCCGACCGGCCCACCGGCCACCGCACCGACCACCGTGAGCAGGTTGCCCGAGCGCGGATTGACGTCGATGGTCTGGTCGAACTGCTGGCGGCGCAGGTCGGTCTGGCCCCGGATGCTGATGTTGGCGGCCGGGCCCTCGATCAGCACCTTGTCGGTGGTGGCCATGCCGTTGCCGAACGCGAGCGCGCCGTCGACCTGGTTGAAGGCGAAGCCCTTGGAGAAGAAGTCGCGGAAGTCGAACATCAACCGGCGCGGCAGCTGGGTGACGCTGAGCAGGCCCAGCACGCGGCCGGCGCCGGGTTCCAGTTCCAGCAGCTGGCCGTTGCGCGCGTTGACCTGCATGTGGCCCTGCAACGCGCCCAGCTGGAAGTCCGACGGACCGCCCTGCCAGCCCGCGTCCAGGTGGATCTGGCCCTGTCCGCCGCGCAGCTGGCCGCCGTAGTCCAGGTTCTGCATCAGCCCGCCGAGGTCCTCGCTTTTCACCTCGGCAGTGACCTGGGTGCGCGCCGCCGCGCCCATGCCCAGCCAGCGGCCCTGGATGTCGATGGCCTGCTTGGGCGCGCGGAACTGCAGCTGGTCCACGCTCAGGCCGTTGCCGAACGGGCGCGTGCGCAGCACCGCCTGGCCGAGCTTGGCCTTGCCGAACTGCAGGTCCTCGATATCCAGCGCCAGGGGCGGGATCCTGGCCGGGTTGGTGTCGTTGGCGCTGGCCTGCACCCGCGCCGGCAGGGTGGCATCGCTGGGCAGCGCGATCAGGCTGCCATCGGCGGGCACCTTGGCCGGGGTCGGCAGCGATTGCCAGTGCACCCGGCTGAGCTTGCCGACGATGGTGCCGCCGTCGGCGTTGGGCACGCTCAGGCTGCCGGACAGCGACGGGCCGTCCAGGCGCACCTCGACCGAAGACGGGGTCGGTCGCAGCTGCAGCCGGGTCTGGGCGAACACGCCGCCGGCCAGCAACAGCTGGCCGACCTGCACATCGACCTGGCGCAGCGGCATCGGGTCCTTGTCGGTGCCGCCATCGGGCGACCGGGCCAGCGCGATCCACTCCAGCGCATCCAGCGACCCGCTGCGACCGTTCACCACCAGGCCGCTGGCCGGCGGCTCGCGATCGACCCGGTCGCTGCCCAGGGTGACCTGCACGCCGGTCTGGTTGTTGTGGGTGCGCGCCGCCAGCGCCAGGCGCTGGCCGAACGCCACGTCGACGCGGCCACTGCCCATCGGCAGCTGCGCGTTGACCGTGGTCGCCAGCGGCACCTCGGCCGCCTTGTCCAACGGTGCCGGCAGGTCCAGGCGGGTGCCGACCAGGTCCGAGCGCAGGGTCAGCACGGTCGGCGGTTCGACCTTGGCGCCGGCGGCCACCTTGGGCAGGGTCACCCCGATGGTCCAGCGTGAATTGCCCTGGATGTAGGGCTTGAGCCAGTTCAGTTCCGGCGCGCGGTCGAGCAGCAGCCCGGCGTCCATGGCCGCGCTGAGTTCGGACTCGAAGGCCTGCTGCGGATCGCGCACATAGCCCCCGGCGCGCAGGCTCAGCTGCCCGTCCTGGCCGAGGTGGCGCACGCCGAGCTTTTCCGCGTCGAACCCGTCGCGGCTGTAACGGGCCAGGCCGCGCATGTTCTCAAAGGCCAGCGCGAAACGCTTCTCGGTGAGCGCCACCCCGTCCAGCTCGACGCTGCCCTGCAGGTGGCCGCCGGGCTGGTCGTGGTGCATCGGCTGCAGCAGGTCGAAGGCGACCTTGGCCGGGCCCTTGGCGGTGAGGTTGTCCAGGGTCGCGCCATAGGTGGCGTGCAGCGGGCTCTGCTTGAGCATGGCCAACAGCGCGCCGGACTCGGACTGGGTGGTGGCCTTGACGTACAGCGGGGTCTGGCCGAAATCGGCGATGCCGGCATCGAAGTGGTTCACCGCCACCCCGGCCAGGTCGCCGCTGCCATGCAGCTCGAAGCCGGGGCCGATGAAGGCGATGTCCGCATCCACCTTGCCCATCGCCGGCCAGTCGTGCTGGAAACGGATCGTGCCGTTGCTGATATGTCCGGTGGCCTCGAAGCGACCGTTGTTGCGATCGAACGGCCAGTCATCCAGGTCGCCGCTGACCAGCCCGACCCCGCCGCGCACCTGGCCGGCGACCAGCGCGGCGTCCAGCCAGTCGGTGGCGCCCTTGCTCATCTTCGAGTGGATCCAGAAGCGCTTGGCCGCGGTCATCGGCACATCGTCGATGCGCGTGGCCAACTGGAGCCAGGGCCGGCTGCCGTCGCCCTGGAACCAGACGCTGCCGCGCACGTCGGCGGCGTAGTCGGTGCCCTGCACGCGCAGCGCCGGGGTACCGAACCGCCAGCCACCGGCTTCGTCGCGCCAGCCGACCAGCTGCCCGCCCAGGCGCACGTCGTGGCGCTGGCCAAAGCCGCTGGGCCAGTCGAAATGCATCACCCGGCCCGGCTGCAGGTCCAGCGCGAAGCCGTCGGCATCGCCCGTGAAGCGCCCGCCCAGCCCGCTCAGCCCCGGCGCATGCCCGGACGGAGCAAAGCCGATGTCGGCCAGTTCGCCCTGGATGGCCACCGCGCCGCCACGCTCGGCGGCGATCCGGACCTGGGTCATGCGGGCGTGCGGGGCGGCGTGCTGCAACCATTCGCGCAGGCCCGGCTCGACCCGGTCGCTGAGCGCCACCCCGCGCAGCAGCGCGGTGGCATCGATGTTGTCCCCGGCCAGCGCCATGTGCTGGCCGCCGGCCAGCAGCAGCCCATCCAGGCGCTGCACCTCGCTGTTGCCGGCCAGGCCGATCCGCAGCCGCGGTGCGTCGGCGCGCCAACCGCCCTGGACCCAGCGCCAGCGCGCGCGCAGCTGCAGGGTGTCCAGCTGCAGCTCCGGGCGCTTGCCATCGGCCAGCGGCGCGCCACGCAACTGCAGGCCCTGCAGGTCGGCGTCGGCGGTGACCATCACCGGGCGGTGGTCGCGCAGGTCGACCCAGGCGTTGAACTCGCCAGTGCCCTGCTGCAAAGACACGCCGGCGAAGCGCAGCAGGTGGGACCATGCACGGAAGTCGGCCGGGTCGGCCGACAGCCAGGCCTGGCCGTCGCCGCGGCTGCGCTCCAGATCCAGGACCGCGGTGAGCGGCAAGCCCTGGCGATCGGCCCAGGCGCGCGCACCCACGCGCAGGCGCTGGCCGTTCACGCGCAGGCGCAGGTCGATGCGCGGCAGCTCGGTCTGCAGGCCCAGCGAGGGCGCGTCCACGCGCAGGCGGCCGCCGATCACCTGCAGTTCGCCCAGCCGACGCAGCGCCTCGAGCGGATCACCGCTGCCGGCCTGGGGCATCCCGCGCACCGACCAGCGCCCATCATCGGCGCGCTCCAGCACCAGGGCCAGGCCACGCAGGCGCAGTTCGGTCAGCGAATGGCCGGGCAGCAGCCCGGCATACATGGACACCAGTACTTCGGCCTCGCCGATGGCGATGCCCTGCCCTTGCCCGATGCGCAGGCCCTTCAGCTCCAGCAGCGGCCCGCGCCGGGTCCAGGCCGTGTCCAGGTGGTCAAAACGCACCGGCTGGCCGGCGCGCGCGCTCAGCCACGCGGCGACCTTGTCCGGATGCCGCTCGGCGAACGGCAGCACCTGGCTGACGGTGCCCACCAGCAGGGCCACGCACACCAGCACGATCGCCAATGCATAGACGGCATGGCGGCGAATCCTTCGCAGTCGCAGTCGGAGCGGCGTGCTCATCGTGACGCGGAAGCGCCGGCGCGAGCGCGCGCCAGCGGGCGGATGTCAGAGCAGCACGACATCGAACTGCTCCTGCAGGTACTGCTCATCGGCCTGGAAGCGGATGCTCTTGCCGAGGAACTCCTCCAGTTCGGCCACCGCCGAGGATTCCTCATCGGTGATCCGCGCCACCACCTTGGACGAGGCGATCACCAGCAGGCGCGCCGCATCGAACTGGCGCACCGCGCGGGTGATTTCGCGGAAGATCTCGTAGGTGACCGTCTCGGCGGTCTTGATCGAGCCGCGCCCGCTGCACTCCGGGCACGGCTCGGACAGTTGCCGCTCCAGGCTCTCCACGGTGCGCTTGCGGGTCATCTCGACCAGCCCCAGCGGCGAGAAATCGTAGACGGTGGTCTTGGCATGGTCGCGGGCCAGCGCCTTTTCCAGCGTGCGCAGCACCTGGCGCCGGTGCTCGGCATCGTCCATGTCGATGAAGTCGATGATGATGATGCCGCCCAGGTTGCGCAGGCGCAGCTGGCGCGCCACGGCCTGTGCCGCCTCCAGGTTGGTGCGGAACACAGTCTCTTCGAGGTTGCGCTGGCCCAGGAACGAACCGGTGTTCACATCGATGGTGGTCATCGCCTCGGTCTGGTCGATCACCAGGTAGCCGCCGGACTTGAGCGGCACCTGCTTGTCCAGCGCGCGACCGATCTCGTCCTCCACCCCGAACATGTCGAAGATCGGGCGGTCGCCGCTGTACAGCTCCAGCTTTTCGGCCAGCACCGGCATGTATTTGGCCACGAAGGCCTGCAACTGGGTGAAGGTTTCCTTGGAATCGACCTTGACCTTGTCCACGTCCTTGCGGATCAGGTCGCGCACCGAGCGCAGCGGCAGGCTCAGGTCCTCGTAGATCACGCTGAGCGGGGCCGCATCGCGACCGCGCCGCTCGACCACGTTCCAGACCCGCGACAGGTAGGCCACGTCCTCGGCGATGGCTTCGGCCGGCTGGCCCTCGGCATTGGTGCGCACGATGTAGCCGTAGCCGCCGTGCTGGGCCGACAACTCGGTCACCAGCGACTTCAGCCGGGCGCGCTCGGTCTCATCCTCGATCCGCGCCGACACGCCCACCACCTTGGACTGCGGCAGCAGCACCATGTAGCGCGAGGGAATGCTGATCTGGGTGGTCAGGCGCGCGCCCTTGGTCCCGATCGGGTCCTTGACCACCTGCACCACGATGTCCTGCCCGTCGCGCAGCAGTTCAACGATCGGCACCGAGGACGGCGGCGGCAGCGTGGTGCCTTCGGTATCGGGGCTGGCCACCGGGGCCGGCCGGATCACGTCGTTGGCATGCAGGAACGCGGCGCGCTCCAGCCCGACCTCGACAAAGGCCGCCTGCATGCCCGGCATGACCCGCTGCACCTTGCCCTTGTAGATGTTGCCCACCACGCCACGGCGCCAGCCGCGCTCGATGTGCAGTTCCTGCAGCATGCCGTTCTCGATGACGGCCACGCGGGTTTCGCGCGGGGTGACATTGACCAGGATTTCTTCAGACATGGGCGACACCCTCCGTTGGCGTGGTGGAAGCAGCGGGCGGAACGCCAAACGCCTGCAGCAACTGCTCGGTCTGTTGCAGGGGCAATCCCATCACACCCGAATAGCTTCCCGCCAGATGGCGGATGTAACGTTCTGCGCCGCCCTGGATGGCGTAGGCGCCGGCCTTGCCCATCGGCTCGCCCGTGGCCACGTAGGCGGCGATCGCGGCGGCGTCCAGCGCGATGAAGCTCACCTCCGAGACCACCAGCACGGTGTCCTGGCGGCCCTGGCCGACCAGCGCCACCGCGGTCATCACCTGGTGGGTGCGCCCGGCCAGTGCACCCAGCATGGCCGCCGCGTCGTCGGCGTCGACCGGCTTGCCGAACACCCGGCCGTCCAGGACCACCTCGGTATCCGAGCCGAGCACCACCGCCCCGGGATCGGCGGCGGCCACCAGCGCCAGGCCGGCGCGCGCCTTGTCCGCGGCAACCCGCTGCACGTAGTGGATGGCCGATTCGTCGGCCGCACGGACTTCAGGCACCTCAAGGTCCAGCGCGCGGAACGGTCGGTCCAGGCGCGCCAGCAGTTGGGTTCGTCGGGGGGAGCGCGAGGCAAGATAAAGCATCGAGGAAGCATAACCTGCGACCCCTGTCTGAATCGCGGGCAACCCCATCGAATCGTGATCGACCCCGGAAAAGCTCACGAGACGTTCATCGCTGCGACACCACCCTGCCGCCTTCACAAGGAGATCCACATGCGCCGCCCGTCCCTGTCCCCTCTGCTGCTTGCCCTGACCCTTGCCCTGGGAACCTCGATGACCGCCCACGCCCAGACCTCGCCTGCCGTCGCCGTCGCCGCCGACAGCACCCTGCTCAACATCTCGGCCAACGCCGAAGCCAAGCGCGTGCCGGACGTGGCCACGCTGTCGGCCGGGGTGGTCACCCAGGCCGTGGACGGCAACAGCGCCATGCGCCAGAACGCCGAGCAGATGGTCAAGGTGCTGGCCGCGATCAAGGCCGCGGGCATCGCCGAGCGCGACGTGCAGACCAGCGGGGTCAACCTCAACCCGCAGTACCGCTACGTGGAAAACGAGCCGCCGAAGATCACCGGCTACCAGGCCAGCAACACGGTGAGCCTGAAGGTGCGCGACATCGCCAAGCTGGGCAAGGTGCTGGACGCGCTGGCCGCGCAGGGCGCCAACCAGATCAATGGCCCGCAGTTCGAGATCGACCAGCCCGAGCCGGTCTACGACGAAGCCCGCCTGGCCGCGCTGAAGAAGGCCCAGTCCCGTGCCGAGACCTACGCCAAGTCGCTGGGCCTGCGCGTGCGCCGCATCGTCAGCATCTCCGAGAACGGCGGCGGCAACTTCCGCCCGGTGATGATGCGCGCGGCCGCCGCGCCGATGGCCGCCGACGTCTCCACCCCGGTGTCGCCGGGCGAATCGACGGTGTCGGTCAACCTGGACGTGGTGTTCGACCTGGGCCGCTGACCCTTCGCGGGAGCGTCGGCCCCGGCGCGTGAGCGGACCCCCGCTCCGCGCCTGCATGACATGACGGCGCCTGCGGGCGCCGTCCTGCTGTGTGGCGCCGTTTCCTGAGCGCCAGCCAAACACCGACAGCGCCCCTGACTTCCGGCCCGCGCCCGGCTCCGGTATTGCTGTCATTGCGCGGCCCCGTCCTGTGCAGTACTGCAACCCCATCGGCCGCGCCCGCACGTTGGATGTTCCCGCATATCTGGCAAGGAGAGTGGAGCATGGTCCGTACGCATCCCCCCGTAGTCCCGCTGCACATCGACGCCTCGCGCGTGCTCGGCATGAGCACCGCGCTGGCCCTTCACGTACTGGCCCTGATGCTGCTGCTGATCCCGGCTGCCTACGTGGCCGCACCGTTGCCCCGCGAACGCACCCAGGTGCGGCTGCTGGTGCCCCCGGTGAAGCCGCCGCCGGCCCCGCCGGTGATCCCTGAAACGGCGCCGCAGCCGGTCCAGCCCCGGACCACGGTGAGCAAGCCGCAGCCGGCCCCGCTGCCACCGCCCACCGCAACCGCCGACCAGGCGCTGGACGTGCTCCCGCAGCCGGCCGCCGACACCCAGGCCCCGTCCCTGACCCCACCGGCCCCGGGCCCGGCGCCGGCCGGTGATGGCGTGCAGCTGCAGTACCGCAGCGCGCCGCCGCCGTCCTATCCGGTGGCCGCCCTGCGCAACCACGAACAGGGCACGGTGCTGCTGCGGGTGCGGGTGGAACCGGACGGCAAGGCCTCCAGCGTGGTGATCGAGCGCAGCAGCGGCTCGCGGGCACTGGACAACGCCGCGCGCCAGCAGGTGCTGCGCCACTGGCGCTTCGTGCCGGCCAAGGTGGACGGCCAGCTGGTCCCGGCCGACGGGCTGGTGCCGGTCAGCTTCTCCCTGCCCGACTGACGGGCCAGGCCCGGGAGCCGGCCCAGCCGGCTCCCCGGCTTGAAACGGTTTGACACAGAACGTTACGAATTAAGCAATTTTTCACACCTCCGTCACCTGTCAGAAACCTAGATTGTCGCGGTCGTCACTCATTTGGTGCCGATCCATCGTCATCGTTGGTTTTCCCAGTCAGGAGAGAAGCTGTGAAACACCCGATCCAACGGCTCAACAGCAGCCGCCGCAACAACCTGGCCCATTCCGTGTCCCTCGCCCTTACTGGCAGCGTGATGCTGCTGGCCGGCGCACTGGCCTCCGGCTCCGCGTTCGCCCAGGAGCAGGCCACCAACCTTGACCGCATCACGGTCACCGGGTCGAACATTCCCCGGACCAATACCGAAACCCCCTCCCCCGTCCAGGTGGTCACCCGCCAGGAAATCGACCGCACCGGCAAGACCACGGTGGCCGAGTACCTGCAGACCCTGACCGCTGACGGCGCCGGCTCCATTCCCAAGACCTTCGGCAACGGCTTCGCCGGCGGCGGCGCGGGCATCTCGCTGCGCGGCCTGGGTGCCGGCTCCACGCTGGTGCTGTTGAACGGCCGCCGCATGGCGACCTACGGCCTGGCCGATGACGGCCAGAAGGTCTTCACTGATCTGAGCACCATTCCGCTGGATGCGGTGGAACGCATCGACATCCTCAAGGACGGCGCGTCGGCCATTTACGGCTCGGACGCGATCGCCGGCGTGGTCAACATCATCCTGCGCAACGACTTCCAGGGTGCGGTGCTGCGCGGCTCCTACGGCGTCTCCGGCGACGGTGACGGCGATGCCAAGAAGGCGACCCTGACCGCCGGTACCGGCGACCTCAACAGCGATGGCTGGAATGCGTTCTTCAGCCTGGACGTGGGCAAGACCGACGCGATCAAGATCAGCGACCGCAAGAACCGCAAGTGGATCGGCACCGGCGATACCCGCCGCTACGGCTATGACGCGGCCGATGCGCAGTTCCTCGGCGGCGCCTACCTGTCCGGCGGCACCGCCGGCGGCACCGGCCCGAACGGTTCCATCTTCGACGCCACCGGCCACCTGGTCGCCCTGCCCGGCTGCGCCGGCCTGACCACCATCCCCGGCCAGAGCGATGCCACCGCACAGGCGCAGGGCTGCCTGTGGGATCCGGCCCAGCAGTTCCGCGACCTGAGCCCGGAAGAGAAGTACGTCAACGTGTTCGGCCGCGCCAGCTTCGCCTTCGGCGAGGGCGGCGAGTTCTACACCGAAATCGGCTACTCCAAGAAGGAAACCACCTTCTCCAACACCCCGTCCGGCGTCTCCGGCGGCTGGGGCTACCCCGAAGGTCCGGTCAACGCCAACAGCGGCCCGGGCGCCACCGTGCTCGGCCCGGGGCATCCGGACCTTCCGCCGGCCTTCGCTGCCACCGGTGCGCGCGTGCGCTACTCGGCATGGGACGTGGGCGGCCGGGTGACCAACAACACCAACGAGTTCAACCGCGTGCTGTTCGGCGTGAAGGGCAACTGGGGCGACTGGAGCTACGACACCGCCTACCTGCATTCGGGTACCGAACTGCTCAACAAGCGCACCGGCTTCCTGCGTTACAGCGCGGTGCGCTGTGCACTGGGCAACCCGGCCTGCCCGGGCGGCGTGTGGCGCATCGGCGACAACGCCGGGCTGAACTCGCAGGCGCTGTATGACTACATCTCCCCGACCATCAGCGCCAGCGCCAAGTCCAGCCTGGACATGTTCAACTTCACCGTCTCGCGCAGCCTGATGGACCTCAAGGGCGGCCCGCTCGGCCTGGCCATGGGCACCGAGTGGCGCAAGACCAGCAACAGCCTCACCCCGCAGACCTACACCGATCAGGGCGACATCATCGGCCTGGGCTACTCGGCCTATGACGGCACCCAGAACGTGTACGCCGGCTACGCCGAACTGTCCGCACCGGTGCTGGAGCAGTTGGAGCTGAGCGCGGCGGTGCGTTATGACAAGTACGAGAGCGGTGAAGGCAAGGCCACGCCGAAGCTGGGCGTGAAGTGGACCCCGACCGACTGGCTGGCGCTGCGTGCCAGCTATGCCGAAGGCTTCCGCGCGCCGAACCCGGCCGAAAACGGTGACGGCGGCCTGGCCGCGTTCTCCAACGCCCGCGATCCGGTGCGTTGCGCGATCGATCCGCTCAACGAGTGCACCGCGCGCTCGGTGGCGATCATCACCCGTCCCAACAAGGACCTGAAGCCGGAAGAGTCCAAGAGCTACTCCTTCGGCGTGGTGATGCAGCCGACGGCGTCGACCTCGTTGACGGTGGATGCGTGGCAGATCAAGCGCACCAACGAAATCGCCCAGGGCAGCACCGCCGCGGCGATCGCGGCCGGCAACGTCCTGCGTGATGCCAACAACATCGGCGGCGTGCCCAACAGCGGCACGATCCTGGCGGTGAACACGGCCTACGTGAATGCCAACTCGTCGCGCGTGCGCGGTATCGATACCGATATCCGCCAGACCTTCGACATCGGCCCGGGCCAGTTGGAGATGGACCTGCAGTGGAGCCACGTGCTCAAGTTCGAGCGCACCGAAGCCGGCGAAACCGTCGACTACGCCGGCACCCACGGCAACTGCGACGTGACCAACTGCATCGGCACGCCGAAGGACCGCGTGAACTTCGGTACCACCTGGAAGCAGGGCGACTGGAGCGTCAGCGGTGTGGCCAACTACATCGCCAAGATGGAAAACACCGACAGGCGCGGTGGCGACTACCAGGCCTTCTATGAAGACGGCGAGCCGGTGAAGAAGATCTCTTCGTTCACCACCTTCGACCTGTCCGGCCGCTGGAGCATCACCGAAGCCTTCGAGCTGAACGCCTCGGTGCAGAACGTGTTCGACCGCATCGCACCGCTGGATCCGACCACCTACGGTGGCGTGAACTACAACCCGCTGCACTTCAGCGGCGCGATCGGCCGTTACTTCACTGTCGGTGCCAAGTACACCTTCAACTGATGTAAACGCACGTGGGAACGAAAAGCCCGGGCATTGCCCGGGCTTTTTGTTTGTCCGGGCCCGGCCGATCGGCGACAAAAAAAAGCCTCGCATCGCTGCGAGGCTTCTCAAAACTTGGCGCCCGAAGTTGGACTCGAACCAACGACCACCTGATTAACAGACGGCACGAATGGGCTTTGCCGTGACTTGATTCCTTGGGCAAAAACAGGCTTACACCGTTGATTTTGCACGACATTATGGTGGTTAGTCTGAGGGTTTGAGCTTGCGCAGCTTTGCGCTGTTGTGCGCAAAAACCGTGTTCAGGCGGTGTCGCAAACGTCGAGGAATCCAACCCATGAAAGCAAAGATCACTCAGGCGCTCGTCGAGCGGGCGCCAACGGTGGAGCGTGGCCGCACGGTCCTGTATGCCGATCCCGAACTGCGGGGTTTCTACCTGATCGTGTCCAACACCAAGCGCTCGTACTACACGCAAAGCCTAGTGCGCGGGCGTCAGGTACGAACCAAGATCGGGGAGCACCCTGCGCTGGCAGCGAAAGATGCGAGGGCGCTTGCCGCCAAGACGCTGGTCGCCATGCGCGCGGGCGTCAATCCGACTGAGGAGCGTAGGAAGGCAAGGGCGCGGGGCATGACACTGCAGCAGGCGCTGGACCTGCATATCGCGGCAAAGAAGTTGTCGGGGAAAACTGTAGAGGGGTATCGCTACAACTGTAGTCATTACCTGCCCGACTGGCTCGACATACCTCTGGCCGAACTCGGCGCGGATCGGGCAGGCGTGCGTGAGCGCCATACTCGCATCACCAAGAGGAACGGCGCCACCACCGCTGACGCGGTGTTCCGCATCTTCCGTGCCGTGTACAACCGCGGTCTGCGTGAGCATCCCGATCTACCTGCCAACCCGGCGATGAATGTGGACTTCCACGGCCAGAAGCGCAGGAAGGTGGACGTCGAGGCGGATCGCTTGAAAGCGTGGGGCAATGCAGTGCTGGGCCTGTCACCCGTCAGGCGAGACCTCAACCTGTTCATGATGCTGTCGGGGATGCGGCGCACAGCTGCCTGCGAGTCCAAGATGGAGCACGTCAGCGAGGAAGGTAACGCCCTGCACGTTCCCTCCCCCAAGGGTGGTGCCGCCCGTGCCTTCGACCTGCCATTGTCATCTGCGCTGGCTGACCTGGTCGCCCACAGGGTTGCCGCCAATCCCGAGATGAACCGCCGGAACCCGTGGCTGTTTCCTTCGGACAGCAAGAGTGGGCACGTCGCCGAGGTGCAGCAGTCCGAGCTGAACGGCTTGACGGGGCATGCGCTGCGCCACGCCTATGCCTCTCAGGCTTTGCAGGCAGGTGTCCCACTGCTGGAGCTGAAGTTCCTGCTGAATCACAGCGCATCCAGCGGGGGCGTAACCATGGGATACCTGCACCCTTCGCTCGACCACCTTCGCGAACACCAAGAGAAGGCTTCTGTCTACATCCTCGACGCGCTGGGCCTGATCCACGAACCCGGATCGTGGCCACCGCGGCTCAAGGAATAGCCGCACGGTCTCACTAGGTGGACCGTGTCGCTTCCGGCGGCTTCGGCCTTGGTGCTGAGAGGCCGTTCGGACGCGACACGGAGCCACTTGGCCAATCTGGCAAGACGATGGTTTCCTTGGTTGTCGTTAGCCGCTACTATCGACTCAATCTTGGTCAGCAACTGACCCGGAGGATCGTCGGCGATTGCTATGGCGATCAGAAGTGCCATCGGTGGCAAGAACAGCCGAGCCCCCCCTCCGAATGACAACGGGTGGACAAGGGGCCTATCTGCGGCGAAAGGCTGCGGAGTCTCCAGCGACATGTCGTCGCTGCGAGAACGGCTGACGAGGAGACCACCGTGGCCAATCCATACGAGCCCAAACGGCTCAATCCCCAAGAACTATCTGAACTGTATGCCCTGCCTGACGACGCCGTCGTCACCAGCATCGAGGCTGCTGCCTTCCTGCGCCTGACACCCCGCACACTGGCCTGGAGCCGTACGCAGCGCCCTGAAGGCCATCCGCCACACTTAGTGGTCGGATCGCGCACGATCCGATACCGCATGGGCGATCTGCGGGCCCACATGAAGCGCCATGGCGCCGATATGGAGGGCTGAGCATGGAAATGAAAGAAAACGCCCGCGAGCAAGGCGGGCGCAAGGGTACGACTGACCAGGAGACGGAGCTGTCGAAGGCTCACGGGATCAATGATGTCGCGGGCTCACCCGCACCGAAGCCACTGTTCGCACCCATGCGGGCCTACGTCGAGACAGGCCATTGCCTGATCCTCCTGCATCGCGGCGACAAGCGGCCGATTTCAACTGGCTGGACACGCACGCAGGCCGACCCCGCCGAAGTGTTGGCACGCGCGGAACGCGAGGGGCTGAACGTGGGCATCCGCCTGCGCTCCGTTGACCTCGTCATCGATGCCGATCCGCGCAACTATCCTGCAGGCCGCGATAGCCTGGCTGAACTCGCCAGCGACATCGGCCTACATTTGGATGCGTGCCCGCATGTCATCACGGGCGGCGGTGGCCACCACTATCACCTGCACAAGCCTGCAGACATGCCCATCCTTGGCACGCTGGCAAAGTACCCAGGTGTCGAGTTCAAGACGGCAGGCCAGCAGGTCGTCGCGGCAGGTTTCGTGCACCCCAATGGCAAGCGTTATGAGCCCGAATTCTTCCTGGTTGGCCTGGATGAGACGCCACCCGCGCCAGATTCGCTCCTAGAACTGATCCGCAGGCCCGAACCGCAACAGGGGGCAGATGCAGAACTGTGGGGCGAACTCACCCCAGAGATGCTTGCCTCAGCCCTGAAACATCTCGACCCCAGCAACTTCCGCGAACATGAGGAATGGCTCAGCCTGATGATGGCATGCCATCACGCCACTGCTGGTGAGGGGCGCGAGCAGTTCATCGACTGGAACACCGACGACCCCGAATACGCGGATCATCGCCACATCATCGGGCGCCGCTGGGATTCACTGCATTCGGCAGGGCGCGCAGGAAAGCCGATCACCGTGAAGTACTTGCACAAGGTGGTGCAGGCCGCAGGCGGGACCGTACCCCATTCAGCCCCAGAAGAGGACTTCGACATTGTGCCGTTCGAGGGCGAGCAGTTGCCTGCGATGAGGCGCACTGACGCTGGCAAGATCGTCAGCAACTTCCCGAACTGCCTGAAGCTGATGCGTCACATCCGCGGCCAGCTGGGCTTGGCGTATGACGAGTTCGGCGAGTCAACACACCTCACGGCAGCAGAGTTGCCATGGACAATTGACGTTGGCCGCAGGCTGGACGATGACGTGGTACGCCGCATCCGCCAGTATTTCGTCGAGGCTACCGACGCAAACTGGACCAAGGACGACGTCCTGGAGGCAGCGCTCACCATTGCTCGCGAGAACACCGTGCATCCAGTCCGCGACTACTTGGACGGCTTGACCTGGGATGGCGTGCCCCGCATCGACAAGCTGCTGGTGACGTATGCAGGAGCGATGGACAATGCCTATGTTCGCGCCATCGGTGCCAAAACGTTGATTGCTGGCGTGAGGCGCGTTCGACAGCCTGGTTGCAAGTTCGACAACGTTATCGTCCTGGAAGGAAGTCAGGGCTGTGGCAAGAGCTCGTTCGTCAAGCTGTTGTCGCCGCACGTCGAGTGGTTCTCAGACTCACCCATCGGCAACACTGAATCTAAGGATGCACCACTGTCATTGCAGGGACGCTGGATCATCGAGCTGGGGGAGATGTCCGTCCTGTCCAAGTCAGGTGTCGAGGCACTCAAGGCGTTCGTTTCGAGCAGCATCGACCACGTCCGTCGACCGTATGGTCGCCTGCATGAAGAATTGCGGCGTCAGTGCATCTTCATCGGCACCACCAACCAGGCGACGTACCTGAAGGACCAGACAGGCAACAGGCGCTTCTGGCCAGTGAAGGTCGGCGTTATCGACCTGAATGCCCTGGTGGCCGGTCGTGACCAGCTCTGGGCAGAAGCTGCCGCCAGGGAAGCAGAGGGAGAATCGTTGTTCCTGCCGCAAGAGCTGTGGGCGATGGCCGCCATCGAGCAGGAGGAACGCGTGGCCGAAGATCCATGGGCTGACATCTTGCGCGCCTATGTTGATCGCAAGATCGTCTGGACTGACGATGGAGGTTACAAGGAAGTCCAGCCGATGGATCGCGTGCACACCAGCATGTTGTTGAGCGAAGCGCTACAGATTCCCCCAGGGGGGCAGCGTCCTGAGCACACGCAGCGCCTGAAGGTCGTCATGGAGAAATACCTGGGCTGGAAGCACAAAGACAATGTGCGCGTAGGACATGAAGGCAAGCAGGGGCGCGGCTACCTGAGGCCATGACGTGAGGCTGGGCGCTGCCCTTGCTACTGACCCTCAGTGGCCATGGGCAGCGCCCGAAAGCCTTGTGCTGCAAGACTCGTTACTCTGTTGCTCTTGTTGCTCTTATTTAATTAAGACCTGACTACAGAAAAGCCCTAGCCAGAACCAGGATCAAGGGGCAAGACAGTCCTGGTAGTTAAAGCAAATCGAGCGCAGCAGCAGCAACGAAGCAACAAGCCTTGCAGCACAAGGATTTCGGGCCACCTGGCGCAGCAGCAAGGGAGTGCTACAGGCATCGAAAAGGAGAATGCCTGGCCAAATGTGGTGGACATGGAGGGCGTGGAGCCCAATGCAGGGAATGCGTCGGATCGTCGTCCAACTGCGCGCCAGACCTCTCCCTCGCGCGCGTGGACCCAGACCATCTAATCGGGGTTCGGGTGGCCTATGCATCCCAAGCGATTGATCGGCTTGCATAAGTGCTGGCGTGCCTCGCGCGCATGACACGGCACGATCAAGTTCAACACCACCTTTCGGGAGTTGGCCATGGCCACGAAGAAGTTCACCCCCGAGGTGCAGGAGGTCTTTCTCCAGGTTCTGGAGGACACAGCTTCGCCGAAACAGGCGGCTCAGGTGTGCGGCATCTCCAGGCGCCTCGCGTTCGAGTACAAGCAGAACGACCTGGATTTCAGGCGTCGCTGGGAACAGTCCATCCAGATCGCGATGGATGCCCTTCTGGAAGAAGCATATCGGCGCGCTGTTGTCGGCGTGGATGAACCAGTCATCTACCAGGGCCAGGTCTCAACAGCACTCGATCCACACACAGGCGAACAGCGCGCGCTCACAGTGAAGAAGCATAGCGATCGCCTGTTGGAAGTGATGCTCAAGTTCCACTACGGCGACGAGATGGCCGAGCGCCTGCGCGTCAAGGTCGAGGACACGGGCCTGTCGGCGGATGGGCTGTTGCGTATGCCTGCCGCGGAGCGTGCGCAGCTCGTCGCGCTACTTGGCAAGTACAACGCGAACAAGGAGCAAGACGATGACTGAAAACCTGACGGTGGCAGAGGTGGTGCAGCGCGCTGCCCAGATCGACGCCATGCTGGACGCGATCAACGACACCTCGCCCGATGTGGTCCAGGTGATGGGCGGGCGCGATGCCCTGGCCCGACGCAGCGAAATGACATGCATCGGCCCGGTGCCGCGCCTGGACGCGGACGAGTGGGAGCGCATGTCGCAGGAGTACGAGGGGCGGCGTGAGCATGGCAGCGTTAACCGCGGCGACTAACGGGCACGCGGTCGCCGTCGAGGTGGACGGGGTGCGATACCCCTCCGCCAGGTCAGCCGCAGTTGTCGTTGGGGTCGGGTACAGCGCCGTGACGGCGCGCTGCCATGACCCCAGGCACCCGAACTACCGATGGCTCGGCGCCACGCCGGACAGGCGCGAGCTGAGGCCCGAGGACAGGCGCATCGCCAGGGCACTGGTCGAGCCTGCCGCCGTCGCAGGGCCAGCGCGCAGGCGGCGCGCCGAGGTGCTGGACCTCAACGAGGGTCCGCCGAAGGTGGTGCGCCGCGCCGACTGGCTCCGCTGCATGTGTTGCGCCCGCTTCACCTTCTCGGACGACGTGGTGCGCGTGCGCCTGTGCGAGGAGTGCGGTGGCCTGGGCAGCGCGCCGGCCAAGGATGCCTAACCCCGCGGTCTCACTTGAAGCCCGCCTTGCGGAGCATGTCCTTGAGCTGCTTCTCGACGGCGGTCTTGGCCTGCGAGGTCGCCTGCCGCATCACGTTGCCGTACGTGCCGCTCGCTCCGCACTTGGAGCACTTGATCGTGTCCGAAGCCCTCGGGTTCTTGGGCATCTCGAACTTGTTGCTTCCACAAGAGCATTTGACGCCGATTTGAGTGGTGCTCATTGCAGGGTCCTGTGCAGGGTCGGCAACGGAATGTTGCGGGTGCAGTGAAGCGCGCCACCGTCGCAAATCCTGCGACGACTTCAGCCCCCTGACATTCCATCGGTGCGCGGCGCGACGCCAAGCCCATGAATCGCAAGCCGCAATGACGGCGGCAGCTCCGAGGGAAACACGCCCGGAGAACGATGGCATTCGCGCCCAGCGCTCCGCGACACATTGCAGGCATCCGGTCAGCGCACAGGCGCGCGTGACCAGCACCTCGGCTTGGTGCACTCGCTCGTAACAGGCGACCGGAGGAACTTAACCCACCGGAGCACACGAGCCATGAAGATCACCCTCAGCGACACCCCCCTCCTCAGCACCCAGCAGATCGGCGAGCTCGCCTCGATCCTGGACCTGCTGCACAAGCGCGCCCTCAGCGCGATCGAGCGGCTGAACAAGGACATCGCGACCCGCAAGCAGCAGATCGCGTCGCGCTGGAAGAATGCCCCCGGCCTGTCGGGCGGCGACCTCGCGCGCTTCGCCGAGCACGAGACGCTCGCCACCGTCCGCGAGATCAAGGACAACTCCAAGGCGGAGCTCGACAAGATCATCGAGGACGCCGGCGCGCCGCACGCGCAGCTCATCGGCCAGCGCCAGTTCTACGACTCCCCGGCCAAGGCCCTGGCCCGCGCCGCCCTGGGCGACCCCAGGCGAACCGAGTACCTCCAGCAGCTCCAGCACGCCGGCCCCGCCGAGCTCGGGCACATGGCCCAGGTCGCCGTCGGCACGGGCAACGTGGCTCTAGGCTCGGCCGTGCTGTCCCTGATCGACCGCCTGCCCACCAAGGACCGCCCGGTCGGCCCGGTCGAGCTGGCGACTGCGATGAGGCAGCTCGACTTCCTCAAGGTGCAGGAGTACATCAAGCTGGGCGACGCGCGCCTCCAGGGCATCCTGGTCGCCATCCGCGCCTGGAACTCCGGCAAGAGCAACCCCCTCGGCTCGGTGCAGCTCGCGATGCGCGAGCGCGACATCGACCACGACCTGATCGGGGGCGACGGCGATGACTGACCGGCGCGCCCACTACCCGCCGTGCCACCCTGCGATGCTGGCCCTAGCGGCCTTGGTCGCAGCGATGCAGCACAGGTGCGATCCGTTCCCCGAGTTGGAGGCCGCCGCGGCCCGCAATGGCGTGGTCGTCGGCTCCGAGGAGTTCGACGAGGCCGCGGCGTTGGCCGGGCAGCCCTACTGCCGCGCGCTGGACCTGTACGTTGACCGCGAGACCAAGCGCAGGGCGGACGCCCTGGGGTCGGGGATGGCGCACCTTGCCTTCCTCCCGGCCTGACCCGAGCAAACCCGGCCGGGTTGGTTAGGTGCGCAGAGGGCAACTGGTGGCCCGGCCGTGTTTCGAAGGGGATGTCGTCACGGCATCCCCTTCTTTTTCATGGGCATGTGGACCTTCGTGCGCAAATGGGTGATCGGTGGGCCTCAGCCCTAGAGGCCGGACAGCCTCAACTATGCGCCTTGGGACATAGCCAGGGGCTCCCCCGATGGGCTCCAGAGGTCCACGGAGATCCAGAGCGGGCCAAGTGACCTGTGGTGTTGCGCTTATGCGGCCACGACAGCGGAACTGACGCGCAGCGTATGGGGTACTGGAGCAGACAAGGCCTAGGAGCGGGCAAAGAAAAAGCGCCACCTGAACGAGCCAAGTGGCGCCGATGTCATTGATTTGTTAGACTCTTTTGGTGCCCACGGCGGGACTCGAACCCGCAATCTGCCAGGAGGCGGCTTGACAGGCCGCTGCGTTTACCAGTTTCGCCACGTGGGCCAACAGCGTGGAGCAATTCGCAATCCAGACGGCTCGGAACTCTGACCAGTTCCGGGCCGTTTTTGCTTTGAGCCCACTGGCACGGATTGCCCGGTTGCTCCGGGTGCCGGTTGGCGATGCCAGTGGGACCGTCCTCTTCTCATTGGTTACCTCCAGTGGAAGCGAGTCTCGCACGACTCGGACAGGTCCGTCAACATGGTTCTCTCATGTCTCAGAACTGAAGACTTACTGGTACTTGTGCAGGGCGAGACGGCGGGGTACTCTGGCACTCTGGACCTGGACAGGAGACCTTCACCATGGCCGTTACAATTAAGCGCAGCCCCTCGTATCCGACGGTGCCACTCAGTGATTCCATCGAGCGCGCCAAGGCCTTCTATAAGAAGGAAGGCAAGCACGAGACGCTCGTCCCCACCGCAGCAAGCCATTGGGGTTATGGCCCCAAGAGCAGCGGAGGTCTGTCCATAATTGCGGCCCTCAAGGCGTACGGCCTCATGGGAGACAGGGGCAACAGCGCGGACCGCAAGGTCTTCCTCACACCCTTCGGCCTGAGCATCGTGCAGGACGAGCGCATCGTGTCCCAGGATCGTGACGCCGCCATCAAGCGCGCGGCCCTGACGCCGAAGATCATGTCGGAGCTTTGGAGCAGGTATCAGGACAACCTCCCCTCGAAGGACACCATCTACCATTTCCTTAAGGTGGAGAAGGAGTTCAACGAGAACGCTGTCGCGGACGTACTCAGCATCTACCTCAAGAACATCGAGTTCGCCCGACTGTCAAGCCAGTCTCAGCAAGAGAACGGAGAAGAAGAGTGCGAGTCCGCCGACGAGAACGGCGGTCAGGGTATGCCTGCAAGTCTTCCTCCCGTGCCTGCTCCGCTGATGCCGCAAACGCCGCCGCCGCTTGTCATCACGCCCGCACCTGCGATCGCTACGGCGTCGGCAACGGGTTCGGTCGCCGTGGGTTCTGCGTACAGCGGTGATGAGATTGCGAACTACCGCGTATCGAAGAGTACGACGATCAGGTTGCTTGCCAATGGCCCGTACTCTCGCAAGAGCATGGAGGGCTTGGTGAAGCAGATTCAGCTCGCGATCGAGCTTGGGAACTTCGACGACCTTCCTGACGAGGAAGATCAGAGCTGATCGTTGCCGCCGCGTGTTTGAGAGAGGGCCCGCCTGCTGCGGGCCTTTTCTTTTCATGGCTCTAGAAACACTGGCTCTCTGATGCGAGCTCAGGGGGCTGTTGTGAAGCCGCCACCACCCAGATCTGTAATTGCCACCCTGCTATCTGAGACGGTCTCGTCATAGCGCTCAACGAACTTTGCGAACTTATCTCGATCGTTGTTGTAGCTCTCTATCCAGCGGGCTTGTGCCTGCGCGAAAGCCTGCACTAACCCCAGGAAGTCAAAGTAGTAGACGCCCCCAACTTTGCGAGGCACTTCCGGGGCATCTCCAACTCTGAAGGATATGCGCCGCACCTGGTTCTTTCGCACCTTCGATGAATTGATATTCGTCATATGAAGCAGGCCGTTCCGCAGTTCCCACAACTCCGGAGCGGTTATGCCCAGCGGTGCCAGATCGCAATACGCCTCCATCCATTTAACGAAGGCCCCTCGTTCGTCTCCGAACTCGATGTACGCCAAGCTGTCGATGCAGCAGACAAGAAGTTTCATTGCAGAGACATAGAGACCTGCGTTGAAGGTCAGCTTGATTGCCAAGAAGTAGTCATCGTGGATGAGCTGGGAGAAGTTGAATCCTTCATCAGTGGTGTATTTCCGCAGCCAGTCCACCATGACGCCTGGTTCTCCCAGCTTTGCTGAAACATCGTTCACATCCAGATTCCCATGCTCGGAGCTGTAATTGAGGTGAGCATCACCATCAAGGACTGGCGTTGACACGAAAAGTGGCGACGCACTAGCGCCCAGGTGCATGAACAAGTCGTCGTAAAGATAATGCCCCTCTCCAAGCCGGCACCTCGCGTTGTACTCGGACCGGGTGAATGGCTTCGACAAAGGCACCTTCTGAGCGGTGGTAAGGTCCGCGTCCACTCGTGCCCGTAGGAGGTCGATTCCTTCCTGGTCTGACCTATCGTGCAGATGGGTGGTGTAGCCCACCACGGAGCACAGGTCCTTAGTGTCAAAGAAGAGAAAAATGTTGTAGATCTGTTCTGTCATGAAGGCACCGGACTTTCGTCAAAAAGAAGGGGGGGGGGCTCCCGAACCCAGCGTATCGCGACCTAATGCCTACGTGCCCACCCACGTAGGAGAAAGCTATGAAGCTGGAAGAGATGCCCACCAAGGAACTGCTGGGCCTACACAACCGGATTGCCAACAAGCCGGCCGGTCCCAAGACCTTCGCGACCCGAGGCAAGCTCGTCGCCCGGATCAAGCAGGTCGCGGCTGACAAGAACATCGACCTGGCCTCGTTCGGGCAGCCGAAGAAGCCCAAGGCGACCGCGCAGCGCGCAGAGCCGAAGGCCGAGGCCACCGAGGCGCCCGAAGCGACCGAGAAGAAACCGCGTGGCTTTGGCGTCGGCGCGCTTGCACGCACGCTCCTGATGGACCCCGCGGGCTACCCGCACGCGCTGGTGGCCGACATGGTCAACGCGCAGGTAGAGGGTGCGGCTGCGACGGCACAGTCGGTGCGCTGGTACGCCAGCGATATGCGCAAGAAGGGCGTCGAGGTGCCGCCGCGTCAGAAGCACCACCCGGCCGACATGGACGAGGAGCAGTCAGTCGAGGCGCTGTCCACGGTTCGGGTGGTCAAGCGCGCGCCATCCGACGGCTAACTCCGTTCTCCCTCCATATACGAGAAAGGGCCACCTTAGCGGTGGCCCTTTTTACTTGTTAGAGACAGGCGCCTGTCCACGCATCGGCGACGTTATCCCGCCCCTCAAGGATCACGCTCTTGCCGCTCGACACGAAGCGCCGGAAGCCCGTGTACCCGCCGAGCTCGTTCTTGGCGTTGACCCGGCCACAGGCCACCATGCCGAACTCCTCGGTGTAGTTGGCGCGCACGTCCCGGAACTGAGCGGCGTCCGGGTCCTTCAGCTCGCCCCTCACCGCGTGCTCTGCCGCCACGATCGTCTCGGCGCCGAACCACCTCTCCTGCTGCGCCTTCTTCTCCGCGGACATCAAGGGGCGCTCCGACTCGGGCTTCGGCGCCTCTGGCTGCTGTGCCTGCTTGCGCGGCGCCTCGACCACCGCTGCGGGCGCCTTGGCAGACACAGGCTCGCTGTGCGGCACCACCTTCGACCCGATCCAGGCCAAGGCCACCAGAACAACCAGAAGAATCCCCATCCGCTTCATGCACTCCCTCCAAGCCTGTGTCAGCTAATAGTCTATTTTGGACTAATCCAACACGGACTCTAGCGTGCGGTGAACTTCATGTCACCGCGCGATGACCCAATCGACCCACAACCGCGATTACCAACTCCTACTGGCCGTCCTGAAGGCGGCCCGTAAGCGGGTGGGCGTGACGCAGATCGAGCTGGCCGAGCGCCTGGGAAATACGCAGACCTTCGTCTCCAAGTGCGAGCGCGGGGAGCGACGCATCGACGCCGTGGAATTGGTGGAGTTCGCTGAGGCCTTGGGTGTGGCGCCTCACGAGCTGCTGGGCGAGTACTTGGAGCAGCGTGGACGTGCGACGTCGCCAAAGACGCGGAAGGGATCTAAGCAGCGAGGGTGACGCTTCTGTGTTGCTTTCGTGTTTTCAGCAACCCACAAAAGACAAAGGCCGCGATCGCTCGCGGCCTAAGTGCTTGTAATTCATGGCGCCCGAAGTTGGACTCGAACCAACGACCCCCTGATTAACAGTCAAGTGCTCTAACCGGCTGAGCTATTCGGGCGGGGTGCGCATTGTAGCCCGTTTTTCGCAGGATGTAACCCGTCTGCGTCGATTTTCTTCACGCCCGGGATCATGCCCGGTGATACGGATGGTTGGCCAGCATCGCCGCGGCGCGATACAACTGCTCGGCGACCACCAGCCGCACCAGCATGTGCGGCAAGGTCAGCGGCCCGATCGACCACTTCTCGTCGGCCAACGCCGACACTTCCGCCGAATGCCCCTCCGGGCCGCCGATCAGGAACGCCAGGTCCCTGCCCTGCCCGCGCCAATGCTCCAGGCGCTGCGCCAGCTGTTCCGAACTCAACTGCCGGCCCGGCACATCCAACGCCACCACGTAGGCGTTCTTGGGCAGCGCCGCGATGACCCGCTTGCCCTCCTCGTCGGTCGCACGGCGCGCATCGCGCCCCTTGCCGCGCAGGCCCGGCTCGATTTCCACCAGCTCGAACGGCAGCCAGTGCGAGAGCCGTTTCTGGTATTCGGCAAACCCCTGCGCCACCCACGACGGCGCGCGTTCCCCGGTGGCGATCAACCTGGCTTTCATCGTTACTCTCCTGCAAACGACAACGGCGCCATCGGGCGCCGTCGTCCTCACCGCTCACGCAACGCTCAACGCGCGCGGTAGTCGTCTTCTGCGTCGTCGGCGTCGTCGGCATCCAGCTCGCCCAGGCTCGGCGGCTGGTCGCCCACCGTCCACAGACGCTCCAGCGCGTAGAACTCGCGCACCCGCGGCAGCATCACATGCACGATCACATCGCCCAGGTCCACCAGCACCCACTCGGCTTCGCGCTCGCCTTCCACGCCCAGCGGCATCACGCCCAGCTGCTTGGCGAACTTCACCACTTCATTGGCGATCGACTTCACGTGGCGGCTGGAGGTGCCCGAGGCGATCACCATGTAATCGGCGACGCTGGACTTGCCGATCACGTCGATCTCGACGAGATCCTTGGCCTTCAGTTCTTCGGTGGCCTTGCGCACGCACTCCAGCAGCTGCGGGACGGAGGGCGCCGGGTTCGGCAATTGGACCTTGATGGTCTGGGGCTGGGCTTGGTTGCTCAAAGCGGGTGAACTCGATAAATGTGGGGCCGATTATACGGGGCCGGCGGCCTGCGCGTATTCACGACCGTGCCGCGCCGTAGAGAGCGTGCTCGGCGATGTAGTCGGCCACTGCGGCCGGCAGCAGCGACCGCCAGTCCCCGCCGGCGTCGATCCGCTGGCGTACCGCCGTGGCCGATTCCTCGCGCAGCGGTGCCTGCAGGCGCAGGATGCGCCCGGCCGGGGCGCGCAGCAAGGCCGTTTCGTGGTCGGCCCAGCGTCCGGCCAGGGCCGCGGCCAGCGGCGCCGGCAGCGCCTTTTCCAGCGGGCTGCCGGGGCGGTCGGCGACGATGAAATGGGCCAGCCCGAATAGCGCCTGCCAGTCATGCCAGCCAGGCAGGCCCAGCAGGCTGTCGGCGCCGACCAGCCAGGCCAGCGGCTGCTGCGGGCCCAGTTCGGCGCGCAGCTCGCGCAGGGTGTCCACGCTGTAGGACGGCACCCCGGGCTGGCGCGCGGCCCGGTCCAGCTCGCGCCGGTCCAGCAGCAGCCCCGGTTCATCGCCGATGGCCAGGGCCAGCATCTGCGCGCGTTGTTCTGCGTGGGCACCCGGCGGCGGCCGGTGCGGCGGATCGGCGGCCGGCACCAGCCGTACCGCGACCTGCAGCTGGTCGCGCGCCGCGCGAGCGATCGCCATGTGGCCCAGGTGGACCGGATCGAAGGTACCGCCGTAACAAATGCGCAGGGGCATGCGGCTCAGGCGCGGGCCAGCAGCCGTACCGCGCGGGCCTCGGCCACCGCCAGCAGCAGGCGCTCCACGCCCAGCCACGGATCGCCGTCGGCGCGGCCCTTGGCCATGCGGTCGACCAGCCCGGCCTCGGCCACGAACCGGTCCCAGCGCCTGGGCTCGGGGTGGCGCTGCAGCGCACGCTTGAACGGCGCCTGGCGCGATTCCCAGATGCCACGGCTTTTCATCTCCGCGGCGAGGTTGCCACCGCGCGCCTGCACCCGCGCCAATCCGGCGGTGGACAGCAGTTCGCGGATCACCATCGGCATCAGCGCGGCCACGGCCTCGCCTTCTCCGCGCAACCCGGCCAGCATGCGCAGCACCGCCGCCGGCTGCCCGGAGAAGCTGGACTCGATCAGGCGGAATACGTCATAACGGGCCGCGTCGGCGACCAGCGACTCCATGGTGTCCACATCCAGGGTCTGCCCGGCCGCGAGCAGCGCCAGCTTGTCGATCTCCTGCGCGGCGGCCAGCAGGTTGCCTTCCACCCGTTCGGCCAGGCGCTGGATCGCCGCCGGTTCGGCGCGCAGGCCCTTGCCGCGCAGCCGGCGTTCGATCCAGTCCGGCAGCTCGTGCGGCTTGATCGCCCAGGCCACCGACAGGACGCCGACGCGGTTGACCGCCTCGGCCCACTTGCCCTGGTGGGCCTTGCTCCATTCGTTGCAGGTGATCATCAGGATCACGTCCGGCGCCGGGTTGGCGCAGAACTGGCTGATCACCTCGGCGCCGTCCTTGCCCGGCTTGCCGCTGGGCAGGCGCACTTCCATCAGCCGGCGGGCGCTGAACAGGCTGGGCGCATTGAAGCTGCCCTCGACCTGGTTCCAGTCGAAGTCGCGGCCATCGGCGTCGAAAACCTCGCGCTCATCGATGCCGTCGGCGCGGGCGCGGGCGCGCACCGCATCGGCCGCTTCGAGCACGCGCAGGGTTTCCGGGCCGGCGATCAGGTACACCGGGGCCAGCGCCTGGCTGGCCGGTTGACTGGCGAGTTGTTCGGGTCGCAGTTCCATCCTGGCGCGCCGGTCCGCAGGCGGACCGGTCAGTGCCCCGGAATGGGAGTGGTCGAGGGCTGCACGGCCGGCTCGACCGGCGGCTGCACCGGCACATCCACCGGGGCGGCCGGCTTGACCGGCCCGCGGCCTTCCAGCTCGGCACGCACCACGCTGTCGATGCGGCGCATGATCGAGGCCGACATTTCACGGCGCAGTTCGTCGGCCAGGATCTCGCGTTCGGTAGTGGTACCGGTGGCGTCGGTCGGCGGGGAGACGTAGTCGCGCGACAGTTCGATCACCTGCTGCGGCACCAGCTCGCTGCCGTCCTCGCGCAGGAACTTGAAGATCACCGCATAGCGCAGGCTGTATTCCTGGGCACGGCCCTGGGCATCGATGGCGATCGGCAGGTCGCCCCAGTTCTCGGACATCACCTGCAGCTGGGCGGCCTTGTCCTTGCTTTCCGGATCGGCGATCTGCGCCCCCGAGGCCTGCAGGCCGCGGCGCAGCAGCTTGGCCAGCTCGCTGTACGGCGCGCTGGAGACCACCTGCACTGCGGCGGTATCGGCCGGCAGCATCAGCTTGTTGCGCAGATGGAAACCACAGCCGGCAAGGGTTGCGGTCAGGACGAGGGCAAGCAGGAATCGGGTCATGGGCACAGTCTGGGGGAGCCGGGCGGGCGCGGCAACAAGCATAGAAGATGCCCGATGCCGCGTGAACGTGACTTGAGACCGATGGCCGCCGTCAGGCGGCCACGATGTTCACGATCTTGCCGGGCACGATGATGATCTTGCGCACGGTCAGGCCTTCCAGGAACTTGGCCGCGTTCGGTTCGGCCAGGCCCAGTGCCTCGATCTGGTCGCGCGCCGCATCGGCCGCCACGTCGATGGTGCCGCGCAGCTTGCCGTTGACCTGCACCGCCAGGGTGACCGCATCGCGCACCAGGGCGCTGGCGTCGGCCTGCGGGAAGACCTGGTCTTCCAGCAGGGTCTCGCCGTGGCCCAGCACCTGCCACAACGCGTGGCTGGCATGCGGGGTGATCGGGTTGAGCAGCAGCACGGTGGCCTGCAGGGCTTCCTGGCGGACCGCACGGCCCTGCGCGCTGGCATCGTCGAACTTGGCCAGGGCATTCATCAGCTCCATCACCGCGGCGATGGCGGTGTTGAAGCTGTGGCGGCGGCCGTAGTCGTCACCGACCTTGCCGATGGTTTCATGGGTCTTGCGGCGCAGCGCCTTCTGCCCGGCATTGAGCGCGGCCACGTCCAGCGCCGGGGCGGCACCGTCGGCGGCGTGCTTGTGCACCTGCGTCCACAAGCGGCGCAGGAAGCGCGCCATGCCGTCCACGCCGGCTTCGTTCCACTCCAGCGACTGCTCCGGCGGGGCGGCGAACATCGAGAACAGGCGCACGGTGTCGGCGCCGTACTTGCTCACCATCACCTGCGGGTCCACGCCGTTGTTCTTGGACTTGGACATCTTCTCGGTGCCACCGATCACCACCGGCTGGCCATCGGCGATCAGGGTGGCGCCGACGATGCGGCCGCGCTCGTCGCGCTGCACGTCCACGTCGGCCGGGTTGATCCAGTCCTTGGAGCCGTCCGGGTTGGGCCGGTAGTAGGTCTCTGCGATCACCATGCCCTGGCACAGCAGGTTCTGCGCCGGTTCGTTGCTGTCCACCATGCGCGCATCGCGCAGCAGCTTGTGGAAGAAACGGAAGTACATCAGGTGCAGGATGGCGTGCTCGATGCCACCGATGTACTGGTCCACCGGCAGCCAGTAGTTGCCGCGCTTGTCCACCGCGTCACGGGCACCCGGGGAGGTGTAGCGGGCGTAGTACCAGCTGGACTCCATGAAGGTGTCGAAGGTGTCGGTCTCGCGCTCGGCCGCGCCGCCGCAGTCCGGGCAGGTGGTCTTGCGCCATTCCGGGTCGGCCTTGATCGGCGAACCGGTGCCGACGAAGTTGACGTTCTCCGGCAGCACCACCGGCAACTGCTCTTCCGGCACCGGCAGGGCGCCGCACTTGGGGCAGTAGATCACCGGGATCGGGCAACCCCAGTAACGCTGGCGGCTTACGCCCCAGTCGCGCAGGCGGTAGTTGACGCGGCGCTGGCCCTGGGCCTTGCGCTCGAAACGCTCGGCCAGTGCCTCGAAGGCGCCCTGGAAATCCAGCCCGTCGAACTCGTCGGAGTTGACCAGCTCGGTCTCGCGGGTCTTGTCGCCGTACCAGTCCTGCCAGCGGGTGGGGTCATAGGCGCCCTCGTCCTTGCGCGGGGCCTTCAGCGCGATGACCTGGCGGATCGGCAGGCCGTACTTGTTGGCGAATTCGTTGTCGCGCTGGTCGTGGCCCGGTACGGCCATCACCGCGCCGGTGCCATAGCCCATCAGCACGAAGTTGGCGACCCACACCGGCACCTGGGCGCCGGTGACCGGATGCACGGCGCGCAGGCCGGTATCCATGCCGCGCTTTTCCTGGGTTTCCAGTTCGGCTTCGGAGACGCCGCCCTGCTTCATCTCGGCCAGCAGCGCCGCCAGCTGCGGGTTGTTCTTGGCCGCGTGCTGGGCCAGCGGGTGTTCACCGGCGATCGAGACGAAGGTCACGCCCATCACGGTGTCCGGGCGGGTGGTGAACACGCGCAGCGGATCCAGCGCGCTGCCGTCGGCGTCGCGCACGTCGAACTGGATCTCCAGCCCTTCGGAGCGGCCGATCCAGTTGCGCTGCATGGTCTTGACCGACTCGGGCCAGCCCGGCAGTTCATCCAGGCCGTCCAGCAGTTCCTGGGCGTAATCGGTGATGCGCAGGAACCACTGCGGGATCTCGCGCTTTTCCACCAGCGCGCCGGAGCGCCAGCCGCGGCCGTCGATGACCTGCTCATTGGCCAGCACGGTCTGGTCGATCGGGTCCCAGTTGACCACCGCATTGCGGCGGTAGGCCAGGCCCTTGCGCATCAGCCGGGTGAACATGCGCTGCTCGTGCACGTAGTACTCGGGCGTGCAGGTGGCGAACTCGCGCGACCAGTCGATCGCATAGCCCATGGCCTTGAACTGGCCACGCATGTGCTCGATGTTGGCGTAGGTCCACTTGGCCGGCGCAGTCTTGTTCTTGATCGCCGCGTTCTCGGCCGGCAGGCCGAAGGCATCCCAGCCCATCGGCTGGAGCACGTTGTAACCGGTCATCCGCTTGTAGCGGCTGATCACGTCACCGATCGTGTAGTTGCGCACGTGGCCCATGTGCAGCGCACCGGACGGGTACGGCAGCATCGAGAGGCAGTAGTACTTCGGCTTGTCCGACGCCTCTCCCACCTCGAAGGCACGGGTGGCATCCCAGAATTTCTGGGCGGCGGATTCAACCTGCTGCGGATCGTAAACGTTGGGTTCGACGCTGGTCATGGAAACGCTAGTGCGGCGGCAAAGCGGGACAGGGTACCGCAGTGCGGCATGGGGCTCCAATCGAGCGCATCAAGGCACCCGCGCAAAGCCTTCATCCTGTTGAATCGTCAAGGAATTCCCCGATCCCGGGCAACCCCGGCCGGGGCGCTGCTGCGCACTCAGCCGTGGCGCCGCGCCAGCGGCAGGGCGGCCACCAGCCACGCCGCCCAGCAGCCGAAGGCCAGCCGTTGCGCCAGCGGCGCCGGCATCCACAGCTGCAGTACGAACGCAGCCAGCAACATCGCCGTGCCGCAGCCCAGGTGCAGCAGCGCCTGGGCCCGCGCCCCCGGCGAGCGCAGCGCGCCCAGCCCGTACATCAGGGTTCCCGGCACGAAGGCCAGCACCCACACCATCCACGCGCTGGCGTGGTACTGGCTGGCCGGGCTCTCGATGTCGCTGGCATCCAGCGGCAGCACGCCCATCGCGGCGAAGGCCAGGCCGGCCAGCACCAGCAGCTGCACCCCCACCCGCATCGACCACGCTGCGGTGCGCGGCACCCGCAGCAGCAGGCGCAGCGCCACCGCAGTGGCCAGCAGCCCCGGCAACACGAAGCCGAGCAGGCTGAAGGCCTGCGCGTGCGGTACGCCGATCGCGCCCAGCAGCGCCACCGGATGGCGCAGGGCGTGGTAGCCGGGCAGGGCCGCGCCAAATCCCAGCACCGCCGCAACGAGCAGGCCGGCGGCCACGGCGCCGAGGACGCGATCGATGCGGTGCATGGTGTGCATGGAGACTCTGCCTGCGCGGTTCCGGGCCGCGCATTGTCTCTGGTTTGCACCGATCCGGGGCGACGGGGTTGCGTCCGGCCACGCGCGCACCCATAAACTGCCTACATCTTTAATCGTTGATTTCCGACCATGAGCGAATTGCCGCACGTCTTCGACGCCACCACGGCCACCTTCGAGGCCGAGGTCCTGCAGAAGTCCCTGCAGACACCGGTGCTGGTGGACTTCTGGGCCACCTGGTGCGAGCCCTGCAAGACCCTGGGGCCGATGCTGGAAAAACTGGCCGGCGAGTACAACGGCGCGTTCGAGCTGGCCAAGGTCGATGTGGACCAGGAGCAGCAGATCGCCGCGGCGTTCCAGATCCGCTCGGTGCCGACCGTGTTCCTGGTCAAGGGTGGCCAGCTGGTCGACGGCTTCCCCGGCGCCCTGCCGGAAGGCCAGATCCGCGAGTTCCTGGCCCAGCACGGGGTGACCCCGGCCGCGCCGGCCGAGGAGGCCCCGGTCGCCGAGGCCGCGCTGGACCCGCAGGCCCAGGTCGACGTGCTGCGCGCGGCGATCGTGGCCGAGCCGGACAAGGACGAACTCAAGCTGGACCTGGCCCTGGCCCTGCTGCAGACCGGCGCCAGCGCCGAGGCCGGCGCCCTGCTTGACGCCCTGCCCGCCAACCTGGCCACCGATGACCGCGCCGTGCGCGCCCGTGCGCGCCTGGACTTCGCCAACGCCCTGCAGGATGCCCCGGCCGCCGACCTCCTCGACGCGCGCATCCAGGTCAACGCCGATGACCTGCAGGCGCGCCACCTGCGTGGCGTGCAACTGCTGCTGGGCGGCCAGGACGAGGCCGCCCTCGAGCAGTTCCTGGAAATGCTGCGGCGCGACCGCGGCTTCGCCGAAGGGTTGCCGCGCAAGCTGCTGATCGATGCGTTCAAGGTGGTCGCCGACGAGGACCTGGTGGGGCGCTACCGCCGCCGCATGGCGTCGCTGCTGTTCTGACCGGGCCGGCCGACGCGCATCGTCGGCCGGACACGACAGGCGCGCATTAGCGGATCACGCGGTTCTGTGGCGTGATCCCGGTCACGTTCAGAAACCCTGCACGGCCGCCGGGCAATAATGCGCGCGCGGCACGTTGGATGCTGCGATCCATTCGGGGGGATGAGGTCTGGGCCATGGGGGCCGCAGGGCTGAGCCCCGTCCTGCAAGGCCCAGATGACCGTGAGTTCGACCCGTTTGCCGCACCTTTGTTCGCTGAGCCGCCGCCTGCTGATGCTGGTGGCGCTGCTGTCCACCGCCTTCCCGACCCTGGCCCAGGACTGGACCTACCGGGTGCGCCCCGGCGACACGCTGTGGGACCTCGGCGGACGCTACCTCAAACCGTCGGTGCCCTGGGAACAGCTGCAGGCGCACAACCGCGTGGTCGATCCCTACCGCCTGCCACCGGGCAGCCAGCTGCGGTTCCCGGTGGCCTGGCTGGCCGTGCAACCGGCCCCGGCGCACGTGCTTGCCACCCGCGGCAAGGTCCAGTTCGGCGATGCCGGCCAGAGCGCGCTGCACGACGTGGCCGAAGGCCAGCAGCTCACCATCGGCCAGCACCTGGTCACCGGCGCCGACGCCAGCGTGACCATCGCCTTTGCCGATCAATCGCGCCTGCAGCTGCGCGAAAACTCGCGCCTGCGCCTGGACCAGCTCAGTCGTTACGGCCGCACCGGCATGGTCGACACGCGCCTGCGGCTGGAACAGGGCCGCACCAGCAACCGGGTCACCCCCGCCAAGGGGCCGGCCTCGCGCTACATCATCGATGCGCCCACGGCCACCAGCAGTGTGCGCGGCACGGTGTTCCGGGTCAGCGCCGGCGAGCCGGGCCACAGCGCGTCCACCGAGGTGCTCGAAGGCCGGGTACAGGTGGGCAACCGGCGCGGCGAGCGGCTGGTCAGCCGCGGGCAGGCTACGCGCAGCGCCTCGGCCGATGCCCGCCCGGCCGCCGCCGAAGCCCTGTTGCCGCCGCCCCTGCTGGCATCCGCGCACCTGCGCCTGGATACCCTGCCGGCGCAGCTGGCATGGTCGGCCGTGCCGCAGGCCGCGCACTACCGCGTGGAAGTCGTGCGCGCCGACCAGCCGGAGATCCTGCTGTTCGCCCGCCAGACCGACGCCACCACCCTGACCCTGCCGGACCTGCCGCCGGGCAACCTGCGCCTGCTGGTGCGTGCGATCAGCGCCGAGGGCGTGGAAGGCCTGGATGCCGAACACGATTTCGAGGTCCGCGACCAGCCGGTGGCGCCGCTGACGGTGCGTCCGGTCAACCAGGAGACGGTCAACAGCGCGCGCCCGCGCTTTGAGTGGAGCCAGGTCGGCCTGGCCCGCTCGACCGTGCTGCAGGTCGCCCGGGATGCGCAGTTCCTGGACCCGCTGCTGGAGCAGGAGAGCCGCGGCACCCACCTGCGTGCGGGCCGGGACCTGGCCCCCGGCGACTATTTCTGGCGGGTCGCCTCGCGCGATGACAACGGCCACCGCGGGCGTTTCGGCCAGCCGGTCGCGGTGACCGTCACCGATGCGCCCATCGACCCGGCACTGCAGCCCCCACAGGCGGCCAAGGGCCAGCTGACCCTGCGCTGGCAGGCCGGCGAGCCCGGCCAGCGTTACCGCGTGCAGCTCGATCGCCGCGGCGATTTCAGCCGGCCGCTGCTCGACCGCGAGGTCGCGCAGCCGGAGGTGTCGCTCAAGCGCCCCTGGCGCGGCACCCTGCACGTGCGCGTGCAGTACATCGACGAGGACGGCTATGCCGGTGCCTTCTCGCCGGCCCAGCAGATCGCCCTGCCCTGCCGCACCTGTTACGGCGTCGGCGGCGGCGCACTGTTGCTGTGGCTGCTGCTGTGAGACCGCTGAGCCTGTCCTGGCCCCAGCGCATCCTGCTCTCGGTGCTGGTCGGTGCGCTGGCCACCGCAGCCAGCCACTGGCAGTGGTTCTGGCAGCAGGATGAGGCGGTGTACGACCGCTATGTCGGCGGCTGGGAGTACCGGCCGGACCCGCGCCTGCTGATCGTGGCCATCGATGACAACAGCCTGCAGCAGATCGGCCAGTGGCCGTGGCCGCGGGCAACCCATGCGCGCCTGCTCGACCGCCTCACCCAGGCCGGCAGCACCCGGGTGGTGCTGGACCTGATGCTGTCCGAGCCGGACCGCCAGGACGCCGCGCAGGATGCCGAACTGGCCGCGGCGATCCGCCGCAACGGCAACGTGGTGCTGCCGGTGCTGGCCGCCCCCGCCAGTGGCCCGCGCATGGCCGAAGAGCTGCTGCCGATCCCGCTGATCGCCGCCAACGCAGCCACGCTGGGCCACAGCGATATCGAGGTGGATGCCGACGGGGTCGCGCGCGGGCTGTACCTCACCGCGGGCATCGGATCGCCGCACTGGCCGGCACTGGGCCTGGCCCTGGCCGACGTGCGCGGGCCGCTGCCGGGCCTGCGCGATGCCGAGCCGGCGCAGTCCTCGCCCTACCAGTGGCGACGCAACCACTACGTGCGCGTGCGCTACGCCGGCCCCCCCGAGCGCTTTCCGCAGGTGTCCTACGTGGATGTGCTCAACGGCGATGTCGATCCGGCGCTGCTGCGTGGGCGGCTGGTGGTGGTGGGCATCACCGCCAGCGGGATCGCCCCGCGGCTGCTCACCCCGACCAGCCGCGAGCGCTGGATGAGCGGCAGCGAGTACCAGGCCAACGTGGCCTCGATGCTGCTCAGCGACACCGTCATCAGCTTGCCGCAGACGCTCTGGCAGGACCTGCTGAGCGGCCTGCTGGTGGCGCTGTGCTGCCTCGGGCTGACCCTGCCCCGGGCCGTGGCCAGCGCGCTGCTGGCCCTGCCCTGTACGCTGCTGCTCAGTTTCGTGCTGCTGCGCGCCGGCCACCTGTGGTTCGCCCCGGCCGCGGCGCTGACCGGCATGCTCGCGGTGATCGCCGGCTGGGTGCTGTGGCGGATCAGTGCGTGGCGCCGCCAGGCCAACAGCGATGCCCTGACCGGGCTGGGCAACCGCCTGCGATTCGAGCAGACCCTGCAGCAGGAACATGACGCCGGGCGCCGCAACGGTCGGCCGCTGAGCCTGGTGTTGATCGACGTGGATCACTTCAAGCACCACAACGACCTGTACGGCCACCATGCCGGTGACAGCGTGCTGCGCCAGATCGCCGCCGAGATCGGCGCGCACGCGCGCCGACCGCGCGACATGGCCGCGCGGTTCGGCGGCGACGAATTCGCCCTGATCCTGCCCGACACCGCCGCCGAAGGCGCGGTGCTGGTGGTGGAGGACCTGCTCGCGCGGACCCGTTCGCTGGCCATCCCCGCCGGCCAGGGCCAGACCATCCAGATCACCCTGACCGTGGGCGTCTACACCCGGGTGCCGGCAACCAACAGCGAGCCCCGGCACTTCTTTGAAGGTGCCGACGCGGCGCTGTACCGGGCCAAGGCCGCCGGGCGCGACGGCTACGTGGCCGACGAGGGCGAGCCCGGCGCGGGGTGAGTGACCCGCACCACCATACGCACGCGAATGGTAGACTCGCCGACACCTCCCCAGCGGTCCGATCCCGATGAAGGCCAGCGTCTTCCGCCACGGCATGAACCTGTGGCCCCCGTTCCTGTTCACCGGCATCCATGTCACCACGGTCAGCGAGGATTACCGGCATGTGCGCGTGGAACTGCGCATGCGCCCCTGGAACCGCAACTACGTGGGCACGCACTTCGGCGGCAGCCTGTTTGCGATGACCGATCCGTTCTGGATGCTCACCGTGATGCACAACCTGGGCCGCGACTACTACGTGTGGGACAGGGCCGGCGAGATCGAATTCCTCAAGCCCGGGCGTGGCACGGTGAGCGCCGAGTTCCGCCTGGAGCCGGCCCTGCTGGAGCAGCTGCGCGCGGCCACCGCGGGCGGCGAGAAGTACCTGCACTGGTTCAGCAACGACATTGTCGATGCGCAGGGTGAGGTGGTGGCGCGCGTACGCAAGCAGGTCTACCTGCGCCTGAAGCCGGAAGCCCGCGCGGCGCGGGCCGCCGCGCCGGCGGCCTGAGGCACGGCGCGCCGCGGCCGTTTCAGCGCGCGCCACGCCCATGAGAACGGCACGCGCTGCCCGTGTCGCTGGCCATCGCTGGCGCTGCCTACCGGCGCACCCGGAGCGCCTCGTGGTCCGCGCTGATCGGCCGCGCGTGCAGGCGCTGCCACGCAGCCCGATCCGCTCGCGTACGCCCCGCTTCGCGTCGCGGCGGCAGGCTCATCCGGGCATCGGCACCGCTACAATGCGTCGATGTCGCCCCAAGCCCCCCAACTCGTTCCGCGCCCCTCCCTGCAGCGCCTGTTCCTGACCGGCCTGCTGACCCTGTTGCCGATCTGGCTGACCTGGGTGGTGGTCAAATTCGTCTTCGTGCTGTTGTCGGGCATTTCCAGCCCGGTCGTGGTGCCCCTGTCCGAGCAGATCGCCGCGTCCTTCCCGCACTACCTGGGCTGGGTCAAGGTCGAGTGGATGCAGAACCTGATCGGGCTGGGCGCTACCCTGCTGGTGATCCTCAGCGTGGGCGTGCTCAGCCGGCGGGTGATCGGCCAGCGCCTGCTGCGCTGGTTCGGCGCGGTGATCAAGCGCATTCCGCTGGCCAGCATCATCTACGACAGCGCCAAGAAACTGCTGGACATGCTGCAGACCGAGCCGGGCAGCACCCAGCGCGTTGTGCTGATCGACTTCCCGCACCGCGACATGAAGTCGGTCGGCCTGGTGACGCGGGTGATCCGCGAACAGGGCACCGATCGCGAGCTGGCCGCGGTCTACGTGCCGACCACGCCCAACCCGACCTCCGGCTACCTGGAGATCGTGCCGGTGGAGCTGCTCACGCCCACCGACTGGACCGTGGACCAGGCCATGAGCTTCATCATCTCCGGCGGCGCGGTCGCCCCGGAAAGCGTACCGTTCACCCGCGCCGGCGACCGCTAGGCCACCAGCGCAGGGCCTGGCCGGTGGCATGAACGCTGCCCGCCCGCCGCGGCCACCCGGTGCCCCCGGCGCTGGCCGTACGGGCGCGGATCGGGCAAGCTCCCCGGTCTGTGTAGTGTTACGGAAACAGCCGATGCCCCACCCCGCCCGCGCCCTGGCGCTCGCCATCGCCGCCCTGCTGGTGTTCAGCACCGCCGCCCCGGCTGAAGCCGCCAAGAAAAAGGCCAACCGGCCCGCTGCCGCGCAGACCCGGCAGGCGGCCAAGCCCAAGGCCAAGCCGCGCGCACGCCCCGCCGCCGCCCCGACCCGCCAGCCGCTGGTGCGCCAGCAGAGCAAGGCCGCCCAGCTCAACCGCATCTACGATGAATACTGGGATGCCTCGATGCGGCTCAACCCGCTGCAGGCCACCTTCCAGGGCGATGCCCGCCACAACGACCAGCTGCCCAACATTCTTTCGGCCGCCTACCGCCAGCAGTCGCACGACTTCACCGTGGAGTGGCTGGGCAAGGTGGAGAAGATCGGTGCCGACGGCCTGACCGGCCAGGACCTGCTGAGCTATGAAATCTTCGTGCGCGACGCGCGCATGTCGGTGGCCGCCGAGAAGTATCCAAGCTGGATGCTGCCGGTGAGCCAGTACTACAACCTCGGCAGCATCATGGCCATCCTCGGCTCCGGCTCGGGCGCCCAGCCCTTCAACACGGTCAAGGACTACGACAGCTGGTCCAGGCGCTCGCTGGGCATCGGCCCGCTGTTCGACCAGGCCGTGGCGAACATGCGCCAGGGCATGGCCGCCGGCGTGGTGCAGCCGCGCGACCTGATGGAAAAAGTGCTGCCGCAGCTGGATGCGGTGATCAAGCCGACCGCCGAGGAGAGCATCTTCTGGGCGCCGGTGCGCAACATGCCCGAGGATTTCCCGGCGGCGGACAAGGCGCGCATCAGCGCCGAGTACAAGCGCATGATCGAGTACCGGATCATGCCGGCCTACCGTGCGCTGCGCGGGTTCATCGCCACCGAATACCTGCCGGCCACGCGCAGCAGCGACGGCCTCGGCGCACTCCCCAACGGCCAGGCCTGGTACGCACAGAACATCGTGCAGAGCAGCGCCTCGACCCTGGACGCGCAGCAGATCCATGCCCTGGCCGAACAGCGCGTGGGCACCCTGCAGGGCCAGATCGCCGGCATCCTCAAGGACAACCGGATCCGCGGCTCGCAGCAGAAGGTGCTGCGCAACATGCGCACCGACAAGAACTTCCAGTACCCCAACGCCGAGGCGGTACTCACCCGCTACAAGCAGCTGCAGACCCAGGTCGGCAGCCGCCTGCCGGCGCTGCTGGGCACCTTGCCCAAGGCGCCGATGGACGTGCGGGCGGTGGAACCCGAGCGCGCCGCCAGCGCCGCGGCGGTCAGCTACCAGCCGCCGCTGCCCGATGGCATGCGCCCGGGCATCCTGTACGTCAACACCGGCAACCTGCCGGCCCGCCGGCGCTGGGCCGCGCCGATGCAGTTCCTGCATGAAGGCATCCCCGGCCACCACGTGCAGCTGGGGCTGCAGCAGGAACTGGACAAGCTGCCGCGCTTCCGTCGCCTCGGTGGCGACATCGCCTTCATCGAAGGCTGGGGCCTGTATGCCGAATCGCTGGGCGAGCAGCTGGGCGTGTACCAGGATCCGTACGAACGCATCGGCTACCTGCAGGCGGCGCTGACCCGCGCCGCGCGCATGGCCGCCGACACCGGCCTGCATGCCAAGGGCTGGAGCAAACGCCAGGCGGTGGACTACCTGGTCAAGACCGCCGACATGCCCAGCGAGGATGCCACCGCCGAAGTCGAACGCTTCATGGCCCTGCCCGGGCAGACCCTGCCCAACGGCCTGGGCGAGCTGAAGATGTTCGAACTGCGCGACCGTGCCAAGGCGGCGCTGGGTCCGCGCTTCGACCTGCGGCGTTTCCACGAGGAGGTGCTGCGCGACGGTTCGATGCCGCTGGATATCCTCGACGCCAAGCTGCAGCGCTGGATCGCCAGCGAGACCGCCGGCACGCCGGCCCCCTGACCCCGGCCCCAGGAGCGGCCCATGCCCCGCGCGGTAGCCCAACGATGTGGCTGGATCGCCCTGCTGTGCCTGGGCATGTCCGTGGCCGCCCCCACCCTGGCCGCACCGGTACTGCACCCGCCGGACCCCGGCATCGACGCGCTGCTGCAGCGCTATGACGGCCAGGTCCCCGGCGCGGCGGTGCTGGTCCTGCATGACGGCCAGCCGGTGTTCCGCCGCGGCTATGGGCTGGCCGTGGTCGAAGACGCCACGCCGGTCACCGCGCAGACCAGCTTCCGCCTGGCCTCGCTGACCAAACAGTTCACCGCGGCGGCGATCCTGCTGCTGGTGCAGGACGGCACCCTCACCTTGGATGACCGGGCCCGACGCTGGCTGCCCTCGCTGCCGCCAGCCGCCGACACGATCACCCTGCGCCAGCTGCTCAGCCACACCAGCGGCCTGCCCGACTACGAAGACCTGCTGCCGCCTGGCGCCACCGCCCAGGTACACGACCAGGACGTGCTGCACCTGTTGGAGGGCCAGGAGCGCACGCTGTTTGCCCCGGGCAGCCGCTACCGTTACAGCAACAGCGGCTATGCATTGCTGGCGCTGATCGTGGCCAAGGCGTCCGGGCAGGATTTCGCCACCTTCCTGCGCACGCGCATCTTCCAGCCACTGGGCATGACCCACGCCGTGGCCCACCAGGAGGGCGTGGACCAGGTCGCCCAGCGCGCCTACGGCTACCGCGAGGTGGAGGGCCGCTGGCAGCGCAGCGACCAGAGCCCGACCAGTGCGGTCCTGGGCGATGGTGGCATCTACGCCTCGCTGGACGACCTGGCGCGCTGGGATGCGGCCCTCTACGGCACCGGCCCGCTCAACGCCGCGTCGCTGCGGCACGCCTTCGCACCGGCCACGCGCACCGATGAGCCGGACGTGCCGTTCTACGGGTTCGGTTGGCGCCTGAACGGCCAGGCGCAGTGGCACAGCGGTGAGAGCATCGGCTTCCGCAACGTGATCCTGCGATACCCCGGCCATCGCCTGAGCGTGATCATCCTGAGCAACCGCGACGGCCCCGAACCCTATCCGCTGGCGCTGCAGATCGCCCAGCGCTGGCTGGACACCCTGCAATGAGCACCCACGCCCCCTCCCTGTTGCTCGGCATCCACCACGTGGCGGTGATCGGCGCGGACTACGCCCGGTCCAAGGCCTTCTACACCCAGGTCCTGGGTCTGCGGGTGCTGGATGAAAACTACCGCGCCGCACGCGACTCCTGGAAGCTGGACCTGGCCCTGCCCGACGGTGGCCAACTGGAACTGTTCTCCTTCCCCGACGCCCCGCCGCGCCCCAGCCGGCCAGAGGCGCAGGGATTGCGCCACCTGGCGTTCCGGGTGGCCGCGCTGGAGCCGATGATCGCGCGCCTGGCCGCGGCCGGGGTCGCCTGCGAGCCGATCCGCACCGACGAATTCACCGGACGACGCTTCACCTTCTTCGCCGATCCGGATGGACTGCCGCTGGAACTGTACGAAATCCCCTGACAGCGCCCGCACCGGCCTGGCAGGCATTGCCCATACCCCGCCGAATGGGTATACAGTCGGCCTGTACCGGCCCCTGCGCCGGCATTCACCGAATACCCTGGGAGGGGAACATGCGCAAGACGTTCAAGACTCTGCTGCTGGCGCTGCCGTTGATGATGGCGGCGATGTCGGCCAGCGCGGCCGATGGTGCGGTCGGCCGCTGGAAGACCATCGACGACAAGACCGGCAAGGTGAAGTCGATCGTGGAAATCACCCAGGCCGCCAACGGCACGCTGACCGGCAAGGTGGTGGACATCCTGCATTCGGACAAGGGCCCCAACCCGGTCTGCGACGGTTGCGAGGGCGCCAACAAGAACAAGCCGGTCAAGGGCATGACGATCCTCTGGAACCTCAAGGCCGACGGCGCCAACGCCTGGTCCGGCGGCACCATCCTGGATCCGGGCAACGGCAAGACCTACAAGTCCAAGGCCAAGCTGCAGACCGGCGGCGCCAAACTGGACGTCTCCGGCTGCATCGCCTTCATCTGCCGCGCGCAGACCTGGGTGCGCGAGTAACATCCCCTGCGGCCTGGCCAGGCGTCGCGACGCCGAACCAGACCCCACCCTGCCCCAGCCATCGGCATCGCCGGCCGGGGAAACAAAAAAGGCCGAAGCGGCAACACCGCTTCGGCCTTTTGCATTTCCTCCCCTGCCCAGCACCCGACAGACACGGCTCCAGCCACCGCGCTGTCACTGGATCGGCTGCCGTAGCCGTTGCGGCCGACCCAGCCGACACCCCACGGCGCGTCGACTTCGGCTTCGGCTCCACCCCAGCCCAGCCCAGCCCTAGCCCGCGAAAAAAAGCCCGCCGCAGGCGCCCACCCCCTCCATGCGATAATCCCCAGTCCCCAAGGCAACAACGCAGACCATGACCCGCACCGCTCTCGTCACCACCGCACTGCCCTACGCCAACGGCCCGCTCCACCTGGGCCACCTGGTCGGCTACATCCAGGCTGACATCTGGGTGCGCGCGCGGCGAATGAGCGGCGGCAAGACCTGGTTCGTCTGCGCCGATGACACCCACGGCACCCCGATCATGCTCGCCGCCGAAAAGGCCGGCGTCACCCCGGAAGCCTTCATCGCCAACATCCAGGCCGGACACGAGCGCGACTTCGCCGCCTTCGGCGTGGCGTTCGATCATTACGACTCGACCAACTCCGCCGCCAACAAAGCGCTCACCGAAGCCTTCTACCTCAAGCTCGAGGCCGCAGGCCACATCGCGCGCCGCTCGGTCGCCCAGTTCTACGATCCCGCCAAAGGCATGTTCCTCCCGGACCGCTACATCAAGGGCATCTGCCCGGTCTGCAGCAGCCCGGACCAGTACGGCGACAACTGCGAAGTGTGCGGTGCCACCTACGCCCCCACCGAGTTGAAGGACCCGCGCTCGGTCATCTCCGGGGCCACCCCGGAAATGCGCGACTCCGAACACTTCTTCTTCGACGTCGGCCACTTCGACGCCTTCCTGCGCGAATGGCTCGCCGGCGACGTCGCCCTGCCCGGCGTCAAGGCCAAGCTTGGCGAATGGCTCAACGCCGATGGCGGCCTGCGTGCCTGGGACATCTCCCGCGATGCGCCCTACTTCGGCTTTGAAATCCCCGGCCAGCCCGGCAAGTATTTCTACGTCTGGCTCGATGCCCCGATCGGCTACCTGTCCAGCTTCAAGACCCTGTGCGACAGGACCGGCGAAGACTTCCACGCCCACCTGCGCGCCGACACCAGCACCGAACTGCATCATTTCATCGGCAAGGACATCGTCAACTTCCACGGCCTGTTCTGGCCCGCCGTGCTGCACGGCACCGGCCATCGCGCGCCCACCCGCCTGCACGTCAACGGCTACCTGATGGTCGACGGCGCCAAGATGTCCAAGTCGCGCGGCACCTTCGTCATGGCCCGCACCTACCTCGACGTCGGCCTGGAAGCGGAGGCCCTGCGCTACTACTTCGCGGCCAAGTCCGGCGGCGGCGTCGAAGACCTCGACCTCAATCTCGGCGACTTCATCGCCCGCGTCAACGCCGACCTGGTCGGCAAGTTCGTCAACCTGGCCAGCCGCTGCGCCGGCTTCATCAGCAAGCGCTTCGACGGCCGCCTGGCCGACAGCCTGCCCGATCCGGCCCAGTACGACCGCTTCGTCGCCGCCCTGGCGCCGATCCGCGAGGCGTACGAGCGCAACGACCCGGCCGCCGCCGTGCGCCTCACCATGACCCTGGCCGATGAAGCCAACCGCTACATCGACGACCAGAAGCCGTGGGTGATCGCCAAGCAGGACGGCGCCGACGCGCAGCTGCAGTCGGTCTGCACCCAGGGCCTGAACCTGTTCCGCGTGCTGGTCACCGCGCTCAAGCCGATCCTGCCGTCCACCGCCGCCCAGGCCGAAACCTTCCTGGCCGCACCGGTCCAGGACTGGACCGACATCGCCCGCCCGCTCACCGCGCACACCATTGCCGTATACGCCCCGCTGTTCACCCGGATTGACCCGAAAATGATCGACGCCATGACCGACGCCTCCAAGGACACCCTCGCTGCCGCCACCCCGGCCGCCCCGGCCAAGCCCGCCAAGCCTGCCGCCGCACCGGCACCGGCACCGACCGCCGCCCCCGCCGACGGCCCGGCCTACATCGGCATCGACGACTTCGCCAAGCTCGACCTGCGCATCGGCAAGGTGCTGGCCTGCGAGTTGGTGGAAGGCTCGGACAAGCTGCTGCGCTTCGAACTGGATGCCGGCGACCTCGGTACCCGCCAGATCTTCTCCGGTATCCGCGCCAGCTACGCCGAGCCGGAAAAGCTGGTCGGCCGCAGCGTGGTGTTCATCGCCAACCTGGCCCCGCGCAAGATGCGCTTCGGCCTGAGCGAAGGCATGATCCTGTCGGCCGGCTTCGACGGCGGCGAGCTGGCCCTGCTCGATGCCGACAGCGGCGCGCGTCCCGGCATGCCGGTGCGTTGATCGCCCCCGGGGCGGCCTGGCCGCCCCGTCCTGCTGGCCTGCACGGAAGGAGGTGCGGTTTGGAACTGGCGCTGTTCGATTTCGACCACACGGTCACCACCTGCGATACCTACGGCCGCTTCGTGCGCCGCGTGGCCACCCCCGAACAACTGGCCCAGGCCTGGTGGAAGGTCGGCCCGTGGCTGCTGGCCTACCGGCTCAGGCTGATCTCGGCCGAGCGCATCCGTGCCCGCGTCACCCGCCTGACCTTCAGCAACCGCCACGCCGAGGACATCGCCACCCAGGCCGCCGGCTATGCGCGCGAGGTGCTGCCCGAGGTGGTGCGCCCGCAGATGCTCGAGCAGATCCGCTGGCACCTGCAGCAGCGCCACACGGTGGTCATCGTGTCCGGCTCGCTGGACCTGTACCTGCGGCCCTGGTGCGAAGCACTGGGACTGGGCCTGATCTGCAACCGCCTGGAGAGCCGCGACGGGCGCCTGACCGGGCGCTACGCCGACGGCGACTGCGGGCCGCGCAAGGCCGAACACATCCGCCAACGTTACGACCTGTCACGCTTCCAGCGCATCCACGCCTACGGCGACAGCCGCGAGGACCGGCCGATGCTGGCCCTGGCCCACGACCGTTGGTACCGCGGCAAACCCCTCAAAAAATGATCTCCCCGCGCAGCCGACGCCACGCATGAGCACCGCCCCCCTGCCCTTGATCGAACGCCTGGACCGCCTCTTGCCGCAGACCCAATGCGGCCAGTGCGGGTTCGACGGCTGCCGCCCGTATGCCGAGGCAATGGCCCGCGGCGAGGTCGGCGTGGATCATTGCCCGCCGGGCGGTGATGCCGGCGCGCGGGCGCTGGCCCACGTACTCGGGGTGCCGGCACGGCCCTTTGACCGCCGTCGCGGCGCACACACCCCGGCGCAGGTGGCGGTGATCATCGAAGCGGACTGCATCGGCTGCACCAAGTGCATCCAGGCTTGTCCGGTGGATGCCATCGTGGGCGGCGCCAAGTACATGCACACCGTCATCGCCGACCTGTGCACCGGCTGCGAGCTGTGCATCGCGCCCTGCCCGGTGGACTGCATCGACCTGGTCGCCGCGCCCGCAAGCCGGGCAGCCGGGCATCGCCCGGCCTGACCGGTGTGTGCGGGTGGTTACGGCAGCGCCGCGGTCACCACGATTTCCACTTTCCAGCTCGCGTCGGCCAGCTTGGCTTCCACCGTCGCACGCGCCGGGGTCATGCCCGCCACCACCCACTCATCCCACGCCGCGTTCATGCCGGCGAAGTCGTTGATGTCGGCCAGGAACACTTCCGCGCGCAGGATGTGCTGCTTGTCGCTGGCCACCAGCGCCAGCAGCTTGTCGATCTCCGCCAGCACCTGCCGGGTCTGCCCGGTGATGTCCTGGCTGGTGTCTTCGGGGATCTGCCCGGACAGATAGGCGACCTTGTTGTGCACGGTCATCTCGGACATGCGCGGACCAACGTCGAAACGTTCCAACATGGCGATTGCTCCTCTGGGTGATGCGGCATTGTCGCCGATGCGAGGTGAGCCTGTCCTTGCCGCTTCCGATGCGGCCACGCCCGGCACAGCCGATGCTCTTGGCAACGCTGCGCATCAGGCGCACGATGCGCGCGCAGGGCCTCAGCGCCCTGCCTTGACTCTTTCATCGCCCGCCCCGGAGCACGCTGTACCGATGACCGAAACAACCCCTGCGCCCGCCCCGGCACGCCTGGCCTGGCGACGCGCCGCCACCGTCATCTTCAGCCTGGCGATCCTGGCCCTGGCCCTGCGCGGGCTGGCCAGCGAATTCGACGAACACGGTTACCGCGCCATCCGCGCGGCGTTCGGTCATCTCGGCGCGGGGCAGATTGCCTTGACGGTGCTGCTCGGTCTGGCCAGTTACGCCTGCCTGATCGGGTTCGATGCGATCGGCCTGCGCCGCAGCGGCAAGCGACTGCATCCGGCCCGGGTCGGGATCACCGCCTTCCTGGCCCACACCTTGGGCCAGACCCTGGGCTTTGCCGCGCTCACCGGCGGCGCGGTCCGCCTGCGCGGCTATGGCGGCGCCGGGCTGAGCCTGGGCGAGATCGGCCAGGTGGTGCTGATGAGCACGCTGGGTTTCGTGTTCGGCGCATGGCTGCTGCTGGCGCTGGCGTTCGTGCTTGAGCCGGGCGCGGCCGCGCTGGCCTTGCCGGTATCGGTGCAGGCGGTGCGCGGGTTGGGCATCGCAGGCCTGCTCGGGTATGTCGGCACGCTGCTGCTGGTCGGCCGCGACGGGCGCAGTTTCCAGATACGCGGCCACGCGCTGTGGCTGCCCGACCGCCGCACCATGCTCGGGGTGACCGCATTGAGCGTGGTCGAGCTGGTGCTGGCCAGCGCCGCCTTTTATGTGCTGCTGCCGATGGACACCCCGACCGGCCTGCCCGGCTTCGTCGGCCTGTACCTGGTGGCGGTGCTGGCCGGCTTGATCTCCAGCGTGCCGGCCGGGCTGGGCGTGTTCGAGTGGAGCCTGCTCAAGCTGCTGCCGCAGGTGGCACCGGCGGCGGTGCTTGCGGCCGCGCTGATCTACCGGGTCACCTATTACGTGCTGCCGCTGCTGCTGGCCACCCTGCTGGCGCTGGGCCCGGCACTGCGCAAGCCGCTGCGGGTCGGTGCCGGTGCCACCCGCGCCGGCTGGACCGCGCTGCGTCCGTGGCTGCCGCAGATCATCGCGCTGGCGGTGTTCAGCGTGGGCGCGGCGCTGGTGATCGATGGCACCCTGCCCACCCCGCGCCGGCACCTGCTCAATGCCTCGCTGCCGATCCTGGAAACCTCACACCTGCTCGGCAGCCTGGGCGGGGTCGCGTTGCTGCTGATCGGCCAGGGCCTGCAACGACGCAGCCACGCCGCCTGGATGCTCGCACTGGTCATCTGCGTGATCGCCCCGCTGCCGATCTGGCTGCGCGGCGGCCAGGTGCTGATCGCCTTGTCCGCGCTGCTGGTGGCGATGGCACTGTGGGCCTCGCGCCGCGAGTTCTATCGCCAGGGCGCGCTGCTGGACGAGGCCTGGTCCTGGCCGTGGATCCGCAATCTTGGCCTGGTGCTGGTGGCGGTGATCTGGCTGTTGTTCTTCGTCTACAGCCACGTCGAATACCAGAACGAACTGTGGTGGCAGTTCGCGCTGCAGGGCAATGCACCGCGTGCGCTGCGCGCGGTGCTGGTGATCGCCATCGCGTTGACCATCTTCGGCCTGGCGCGGCTGCTGCACAGCACGCGCAGCCCGTTGCAGCCGGCCGACACGGCCACCCTGGACGCCCTGGCGCCGATCCTGGCCGCCGCCGAGGACACCCAGGCCTGCCTGGTGCTGACCGCCGACAAGGCGGTGCTGCACGATGCCGAGCACCGCGGCTTTGTAATGATGCAGCGCTACGGCGGTTCGCTGATCGCGATGGGCGACCCGGTCGGCCCGCCGGAGATCGCACGTGGGCTGATCTGGCGCTTCCGCGAAGAGGCCGACCGGCTCGGCCTGCGCCCGGTGTTCTACCAGGTCGGCGAAGCGTACTGGCAGACCTACCTCGACCTCGGCCTGACCTTGGTCAAGCTCGGCGAGGAAGCCATGGTGCCGCTGCAGGATTTCGGCCTGGAGGGTCGCGAACGTGCCGACCTGCGCCAGGCCTGGAACCGCGGCAAGCGCGGCGGACTCAGCTTCCGGGTGGCACCGCCGGAGGAGATACCCGCCCTGCTGCCAACCCTGGCGGCGATCTCCCAGCAATGGCTGGATGACAAGGCCGGCGATGAAAAGGGTTTCTCGCTGGGCAGCTTCGACCCGGCCTACCTGGCGCGTTTCCCGGTGGCACTGGTGGAAGCAGAGGGCCGCGTGGTCGCCTTCGCCAACCTGTGGCAGGCCCCGGCCGGGCACGAGTTGTCGGTGGACCTGATGCGGCATGTCGATGAGGCCCCCAAGGGCACCATGGACTTCCTGTTCATCGAGCTGTTCCTGTGGGGTCGCGCCAACGGCTTCCACCGGTTCTCACTGGGCATGGCACCGCTGTCCGGACTGGCCCAGCATCGCCTGGCCGGGCGCTGGAACCGCTTTGCGAACATTGTTGCCCGCCACGGCGAGCGCTTCTACGGCTTCAGCGGCCTGCGCCGCTTCAAGTCCAAGTTCGCCCCGCACTGGCGCGCCCGTTACCTGGCGGCGCCGGGCGGAGTGCACCTGCCGGCCGCGCTGCTCGATGCCACCCGCCTGATCTCGCTGGACCCTCGCCGGTAGCGCCGGCCGTTGGTCGGCCACCGCAATCCGCAACGCACCGGTAGCGCCGACCGTTGGTCGGCCACCGCAATCCGCAACGCACCGGTAGCGCCGACCGTTGGTCGGCCACCGCAATCCGCAACACGCCGGTAGCCCCGACCGTTGATCGGCCACCGCAATCCGCAACGCACCGGTAGCGCCGACCGTTGGTCGGCCACCGCAATCCGCAACACGCCGGTAGCGCCGACCGTTGGTCGGCTGCAGTAACGCCACGCATCGGATCAGCCGACCAACGCTCGGCGCTACCGCGCGGGCAGATGCTCAAGCAGCGTCTGCGCCAGGCGATCGTAGTCGCCCTTGAAGTGATGGTCGCCGGGCAGTTTGACGATCTGCGCATTGCCGGCCGGCAGCGACGGGCACAGCGCGTCGTCATCGTCCTCGCCATACAGGCACACGGTCTTGCCGATCGGCAGCCTGGCGATCTCCGGGGCGATCGGCCGCCCACCGCCACCGCCGCCCAGCCAGTTGCTGACGTGGAACTCGTAATCGGCGTTCCTGCCGACCGACATCAGCCCGATCATCGCCACGCTGTCGCGCACCGCCGGCGAGAGCTGGTTGATCGCGGCCGGCAGCACATCGGCGCCCTGCGAGAAACCGACCAGCACCACCCGCTTGCGTTGCCACTGCTGGCTGTAATGGGCGGCGATGCGTTCCAGGTCGCGGGCAAAGCCCTCCGGCGTGCGTGCAGTCCAGAAATACCGCAGCGAATCCACCCCGACCACCGGCACGCCGGCCTCGGCCAGTGCGGCGGCCACTTCCTTGTCCAGGCCCGCCCAGCCACCATCGCCGGAGACGAAGATGGCAAAGGTGTCGCCCGGCTTGCTGGCGGCCACCTCCACCACCGGCAGGCCCTTGAGCGCGTCCGGCGGCGGGGCCAGGCTGACCCCCTTCTGCGCCCCGATCACCTCGGCGGCAGCCAGCAGCCCGGGCAGTTCATCGCCGCTGTCGGTGCGCTGGAACTGCCGTCCCATCGCCACCTTGCGCACGAACGCGGCGGCATTGCCGACCGTGCAGTGGCTGCCACCGGCGGCGTCCAGCCACGGGAAATTGAGCTCGGCCGGCTGCAGCCGGCCATGGCTGGACCCGGCACCACACACCTGGCGCTCGCGCGCATGGTCCGGGCAGAACCCGGTGGTGAGCAAACCGGCAAACACCTGGGTGTCAGCCTGGGCAGCGACGGCGTAGGCCAGTTCGGCGCCCTCGCCGTCGCCGCCGATCAGCGGCAGGTGGTAGCCGGGAACATGCAGATAGGCCTGGAACCAGCGCGAAAAGTTCTCCACGTCGCCAGCCCCGAACGCGCAGCTTGCGCCGCCTTCGCGGGCCAGCTCCTGGTGCAGCCGGGCCACGTCGACCCGGGCCACCAGTGCGCCCTGCGCGCGCAGCGCGTCGATCCGCGCGACCGTGCGCACCGGTTCACGCCCGCCGTCGAACCACACCACCACCCGCTGCGTGCGGCCCTCCGGCAGGTACACCGGCACTTGCTGGAACCGTCCGTGGCTGACCTGCTGCGGGGTCGCGGCACTTGCCACCGACGCCCAGCCACCGATCACCAGACCCAGCACCTTCCCCCACCCGGCTCGCCGCATCGTCACGCATCCCAAAAGAGTCCCCGCCACGATACGCCGGTCGCCCGCCCACGGCATGTACACAGACTGGCTGCACGCCCTGGCGGCGCCAAGGCTCAGCGCCGTGCGTCGCGCCGCGACTGCCGCCATGCCAGCAGCGCCACCACCAACAACCACAGCACGATCGCGGCGATCACCAGCTTCTGCCCCGCCCCACGCGGCGGTCCGCGCCACAGCACGTGCAGCCACAGGAGCAGGAAACACAGCCACGCCCACCACCATGCCGGGGCGGCCCACCCCGACCAGTGCGGGTCGGCGCGCAGGTACCAGCTCTGCAGCAGCATGGCCACGCTGACACAGACGAAGGCGGTGTTGGCGGCCAGGCCATGCACCAGCGGCGCCAGCAACGGGGCGTGTCCGGGCAGCCAGCTGTCCCCGATCGCCACCCCCATCAGGCCGAGCGCGGCGGCCCAGAACAGCAACGGGGCCGCGCCACTGCGGCGTGGCGAGCGGCTGCCGGCATGCAGCGACCAGGCCAGCAGCATGATCGCCACCGCCAGCACGCAGTACGCGCTGCGCAGGGCCAGCCCCCACGGCCCGTGCAGGTACAGGCTCAAGGTGGCCTGCACCCAATCCAGGTCCTGGCGCGCCCATTGGGTCCACACCGCGGTGGCACTGAACACCAGCAGCGCGGCCACCGCCGCCAGCGCGATCGCGCCCTGCACCTGCGGGCGCACCTGCTGGCTGGCATCACGGTTCATCGGCGACAGGCTCCAGGCTCACTCATCGGCATCGGGATGGCGCAGTTTCCAGGCCGCCAGCGCCGCCCGATAGCGCTGCAGGTCCTCGCTGTACAGGTCCAGCACGCACAACGGGCAACCGCTGCCGCAGCACTCGTTGGGGCCGGGTTCTTCGGGCGGCTGCGGGCGTGGATCGGCGGGCGGGGACACTGGCTGGGACATGGGCGGGCAGGACGTGGTGGAGGGAAACCCGGCGCCCGTCGCGGCGCCGGTCGTCATTATCCGATGCGGCGGCGCAGGTTGGCGCGCGCGGCGGGGTCCAGCCGCTGGTGGAAGAAGCCGCTGAGGAAAATACGCGGCTTGAGCAGCAGCTGCTTGAGGAAGCGGCGCCGGTTGAGCCGGAACAGGAACCCCGGCACATGCCCGGCATATTCCTCGGCGATGCCTTGGTCGTACGCATCGAACACCGCTGGCGGCGCGCCCAGGATCGCCATGTCGCAGTCCAGGAACAGCGCCGCCTCGGCATCGATGTCCGCCGCCGACAGCGCGCCATGCCGCGCGGTCAGCTCGATCAGCTCGACCACCCGTGCCACGTCGATGCCGGCCGCGGGCAACCAGCGTTCGATCGCCTGGCGTGCCAGCGCCGCCGAGCGGGCCTCGTTGTCGCTGCGCCCGGCCTCGTAGATCGCATCGTGGTACAGCGCGGCCAGCTGCACTTCGCGCGGCTGCTGCCAGCCCGGGCCGTCGGCCACCGCCTGGCAGTGCTGCAGCACCGCCTGCACGTGGGCAAAGTTGTGGTACGCCCGCGGCGGCATCGCGTAGGCGGCTTCCAGATCGGCCTGCATCGCCGCCGGCAGGGAAAGGGGTTCAAAGCGCATGTGCCCACAGTGGCGGCCGCGCGTCGCGCTGGCAAGTCATGCGCACTGGCGGTTTTTTGGCCAGCCTTCGGCAGGCCTTGCCGCGCAGCGGGCCGGCGCGCTTATCCACAGGTTTGCCCCGCCCTGGTCCACACCGGCTGTGGATGGCCGATCGGGCCGACAAACGGCAGCCCGGCACCGCTGCGCCAGCCTAGACTGGGCCGGAGTACGGCGGTCCCCGGCGAGGTGCGCGCGATGTCGGTCTGCAGAACCCTGGTGCTGCTGGTGCTGCTTGCACCGGCGGCAGCGCTGGCCGCCCCCGCCGAGCGGGGCGGCTCGCCGTCGCCCCCGGCCGAGGCCGGCGTGCCGGCGGCGACCGCGCTGCCCAGCCCCGCGCAGATCCTGGCCATTCCCGCGCCGCTGCAAGCGCTGTTGCAGCAGCGGGTGATCGCCCCGGGCTACTCGCGCGAGCAGCGCGTGGAGCGGCTGGTCCACCTGATCTTCGACGACGACGGCATGGCGCTCACCTATGACCCCTACGCCACCCAGACCCTCACCGAGACCTGGCAGAACCGGCGCGCCAACTGCCTGTCGTTCACCCTGCTGTTTGTCACCCTGGCGCGCGCGGCCGGGATCGATGCGCGCGTGCAGGAAGTGGCGCAGGTGGTGACCTGGTTCCAGGACCAGGGGGTGATCTACAGCGTGGGGCACGTCAATGCCGGGGTGAACTTCCGCGGGCGCATCGCGGTGGTGGACCTGGACCGCAACGTGCTCTACGACCGCTACGGCCCCCAGCCGGTCAGCCAGGAACGCGCGCTGGCGCACTTCTACAACAACCGCGGTGCCATGCACATGACCGACGGCGATGCGGTCCAGGCCCGCGCCTACTTCCAGGCCGCGCTGGCGATGGATCCGGCGTTCGTCTCGGGCTGGAACAATCTGGGCGTGCTCGACGCCCGTAGCGGCAACCTGGCCCAGGCCGAGCGCGATTACCGCACTGCCCTGCAGCTCAAGCCGCGCAATGCACCGAGCCTGACCAACGCGGCCGCGCTCTATCGCCGGCTTGGCGACACCCACCAGGCCGCGCTGCTGGCCAAGCGCCTGCAGCAGGTGCAGCGCGATGACCCGTTCGTGCAGTTCCGGCTGGGCAACCAGGCCGAACAGCGCCGCGACTACGCCGCCGCGATCGGCTACTACCGGCGTGCGGTGCGCATGTATGACACCGCGCACCAGTTCCATTTCGGGCTGGCGCGCGCCTATTTCCTGGCCGGCGACACCCGCCGCGCCTCGCGCGAGATGGCACGCGCCCGTGATCTGGCCGGCGACAACGGCGGCGTGCTCAAGGCGCAGTACCAGGCCAAGCTGGACAGCCTGGCACGCTGGCGCCAGCACGGCGCCACCGTCAACTGAGCCCGGCTCAGGCCTTCTTGAGGAAGCAGGTCTTCAGCACCAGCCCCTTGATCTTGTCCGAGTTGCCTTCGATATGTTCGGCATCGTCCTCGACCAGGCGGATGTTGCGGATTACCGTGCCCTGCTTGAGCGGAATCGACGAGCCCTTGACCTTCAGGTCCTTGATCACCGTGACCGTATCGCCGCTGGCCAGCACGTTGCCGTTGCTGTCGCGCACCACCACCCCGCCGTCGCCGCCGGCCTCGGCGGTGGTCCATTCATGGCCGCAGTCGGCGCAGATCCACAGCGCGCCATCGGCGTAGGTGTTTTCCAGGGTGCATTGCGGACAGGCAGGAGCGGTGGACATGGTGACGCCTTGGGAATCTGAACAACCCCTAGTGTAACCGCCCACCCCTTCGGCCCTTGCACCGCCCGCCCGCTTGCCGCAAAGTGCGCGCCCCCCGACCACCGCCCCGGCCCCGCATGAAAATCGGCATCGACTTTGGCACCAGCAACTCGGCCGCCGCCGCCGTGGTGGACGGCGCGGTGGTGCCGATCCAGTTCGGCCAGGCCGAGCAGTTCCGCACCACGGTGTATTTCCCGGAGGTGATGCGCGACCCGAACGACTTCGAGCTGACCCCGGCACTGGAACACGAGCTGGCGCGGCTGATCGACGCGGCCGCCCGCGACGCCCGCGCCGCCGGCCAGGAGCGCGCGCCGGACGCCCTGCGCCGCGAGGCGTTGCGGGTGGTGCGCCGGCAGTGGATGGAAGAGCAGATGCGTGCCCCGCTCACCTCCACCAAGCTGCTGCAGAACGCGGTGTACGGCGATGATGCGCTGGAGGCCTACTTCGAGGAGAACGAAGGCAACCTGGTGCAGAGCCCCAAGTCGATGCTCGGCTACAACCTGCACCCGCGCGCGCGCCAGACCATTACCGGCATCGCCACGCACATCCTGGAACACATCCGGCTGACCGCCTCGCGCCAGCTTGAGCAGCCGGTGCGCACGGCCACGCTCGGCCGCCCGGTGCAGTTCCGCAGTTCCATCGGCGCGGCCGGCAACGACCAGGCGCTGGAGATCCTGCACACCGCCGCCATCGCGGCCGGCTTCGATGACGTGGATTTCCTCGAGGAACCTGCCGCGGCGGCCATGCACTACCACGCTGAAAGCGCGCAGGAACACGAGGCGATCGTGGTCGACATCGGCGGCGGCACCACCGATATCGCGCATGCGCGCGTGGGCGGTACGCACGCCCCGAAGATCCATCGCGCGTGGGGCATCGCGCGGGGCGGTACCGATATCGATCTGGCGCTGAGCCTGGGCGCCTACATGCCGCTGTTCGGCCGTGGCGTCAGCCGCGTGCCGGCGCACCATTACGTGGAAGCGGCGATGGTGCAGGACATGACCCGCCAGCGCGACTTCCGCCAGCACAATTACCGCGATGCCGAGGCCCCGTGGGGCAAGCGGCTGCAGGCGCTGCAGGACACCGGCAACACGGCGCGCCTGTACCGCGAAGTGGAACGCTGCAAAATCGGTCTGAGCAGTGCGGCAGCGCATGACAGTGCGCTGGATTTCATCGAGCGCGGCATGGCCGTGCAGGTCGACCGTACGCGCCTGGAAGCGGCCGCGGGCAACTACCTGGGCGAGCTGACCGCGCTGCTGGAGCAGGTGCGCGCCGACATCGGTCACGATCCGGCGGCGGTGTTCCTCACCGGCGGGATGTCGCGTGCAGGCTACCTGCAGGATGCGGTCGCCGCGGCGTTCCCGGGCTCGACGCTGGTGCGCGGCAACCCGTCGTTCGGCGTGGTGCATGGGTTGGCGTGGGCGGCGGCGGGTTGAGGGTGAGGCTGCGGATGCGGCCGGCACGGTGAATCTGCCGGTCTGGCGCGGCGCCTGGGTTGTTTTCCGCGCCGACGGCCCCAGATAGTGGTTCTGGCCACCGGCTCAAACCCAGGCCGCACAAGGGATCCGGCCCGGGTAGGGCGTCGTATTAACAAAACGTTACGCCGAAAGCGCTATCATCTTTTGGCTTCAGTGCGCAATGCGCATGTCATCCCGGGCCTCGTACAGGCCACCGTCCTTCTCGATGCTGCCGCCCTTGGATCCGTCCCGGGCGCCGGGATCGCTTTTACGCTGTGATCCGGCTCGTTCCCAGCGTGTACTGCCCCGAGCCGCCAAGAGAGATTCGATTGGGCGAACGCCTGGTTGTACCAGCCCCAGTTGCCACCGACGAACCCGACCCCATCGACTGCCGCCGTTGTGACGCGGTCTGTTGCCGGATGTCGGTGACTGTCATGCCCAGCGATCAGGTGCCCGGCTACCTGCTGGACACCGATGAGGCCGGGCGCACCGTCATGGCCCGCAACGACGAAGGCTGGTGCGCCGCCATCGACCCCTATCACCTGCGCTGCACGATCTATTCGCAGCGTCCCGCCATCTGCCGCCAGTTTGACATGGGCGGCGATGACTGCCGCCACGTGCGGCAGGACTACCGCCGACAACAGCACGACCTGTCGGCGCTTTTATCCACGTGTTAACCATGACAGGAGCATCCATGGCCCGTACGCCAAAGACCTCCCCCAAGGCAGGCAACACCGTTCGCGTCGACCGTAAGCAAGGTTCCAGCACGGCCGTCAACAGCGCCAGCATCGCAGCCGACCTGGCCGCGTTCCGCAAGGGCGGTGGCAAGATCGAAGTGCTCGGCAACACCCTGGCACTGAAGAAAGCCGGCTGACCTGCAGCCGTCCGCACCGGCCTTGCGCCGGTGCGGTGGCCGCACTCAACGCGCGCCCAGCCCCACCCGTACGTTGCCCGAATGGGCATTGATCGTGATGTCCCCATCACCGCCGCCCAGCTTCGCATCCAGGCTGCGGCCCGGCCCATAGCGCGGCCGCTCCACCGACCCCGCGTCGGACTGGATGTCGCCACTGAACGTCTTCACGCTCAGCTGGGCCGAGACCGATCGCGGCAATTGCAGCCCGATCGACCCGCTCACCGTCTGCAACGTCACCTTGCCGCCCGGCGCCAGCCCGGTGGCCGCCACGTTCAACCCGCCCGACACCGCTTCGGCGGCCAGCCGCTGCACCCGGCCGGCATCGAGCTTGATGCTGCCCGATACCGTCTCGGCCGATACCTCGCCCGCGCCGCCGGTGGCCTGGATCGAACCGCTCACCGCGCGCAGGTCCAGCCGCGTGGTCTGCACCTGCGAGCGGATGCCCCCGCTCACCGAGGTCAGCGCCGTCTCGCCGCTGCGCCCGGCCGCGGCGATGTCACCGCTGACCGCATTGGCCTGCAGCCGCCGCACGTCCACCTCGGCCACGTCGATATCCGCACTGACCGTGCCCAGTTGCACGTCCACCGCACGCGGCACGCGCAGTTCCAGCGTTGCCCCGCCATTGTTGCCGTTGCGCGGGTAGACCACCTCCCAGCGCACCCGGTTGGTGCTGCGATCCTGCTTGAGGGTCAGGCCGTCGGCCATCGAGCCGGTCAAGGCCACTTCGTTGCGGTCCCAGCCGCGCACGCTGACCTTGCCGGCGATGTTGCTCAGTTCGACCCGGCCGCCCGCGCCCAGTGGCGCGCGCTCGTCCACGCGGGTGGCCGCCGTTGCCGCCAACGGCAGCAACAGGCCCAGGGCTGCAATCAGGCGCAGTGATGTGTGCATGGTGTATCTCCTCCTTCAGGATGGCAGGCCAGCGGCCGCCATGAGCGCCTGCTGGGTAAGTTCAAGGCGCAGCGCGTAGGTGCGCTGCAACTGCGAAAGCAAGGCCGGCGAACGCGGATTCTCGGCGATCGCCGCACGGATGTGGTCGGCACTGCTGTCCAGCTCGTGCAGGGCCGGCTGCCAGTCGCCGCCGACCTGCGCGGTCGGCAACGCGGCCATCGCCTGCTGGTACTCGGCCGCCAGCGCCTCGGCCTGGCGCTGCACCAGCGTCGGTGGCGGGGTGTGCGGGACCGGGGTGGGCACCACCATCAGCAGCCCCAACGCCGCCGCCAGGCCCAGCCCCACGTGCAGCGGCCAGCGCCGGCGCGGGGCGGTGGGCGCGCTGGCCGTCGGCGCCCGCGGCGTGTCGGCGGCAGACGATGGCATCGGCGGCAGCTGCGTGGCGATGGCCGCCCATACCCGCGCCGGCGGCACCCGCTCGCTGGGCAGCGCACGCAGTCGCGCCTGCAGCGCGGCGTGGTCCGGGTCGGACGGGGTGATGTCGTCGTAATCGTTCATGCGGTTTCTCCCAAGCGCGCGCGCAACAGGCCGCGCGCGCGATGCAACTGAGCCTTCGAGCTGCCCACGGCCATCTGCAGCTGCGTGGCGATTTCCTGGTGTTTCCAGCCTTCGATGTCGTGCAGCACCAGCACGGCACGGGCGCGCGGCGGCAGGGTTTCCAGCGCGCGCTCCAGGTCCAGCGTGGTGCCGGCGCAACGCTCCACCGAGGCCAGCGTGGCCACGCTGGCCCAGCCCTCCTCGCCGGCATCGCAGGCCTGCCAGGTGGCGTTGGCGCGCAGTTCCATCAACGCCGCATTCACCCCCAGCCGATGCAGCCAGGTGCCCAGGCTGCTGTCGAAACGGAACCCCGGCAGTGCCTTCCAGGCCTGCAGGAACGCCTCCTGCAACGCATCTTCGGCGCGCGCCGCCTGGCCGCCGCACAGCCGCCACAGCACCGCGTACACGCGCGGCGAATGGCGGCGGTAGATGCGCTCGTAGGCCTGCATGTCGCCGCCGACCGCCGCGCGCACCAGGGCATGGTCGTCGAGGGCGTCGGCCGCGGTCGGGGCGTGGGGGGCGGGCATGGTCGCGTTGAGCATATCCGTTGGATGCGCCCCCCCACGAAAAGGTTTAAAGCGCGCTGCGGCACCCGTTCGCCGCCGCCTCTAAACCTTCCGCCGGCCCGATGCATCCAACAAGGGCATCCCCCACCGGCGCTCGCCAAGGAACCCGTCATGCCCTCCAGTTGCCTTGCCCTGCTGCTGGCGTTGGTCAGCAGCTGCACCCTGCCCGGCAGCCCGCTCACGATCCGCGTCTCGGTCCTGCCCCGGGCAGACCTCTGCGTGCAGGTCGCCACGCATGCGCCGCTGTGCGTATCGACGTTGACCGCGCGACTCCGGGCACACGCGCTGCTCTGAACCGCGTTGACCAGGCGCGGCGGCCGGCGCATTAAGATAGGCGATTACCGCGCAACCGCTGCAAGGATCCACGCTTCGCATGAAAGACCATCTGCCCACCTGGACCCACGACTGGCTGCACTACGGGGTCCCTGCCCTGCAGATCCTGCTGACCCTGCTGGTGGCCTGGCTGCTGCGCCTGATCGCCCGCCGCCTGATCCGCCGCATCGGCGAGCACTACACCCTGCCGCCGGAAATGGTCATGGGCGCGCGCCGGGTCTTCAGCTTCGTGGTGTATTTCACCGTGCTGCTGGTCATCCTGAAGATCTTCGGCACGTCGGCCACGGTGCTGTGGACCGCCTTCACCGGCTTTGCCGCCGTCGGCGCGGTGGCGTTCTTCGCCGCCTGGAGCGTGCTCTCCAACATCTTCTGCACGCTGCTGATCTTCACCACGCGGCCATTCCGCCTGCACGATTACATCGAACTGCTGGAGAACGGCGAAAAGCCCGGCCTGAAGGGCCGCGTGATCGACGTCAACCTGATCTACACCACCCTGCAGGAAACCGACGGCAACCACGAGGGCACCGTGCTGCAGATCCCCAACAACATGTTCTTCCAGCGCACCGTGCGCCGCTGGCGCGATCCAGCCCAGGCGCCCGGCGGCATCCAGGGCGACGGCTGAGCGCCGCGGCCAACGGCCGGCCGCTACCGCAACTGGCTGTCCTTGCTGCCGCGGCGGTTGTAGCCGCTGCCCTCTTGCTGGGCAGCGTCCTGCTCCTGCTGGCAGTGCACGCACAGGCGCACCCCGGGCACGGCCTTGCGGCGTGCGTCGGGAATGGGGGCATCGCAGTGTTCGCAGTGGCTCAATCCCGGCCCCTGCCGCAGATGCGCGCGGGCGCGCTGGATGGCCTCGTCCACGGTCGCATCGATCTGGTCCTGGACCGCGCCGTCGCCTGCCCAACCTGTCGCCATGATGTGTCTCCCATGCCGGTGTCAGGCCCCCAGCATAGACCCGGCCGCGCAGACGCGGCCGACGCACACCTGAACGCGGCCGTGGCCGCGTGAATGCTTCAGCCGCCGCTTACCAGACCAGGTCGTCGGGCACCTGGAACTGCGCGTAATAGGCATCGTCCTCGGCATTGCCGGTACTCGGCTCGGCAGAGGGCTGGGCGTTGTCGAGCACGATGGCGCTGGCGTCACGCTCGCGCACCTTGTCCGCCGCCGCGCGCGGCAGCAGCTCGAAGCCCTCGCCGTGACGGGCGATCACCAGCGCGCCGGACGCCAGCTGGCGCCGCAGCACCGCATTGACCAGCAGCGTGCGGATCAGCGTGCCATCGTTGAAGCGATACTCGCTCTCGCCGTCGCGCTTGACCTTGTTGGTCTCGATGATCTGCCGCACCTGCGCCTGCAACTCCTGCGCGCGCGCCTTCTCCTTGCGCTCGGCTTCCAGCGCCCGATCGCGTTCAGCCTTCTCGGCACGCAGCCGTTCGGCCTCGCGCTGGCCTTCGCTGGGTGCCACCGGGGCCTTGCCGTGACGGGCCTTGACCTGTTCACGCGCCGCCTGGGACACCTGGGACTTCTTCACCAGCCCAGCCTTGAGCAGCTGCTCCTGCAGCGGATTCGCCTTCGCCATTGCCTTGCATCTGTTGTTGCGGGATTGCCGGGGCCATCATACTGGTCCACCCGCCCGGCCCCAACCGTCGCCCATGGCAGCCCTGAAGTACCTTGCCGGCTACCCCGAGGCCCTGCAGCAGCAGGTCCGCGAGCTGATCGACGGCGATCGCCTCGGCCCCTGGCTGCAGCGCCGCTACGCCGACCTGCACAGCGTGCGCAACGACCGCCAGCTGTACGACTACACCCAGGCCTTGAAGGAACGCTACCTGCGCCAGTCCGCGCCGCTGGCCAAGGTGCTCTACGACAGCAGGCTGCAGGTCCTCAAGCACGCCCTCGGCACCCATACGACCGTCTCCCGCGTACAGGGCAGCAAGCTCAAGGCCAGCCGCGAAATCCGCATCGCCACCGTTTTCCGCGACGCCCCGGCGCCATTCCTCAGGATGATCGTGGTGCACGAACTGGCGCACCTGAAGGAATCGGACCACAACAAGGCCTTCTACCAGCTCTGCACCCACATGGAAGCGGATTACCACCAGCTCGAATTCGATCTGCGCCTGTACCTGACCCACCTGGAAGGCGGCACGGCCTGACCCGGGCGAGGGCGTGTCGCCGCCCGGCCCGCAGTGCGTCATCCCACAGCATCGGCACTGAACCCCCTTCAGCCCACCGCCTCCCCCCACCCAGTACACTCCCCGCCCGCACCCCGCTTTCCGCAGCCGACCCGATGACCGACCCGATCCGCCTCGACAAACGCCTCACCAGCCTCATCGGCTGCTCCCGTGGCGACGCCCAACGCTACATCGAGGGCGGCTGGGTCACCGTGGACGGCACCGTCGTCGAACAACCGCAGACCCTGGTCACCGACGAAACCATCGTCCTGCGCGAAAACGCCGAGGCGACCCGCGCCGAGACCGTCAGCATGCTCCTGCACAAGCCTGCGGGCATGCGCGCCGACGAACTCTGCGCGCTGGTCACCCCCGACAGCCGCAGCGAGCTCGACGCCACCGGCGTCACCCTGCTGCAGCGCCATTTCCATGCCCTGCAGCTGGTCATGCCGCTGGCCGACGAAGACAGCGGCCTGGTCGTGGTCAGCCAGGACGGTCGCATCGTCTCCCACCTCAAGGACCGCGGCGCCACCCTCGAACAGGAATACCTGGTCGAAGTCAGCGGCGAACTGGTGCCCTACGGCATGAAGCGCCTCGCCCACGGCCTGAGCTTCCGCAACTGGCCGCTGCCGCCCTGCAAGGTCAGCTGGCAGAACGAAACCCGCCTGCGCTTTGCGATCAAGCCGGTCCAGCCCGGCCAGCTGCGCGACATGTGCCGCCAGGTGGGCCTGGAGGTCATCAGCGTGCGCCGCCTGCGCATCGGCCGGGTGGCCATGGGCAAGCTGGCCCCGGGCCAGTGGCGCTACCTCGCCCCCGACGAGCGTTTCTGACCCTGGTGCGCGCGCTGCCCCCGCCGTCCAGCACGCGCCCGCCTGGCATCGGCGCATGAGCCGACCCAGGCCACTGTGGTGCCGTCTTCTGCGCTGGCTGGCCCTGGCCCTGGCGATCGTGGCCCTACTCGCCCTGAGCGGCCTGTTGCTGGCCGACCACCTCACGCCCAGGGCACTGGGCCCGCGCAGCACCGTGCTGGCCCCCCAGCCGGAGCAGACCGCCATCGACCGCGAACTGGTCCGCCTGCAGGCCGAGCATCCCGGCCAGAGCGGCGTGGCCTTCCTCGCCGACGGCCTGGATGCCTATGCCGCCCGCGCGGTGATCACCGAGCATGCCGGGCGCAGCCTGGACCTGCAGTACTACATCTGGCACGACGACCTGATCGGCCACCTCATGGCCCAGTCGCTGCACCAGGCGGCAGAGCGCGGCGTGCGCGTGCGGATCCTGCTCGATGACATGAACGCCCAGGACAAGGATGCCCTGATGATGGCGCTCGACGAGCACCCCAACATCGAAATCCGCCTGTACAACCCGTTCCGCAACCGCAACGGGGTGTGGCGCATGGTCGAGATGGTGCAGCGCTTCTTCAGCGTCAACCACCGCATGCACAACAAGGCGTGGATCGCCGATGGCCGCGTGGCGATCGTGGGGGGCCGCAACATCGGCGAGGAGTATTTCAGCGCCCGTCCCGACGTCAATTTCCGCGACCTGGACCTGCTGGTCGCCGGCCAGGCGGTCGACCAGGCCAACGGCATTTTCGATGCGTACTGGAACAGCGACGCGGCCGTGCCGATCGCCGCGCTGGCGTTCCACACGCCGGCCCAGCTGCGCCTGCTGGTGCGCGAGTCCGCGCACGAAGCCACCCTGGCATCGGCCCAGCCCTACCTGCGCCGCGTCGCACAGTCGCAGTCGGCGCGCTCGTACTATCGCGATGCGGTGGACCTGCACTGGTCGTCCCACGTGGAGATCGCCTCCGATCCGCCGATGAAGCACCGCCGCGACGATCCGGCCACCTGGCTGGTCACCCGGCTGGCGCGCGAACTCCAGGCCACCCGGCACAAGGCCTTGCTGATTTCGCCGTATTTCGTGCCGGGCGAGGACGGCACCGCGGGCATGGCGGCGATGGTGCAGCGTGGTGCCACCGTCGGGGTGATCACCAACTCGCTGGCGGCCAACGATGTGGCGGCCGTGCACGGGGGCTACATGCACTACCGTGCCCCGCTGCTGCGCAGCGGCGTGCACCTGTACGAACTGAAGGCACACGGACACGCCGATGGTGCCGGACTGTTCGGCAGCAGCGGCGCCAGCCTGCACACCAAGGCATTCGTGCTCGATGATCGGCGCGGCTTCGTCGGTTCATTCAACCTGGACCCGCGCTCGGCCTACCTCAACACCGAGATGGGCGTGCTGTTCGACGATCCCCACCTGGCCGCGCAGCTGCGCAGCGAGTACCTGCGCCTGGCCGATCCCGCGCAGAGCTACTGGGTGACCCTGGATGCCGACGGCCACGTGCGCTGGCTGGACCGCGCCGCGCAGCCCCCGGTGCTGCTCGACCGCGAGCCGGACACCTCGGTCTGGCTGCGCGCCAGCGCGCGCGCGATCAGCTGGCTGCCGCTGGAATCACAGCTGTAAGGCACCACGCCGCGGCGGCGCCACGCCGTGCGTGGCCCGGTCAGTCGCCGCCAGCCGCCTCAGCCCTCGGCCAGCTCGTCCGCATCCAGGGTCTCCACCGCACGCCCATGCAGGCGCCGCCAGATCCACTGCAGCGCATGCGGCGGCGTGGCGTGCTGTTGTTCCAGGATCGCCAGCGCCTGGGCCTGGCCGATCTGGCCGTGCCGGCACAACAGGCTGGCCGCGGCGGCGGCACGCGCAAAGCGCAGGCTGGCCGAGAGCCCGGCCTGGGCCTGGTCGCCATCGCGCAGCAAGGCCTCGTGCACCGAGGCCGGCAGCTCCCAGGCCGCGGCGATGCGGCTGGCCACCGGCAAGGTCCAGGCATCCAGCAGGCGGGCGGCCAGCGCCCGCGACGGCGCTGCATCACCCTGCCCGACGCAGGCGTCGAGCAGGTGCCGCATCACCAGCGCCGCGCCCAGCCCCTGGGTGAGGCCCAGCCACTGTGCGGCGAAGGCATCGTCATGGGTGACCAGTCGCGCGTGGTCGGCGGCCGCCCGCGAGGCCAGCAGCGCGTGCTCCCAGATCACCGTACCGAACTGCGGGAAGGCCAGGCAGTGCACCTGCATCACCGGCTGCACCAGCACCGCGCTGATGATCTGGCGGATGCCATCGGTCCCCACCAGGGTCACCGCCCGCTGCAGGCTGTCCACCGGCTTGGCCTGCAGGCGGTAGACCGGGCTGTTGGCAATCCGCAGCAGGTTGCCGGTCAGCACCGGGTCCTGGCCGATGATCGCGGCCATCGCCCGCGCCGAGGCGTCGCTGTCGTTCACGGTCTGGATCAGCTGCGGCAACAGTTGCGGCCGACGCGGCAGGTGCCGTGCCGACCAGTCGCGCTGTTCCAGTGCGGCCACCACCGCGGCATGCAGCGCGGCATCGTCCCCGCCGGCGGCCGCATCGGCCGCGCCACTGCGCGAGACCAGCGCCAGCGCATGCAGGCCCGCTTGCAGCACCTCGCTGGCCGGCACCGTCACGCTGGCAGGCCCATCCGGCCCGGCCGCCTCGGCCTGCCGGCGCGCGCTCACGGCCACGTCCGGGGCGTGCCCGCGCCGGCGCGCGAGGCCCAGGCCCAGCCCCGCGATCCCCAACAGCCCCGCCACTCCCGCGATCACGATCATGGCCATCAGCGCTGCCGCCCTGGCCGGCACCGCACCCGTATTGTCGCCACTGCACCCACGTCGTCCGTCCTGGCATTGCTGGTACTGCGCACCGTTGCCACGGCATCGGCGCCATCTTCAGCAACTTTAATGTCGCCCCCCGCTCCGCACCGGCACGGGCCACCCGGCCAGCCCAGTCCCGGCGCTGACAACACCCTCCGGCGGAATGCACTAGAATGGCGCCGCGCGACCCGTCACCCGATCCGACGAAGTCGCTTTTTTTGTTTTGCAACCCACCTTTTGCTGGTTCGTTCGCCGCTGTTCGCCACCGTTCGCACCATCGGAGCCACCATGTTATTTGAAACCCTCGAATCCTCCGGTCACGAACAGGTGGTGTTCTGCCACAACCGCGATGCCGGCCTGAGGGCGATCATCGCCATCCACAACACCACCCTGGGCCCGGCCCTGGGTGGGGTGCGCATGCGCCCCTACGCCAGCACCGACGAGGCGCTGGCCGATGCGCTGCGGCTCAGCCGCACCATGACCTACAAGAACGCCCTGGCCGGGCTGAACGTGGGTGGCGGCAAGGCGGTGATCATCGGTGACCCGCGCCAGGACAAGAGCGAGGTGCTGTTCCGCGCGTTCGGGCGGTACGTCGATTCGCTGGGGGGCCGCTACATCACTGCCGAAGACGTCGGTACCGACGTCAACGACATGGAGAACATCTACCTGGAGAGCGAGTACGTCACCGGCGTGCACCAGGTCCACGGTGGCTCCGGCGATCCGGCCCCGTTCACCGCCTATGGCGCGCTGCAGGCGCTGATGGCCTCGATGCAGCACAAGCTGGGCCACGAGGAAGTGGGCAAGGCCAGCATCGCGGTGCAGGGCCTGGGCCATATCGGCATGGAACTGGTCAAGCTGCTGCGCGATCGCGGCGCCAAGCTGTACGTGACCGACCTCAACAGCGCGCTGGTCGAGCGCGCGGTCACCGAGTACGGCGCCGAGGCGGTCAAGCCCGACGAGATCTACGACGTGAACGCCGATGTGTTCGCGCCCTGCGCGCTGGAAGGGGCGATCAACCCGCAGACGCTGCCGCGGCTGAAGTGCAGAATCGTCTGCGGCACGGCCAACAACCAGCTCTCCAGCCTGGAAGTGGGCGATGAGCTGCACGCGCGCGGCATCCTGTACGCGCCCGATTACGCGGTCAACGCCGGTGGCGTGATGAACGTGTCGCTGGAGATCGACGGCTACAACCGCGAGCGCGCCATGCGCCTGATCCGCAGCATCTACCACAACCTGGGCAGGATCTTCGCGTTGTCCGAGCGCGAGGGCATCGCCCCGCAGCGCGCGGCCGACCAGATCGCCGAGACGCGCATCCAGTCGATCGGCAAGCTGAAGATGCCGTTGGGCCGCGCCACCCCGCGCCTGGGCACCCTGCGCGGCAGCTGATCGGCGTCTTCGCCGCGGCAACGAAAAAGGGCGCGACTGGGTCGCGCCCTTTTCATTTTTCCGGTGTTCGGCGGCGCGCCGGCATCGCGTGCGGGGCGCCCGGTCGGGCACCCCGCACGCGATGCTCAGAACGCGGCCGAGTAGCGCAGCGCCACCTGGCTGAGATCGCCACGCGGACCAAAGCGCTGGTCGTAGCCGAAGGCCACGCGGCTGTGGCGGGTCAGCCACGATTCCACTGACAGCCCGAACAGGCCGCCCGAGCGCGCCGGCTGCAGGCCGGCCATCGGCGCCCACGCGTCCACGCCAACGAAGCTGGCGTCCTGGGTGAGCCCGGTGCTGGACAGCAGCTGCTGCCACTCCGCGTAGCCGCGCAGTGCCCAGTTGCCCCACTGGCGTTCGGCACGCACGCCGACCAGGGCCTGGCTGCGCGTGCTCAGGTTGCCTTCGGTACGCAGGCCAAAGCCCAGGCCGCCCTGCTCGCTGAAGCGATCGCTGTCCACGCGCGAGTAGTCCGCGCCCAGGTACGGGGTGAGCGAGGCGCGCCCCTGGCCGAAGCGGTACCCGGCTTCCACGCTGGCCGCACTGAAGCTGCCGCCGTAGCGCGCGTTGACCCCGTACTGGCCGGCACCGAGCAGCAGCTGGCGATCGATCTCGCGGTTGAACTGGCCCGCGCCCACCTGGCCCAGTGCATAGGCACGCCCTGTGTTCCAGCCGGCGTACAGCTGCGCCTGCGACTGGCGATCACGACCGCGGTCGCTGCCCCAGTCGCGGTTGTTGTGGGTGCGGGTTTCGCCGAAGGCAAAGCCCATCACGCCATTGCTGCCCACCGCCACGTCCTGGCCCATCATCCAGCCGCGCGTGTCCGCGCCACTGGCCGAGAAGCTGCCCTGACCGACCTCGCCGAGCTGGCTCTGCCACGACCCGCGCAGCCGCGGTGCGGCCTGCACCTGGTCAAAGCGCGCCGACAGCGCGCGGCGGTTGAGGTCGATGCTGTCGAAGGTGGCGGCCGTGGCCAGTGCATGGGCCTTGCCCGAGAGGCTGTCCAGGCTGTCCTGCAGGGCCTGGTTGCCCTGCACGCGCTGCAGCTCGCCGGCACCGTCGGCAAATGCGCTGCCGGCCATGCCGCCGCGATCGAGCACCTCGAAGGCGGTTTCAACGCGCGATGCCGCGGCCAGCGCGGTGCCGCCCAGACCGGCATTGAGGCTGGCGGTGGTGATGTTGATCTGATCGGTGGTGAGCGTGACCGCGGTGGTGCTCTGCTGCAGCGACATCTGCAACAGCGTGGCCTGGGTGAGGCTGTGGGTGACCGCGGCGAACTGGCCGCTGATCTGCCCGGCCTGCAGCACGACCTGGGTGCGACCGGCCGCGGGCACGTAGCCGGCAAGGATGTTGGCCACGTGCACGTTGCCGGCCAGTGCGGCGGTGCCGGTCACGTTCAGCGGGCTGCCGCCCAGCGCGATCATCAGCTGTGCACCGGACTGCTGGGTGTAGTTGCCTTCGATGGTGCCGGTGGTGTTGGCATCCCGCAGGATCACGCTGCCACCATTGACCACGTTGCCCTTGACCCGGCCGTTGCCGCCCAGGAACTGCAGCGCGGACGCGTTCGGGCCGCCCGCATTGGGCACCACGGTCACGTTGGAGGTGAGCGAGGCACCGTTGCGCAGGGCGATGGTGCCCTGCTCGATGCGGGTATCGCCGGTGTAGGTATTGGCCCCGGCCAGGCCCAGTGCCCCGACGCCCTGCTTGATCAGCCCGCCACTGCCGCTGATGTCGTTGCTCCAGACCGAGTTCAGCGCGACCTGGTTGACGTTGACGGTGGTGTTGCCCCAGTCCAACCGCGCCGGGCCGTTGATCGCCTTGGCGATGTTGAGCAGGCCGTAGCCGAAGGTGCTGTCCACGCCGCTGGCGCCAAGGTCGGTGGCGGTGCCGAGCAGGGTCTGGCGGACCAGGTCGTTGCTGAAGTACGGGTACTTCTGCCACACCAGCGCGGCCGCGCCGGAGACCAGCGGTGCGGCGAAGGAGGTGCCGTAGTTCCACAGGTACTTGGGCAGGGTGGTGGACCCGGTGACATAGGCCGGGTCCACGTAGACCGCCGCGCCAGGCGCGGCCAGGCAGTAGCGCGCGGCCACGCCGCATGCATTGGCATAGGACGCCAGCTTGCTCGGGTCGCTGGAATCCACCGCGGTCACGCTCAGCCAGCCGCGCTCCAGATCCGCCGCCGGCAGGGTGCCACCCACGCCGACCTGGCTCGGCAGCGCCGCCATGCTGGAGGGATTGGCCTTGCTTTCATTGCCGGTGGCAAACACCACCAGGCCGCCATTGGTGATGATGAAGGGACGGTACTCCTGGGCGATCGGCGCGGTCGCCGACGGATTGGTCCAGTACAGACCGCCCCAGGAGTTGTTCATCACCTTCACGCCCTGGCTGATCAGGTCCTGGTGGACCCCGGCCAGGCCGAGGGCGCCGGTGACTTCGTTGCCGTTGCCGGAGCCGTCATCGGCGGGCCGCTGGTCGGCGATGATGCGCGCCGACACGATCTGCGCGCCCGGGGCGATACCGCCCGGCCAGCCGCCCACCGCCTTGCCGGCGGCCAGTTCGGCCACGGCGGTGCCGTGGCCGACCACGTCATCCACGTTGAGGTTGTTGGTACGGCCATCGAGATAGCTGTAGTTGGCCAGCACGCGCCCATCCAGCGAGGCGTGGTTGCGCACCACGCCCGAATCGACCACGCCGATGCGCACGCCGGTACCGTCCAGCCCCGCGGTGCGCGCGGCACCGGCCTGGGTGATGGTCAGGTGCGCGTCGAACGCCGGCTCCGGTGGCTTGGTCGGCGGCGTGGTCGGGGGGGTGGTGGGCGGAGGCGTGACCGGTGGTGGATCCACCCGCACGTTGCTGCCGCCGCCCCCGCCGCCGCAGGCGCTCAATGCCGCTGCCATCGCCGTGACCAGCACGGTCCGCCCCACTACTGCCTTGTTCATCCCTGTATCCCCGTTGACGTATCGTCTGCATCCGCCTGGTCGGTCCTCCTGGACCTGACCGGCGACAAGTGCCAAGCCTGTGTACCTTGGCCGGTAGCGCGCAGTGTGCCGGGAAAACCAGGGCGCGCCAATGCGCGCCATCCCACATTCGCACGCCGGCCCGGTCCGCGTGTGCCTGCCACCGCCGGGACGTGGCGCAGACACCGGTGGTAAACCGCGACCCTCTATACTGGGCTACCCCACGCAGTCTGCCGGGAACGCGTCGGCCCCGTGCCCGCATTCCCATTTCGTATATCGCTCACGCACCAACGAGATTGCCATGTCCAACATCGTCATCGCCGCTGCCAAACGCACCGCCATCGGTTCCTTCCTGGGCCAGTTCAACGGCGTGCCCACCCCCACCCTGGGCGCCGCCGCCATTGCCGCGGCACTGCAGCAGTCCGGGGTGCCCGCGGCGGATGTCTCCGAAGTGATCATGGGCTGCGTGCTGCCGGCCAATCTCGGCCAGGCGCCGGCGCGCCAGGCCGCGATCGCCGCCGGCATCCCGCTGGCCACCGGCGCCACCACGCTCAACAAGGTGTGCGGTTCGGGCATGAAGGCCATCATGCTGGGGCATGACCTGATCAAGGCCGGTTCGGCCAGCATCGTGGTCGCCGGCGGCATGGAGTCGATGTCCAACGCACCGCACATGCTGCCCAACTCGCGCACCGGCAACCGCTTCGGCAACTTCCAGGCGGTCGACCACATGGCCCACGACGGTCTGGTCAACGCCTACGACGGCAAGGCCATGGGCGAGTTCGCCGAATGTGCGGTGGACAAGTACCAGGTCAGCCGCGAGGAGCAGGACGCATTCGCCATCGAGTCGGTGCGCCGCGCCCAGGCCGCGCAGGCCAGCGGTGCATTCGACGATGAAATCGTCGCGGTGAAGGTCGCCACGCGCAAGGGCGAGGTCGAGTTTGCCCAGGACGAACAGCCGGGCCGCTCGGACATCACCAAGATCCCGACCCTGCGCCCGGCCTTCAAGAAGGACGGCACGGTCACCGCCGCCAGCTCCTCCAGCATCTCCGACGGCGCCGCCGCGGTGGTGCTGCTGACCGAGGAAGATGCGGCCGCGCGCGGCCTGCAGCCGCTGGCCCGGATCGTGGCCCACGCCACCCACTCGCAGGAACCGGAGTGGTTCACCACCGCCCCGATCGGCGCGCTGCACACGCTGCTGGCCAAGACCGGCTGGACGCTGGACCAGGTCGACCTGTTCGAGATCAACGAGGCCTTCGCGGTGGTGGCGATGGCACCGATCCGCGAGCTGGGCATCCCGCACGCGAAGGTCAACGTGAATGGCGGTGCCTGCGCATTGGGGCATCCGATCGGTGCTTCGGGCGCACGCCTGGTGGTGACGCTGGTCAACGCATTGCGCACGCGCGGCGGAAAGCGCGGCATCGCCACCCTCTGCATCGGCGGCGGCGAAGCAACCGCGATTGCCATCGAATTGATTTGATTGAACTTAACGCGCATTTCGCAAAAATGAATGCGCGATCGCTTGACAGCCAAACGTGGCTTGTCATCATGTTGCCGGGCGCGCAATAGCGCGTTGCCTAATCTAACGACGAGGATTCACAACAATGAGCATCAACAAGCTGCTGATCGCGATGGCCCTGGGCCTGGCTCTGACCGCCTGCTCCAAGCAGGAACAGGCTGCTGACGCCGCTGCTTCGGCCAACGAAGCTGCCGCTGACGCCCAGGTCGCCGCCGACCAGGCCGCTGCTGCTGGCGCCCAGACCGCCGACGCTGCCCAGGCTGCTGCCGACACCGCCGCCACCGCTGCCAACACCTCGGCTGACGCCGCTGCCCAGGCTGGCGCTGCTGCCACCGACGCTGCTGCCGACACCGCTGCAGACGCTGCCAAGGCCGGTGAAGCCACCGCCGAGCAGGCCAAGGACGCTGCTGAAGAAGCCAAGAAGTAATCACTTCTTTCTTCAAGCAAGTCTGAAGAAGCCGCTGGTTCGCCAGCGGCTTTTTCTTTGGGCGCGGCAGTCCCCGCGCCCGCGCCGCGCGTGCCGACCCGGTCTTCACGGCGGCATGAATAGGCTGGCCTCCCTACGATTCCCGTACCGGAGAGCGCCATGAACATCCGTCCGTTGACCACTTCCCTGCTGGCCGCCTCCCTGCTGCTGGGCCTGGCCGCGTGCAAGGGCCCGGAAGCCGAGCAGGCCCGCCAGGACGCCGCGCAGGCGGCCGACAGCGCCAATGCCGCCGCCCGCGAGGCGGTCGACCAGGCGGCCGCGTCCACCCGCACCGCCGCTGACGAAGCCGCTGCCGCCTCCGAACGCGCTGCCGCCGATACCCAGCAGGCGCTGGACCGTGCAGCAGCGGCCACGTCCGAGGCCGCAGGCGAAGCCAAGACCGCTGCCAAGGACGCCGGCGCACACGCCAGCGACGCCACCGCCGATGCCGCGCAGAAGGTCGCCGACAAGGCCCGCGACGTCGCCGACGAGGCAAAGAAGAACGCCGACGAAGCCAAGCGCTGAGTCGTCGGTACGGCATGCAGACGCCCCTTCGCAGGAAGGGGCGTTTTTTCATGGGTTCACGGCAGTGCGCGCACCAGCACTGCGGCCAGGTCCAGGCCGTCGGGCAGCGTGCCGAAGGCCATCGCGTGTTCGCCCCCCAGCCGCGAGCGGATGAATGCAGCGGCGTTCGGGCTGTCGGCGCGCAGCAGTGCTGCCGCCTGCAGCAGCAACGCCACCTGTTCGGTGACCCGACGCGCCTGTGCTTCGGTCGGCGTTGCCGCCAGCACCACGCGCAACGATTGCAGCGCCGCGTCATAGACCGGATCGCGCCCGGCCACCCCGGCCAGTTCGGCGTCCAGCACCGGCAGTGCCTGCGCCTCGCGTGACAGCGCGCGCAGCACGTCCAGGCACTGGATGTTGCCGCTGCCTTCCCAGATCGAGTTCAGCGGTGCCTGCCGATACAGCCGCGGCAGCATCGATTCTTCGACGTAGCCGGCACCGCCCAGGCACTCCTGCGCTTCGTTGACGAACACCGCCGCGCGCTTGCAGATCCAATACTTGCCCACCGCGGTGGTGATGCGCGCGAACGCGGCTTCGGCGGCATCGCTGCCGGCGCGGTCCACCGCGCGGGCCACGCGCATGGCGAAGGTGGTGGCTGCCTCGGATTCGATCGCCAGGTCGGCCAGCACGTTGGCCATCAACGGGTGATCGCACAGCCGCTTGCCGAAGCTGTGCCGATGCCGGGTGTGGTGCAGCGCCTGCGCCAGCGCCATGCGCATCTCCGCCGCGGCGCCCAGCATGCAGTCCAGGCGGGTCATCATCACCATGCCGATGATGGTGGCCACGCCACGCCCCTCCTCGCCCACCCGGCGCGCCCAGGCACCACACAGCTCCACTTCGCTGGAGGCATTGGACCAGTCGCCGAGCTTGTCCTTGAGCCGCATCAGCCGGAACGCGTTGCGGTTGCCGTCCTCGAGCCGGCGCGGCATCAGGAAGCAGGTCAGCCCGCCCGGCGCCTGCGCCAGCACCAGGAAGCCGTCGGACATCGGCGCGGAGAAGAACCACTTGTGCCCCACCAGCTGGTAGCTGCCGTCGGCCTGCAGCTCGGCGCGGGTGGTGTTGCCGCGCACGTCCGAGCCGCCCTGCTTTTCGGTCATGCCCATGCCCAGGGTGATGCCGTGCTTGTCGGCGATGGGCACATCGCGCGGATCGTAATGCGGCGCCGCCGCCTTGTCGGCCCACTCGGCCAATGCCGGGTCCTGGCGCAGCACCGCGACCGCGGCGTGGGTCATGGTCAGCGGGCAACTGGTCCCGGCCTCGGCCTGGTGGTGCAGGTAGCTCAACGCCGCGCGTGCGACGTGGGCACCCGGGCTGCCGTCGTACCAGGACAGTCCGGCCACGCCGTGGCTCTTGGCCGCGTCCATCAGCCGGTGGTACGCCGGATGGAACTCCACGGTATCGATGCGATGGCCCTGCGCGTCGTGCGTGCGCAACCGCGGCCGATCACGGTTGGCATCAAAGCCCAGCGCATACAGCAGGTCCCCGGCCAACCCGCCGTACTGCGCCAGCCGCGCCGCGAAGCCACCGCCGCCTTCGCGTTCCACCGCCCCGACCAGGGCCACGTCGTCGGCCCACAGGTTGCGCCCGGTGAACGGTGGCGGTTGGTTGAACACCTCGTGGGTGTCGAATGCGGTTGGTCGGGACGTCATCGCAGCGGCCTCCTGGCCTGGGGTTGCCCCGATTCTGCCGCATCGTCGTGGAGGCTGCCGTTCAGGCGGATTCTCACCTCCTGCACGAGTGCGGCGGCACAGTGCAGCGCATGGACCCGAACCGCACCGACGATGACCTGGTAGTGCTGCGCCCGGAAGGGCTGTACTGCCCGGCCGGCGATTTCCACATCGATCCGTGGCGGCCGGTGCCGCGCGCGGTGATCACCCACGGCCATGGCGACCACGCGCGTGGTGGCATGGGCCAGTACTACTGCAGCACCGCCAGCGTGCCGATCCTGCGCTGGCGGTTGGGCGATGTCCCCCTGCAGGCGCATGACTACGGTCGTGCGTTCCGGCTGGGCGATGTCGAGGTTTCGCTGCACCCGGCCGGGCACGTGCTCGGCTCGGCCCAGGTCCGCATCGATGACGGCAGCCAGGTCTGGGTCGCGTCGGGCGACTACAAGCGCCAGCCCGATCCCACCTGCGCGCCGTGGGAGGTGGTGCCCTGCGATGTGTTCATCACCGAGGCCACCTTTGCCCTGCCGATCTACCGCTGGCAGGACACTGCCGAGGTGGCCGCCGACATCGTGGCCTGGCGCCACGAATGCGCCGCGCGCGGTGAGGCGGCGATCCTGCTCTGCTACGCGCTGGGCAAGGCGCAGCGGATCCTGGCCGAACTGCTGCCACTGGATGACCAGCCCGCCTGGTTGCATGGTGCCATCGCCAATGGCGTGGCGGTGTACCGGCAGGCCGGCATCGCCATGCTCCCCACCCATACCGTGGCCGAGCAGGGACGCGAGCCCGACGCGGCCGGCAAGCTGATCCTGGCCCCGCCTTCGGCCGCGGGCACGCCGTGGCTGCGCCGCTTCGGCAAACACCAGCTGGGCTTCGCCTCCGGCTGGATGCGCCTGCGCGGCAACCGCCGCCGGCGCAATTACGATCGCGGCTTCGTGGTCTCCGACCATGCCGATTGGCCCGCGCTGCTGCAGACCATCGAACAGACCGGCGCGCGGCGGGTGATTGCCACCCACGGCAACACCGATGCGCTGATTCCGTTCCTGCGCGAACGCGGCGTGGCCGCCGAGGCGTTCCGCACCGATTTCGGGAGCGAGGAATGAAGGCCTTCGCCGCGCTTTACCAACGCCTGGACCGCAGCACGGCCACGCTGGACAAGCGCGCCGCGCTGGTCGCGTATTTCGCCCAGGCACGGCCACATGACGCGGCCTGGGCGCTGTACCTGCTCAGCGGCGGCAAAGTCGGCGGCGCACGGCGCAGGATTGCCGCCAGCGGCGAGCTGCGCGCCTGGATCGGCGAGGAAGCCGCTCTGCCGGCGTGGCTGGTGAACGACAGCTACGACCAGGTCGGCGACCTGGCCGAAACCCTCACCCTGCTGCTGGATGATCCGGCCCAGGGCAGCGCCGACCGGCCGCTGGCGGAGTGGATCGAAACGCATCTGCTCGGGGTGGCCAACCAGGACGAAGCGGTGCGGCGCGCGGCGGTGGTGGCGGGCTGGCGGCAATTGCCGGAAGGCGAGCGGCTGGTGTTCAACAAGCTGCTGACCGGCGCACTGCGCGTGGGCGTCTCGCAACGGCTGGTGCAGCAGGCCCTGGCCGAGTTGTCGGGGATCGATATCGCCCGCATCGCCCAGCGCATGCTCGGCGAGTGGGTGCCCTCGCCGGGGCTGCTGGCCGCGTTGCTCTCGCCCGAAGAGCGGCCCGAAGACCGCCAGCAGCCGTATCCGTTCTTCCTCGCCTCCCCCCTGGAGGCCGAGGTCGACAGCCTTGGCCCGATCCAGGACTGGACGCTGGAATGGAAGTGGGACGGCATCCGCCTGCAGTTGCTGCGGCGCAAGGGGGAAGTGGCCTTGTGGTCGCGTGGCGAGGAGCGCCTGGATGGACGCTTCCCGGAGATCGAGACGGCAGCGATGGCGCTGCCCGACGGCTGCGTGATCGATGGCGAGCTGCTGGCCTGGCGCGAGGGGGAAGATCAGCCCCTGCCCTTCACGGCGTTGCAGACGCGCATCCAGCGCCGCAAGCCGGGCCCCAAGACCCTGCGCGACACGCCGGTGCGCGTGCTCGCCTACGACCTGCTGGAGGCCGATGGCCAGGACCTGCGCACGCAGCCGCTGCACGTGCGGCGCGCGCGGCTGGGCAGCCTGCTGGCGGCACTGGATGATCCGCGCATCGTGTTGTCGGCCACGGTGGTGGCCGCGGACTGGCCGGCGGCGGCGGCGCAGCGCGCACTGGCACGCGAGCGCGGCGTGGAAGGCCTGATGCTCAAGCGGCGCGATTCGGTCTACCAGAGCGGGCGTCGCCGCGGCGACTGGTGGAAGTGGAAGATCGACCCACTGACCATCGATGCGGTGATGATCTATGCGCAGGCCGGGCACGGGCGACGCAGCACCCTGTACACCGATTACACCTTCGGGGTCTGGGACGGCGAGCTGCTGGTACCGGTGGCCAAGGCGTACTCGGGGCTGGACGACAAGGAAATCCTGGCGCTGGATCGATGGATCCGCGCCAACACCGTCGAACGCTTCGGCCCGGTGCGCAGCGTGCGTGGCGAGCAGGTATTCGAGCTGGGTTTCGAAGCCGTCAACCGCAGCAGCCGGCACAAGTCCGGGATCGCGGTGCGCTTCCCGCGCATCCTGCGCTGGCGCCAGGACAAGCCGGCCCGCGAGGCGGACACGCTCGCACAGCTGCAGGCCCTGGCGCGGTGACCCGGCGCGAGGCCATGGCGCGGCTGGCGGCCTGGTTTGCCAGCCGCGGCTGGGCACCGCTGCCGTTCCAGAAGACCATGTGGCGCCACTACCTGTCCGGCGCGTCGGGCCTGCTGCACACACCCACCGGCAGTGGCAAAACGCTGGCGATGTTTGGCGGCCCGCTGCTGCAGGCGCTGGCCGATCCGCTCCCGCCGCGCGTGGCCGGGCGCGCGCGCAAGCCGGTGCCGGCGCTGCAGGTGCTGTGGATCACGCCCCTGCGCGCGCTCGCCAGCGATACCGCACGCGCATTGCGCGAGCCGCTGGCCGCGCTCGGCCTGGACTGGCAGGTGGGCCTGCGCACCGGCGACGCCAGCGCGCGCGACAAGCGCCTGGCGCGCGATGGCCGGGTCGACGTGCTGGTGACCACGCCCGAGTCGCTGGCGCTGCTGCTGAGCTATCCCGATGGCCTGGCCAACATGCGGCAACTGCGCTGCGTGGTGGTCGATGAATGGCACGAGCTGCTGGGCAACAAGCGCGGGGTGTTGCTGCAGTTGAACCTGCAGCGGTTGCGCGATGCGTTGCCGGCGCTGCAGGTCTGGGGCCTGTCGGCGACCCTGGGCAACCTGGACCAAGCCCGCGCGGTGCTGCTGCCGGACCTGCCCGAGGCGCCGCTGGTGTCCGGTGCACGGCCACGGCCGGTCAGCGTGGAGACCCTGCTGCCGGCACAGGGAGAGCGCTTTCCGTGGGCTGGCCACCTGGGCCTGTCGCAGTTGCAGCGGGTGCTGGAGAAACTGCTGTCGGTGGGCACCAGCCTGCTGTTCACCAATACCCGCGCGCACGCCGAACTGTGGCACCAGGCGCTGTCGGCGGTATGGCCGGAAGACCTCGCTACGCTGGCCCTGCATCACGGCTCGCTGGATCCGGCGCTGCGCCGGGAGGCCGAACAGGGCCTGCGCGAGGGGCGGCTGCGCTGCGTGGTGGCAACCTCCAGCCTGGACCTGGGCGTGGACTTTCCCGCCGTGGACCAGGTACTGCAGATCGGCAGTCCCAAGGGCATCGCGCGGCTGTTGCAGCGCGCCGGGCGCGCGCGCCATCGCCCGGGCGAATCCGGCCATATCGTGTGCGTTCCCTCGCACGCGCTGGAGCTGGTGGAGTACGCCGCCGCGCGCCGGGCACTGGCCGCCGGGGTGATCGAAGCGCGCCCCCCGCCCACCCTGGCCCTGGACGTGCTGGCCCAGCATTGCGTCAGCTGCGCGCTCGGTGGCGGTTTCGATGCCGACGCGTTGTTGGCCCAGGTGCGGCGCACGCACGCCTTCGCCGCGCTGGACCCGGCGCACTGGCAGGCGGTGCTGGACTTCATCGTGCAGGGCGGCCGCGCGTTGGCGCAGTACCCGGACTTCCACAAGGTGGTACGCGACGCCGACGGCATTTACCGCGTACACGACCGGCGCGTGGCACTGCGCCACCGGCTGTCGATCGGCACCATCACCAGCGATGGCAGCGCGGTGGTGCAGTTCCTGCGGGGCGGGCGGCTGGGTGCGGTGGAAGAGCAGTTCGTCGGTCGCCTGCGCCCGGGCGATCGCTTCCAGTTTGCCGGGCGCCTGCTGGAACTGGTGCGGCTGGAAAACCTCACCGCCTATGTGCGCCTGGCCAAGGGCGGTGACGGGCTGGTGCCGCGCTGGCAGGGAGGACGCCTGCCGCTTTCCGACGCGCTGGGGCAGGAAATGGAAGCGATACTGGCCGCGCCCGCGCAGGCACCGGAGATGCAATGGCTGGCCCCGCTGCTGGCGTTGCAGTCACGCCTGTCCGCGCTGCCCTCTCCCCGCGATCTGCTGGTGGAGGTGGTACGCCGGCGCGAAGGCCAGTTCGTGTTCGTGTATCCCTTCGCCGGACGCCAGGTCAACGAGGGCGTGGCGGCGCTGATGGCGCTGCGGCTGACCCGGCTGCAGCCCAATACGATCGGCTATGCGGCCAACGACTACGGCTTCGTGCTGGCACCGGCACGCGCGGTGGAACTGGACGCGGCCCGCATCGCGATGCTGCTGCAACCGGAGCACCTGTTCGAGGATCTGCGCGACAGCCTCAACCTGGGCGAGCTGGCGCGGCGCCAGTTCCGCGACATCGCCCGCGTATCCGGCCTGCTGGTGCCCGCCTTGCCCGGGCGCACGCCGCGCAGCCTGCGCCAGCTGCAGGCCTCCAGCGGGCTGCTGTACGACGTGCTGCGCCAGCACGACCCCGGGCATTTCCTGCTCGGCCTGGCCGAGCGCGAAGTGCTGCACGCGCAGTTGGACCTGACCCGGCTGGCCGCCACGCTGCAACGTTGCCAGGCACGCAGCTTGAGCCTGCATGCACCGGCCAGCCTGGGGCCGCTGTCCTTCCCGCTGTGGGCCGAGCGCCTGCGCGGCCAACTCAGCAACGAAGACTGGAAAACCCGCGTGCAGCGCGCTGCACGGCAACTGGAGACACGCCATGGCCCCTGACCTGCCCACGATTCTCGCCGGCGAGCCGATGCTGCTGCTCGGTGCGCGTGCGCTGTACTGGCCGGCACGCAAGGCCCTGCTGATCGCCGACCTGCACCTGGGCAAGGCCGACGTGTTCCGGCGCGCCGGGATCGGAATGCCCAGTGGCGGTACCGGCGAGGATCTGCAGCGGTTGTCGGCGCTGCTGGAGCGGCACGCGGTGGAAACGCTGTGGATCCTCGGCGACGTGCTGCATGGCGCGGTGCATCGCGCGGCGTGGTATCGGCAGTGGCAAGGGTGGCGCGAGCAGCACGCCGCGCTGCAGATCGGTGCACTGGCCGGCAACCATGACCGCGCCCTGCCCAAGGCCGACCTCGGCATCACCCTGCTCGGCGAGCGCCTGCAGGTCGGTCCGTTCCTGCTGCGTCACGATCCACAGCCGCACCCCTCCCTGCACGTGCTGTGCGGGCATATCCATCCGCTGGCGCGATTGCCGGGGATGCAGCGCCGGTGGCCGGCGTTCTGGCTGCGCGAGCGCTTGAGCGTGCTGCCGGCATGGTCACGCTTCACCGCGGGCATTGCCCCGGTGGTGGCGCCGGGCGAGCAACTGGTGGCGTGCGTGGAAGACCATGCGATCGCCCTGCCCGCACGCGGCGCGTGAATCACTGCATCACATCGCCGGGGCCAGCACGTCCGGCATCAACCGGATATCCGCGCCCGGCGGCCGGGGCCGCACCGGCTGGCGCAGGATCTCGCTCATCATCGCGCGCGCCGCCGCGCGGATGCGCGGATGCTGCTCGGGTGCGGCGTGGGTGATGAGGCTGGTGACATGGAACTCGAATACATCGTCCATCACATCGGGCTGATCCTCATGCAGCATCTGCAGTAGTCCACGCAGTTTGCAGATTTCAGCATCCAGGGCTTCGGCCGGGAACAGCATGTCGATCTCCTTCGGGGTGCGATCGGTCCATGACGGACCGGGGGCGCAGTCGCCGCACGCCACCCTGCATGTGCAAGGTGTGGCTCCAAAGGCATCCAAACGGGTGACGCGGTAGCCAGGCGGGCGCGCTGCGCTGCCATGACCGAAGGAGCACACGCGGGCTGCGTCTGCGCCCTACTTGTCGCAGATCCACGGTGAGCCTGCCGTCAATGAATGTTAATCGGGTCTTCACCTGCACGATGAAGACCCGGCGGCGCTCAGCCGATGCGGGCGGCGTTGCGTTCGGCCATCGCAGCGAGGAACCCGGGCGACAGCCCCAGCGTGCCCAGCCAGCCACGCTGGGTGCCGCTGAGCACGCGCAGCATGTGCCCGCGGCCGCCTGGCAGGTCGCCCAGCGGCTTCAGCAACAGGTCGCGTGCACGCGCGGCCATGTCGCGCTCGGACTGGAACAACGGCGTCAGCCAGCGGCTCCAGAAGTGGTAGACCGCCACGTGCGCGCGGCGCTGCGCCGCATAGGCCTGCAAGGCCGCATCGCGATCAGCATGCGCGCGCAGCGCATCGCGCAGCGCCAGTGCATCCATCAGCGCCATGTTCACGCCCTGCCCCAACTGCGGGCTCATCGCATGCGCCGCGTCGCCGGCCAGCACCAGCCGCTCCCGGCTCCAGCGCGACATCACCGCATCGCGGTAGCCGGCGCGCGCCAACTGCGTGGCGTCACCGATGCTGTCCAGGCGCGCGTGCGCCTGCGGCCACAACGTGGCGATTTCCTCCAGCCATCGCTGCAGGCCATCGCGCTCCCATTGCGCGAACTGATCACGCGGCAGGCTCCAGAAGAAACTCAAGCGCGGCTCGGCATCGCCCGGCCGGGTTCCCACCGGCAGCAGGCCGATCATCTTGCGCGCGGCCACGTAACGCTGGCGCAGCTCGTCCTGGTGCGCCCAGTCGCCCCGCGGCAACAGGCACCACAACGCCCCCCAGGGATACTCGCGATCCAGCCGGGTCCCCTGCACGTGCGTGCGCAGCGTGGATGCCGAGCCGTCGGCGGCGATCACCAGGTCGTACGGCCCATGCCAGTGTCCCTGCGCGTCGCGCACGCGCCCCTGCGCGGCATCCACGTCGACGATGCGGGTGTCGGCGTGCAGGTTGTGCGGATGGGTCCAGGCATCGGCCAGCAGCGAAAACAGCGCGCCGCGTTGCATGCCGATGCCGTGCAGATGCGGATCCAGGCTGGCATAGCCCATTTCCATCACGGTGCGGCCGCAGGGCGTGTCGCCATACAGCCGTCGCACCGGCGCGCCGTGCGCGAGGACCTGCGGCAACAGCTCCATCTGCCACAACACATCCAGGCCACTGGGCTGGAGCAGGAAACCGGCACCGACCGGTCCGGGTGCGGCGGCACGTTCGAAGACGTGCACGTCGTGATGGTCGCGTGAAAGCAGCACGGCAAGCGCTTGTCCGGCCGTGCCGTAGCCGACGATGGCAATGGTCCGTCGTTGTGGCATGTGTGTCCTTGTCGCGTGATGTCCATCACGCACGATGCAGGCGCGTGCGCGGCGATGATCGCCCTGGCACCCAAAAAAAACCCCGCCGAAGCGGGGTTTTCAATGCGCGGCGTGAAGAATTACTCTGCCGCCGGCACGATGTTCGAGGCTTGGGCGCCCTTCGGGCCCTGGGTCACGTCATACGTGACACGCTGGCCTTCCTGCAGACTGCGGAAGCCCTTGGAGTTGATCGCGGAGAAGTGCGCGAAGACGTCGGCGCTGCCGTCCTCCGGCGAAATAAAGCCAAATCCCTTGGCGTCGTTGAACCACTTGACGGTACCGTTCGGCATGGTGATGCGAGACCTTCTTCAATGAATGGGTGGTGTACGCTCAACCAGCGCACTGGCGGAGTATGCAAAGCTTGCTCCGCAATGACAATCACCCCCGCGCCAATTCGCCGACCAGTTCCGGCAATCCGGCCGAGGCGGCGTCCACGTTGGCCAACACTTCGGCCATCGTGATTTCATCGCCATCGCCACAGCCGGCGGCCCAGTTGGCCACGATCGCCAGGCATGCGTAGTCCAGCCCCAGCTCGCGGGCCAGGCTGGCTTCGGGCATGCCGGTCATGCCGACCAGGTCGCAGCCGTCACGCCGCATCCGCGCGATTTCCGCGTTGGTTTCCAGCCGCGGGCCCTGCGTGGCGCCGTAGCAGCCACCATCGTGCAGGCGCACGCCGGTGACCTTGGCCGCGGCCAGCACCTTGCTGCGCAGCATCGGCGTGTACGGATGACCGAAGTCCACGTGCAGCACCTCGCTGCCGGGCTCTTCGCTCAGCGTGGAGATGCGGCCCCAGGTGTAGTCGATGAGCTGGTCCGGGCAGGCCAGCACGCGCGGGCCGAACTGGTCGGTGATGCCACCGACCGTATTGAGGGCGAGCACGCGCGTCGCGCCGATCTGCTGCAATGCGGCAAGGTTGGCACGGTAGTTGATCTTGTGCGGCGGCAGCGAATGGCCCTCGCCGTGGCGCGCCAGGAACGCCACGCGCTGGCCGAGCAGCGTGCCGACCCGGATCGGACCGGACGGCGTGCCGTACCGGGTGTCGACCTGGTGGCTGCTGACATCGTCCAGCTGGGCCAGTTTGTAGACGCCGGTGCCGCCGATGACGGCCAGTGCGATGTGTTCCATCATTCCTTCATCGCGTAGATGGCCGGCACGCAGCGCAGCGTTTCATTGACGTCCATGCCGAAGCCGAACACATAACGATCGGGCAGGTCGATGCCGGCGTAGTCGGCCTTGACGTCCGGCAGCGCGCGATCGTGCTGCTTGACCGTCAGTGCGGCGATGCGCACGTCGGTGGCGCCCTGCTCCAGGCACCAGGTGCGCACGCCCTGCAGGGTGTACCCCTCGTCGAGGATGTCATCGACCAGCAGCACGCGGCGGCCGAACAGCGCGGTGGCCGGCTTGTGCTTCCAGACCAGGTCGCCGCCGGTGGTTTCACCGCGGTAGCGGGTGGCATGCAGGTAATCGAACTGCACGTCCTGGCCACGTGCGCCCAGCTCCAGCGCGAGCTGGCCGGCGAACGGCAGCGCGCCGTGCATGATCGACAGGAACAACGGCACTTCGCCCTTGTAATCGCGCGCGATGGCGTCGGCGATGGCGGCGATGGCCGTGTAGATGGTGGGGCGGTCGACCAGCAGGTCGGCCTGGGCCAGGGCCTGGGAAATGGTGAGGTTGGGCATCAGACGGTTCTTCCAAGGGTGTCAAGCAAACGGGATTGGGTGGCGCCATGGCGGGCATCGGCCAGCAGGCCATCCCAGCCAAGCGCGCCGCGGCCGATCAGGCCGAGCAGCGCAGCGGTGTTGAGGGTGCGCGGTTGGACCGCGCGCAGCGATTCTTCGACCAGCTCCGGGTGGCACACCAGCACCACGTCGCAGCCGGCGTCCAGGTGTGCATCCACGCGCGCCTTCACGCCACCGGCGGAGAACGAGGCGGCCATGCCGATGTCATCGGAGAACACCACGCCGCCAAAGCCCATCTGTTCGCGCAGGATCTGCTGGATCCAGCGCGGCGAATAGCCGGCCGGTTCCGGCGCCACCTGCGGGTAGACCACGTGGGCCATCATCACCGCATCGGCGCCGGCATCGATGCCGGCGGCGAACGGGACCAGGTCCAGCGCGCGCAGCTCGTCCAGCGAGCGCGGGTCGGAGGCATCGTTGACGTGGGTGTCTTCCAGCACCGTGCCGTGGCCGGGGAAGTGCTTGAGGGTGGCGGCCATGCCGACGCTGTGCATGCCGCGCACGTAGGCAGCGGTGAAGGCGGCCACCACCTGCGGATCGGCGCTGAAGGCGCGATCACCGATGGCCAGGTTGCCCCGGCCCAGGTCGACCACCGGGGCAAAGCTCAGGTCCACGCCGCTGGCACGGACCTCGCTGGCCATCAGCCAGGCGTGTTGTTCGGCCAGCGCCAGCGCTGCCTCGCGGTCCTGCCGGTACAGCGCATCGAAGCCCTGCAGCGGCGGCAGCGCGCTGTAGCCCTCGCGGAAGCGCTGCACGCGGCCACCTTCCTGGTCCACGCAGATCAGCTGCGGGCGCGGCGCGGCAGCGCGGATCGCGGCCGACAGCTCGGCCACCTGCTGGCGCGAGGCGAAGTTGCGCTTGAACAGGATGACGCCGGCCACGGCGTCGTGCTGCAGCCAATCGCGTTCCTGGGCGGTGAGTTCGGTCCCGGCAACGCCGATCACGAGCATGGTCGATCTCCAATACGGGGCGCCATGATGGCGCACCGCCGCATTGTCGCAGAACCCGCGCGCGGTAGGCCACGACCGCCGGTCGTGGCGCATTCACTCAGGGACAGGCGTCCACGCCGCAGTGCGCGCCGTCGGCCGGGGCGGACGGCCCGGCGGCCTCGGCGGCGATCTGGCGCAGCGCCTGGGCAAAGGCCTCCGGCGGCTGGGCGCCCTGCAGGGCGTAGCGGTCGTTGATCACGAAGGTGGGCACCGACTGGATGCCCAGGGCCTGGGCCTGGGCCAGCTGGGCCTGGATGTCGGCCACGCCTTCCTGCCCGGCCAGCAGCGCGGTGACCCGCTCGGCCGCGATGCCGCCCGCCGCCGCCTCGATCAGCGTCTGCGGATCGGCCAGGTTGCGGCCGTGCACGAAATGGGCGCGGAACAGCGCCTCGCCAACGGCGGCCTGCACCCCTTCACGCCCGGCCAGCCACATCAGCCGATGCGCCGGCAGCGTGGTCACCCGCACCTGGCCCTGGTCGAAGTCCATCGGCAGCCCCTCGGCGCGCGCGGTGGTCTGGGTCTGGCTCAGTATCTGCGCGGTGCGCTCGGCGCTGCCGAACTTGGCCACGTAGGCCTCGCGCAACGGCACCGGGGTGGTACCGGCGTCGGGGTCGAGCTGGAACGGGTGCCAGGTCACCTCCACCGGCGGCGCCTCCTCGCCCAGCAGCGCCAAGCCCTGCTCGAAACGATGCTTGCCGATCCAGCACCAGGGGCATACCACGTCGGACCAGATGTCGATTTTCATCCCCCCACACTGTGGGTGGCCCCGGCCGATTGCAAGGTGCCGCTCAGCCGCGTTCGGCGGCCGACCACTGCGCGTACGGGTGCGCGGCCAGCGCCAGGTTGTAGTAGCGGACCTGGTCGGTGACCTCCGCCCCGGCCCAGTCCGGCAGGTCGATGGCCTGGTCGGCGTGTTCCAGCTCCACTTCGGCCACCACCAGCCCAGCGTTGGCGCCGAGGAATTCGTCCACCTCCCAGACCAGCCCGGCATGGCGCACCAGGTGGCGGCGCTTGTCGATCAGCCCACCCACGCACAGGGCCAGCAGCGCGCGCGCGTCGTCGACCGGGATCGGGTAGTCGAACTCCTGCCGGGTGTGGCCGATCTCGCGTGATTTGAAGTTGAGAAAGGCCTGCTCACCCTGGATGCGCACGCGCACCGAGGCCTTCTGCGCGCCGCTGTCGAGTGCGGCAGTGTCGTTGATGTAGCCCTGCGCCATCGGGATGACCGCATGCGCGGCACTGCGCCAGCCATCACCGGTGACAAGGTATTTGCGTTCGATTTCAATGCCCATGCACGCATTATGGCGCGCGCGGCCTACACTGCGCGCCCTTTCCAAGGACCGGTTCCCCCATGACCCGTCGCGCCCGTTTCCTGCTCCGATCCACCCTGCCCGCCCTGTTGCTGGCGCTGCCGGTCGCGCATGCCGCCGCATCCTCCGATCCCACCCTGGCGCAGGCCCAGGCTGCGATGGATCGCCTGTTCGACGAGGCCATCGCCGATCGCCCGGCCAGCGACAGCAGCCGCCTGGTGGCCGAGGCCTTCCGCCCGCGCCTGCACGCCGTGTCCGGCTGCCTGCCGGTCACCGACGCAGGCCCGCCCAGCGTGGACTGCATCGTCACCGCGAAGGACGGTGCGGACGCGCTGCACCGGCTGTTGCGCTTCAGCCAGGTCGACGGCACGTGGGCACTGCTGCACACACAGCAGCAGCGTCAGCGGCCGGCGCCGGTGCCGCCCACGGCACGCGTGCAGGTGCTGCTGCGCGAGGGCTTTGCTGCGCGGCTGGCACGCGAACAGGATGCGGGCACGCGTGCGGATCTGACCCTGGCCATGACCAATGCCGAGGTGCTGGACGTGCGCAACTGCGCGGTCGGCGACGACGCACCGGTGATCGAATGCACGGTCAGCGCCCGTGCCGGCGGCGAGCGCGGCGAGCAGACCGTGGCGTTTGCGTGGCGGGACGGACAGTGGGTCAACGCCCCGCAGCCGTGACCGGCCGCCCCGGTCGAGCGCCGATGCGATGCATCGGCCGCCCGGCCGGTGGCCCCGGCCTCAGCGCTTCTCGAAGACCGCGATGCTTTCCACGTGTGCGGTGTGCGGGAACATGTCCATCGCACCGGCGCTGACCAGGGTGAAGCCCTGCTCGTTGACCAGGTAACCGGCATCGCGGGCCAGCGAGCCCGGGTGGCAGCTCACGTACACGATCCGCTTGAACTGCTTCAGCGGCAGCTGCTGCAGCACCTCGATGGCGCCCGAACGCGGCGGATCCAGCAGCAGTTTGTCAAAGCCCTGGCGCATCCACGGGGTCTGGCGCTGGTCCTGGGTGAGGTCGGCGGCGAAGAACTGGGCGTTGTCCAGCCCGTTGCGCACCGCGTTGTCCTTCGCCCGCGCCACCAGCCCGGCATCGCCTTCCACGCCGACCACTTCGCGCACGGTGCGCGCCAGCGGCAGGGTGAAGTTGCCCAACCCGCAGAACAGGTCCAGCACGCGCTCGTCCGGACCGGCATCGAGCAGTTCCAGCGCCAGCGCGATCATCTTCACGTTGAGCGACGCATTGACCTGGATGAAGTCCAGCGGGCGGAACGCCAGTTCGACGTCCCAGGGCGCCAGCTTGAACGACAGCGGCACCTCGGCCGGCCACAGCGGCTGCACCGACTCCACCCCGCCGGGCTGCAGCGAGATGGCAAAGCCATGTTCCTGCCCGAACGCGGTCCAGGCCGCGCGGTCGGCCTCGCTGAGCGGCTGCATGTGGCGGATGGTCAGCATGATCGCGTCGTCGCCGGCGATGAACTCGATCTGCGGGATGTCGCGCTTGCCGTCCAGGGTCTCGATGAAGGTCGCCATCGCACCGACCTTGCTGCCGATCTCCGGGATCACGGTCAGGCACTGCGACAGGTCGGCGACAAAGCGCGGATCCTGCTCACGGAAACCGACCAGGGTCTTGTCCTTCTTTTCCACCCGGCGCACCGAGAACCGGCCCTTGCGGCGGTAACCCCAGCTCTGGCCCACCAGCGGCGGCAACACCGTCCCCGGGCTGACGTGGCCGATCCGGGTCAGGTTGTCCATCAGCACCCGCTGCTTGGCCACGATCTGCTGGGACTCCTCCAGGTGCTGGAGCACGCAGCCGGCGCAGACGCCGAAGTGCGGGCAGCGGGGCGTCACCCGCTGCGGCGAGGGCTGCAGCACCTCCAGGGTGCGCGCCTCGTCGAAATGGCGGTTGCGGGCGGTCGGTTCGGCGGTCACCACTTCGCCCGGCAGCGCGCCGGTGATGAAGGTGACCTTGCCACCCTCGCCGTCACGGCGGGCCACGCCACGGCCATCGTGGCTGAGGTCGAGGATGTCGGTCTGGAAGGGCGTACGGTCGAGGCGGGAGCGGGTTCGGGCCACGTGGCAACAGGCTGCGGGCAAAAAGGGTGCGTATTGTCGCAGATACGCACCCCGGAGGGCCGCCACCCCGGCTGGAACCGCTTGCAGCGGGCGTCGTCATGTTTAATATGGCGCATAGCTGACATGGAGGCAGCCCCAATGCAGATGACCCCGCGGGATCCCATGCCCCGATTCCTGCTCGTCGAGGACGACACCATCAGTCGCGGCTTTTTCAAGGCCGCGCTGGAAACCCTGCCCGCCGAGGTGGACACCGCCGATTCACTGGCCTCGGCCATGGACCGTGCGCGCAGCGGCCAGCACGACCTGTGGCTGATCGATGTGAACCTGCCCGATGGCAACGGTACCCAGCTGCTGCAGGAGCTGCGCCGCTCGCGGCCGGACACCCCGGCGCTGGCGCACACCGCCGATGGCGACACCAGCATCCATGCGCGCCTGCGCGATGCCGGCTTCAGCGAGACCCTGGTCAAGCCGCTCAGCGGCGAGCAACTGCTCAAGGCGGTGCGCCGGGCCCTGGTCAACAGCCCCGGCAGTGCCCCCCCCGCCTCCGCCGGCGGCAGCGACGGCGAGCGCGAGGACTGGGATGAAATCACCGCCCTGGCCGCGCTCAATGGCCAGCGCCACCACCTGATCGCCCTGCGCGAGCTGTTCCTGGCCGAGTTGCCCGGGGTCCGCGACGCGGTGGCCCAGGCCCTGCTGCAGCAGGACGTGCGCGCCCTGCACGGGCAATTGCACCGGCTCCAGGCCAGCTGCGGGTTCGTTGGCGCGGCGCGCCTGGCACGGGCCGTGCGCCAGTTGCACCAGGCCCCGCAGTCCAGCGGCGCGCATACCCAGTTCCGTGCCGCGGTGGAATCGCTGCTGCATTGAGGCCGCATGGCCGCCGGGCCCGCCCGGCGCGCCGTGGCAGCGTCAGGGCGACCGCCGCCTGGCCAGGTCTTCCAGCATTTCCCAGGATTTGAGCCCACGCCCGCCCAGGTGGTGCAGCAGCACCGCGCGCATGCCGCGGCGCAGGCTGGCCAGGTCGTCCGGACCCGGTTGCCGGTCCTGGGCCAGGGCCAGCAGGGCGCTGCCGGTGGCCGTGCCACGGCGTGGATCGCTGCCGCGTTCGCTGAGCAGCCGCGAGGGCCCCTCCTGCGGATCCAGCGCATAGCGTGCGGCCGGATCGATCGGCTCGCCATCACTGGCATGGGCCAGGTCGAAGCCGAACCCCAGCGCCTGCAGCAGGTCGCGCTCGAACCGGCGCAGGGTCCAGGCCAGTGGTTCGCCGTCGCGCAGGCGTTGCCGGACCAGGCCGTAGTGGTCGTAGAGTTCGGGCAAGGGGTCCTGGCGCGGCGCCAGCCGCATCAGCAGTTCATTGATATAGAAGCCGGCCAGCATGGCCTCCCCGCCCAGGCGGGGCGCGGCGTCGAGCGCTTCGGCCCCGCGCAGCTGGGCCAGCTCACCGCGCTGCACGGCACTGAAGCGGATCCATTGCAGCGGCTGCAGGGCCGCGCGCAGCGCCTGGCTGCGCGGGCTGGCCACGCCACGCGCCAGCAGGCCGATGCGGCCATGCTGCTCGGTCAGCACCTCCACCAGCAGGCTGGTCTCCCGCCAGGCGCGGGCATGCAGCACGAAGGCCGGTTCGTCGTCGATGCGCATGGCTCAGCCGCCGGCCGCCGGACGCGCCGGCTTACTCGTAACCGAAGGCCTTCAGCGCGGCTTCGTCGTCCGACCAGCCTTCGCGCACGCGCACCCAGGTTTCCAGGAACACCTTGGCCCCGAACAACCGCTCCATCTGCATGCGCGACTTGGCGCCGATGTCCTTCAGGCGGGTGCCGCCCTTGCCGATCACGATCGCCTTCTGGCCTTCGCGCTCGACCCAGATCACCGCACCGATGCGCAGCAGGTTGCCGTCTTCGACGAAGCGCTCGATCTCCACCGTGGTGGCATACGGCAGTTCCTCGCCCAACTGGCGCATCAGCTGCTCGCGGACCAGCTCGCCGGCCAGGAAGCGCTGGCTGCGGTCGGTGATTTCATCCTCGCCGAACATCGGCGGGGCCTCGGGCAGCAGCTTGAGCAGGTCGCGCACCAGCGCTTCCAGGCCATTGCGCTTCTGCGCCGAGATCGGGTGCACGGCCGCGAACGTGCGGCCTTCGGTGACCTGCTGCAGGAACGGCAGCAGCGCCGCCTTGTCCTTGAGCCGGTCAACCTTGTTGATTACCAGCACCACCGGGATGCCCGAGTCGCTGAGCACGTTGAAGGCCAGGGTGTCTTCCTCGTCCCAACGCCCGGCCTCGATCACCAGCATGCCCGCGTCCACGCCTTCCAGCGAGCCGCGCGCGGCGCGGTTCATCACCCGGTTCATGGCGCGCTTCTGCACCCGGTGCAGGCCCGGGGTGTCGACCAGCACCAGCTGCCCTTCCGGGAAGCTGGCAATGCCGAGCAGCCGGTGCCGCGTGGTCTGCGGCCGGTTGGACACGATGCTGACCTTGGCGCCCACCAGGGCGTTGGTCAGGGTGGATTTGCCGACATTGGGGCGGCCGATGACCGCCACGCTGCCGCAATGATGGGGGGTTGCTTCGCTCACTTGGAATCCAGTTGCTCGAGGGCGGCCGCAGCCGCCTGTTGTTCGGCCAGCCGTCGCGAGGCACCTTCGCCTTCGGTGCTGACAGCGGGATCGGCTACGCCGCAGCGTACCCGGAAGGTCTTGGCATGGTCGTCACCCGACTCTGACAACAGCTCATACAGCGGCAGGGTCTTCTGTCGGGCCTGCAGCCATTCCTGCAGGCGGGTCTTGGGGTCTTTCTCGGGCTTGCCGGTGGCCGGCAGCGCCTCCATCGAGGGGCCGAACCACGGCAGGACCACCTGCTGGCAGGCCGCGAAGCCGGCATCCAGGTAGATCGCCGCCACCACCGCCTCCAGGGCGTCGGCCAGGATCGAGTCGCGGCGGTGGCCGCCGGTCTTCATCTCACCGGGGCCCAGGATCAGCCGGTCACCCAGCTCCAGGGTACGGGCGATCACCGCCAGTGCGCCTTCACGCACCAGTTCGGCGCGGGCCCGGGTCAGCGCGCCCTCGTCGGCCTTGGGCCAGCGCAGGTACAGCGCCTGGGCCACCATCATGTTGACGATGCTGTCGCCGAGGAATTCCAGCCGCTCGTTGTTGGGCGCGCCGGCACTGCGATGCGTCAGGGCCTGCTGCAGCAGGCCCGGATCCTGGAAGGGGTGACCGATGCGGTCACCGCGTTGGAAGGTCTTAGTCGACACCGTTGAGGGTCAATTCCTGGTTCGTATCAAATTTGCCAACCACGTCCAGGTTGCCGATCAGCTCGCGGCGCACTTCGTAGTTGACCTTCATGTTCCAGCCGCCGTCGATGCGGTCGAACTTCACGTTGGTCGGCTTCACGTTTTCCGAGTAGCTGATGTCCAGCCGGCGGAAGAACAGGTCCTGCACGCGGGCCGGCTCCATGTTGCCCACGCCCGGCTCCTTGGCCAGGCCCTTGAGCGCCGAGCGCACCGAGTAGTACTCCTGGTACATCGGGAACAGCTTCATGCCGATGTACAGGAAGAAGGCCAGTACGATCAGCACCGCCAGGAACGAGGTCAAGGTCAAGCCACGCTGCGTTTTCATCGTCTTCATTGCGATCTCCCCAGATACGCCTGTGCCATGGATCAATTGATGCCCGTGCCGATCCGCGACGGCTCGAAACCGTCCTTGCAGAACATGCCCGAGCAGTTCAGCCAGATCAGGAAGGCCTTGCCGCGGAGATTCTCCTCCGGCAGCAGGCCCCAGAAGCGGCCATCATCGCTGTTGTCGCGGTTGTCGCCCATCACCAGGTACTTGCCGGCCGGCACGGTCCACTGGCCTTCGCCACGCGGATAGTCGGTCTCCAGCACGGTATGGGTACGGCCGGGCAGGTGCTCGACCAGCAGCGAGCTGCCCTCGCCCTGGCCCAGATGGCCGGCGTACAGGCCCTTGTTGTCGTACTTGACCGGCTGGCCGTTGAGGATCAGGCCGTTGCCCTGGAACACGATCTGGTCGCCCGGCACGCCGATCACGCGCTTGATGAAGTTCTCGCCCTTGGCCGGATCGCTGTCCGAATGGCCCGGGAAGTGGAACACCACCACGTCGCCGCGCCTGGGCTCGCCCAGCGGCACGATCTTGGCGTTGTTGAGCGGCAGGCGCAGGCCGTAGGCGAACTTGTTGACCAGGATGAAGTCGCCGATCAGCAGGTTGGGCATCATCGAGCTGGACGGGATCTTGTACGGCTCGGCGATGAAGCTGCGCACCACCAGCACGATCGCCAGCACCGGGAAGAACGCCCGGGCGTAATCCACCAGCACCGGCTCGGTGTCCAGCAGCGAGGCGCGCGCGGCGCGGCGCTTGGCGAAGTACAGCCGGTCGGCCAGCAGGACCAGGCCCGAGCCCAGCGTGAGTACGACCAGGAGGATCTCAAACAATTTCATGCAGTGTCCTTGGGAACGGTTGCAGCGGTGCGGCGGGCCGTCCTGCACGCCCGGCGGCACCAGGGCGGTGCCGCGCGGCGCCGGAGACGACCCTCCGGCCTTACTTGTCCATCTGCAGCACGGCCAGGAAGGCTTCCTGCGGGATTTCCACGCGGCCGACCTGCTTCATGCGCTTCTTGCCTTCCTTCTGCTTCTCGAGCAACTTCTTCTTGCGCGAAACGTCGCCACCATAGCATTTGGCCAGCACGTTCTTGCGCATGGCCTTGACCGTGGTGCGCGAGATGATCTGCGAGCCCACCGCGGCCTGGATGGCCACGTCGAACTGCTGGCGCGGGATCAGCTCCTTCATCTTCTCGCAGAGCTCGCGACCGCGACGGTCGGCGTGGCTGCGGTGGACGATCAGCGACAGCGCATCGACCTTGTCGCCGTTGATCAGCACGTCCACGCGGACGAACGGACCGGCATCGAAGCGCACGAAGTGGTAGTCCAGCGAGGCGTAGCCGCGGCTGACCGACTTGAGCTTGTCGAAGAAGTCCAGCACCACCTCGGCCATCGGCAGCTCGTAGCTGATCTGCACCTGGCTGCCGAGGTAGTTGATGCCGATCTGGCTGCCGCGCTTTTCTTCACACAGCTTGATGATGTTGCCGATGTACTCCTCGGGGGTGAGCACGTTGGCGCGGATGATCGGCTCGCGGATCTCCTGCACATGGTTGACCGGCGGCAACTTGGCCGGGTTGTCCATGTTGATGATCGTGCCGTCGGTCTTGAGCACTTCATAGACCACCGTCGGCGCGGTGCTGATCAGGTCCAGGTTGTACTCGCGCTCCAGGCGCTCCTGCACGATTTCCATGTGCAGCATGCCCAGGAAGCCGCAGCGGAAGCCGAAGCCCATGGCCTCGGAGCTTTCCGGCTCGAAGCGCAGCGCGGCATCGTTCAGGCGCAGCTTGTCCAGCGCTTCGCGCAGGTCCGGGTAGTCTTCGGCGTCGACCGGGAACAGGCCGGCGAACACGCGCGGCTGCATTTCCTGGAAGCCCGGCAGCGGCTTGGGCGCCGGATCGGCGGCCAGGGTCAGGGTGTCGCCGACCGGCGCGCCGTGCACGTCCTTGATGCTGGCGGTGACCCAGCCCACCTCTCCGGCCCGCAGCGCCGGCAGCACCTTGCGCTTGGGGGTGAACACGCCGACGTTGTCGACCTGGTGGGTGCGGCCAGTGGACATCACCTGCAGCTTGTCGCCGGCCTTGATCTGGCCCTGCATCACGCGCACCAGCGAGACCACGCCCAGGTAGTTGTCGAACCACGAGTCGATGATCAGCGCCTGCAGCTTGTCGGTATCGCGCGGCACCGGCGGCGGGATGCGATGCACGATCGCCTCCAGCACGTCGACCACGTTCAGGCCGGTCTTGGCGCTGACCGGGACCGCGTCGGTGGCGTCGATGCCGATCACCGCCTCGATCTCGGCCTTGGCGCGCTCGATGTCGGCGGTGGGCAGGTCGATCTTGTTGATCACCGGCACCACTTCCAGGCCCTGCTCGACGGCGGTGTAGCAGTTGGCGACCGACTGCGCTTCCACGCCCTGGGCCGCATCGACCACCAGCAGCGCGCCTTCGCAGGCCGCCAGCGAGCGGCTGACTTCATAGGAGAAGTCGACGTGCCCGGGGGTGTCGATGAAGTTCAGGTGGTAGGTCTGCCCATCCTTGGCCACGTACGGCAGCGAGACCGACTGGGCCTTGATGGTGATGCCACGCTCGCGCTCGATCGGGTTCGAGTCGAGCACCTGCGCCTCCATTTCGCGGGCCTGGAGGCCGCCGCAAAGCTGGATGATGCGATCGGCCAGCGTGGACTTGCCGTGGTCGACGTGGGCGATGATGGAGAAGTTGCGGATGTTCCGCATCGAATCAGAAGACATAGGTGGCGGCGGCGCGTCGCGTCGTCAGGATGACTGCGCATTATCGCATGGCCGGCCCGGTCCCGCGTGCCGGCACCGCGATTGGCGCGATTGGCGCGCCAAAAACGACCGGGCCCGCCGAAGCGGGCCCGGAAACGTAGACAGGACAGGCGTGTTACCCGGCCTTGACCGCCACGAAGGCACTGTTGCCGGCACTGGTACGGACCAGCAGCATGATCACATCGCCCTTTTTATACGGGGCCAGCGCGCGGTCCAGTGCCGCCACGCTGCCCACCGGGGTCCGGCCGACCTGCATGATCACCATGCCCGGGGCCAGCGCCGCGTCGCGGGCCGAGGCGCCGTTGACCCGGGTGATGCGCACGCCCTCGCCCGGATCCAGCCCCAGCTGCTTGCGCTGGGCCGCGTTCAGGTCGCTGATCTCCAGCCCCAGCAGCGCATTGCTGCCGGTCTGCGGCTTGCCGTCCTCGGCAACGGCGGGGCGGCTGTTGCCGCGCTCGGCATCCTCGGCCAGCTCGGTCAGCACCGCGGTCAGCTCACGTTCCTTGCCATCGCGCACGATGCCAACGCGCACCTTGCTGCCCGGCGCCAGTGCGCCGATGGCCGGCGGCAGGTCGGACCAGCTGTTGATCGGGCTGCCGTTGACCGAGCGCACCACGTCGCCGATCTCCATGCCGGCCTTGTCCGCGGCGCTGCCGGGCAGCACCTTGTTGACCAGTGCGCCGCGGCTGTCGGGCAGGCCCAGGCCCTGCGCCTTCAGCCCGTCCAGCTGCTCCACCTGCGCGCCGAGCTGGCCGCGGCTGACCCGGCCGGATGTCTTGATCTGCTCGACCGCGCCCATGGCCAGGTCGATCGGGATCGCGAAGCTGATGCCCATGTACCCGCCGGACGCGGAGAAGATCTGCGAATTGATGCCGACCACCTCGCCGCGGGTGTTGAGCAGCGGACCGCCCGAATTGCCCTGGTTGATGGCCACGTCGGTCTGGATGAACGGCACGTAGCGCTGGTCGGGCCCGCCGGTGCTGCGGCCGACCGCGCTGACCACGCCGGCGGTGACCGAGTGGTCCAGGCCGAACGGCGAGCCGATCGCGACCACCCACTGGCCCGGCTTGAGCGTGTTGGAATCGCCCACCCGCACCGTGGGCAGATTCCTGCCGTCGATCTTGAGCAGGGCCACGTCGTACTGCTGGTCACTGCCGATCACCTTGGCGGTGAACTCACGACGATCGCCCAGCTTGACCTTCACTTCGCTGGCATCGGCGACCACGTGGTAGTTGGTGAGCACGTAACCGTCGGCGGAGATGATGAAGCCCGAGCCCATGCCGCGGCCCTGGATGCGCGGGCTGTCGTCCTGGCCGCCGGGGCCCTGCCCGGGCATCTGGAAGTCCGGGCCGAAGAAGCGCCGGAAGAACTCGGGCATGTCATCGTCGCCCCCCGGGCCCATGCCACGGGCCTGGCGGTTGCTGCGCACGATGGTGGTTTCCACGTTGACCACGCCGGGGCCGACCTGTTCCACCAGGTTGGTGAAGTCCGGCAGGCCGCTCACCAACTGCGGGGCGGGCGCGCGCGGGGCCGCGGCGGCGGGGGCGGCCACGGGCGCGGCAGGTGCCGGCGCCTGGGCGCAGGCCATCAACGGCAGGGTGAGGGCCAGCAGGGTCATGGCCTGGCTACGCATGCGGGGAGTCATCGGACGTCAGCCTCCGGGTCGGGACGTGGGGAAAGCGGGCGCGTTCCGGCCAGGCGGCCGGACGCGGGAGATGCAGCAACGGGCGCGACGATCGGGATCAGTCGCGATGCCGGCGCGCGGCGGGGACGGCCGGTTCGACCTCCTGCAGGCGCGGCTCGAAGGGGTAGAACGCGGCCTGCGGCTCCTGCGCGGAGAAGCTGGCATTGAGTGCGCCGCCGGTGGCCGGGGCCAGGGTCGAGCGGGGCCACGGCTTGGCCTGCAGGCTGGCAACGTCACCGAACGGCAACTGGCGACCATTGCTGGGGGCGGTGGCCAGGCTCGGGGCCAGCGGCACCTGGCTGGCCAGGGCGCGCTGCGGCTCGGCGGTGCGCTCGGCCACGCTGCGCGCGGCCTGCTGGGTACGGGTGGCGCTGGCGCGACGGACCGCAGCCACGTCCTGGCGACGGCTGGCGGCGGCCACCGCCGCGGCGGGAACGGCGGCGACGGCGACCGCAGCCTGGACCGGGGCGGCCGGCGCGGTCGCCGCCGGGGCCGGGGCCGGCGCCTGGACCTGGCTGGCGATGATGGCGGTGGTCGGCGCGCCCTGCGGCACCGGGGCCGGCAACTGCTCGCGGGTCATGAACATGGCCACGGCGGCCACCGAGGCCGCCAGGGCGGCACCGCCGCCCCAACGGCGCCAGCCGCCACGGCGTTCGCTGCGGCGCTCGGCCCCTGCGGCGGCCGGCTGCGGGCGCGGCTCGGCGGCCACGGCCTGGCTGACGCGCGCGGCGAAATCCAGCGGCGCCGGCGCACAGGCCTGCCCGCGCAGCACGTCGCCCAGCAGCTGCCAGCGCTCGTGGCAGCCGGCCAGGGCCTCGTCGTGTTCGAGCCGGCGCAGCATGAAGCGCGCCTCGTCGGCAGACAGCTCGCCATCGACCAGCGCCGACAGCTGCTGCAGGTTGTGGGTATCGAGTTTGTCCGGCGCGGTGCCGGTGGAACGGGGGGTAGGCATGTGTGGGCTCATACGCGGCTCTTCTCGCGGGTGGCACTGCCGATGTCCAGCAGTGGCCGAAGTTCAGTGTCGATCGCCTCGCGGGCGCGGAAGATCCGCGACCGCACGGTGCCGATCGGGCACCCCATCTTCTGCGCGATCTCTTCGTAGCTCAGCCCTTCCACCTCGCGCAGGGTGATGGCCGATCGCAGTTCCTCCGGCAGCGCCGAGACCGCCTTCATCACCGTCTGCTCCAACTCCTGACGCATCAACTCGCGCTCGGGCGTGTCGGTGTCGCGCAGGCGGGTACCGCTGTCGAACTGTTCGGCGTCACCGATGTCGATGTCATCGGTGGGCGGGCGGCGGTTGTGGGCGGCGAGATGGTTCTTGGCAGTGTTCACGGCGATCCGGTGCAACCAGGTATAGAACTGGGCATCGCCGCGGAAACTGCCGATCGCGCGATACGCGCGGACGAACGTGTCCTGGGCGACATCCTGACATTCACTCCAGTCGGCGATGTAGCGCCCGATCAGCGCCACGATCCGATGCTGGTACTTGCGCACCAGGACATCGAACGCCGCACTTTCGCCGCGCTGCACGCGCCGGACCAGTTCAAGGTCCAGCTCCTGTGGTGTTTCAACCTCGGCCATGTGGGGCCGCACTCCTGTCAGCCCGACCGATGTCGGGCAATGAGACTGCCAATCCCGGGAAAAGTTCAGCGACCGATCACACGACGCCGCACCAGCTTTTAACCACCGTTCCGTTAAGGTTCCCGTCCACGGCAATGATCCGGGCCTGCCTTTCCCCAGCTATAGGGATTTGACGGGGAGGAAACAACCTCTGGATCATAGCCCCCTTCTCCATACACAACCGGATGGAACGTCCCCATGCTTTCAGGCTTCGATGGGCTCCGCTTCGCACATTGGCACCCGCAGATCCGTGATGATGGTGTCGTGGTGCTCAGCCTCGACCGCCAGGACAGCAGCGTCAACGCCATGTCCCAGGATGTGTTGCTGGAACTGGGCGACCTGATCGAACGCATCGCGATGGACCCGCCCAAGGCGGTGGTGATCCAGTCGATCAAGCCGGCCGGCTTCATCGCCGGTGCCGACCTGAAGGAGTTCCAGGAGTTCGACCGCCGCGGCACCGTCAACGATGCCATCCGCCGCGGGCAGAGCACGTACCAGAAGCTGGCCGAGCTGCCCTGCCCGACCGTGGCGGCCATCCACGGCCATTGCCTGGGTGGCGGCACCGAGCTGGCCCTGGCCTGCCGCTACCGGGTGGCGTCCAACGATGCCTCCACCCGCATCGGCCTGCCGGAGACCCAGCTGGGCATCTTCCCGGGCTGGGGCGGCAGTGCCCGCCTGCCGCAACTGGTGGGCGCACCAGCGGCGATGGACATGATGCTGACCGGGCGCACCCTGTCGGCATCGGCCGCGCGCGGCATCGGCCTGGTCGACAAGGTCGTGGCCCCGGCGGTCCTGCTCGATACCGCCGTCGCGCTGGGGCTGTCGGGCACCACCCGGCCGTTCAGGCAGCGCGCCACCGCATGGGCCACCAACACCTGGCTGGCGCGCAAGCTGCTGGCCCCGCAGATGGCCAAGCAGGTGGCGCGCAAGGCCCGGAAGGAGCACTACCCGGCTCCGTACGCGCTGATCAGCACCTGGGCGCGTACCGGCGGCAGCCCGATCCAGGCCCGCCTGGACGCCGAGCGCCGCGCCGTGGTCAAGCTGGCCAGCACGCCCACCGCGCGCAACCTGATCCGCATCTTCTTCCTCACCGAGCGCCTCAAGGCACTGGGGGGCAAGGACCACGGCATCAGCCACGTGCACGTGGTCGGTGCCGGGGTCATGGGCGGGGACATCGCGGCATGGTCGGCCTACAAGGGCTTCAACGTAACCCTGCAGGACCGTGAGCAGCGCTTCATCGACCCGGCCATGGAGCGCGCCCAGGCGCTGTTCGCCAAGAAGGTCCGGGACGAGAGCAAGCGCCCGGCCGTGGCCGCGCGACTGAAGGCCGACCTGGCCGGCGAAGGCGTGGCCCTGGCCGACCTGGTGATCGAAGCGATCATCGAGAACCCGGAGGCGAAGCGGTCGCTGTACCAGACGCTGGAGCCGAAGATGAAGGCCGACGCGCTGCTGACCACCAACACCTCCTCGATCCCGCTGGTGGAACTGCGCGACCACATCGAACGCCCGGCACAGTTCGCCGGGCTGCATTACTTCAACCCGGTCGCGCAGATGCCACTGGTGGAGATCATCCACCACGACGGCATGGCCCCGGAGACCGAGCGCCGCTTGGCCGCGTTCTGCAAGGCACTGGGCAAGTTCCCGGTGCCGGTGGCCGGCACGCCCGGTTTCCTGGTCAACCGCGTGCTGTTCCCGTACATGCTCGAAGCGGCAACCGCCTATGCCGAAGGCATTCCGGGCCCGGTAATCGACAAGGCCGCCGTGAAGTTCGGCATGCCGATGGGCCCGATCGAGCTGCTCGATACGGTCGGCCTGGACGTGGCCGCGGGCGTCGGCAAGGAGCTGGCGCCGTTCCTGGGCCTGCAGATTCCGGCCGCGCTGCAGACCGTGGACGCGGGCAAGCGCGGCAAGAAGGATGGCCAGGGCATCTACAAATGGGAGAACGGGCGTGCGCAGAAGCCGGACGTGCCGGCCAACTACGACGCCCCGGCCGACCTGGAAGATCGCCTGATCCTGCCGCTGCTCAATGAAGCGGTGGCGTGCCTGCATGAAGGCGTGGTCGCCGACGCCGACCTGCTCGATGCCGGGGTGATCTTCGGCACCGGCTTTGCCCCGTTCCGCGGCGGTCCGATCCAGTACATCCGCGCCACCGGCGCCGATGTCCTGGTCGAACGGCTGAAGGTGCTGCAGCAGCGCCATGGCGAGCGCTTCGCCCCGCGCCCGGGCTGGGACGATGCGGTGTTGCGCGCGCCGGTGATCTGAGTCTGCCGACCACGAACGTGTCACGACGACGCCACCGAAAGGCGGCGTCGTTGTTGGTGGGCCAGCGCGGCCTTTGCGCTTTCGGCGTCTCAACGCAACACCCTGTTGCCGCCACGGGACATGCACCGGCCCGGCCTGCATGCCATCCTGCACGCCTGCCCACGCCAGCGAGAAAGCCCGCATGACGACCATCATCGCCCCCCGCGTTCACGACATCGGCGGCCTGCAGGTGCGCCGTGCCGTGCCCACCCTGCAGGCGCGCAGCGTCGGTCCGTTCGTGTTCGTCGACCAGATGGGCCCGGCCGTGCTTGCCCCCGGCACCGGCATCGACGTGCGCCCGCATCCGCACATCGGCCTGGCCACCGTGACCTTCCTGTGGTCCGGCGCGATCGGCCACCGCGATACGCTCGGCTCGGACCAGGTCATCCGCCCCGGCGACGTCAACTGGATGACCGCCGGGCGCGGCATCGCCCACTCCGAACGCACCCCGCCGCCCGAGCGCGAACACGATCACCCCATCCACGGCATGCAGACCTGGGTGGCGCTGCCGAAAAGTTTCGAGGAAACCGATCCCGGCTTCTTCCACCACGCTGCGGCCACCCTGCCCCAGCAGCGCCGCGACGGTGCCTGGCTGCGCGTGATCGCCGGGCGTGCGTATGGCGAAGAATCGCCGGTGAAGGTGTTCGCCGACACGTTGAACGTGGCGATCGATCTTGACCCGGGTGCGGAAATCGACCTGGATACCGGCCACGTCGAGCGCGCCCTGTACATCCTGGAAGGCGATGCGCAACTGGACGGCGTGGATCTGCCGGCCCAGCACCTGGTAATTCCCGAACACAACGCGCGCGGCCGCCTGCGGGCCAAGACCCCCGTCAAGGCCATGCTGCTGGGCGGCGAACCGCTGGATGGGCCGCGCCACCTGTGGTGGAACTTCGTCTCCAGCTCCACCGAACGCATCGAGCAGGCCAAGCAGGACTGGGACGCCGGGCGTTTTGGCAGCATTCCCGGCGACGACAAGGAATTCATCCCGCTGCCCGCCTATTGAGCCGGTGCCGCTCGTCGGCACCTTGACGCCACGTTCACCCCGATGAATCGCGATTCAGCTACGTTCTGCCTGCCCATCTCGGGCCTCTGGTGGAGAACGATCGATGAGCATGGGCAAACGTCTGGCCGCGGAGTTCCTCGGCACGTTCTGGCTGGTCCTGGGGGGCTGCGGCAGCGCCGTCCTGGCCGCCAAGTTCGGCGGTGATGGCAATCCGCTGGGTATCGGTTTCCTCGGCGTGGCCCTGGCCTTCGGCCTGACCGTGCTGACCGGCGCCTACGCCTTCGGGCATGTCTCCGGCGCGCATTTCAACCCGGCCGTCAGTGTCGGCCTGTGGGCCGGTGGCCGTTTTCCCGGCCGCGACCTGCTGCCCTACATCCTGGCCCAGGTGGTGGGCGGCCTGCTGGCCGGTTTCATCCTGCTGCAGATCGCCTCCGGCGCCCCCGGCTTTGCCATCGACGGCAGCCAGGCGGGCGCGTTCGCCAGCAACGGGTACGGCGCGCTGTCGCCGGGCGGCTACAGCGTGGCCGCCGCGTTCCTGTGCGAAGTGGTGCTTACCGCGGTGTTCCTGGTGGTCATCATGGGCGCCACCCACGGCAAGGCGCCGGCCGGTTTTGCGCCGATCGCCATCGGCCTGGCGCTGACCCTGATCCACCTGATCAGCATTCCGGTCACCAACACCTCGGTGAACCCGGCCCGCTCCACCGCCGTGGCGGTGTTCGCCGGCAGCGGCGCGCTGGGGCAGCTGTGGCTGTTCTGGCTGGCACCGCTGCTGGGCGGGATGATCGGCGGCATCGTCTACAAGTGGATCGGCGCGGAGCCGCGCTGACGCCCGCGGGCCGGGAGCCCTAGCGGCTCCCGGTGCCGAATGGAATCATTTGAAACGGTTATTTGTAGATCAAGTCACATTCCGTTAAGGTCCGAATCACCACGCCGTCACCTGACGGGCGGGGGATTCCGGGACGCGCACGGGGATGGCGCATAGTCGGCCCAGTGCTGCAGGGGCCACCGGAACCACCTGCCAGGCGACCGCGCGGTCATTCCGACCTTGGGGGAATCAATGAACATCCTGCGCACTGCCCTGTGCCTGAGCCTGTCGTTGTCCGCTGCGACCGCCTCGGCCCAGTCACCGACCGAATGCCCGTCCCTTCCCGCCAGCAGCGGCCTGCAATGGCAGCAGCAGGCGCAAGCCGAATTCCTGCTCTGCAAGGCCAGCACCAGCGATGGTCGCGAAGTGCTCAGCCTGATGCTCAGCACGCGCAACCCGGACGTGCCGCTGACCCGCCCGCTGCGCCAGGAAAAGGGCCTGTTCGCCGGCGAATCGCTGTACTGGTACCAGCCCGACCTGGGCGGCCAGCAGCCGCCGGGCTATGAAAACCGCCGCATCACCGTGGTCAAGTTCGACAAGAACCGCTACGCGCAGATCTCCCTGTATGCCGGCGATGCGCAGGAACTGGGTTCGCTGCAGTCGCTCACCCAGGGAATGAACCTCACGCCCACCGCGGTTGCCGCAGGCCGCTGAGGATGGCCGGGAAGGTGCCACGCACGCTTCCCGGACAGCCCCGTGGCAATCGCCTCAAGCAGGTGCCGGCCGACGGCCGGCACGGCTCAGAAGCGGCCTTCCTGGAAATCGACGAAGGCCTGCATCAGCTCCTGCCGGGTGTTCATCACGAACGGACCATGCCGCATCACCGGCTCCCGCAGCGGGCGGCCCGCCACCAGGATCGCACGCGCACCACCGGGTCCGGCCTGCAGCTGCAGCAGCTCACCGCCGCCCAGCACCGCCAGTTCCTGCCGGTCCACGGGGCGCGCATCCTCGCCCTGCCCGATCACCAGGCTGCCTTCGAACACGTAGGCGAACGCGTTGTGGCCCTCGGGCAGGCGGTGTTCCCAGCGCGCGTCCGCTTCCAGGCGGATGTCCAGATAGACCGGGTCGGTGGCCGGCTGCACGATCGGCCCGGCCACGTCACCGACCTGGCCGGCGATCACCTTCACCTGCACGCCGTCTGCCGGGGAGGCGACCGGGATGCGCTCGGGGGCGAACTCCTGGTACTTCGGATCGGTCATCTTGTCGCGCGCAGGCAGGTTCACCCACAGCTGGAAGCCGCGCATCTGCCCCGATTCCTGCTCGGGCATCTCCGAATGCACCAGCCCGCGGCCGGCGGTCATCCACTGCACGCTGCCCGGCGTCAGCAGGCCCTCGTTGCCGTGGTTGTCCTTGTGCCGCATGCGCCCGTCGAGCATGTAGGTGACGGTTTCAAAGCCGCGATGGGGATGGCTGGGGAAGCCGGCGATGTAGTCCTCGGCCCGGTCGGTGCCGAATTCATCCAGCAACAGGAACGGATCCAGGTCCGGCAGCGACGGGCCGCCGATGACCCGGGTCAGGCGCACGCCGGCGCCATCGGAGGTGGCCATGCCACGGATGGTGCGCTGCACGCGCACCGGGGTTGGGCTGCTCATCGCGACTCCAGCAAAAGGAAACCAGCCAACAAGATGGGCGCGCAGCGGCCGGCGACCAATCGCCACGCCCGCAACCGATTGTTCCAGCGGTGGCGTTCGCGCGCCGTGCAGGCGGTGGCGTGGCCGCAGCGCCACGCCGGCCGCGTTGCGACCTACGACCAAAGTACTAGCGGCAAGCACCTGCGTTTGCATTGACCCGATCGGTGCCAGGGCAGACTCTTACGACGATCTCCAGGGAGACGCAATCTCATGAAAGGTTTTTCCAAGCTCGGCTGGGCGGTGCTCGCGCTGCTCGGTGCGTTCTGTCTGGGCGTAGTCGCCCTGCGCCGCGGCGAACACATCAACGCGTTGTGGATCGTCGTCGCGGCGGTCTCGATCTACCTGATCGCCTACCGCTTCTACAGCCTGTTCATCGCCGACAAGGTGATGCAGCTGGACCCGACCCGGGCCACCCCGGCAGTGCTCAACAACGATGGCCTGGACTACGTGCCGACCAACAAGCACGTGCTGTTCGGCCACCACTTCGCCGCGATCGCCGGTGCCGGACCCCTGGTGGGCCCGGTGCTCGCCGCGCAGATGGGCTACCTGCCCGGCCTGTTGTGGCTGGTGGTCGGCGTGGTGCTGGCCGGTGCGGTGCAGGACTTCATGGTCCTGTTCATCTCCAGCCGCCGCAACGGGCGCTCGCTGGGTGACCTGGTACGCGAGGAAATGGGCCAGGTGCCCGGCACCATCGCGCTGTTCGGTGCCTTCCTGATCATGATCATCATCCTGGCGGTGCTGGCGATGGTGGTGGTCAAGGCGCTGGCCGAGAGTCCGTGGGGCATGTTCACGGTGATCGCCACGATGCCCATCGCGATCCTGATGGGCGTGTACATGCGCTACATCCGCCCGGGCAAGATCGGCGAGATCTCGGTGGTGGGCCTGTTCCTGCTGCTGGCCGCGATCTGGTACGGCGGCAAGGTCGCCGCCGATCCGGTGTGGGGCCCGGCCTTCACCTTCACCGGCGTGCAGATCACCTGGATGCTGATCGGCTACGGCTTCGTCGCCTCGGTGTTGCCGGTGTGGCTGCTGCTGGCACCGCGCGACTACCTGTCCACCTTCCTCAAGATCGGCACCATCGTAGCCCTGGCGATCGGCATCCTGATCGTGATGCCGGAGCTGAAGATGCCGGCGCTGACCCAGTTCGCCTCCAGCGGCGACGGCCCGGTATGGAAAGGCGGGATGTTCCCGTTCCTGTTCATCACCATCGCCTGCGGCGCGGTCTCCGGTTTCCATGCGCTGATCGCCTCGGGCACCACGCCCAAGCTGCTGGCCAATGAGCGCCACATGCGCTACATCGGCTACGGCGGCATGCTGATGGAATCGTTCGTGGCGGTAATGGCGCTGGTGGCGGCCTCGATCATCGATCCGGGCATCTACTTTGCGATGAACAGTCCGGCGGCGGTGATCGGTGCCGACGCGGTCTCGGCCGCGCACTACATCAGCACCACCTGGGGCTTTGCGATCACCCCCGAACAGCTGGAAGCCACGGCGCTGGCGATCGGCGAACCCACCATCCTGCACCGCGCCGGCGGCGCACCGACACTGGCGGTGGGCATCGCGCAGATCCTGCACCAGGCCATCCCCAGCGGCAGCAACGCGATGATGGCCTTCTGGTACCACTTCGCGATCCTGTTCGAAGCGCTGTTCATCCTGACCGCGGTCG